>ERZ1370068.10252-contig-8967_pt1 | contig 22803 bp, 39 predicted proteins | sample MGYA00561227_ERZ1370068 | MGnify/ENA primary metagenome ERZ1370068 (study PRJEB38410, sample SAMEA6850437) | metagenome | study: Metagenomic assessment of the ecological functions of the soil: analysis of the soil microbiota associated with the...
GGTATTGCTTCGTTCAGTTACGTATTGCTGCCGCGGTAGAGATCGGCGAAGCTCGAGGAAGACGTTCTTCTGTTCACGTAACGTCGCATCAGTAATTGGATAATGCGATCTCGGGCCAGCCGGGTCTTTAGACCCGGCGCGCGGTCCCTTAGAGGCAAAGCTCTCACCCCGGCCTCCGGCGGCGGCAGCTCTCGGATCATCGAGCCGGCGCCTCCAGCGAACTCGCGCGGAAAAACGCGTTCTCCGGCGTGACCTATCGATCGACCGCGTCGATTCAGCTTATCCAACCGTCTGGTCTGAAAACCGGTCGCATCCGGGTTCAGCCGACCGACACTACGGGCGGGGAGGATCGACGCGGCTTCAGACTGGCCTGCGAACGCGTTTTACCTGCACCTGTCGCGCGAGTTCGAGAGTCGGCGCCAGCTCGACGATCCGAGAGCTGCCGCGATCTGCGCCGTCCGCGGCTGGACTACCTAAAGCGCCTGACCCGTCGGACGAGCGTTGGTCAGAAGGGCCCGGCGGTAGGAGAATGTGAGGCTGGCGCCGCAATCATCCGAATCGGAGGCCCGATGGCGAGAGCCCCTCGAAGAGCCCTGACCGCCTTTTTCTTCCTGCTCCTGGCGGGCCCTGCATCGGCCAGACGCGGGTCACCAGCGACGACTACGCTCGCGCAGAGAAGTTTCTGGACTACAGCGTCAATCCCTGGTGCTCCATGCAGGTGTCAAGCCGGTATGGCTTCCGGACGATCGTTTTTGGCACCGCGTGACTACCGAAAATGGATCTGAATTTGTCCTTGTCGATCCCCCACGCGGCGCTCGTGGTCCGGCGTTCGATCAGGTGAGGATCGCGGCATCACTCTCAGCGGCGGCCGCCGCAAAGTATCAGGCGCCCGGCTCCCCTTCACGACCTTTACCTTCGAGAACGACGGCAGAATGGTCGCCTTCAGCATCGGCGACAAGCGCTGGACCTGTGACGTGCGTGGAGACAAGTGCGCACAAGACACCAGTCCTGCCGCTCCGCCCGACAGCGTGCTTTCTCCGGACGGCAAGCGCGCCGCATTCATCCGTGAGTTCAATCTCTGGGTGCGGGACGTGGCGACCGGCAAGGACGTTCAACTGACTCGGGACGGCGTCGAAGGATTTCGGGTACGCCACCGACAACGCCGGCTGGATTCGAAGCAAGCGGCCGGTGCTGCTCTGGTCTCCTGATTCGAAGAAAGATCGCCACCTTCCAACACGACGGCCGCGGCGTGAAAGAGATGTATCTCGTTCACACGGCAGTCGGGCACCCGACGCTGGAGGCCTGGAAGTATCCGCTGGTCGGCGACCAGAAGATCTTCCAGATCCAGCGGGTCATTGTCGACGTGCGACGCCGGACTCGTCACTCGCCTGCGGATGCCTCCCGACGAGCACCGGTCTTCGCTGTGCGATCACGTCCTCTGCGACGGCCGGTTTGCCGATGTCGAATGGAGCCGCGACAGCAGGCAGCTCGCGTTCGTGTCCACGTCACGCGACCACAAGCGCGCGACGCTTCAACTGGCCGATGCGGCGAGCGGAGAGGTCGATGACCTGATTGACGAAAGGGTCTACACCTATTTCGAGGGCGGCGACGACCGTCCGAACTGGCGGTTCCTTCCGGCGTCGAACGAGGTGATCTGGTTTTCGGAGCGTGACAACTGGGGGCACCTTTACCTCTACGACCTGCAAGACCGGACAGGCTCGAAGAACCGAATCACGGCAGGCGAAGGCAATGCGTCACGCAGACGATCCGGGTCGACGAACAGCGGCGCATGGTGTACTTTCCTCGGCGTCGGCCGGGAGAAAGGCCGCGATCCGTACTTCGTTCACCTCTATCGGATCAGCCTCGATGGACAGCGCCAGACGCTGCTGACTCCTGAAGATGCGACCCACGACGTCTCGATGTCGCCATCGGGCCAGCTATTTCGTTGACAGTTATTCGAAGCCCGACAGTCCGCCGGTCGCCGTTCTGCGGGATTCCGACGGAAAGCTGATCGAGACGCTCGAAAAGGCCGACGTCTCCCGCGCTCGTCGCGACCGGATGGAAGCCCGTGACGCCGATCACCGTGAAAGCGCGCGACGGCGCGACCGATCTCGTACGGCCTCCTGTACAAGCCCACGAATTTCGATGCCGACGAAGAAGTATCCGATCGTCAATCGCATCTATCCCGGTCCGCAGATCGGCAGCGTCGGCTCCCGGAACTTTTCCGCGGCGCGCGGCGACTCGCAGGCGCTCGCCGGAGCTGGGCTTCATCGTCGTCGAGATCGACGGGATGGGCACGCCGTGGACGATCCAAGGCGTTCCATGATGCGTACTTCGGGAACATGGGCGACAACACGCTCCCGGATCAGGTCGCGGGCATGAAGGAGCTCGCGCAGCGCTATCCCTGGATCGACATCGATCGCGCCGGGATCTGGGGCCATTCCGGCGGCGGCTTCGCCACGGCCGGCGCGATGTTCCGCTATCCCGACTTCTTCAAGGTCGGCATTTCCGAAGCCGGCAATCACGACAACCGCAACTACGAAGACGACTGGGGCGAAAAGTGGCAGGGTCTGGTCGACGGCAGCAACTACGACAACCAGGCCAATCAACTCGTCGCGAAGAACCTGAAGGGCAAGCTCCTGCTGGCCCACGGCACGACGGATTCGAACGTGCCGCCGTACAACACGATGCTGGTCGTCGACGAACTGATCAAAGCCAACAAGGATTTCGATCTGCTGCTCCTGCCCAACCGCGGCCACGGCTTCGCGCAACGAGCCGTACATGATCCGCCGCCGCTGGGACTACTTCGTCCGGTATCTGCTCGGAGCCGAACCGCCAAAGATGACCCGGCCGCCACCCGAGCTTGACTGAAAGCAGTAACCGGTCGCATCGGGTACGCCAACGGGCGGGGCGGTCGCGCGGCTCGCGGCCTGCGAACGCGTTTTACCACTTCGCGCGAGCGAAGTCGGCGCCACTCGACTCCGAAACTTCCGGGCTGAAATCAAGAAGCTGACGAGGCCGAGCTGCATCTCACGCGGATTCCTGGCGCTGAAGATGCGGCCGAAGTTCGGCGTCCCGAAGGTTCGGTTGGGGATGTCGAAGTTCGCGCGGTTGAAGCAGGTTGAAGATCTCCCACCGGAACTCGAGCTGCGAGGCGCCGCGCAGCGCGCCAGGTCTTGGCGATGCGCGAGGTCGACGTTGCGCGAAGCCCGGGCCCGATGACGCTGTTGCGCGGGCGCGCTGCCGAAGGTGAACGGCGCCGGCAGCGCAAACGCCGTCGTGTCGAACCAGCCGTTCGGGCGTGCGCTCGCCGCCGGGCAGGTTCGGATCGCGGAGCTGATCGGGGCGCTGCGCCGGGCCGGCGCCGATGTTCGCGCGATCGACGCCGAGGTTGACCGTGAACGGCGCGCCCGACTGCGCCGTGACAGATGCGCGTTGACGCGCCATCGCCCAGCACGGCTTCCTTGACGCCGCCGGCTCTCCGCGAAGAACGGCAGCTCGATAGCACGCCGCTGGCGACGAACTGATGCCGGTGATCGAAGCTCGAGAGCGCCCACTCGCCGGTCTCGTCGAAGATGTTGCGCACGTCCTGCGGAACGTTGGCTTCCGACTCGGTCGGCTCCGGGCTCGAGGCATCGTCCTTCGACGTCGAGAGCGTGTAGCTGACGTCGAAGCGCGTAGTTGTTCGACGAGCCGACGCTCGGCCTTGAGCGTCGACGCCGTGGTAGATCGACTTGCCGTCGAACCGGATCGCGTTGATGCGGCTCAGCTGCGGAATCGGCCGGCGCGGCTGAATCGCACCGGGCCGGGCTCGGGCACGTTGCGGATCGGTCGCGTTGTCGGCGCCGAGCGTCCACGTGCCCATGTACGAGACCTCGACCATCATCGTCGGCAGCAGCTCATGCTGAATCCCGCCGCTCCAGGTCTGGCTGTACTCGACGGCGTAGGCGTAGTCCATGATGGTCGCGCCGATGGTGCCGGTCGCGTTGCTCGTGAGGATGTCGCGCGTCTGCAGCGTCGGCACCCTCGACATCGAGCGGCACGTCGACCTGCTTCGTGAAGAAGAAGGGCAGGTTGCGCGCGAAGCGCCGTCTGCACGCTGTAGGCCCACTGGTTCAGGAAGATGCCGTAGCCGCCGCGAATGACCGCCCGCGCAGTCGTCGAGCGTCAGCGCGAAGCCGGCGCGCGGCGCCAGCCGGACCGCGCTCGGGTCGAGCAGCGCCGCGCTCCCAGCCGGCCGTCGCCGAGGTGACGTAGCGGCAGCGGAATCAGCGGCAGCAGCGCCTGCGGCATCGGGGCTGATGGTGCCGTTCTCGTCGCTGGCGATCACGAACCGCCCGCCCGGCGTCGACGAGATCGACCGACGACAGCCGGTTGTTCACGTCCGTACATGTGCTGGTTGTATTCGTAGCGCAAGCCGGCGTTGACGGTCAGGTTGCTGCGCATCCGCCAGTCGTCCTGCGCGTAGACGTGCATCCAGCTGGTTCGTCCGTCTTCGTCGCCGCGGCCGATGCCGGAGGTTGCCGACGTCGGATAGCCAAGCAGGAAATCGGCGAACGCGTTGCCGGTGAACTGCCCGGTGTAGGTGAACGCGCCGCGCGCGTTGTCGGGCTGCTCGGGCCGCAGCATGAGATGGAAGTAAGTAGCCGCCGAACTTGACCCGGTGATCGCCGCGATCGAGCGTGACGTTGTCGTAGAGCTCGAAGTGGGTGTTGTTCCGGTAGGTGAATATCGTCGGATCGCCCATCGTGCTGTACAGCCCGCCGAGTCGTGATCTGCGGGTAGCCGACGTCGCGCGGGTCGCTCGTCACGCCAAGCAGGCCCACCGATCCGGCGAAGTCGACGCCCTGGTTCAGGCTGGCTCTGGCCGCCGTCGACCGTCATCCAGCCGAAGCGCAGCTCGTTCAGCATCGACGTCGCCGAAGCACGCGGTATGGCTCGCTGACGACGTTCGCGCGTCGTCGTCGTCAGCGTCCGCCCGAAGCCCGGCACCAGCGTCTCCTGGAGCGAGCTCGTGCCGAACGGCTGGAGCTCGTCGGCGTCGAACGTGCTGAGGCGGAAGAACAGCTGGTCGGCGTTCGATAGACGGTGATCGAGGCGAACGCTGACTCTGATCGGCGTCGCGCGTCTGCTCCTCGACCGATGTCAGGTTCTGCAACTGCCCGCCGGACGTCGGCGCGAGGAACCTGGGCGAGGAACGGCGCTGGCAATCGGATCGATTCTCGACGCTGGAATCTGGTTGCCCGCAAACGGCGTGCACGACGCCGGTCGTCGGGATCGTCAGCGGATCGCAGATCGGCTGCCGAGCCCGGCGAAGTTGCCGTTCCGAACGGCATCCGACGGCACCGAGAAGGTGCGGGTGAGCGACCGCTGCATCCGCTGCCCCTCGTAGCTGGCGAAGAAGAAGCTGCGATCTCTGACGATCGGCCCGCCGAGCGTGCCGCCGAACTGGTGCTGGTCGAGCGGCGGCACGGGCTGGGTCGGCGGGTCGAAGTAGTTGCGCGAGTCGAAGGCGTCGTTGCGGTGCGAACTCGAACGACGCTGCCGCGGAACGCGTTGCTGCCGGCCTTCGTGGCGCACGTTGATCAGCGCCGACGCCTTGCCGCCGAACTCCGCCGGGTACATCGACTTCTGAATCTTGAATTCTTCCACCGAGTCGACCGACGGGTTGATGACGAGGTTGTTGAACAGTTCGTCGGTGACCTTCGCGCCGTCGAGCAGGTAGATGTTGTGTCCCGACCGCTGGCCGCCGACATTCGGCAGCGGCCCGGCCTGCTGGAGCGCCTCGCCGCGCGTGCCGCCAGGCGGCATCACCACGGCGTCGCTCAACTGCGCGAGCGAGAGCAGGTTGCGCCCGTTGATCGGGATCTGCACGACCTGCCGGTTGGTGATGACGTCGCTGATTTCAGCCGTCGCAAGCTGCAGCAGCGGAGCGCCTGCCGTAATGACGACCTCTTCGGCCACGCCGCCCACGGTCAGCGTGAATTCAACGCGTCAGCGTGCGGCCGATGTCGAGCGAGAGTCCTTTGTGCGTGAGCGGCGCGAAACCGGCGATCGAGGCCGTGACGTCCCAGAGCCCGGTGCGGAGCGCCGGCAGGTAGAACCGCCCTTCGCTATCGCGTGTGGCGTTCGACGATCGTGCCCCGAGGCGGGATGCCTTCGCGACAATCGAAGCTCCCGGCACGACACCGCCCGATGCGTCGCGGACGACGCCCGCGATTTCTCCTGTGTTGGTCTGCGCGAACGCCGAACCAGCGAGCGCAGTCACCGCCGCGGCAAAGATCACCGCACGCATGATGAAGTTCAAGCGTAAGCGGCGTCACCGAGTCCAGCCAGCCCTTTTCGGCGTCGACATGTGAGAGTGAGATTAAGTCTCACCATTGTGGAGAGAGGGGCTCTAGCGATTAATCCTCAAGCGGGGATTCACGGAACTGCTGACCCGTCGGATTTGCCGGGTCTGAAGACCCGGCCTACGTCGCAAAAGAAGAGGTAGCAGAGGATGGCTCCCACGACCGCCATCGAGAGGCCCCAGACGAGCAGCTGGTTGAACAGCTTGCGGGAGTCTTCCGCGGGAGCGCCGGCGATGCAGAGGGCGCCAATCGTCGACAGCGGCGAGACGTCGACGAGATGGCCGCCGACGTTCATCGAGTACGCAATCCCGAGCGCGCTGGCGCCGGAAGCTGCTGCGCGAGCCCTGGAACCATCGGCAGAAACGCAGGCAATACCACGCCCGACGTGCTGCTGTAGACCGAGATGATCCCGGTGATGAACGCGACGACTCCCGTCACCGTCCCGGGCGACGCGATCTTCGAAATCATCGAGACCGAGCAGGTCGATGCCCTGCGCCTTCTCGAGAATCGAGATCAGCACGGTGACGCCGCAGACCATCACGATCACCCTCCACGGCATCCGCTTGATCGCCTCGCGCATCGTCCGACGACTTCGTGAGCACGAGGATCACCGAGGCGAGAAACGCGCCGAAGCCGACGTTGACCTCGAAGAAGATCACGCTGGCGATCAGCGCTGCCGATGACGCGCGAGCGTGAACCAGTGGCGCGGGTTCGAACGCACCCTCGCCCTTGCCGCCGCTGGCTGCCGCCGCTGCGCCTACGCGTCGGCACGTCCGCTGAAGAGCTTCAGGCCGCCGAACAGGAAATAGCCGCCGAACGCGACCGTCGCGTGCGCGGCCAGGTTCGAGAGGTAGGTCGTCACCTCGTGAGCCGGCATCCCGATGCGCGTCATGAGCCCGCTCACGATGATGCCCGTCGGCGCGAACGGCGAGAGCGATCCGGCGTTCGGCGCCGTTGCCGACCATGATGGCCATCAGGAACGGCGGAATCGCGAACCGCGCCGCGCGTCGCCATCGCCATCGGCGCAAGCGAGCGCGGCCGTCGCGATGTTGCCGGGTCCCATCGACGGCGAGCGATGCCGCCGAGCACGAAGAACATGATCGGCACGACGCCGCGGTTGCCGCGGCAGATGCGCACGGCGTGATGCGCGAGCTTGTCGAGCGTGCCGTTGCACTGCGCCAGCGAGAAGAGCAGCGTCACGCCGGTCAGCGTCAGGAAGAGCGGCGTCGGAAACCCGGCAATCACGTCGTTGACGCGGCATGCCGCCGATGTAGACGCCCGACGATCCACGCCAGCGCGATCGCCAGCACGCCGACGTTGAGCGTGGTCACGCAGCTGACGATGATGGCGATGGCGAGGGCTGCGACCGAGATGACAGCAAGATTCAGCGAAGGCTCCGCGAGAAGAGACGAGATGAGTTCGGCCGCGTGCAGGGCGCGGGCGCCGGTGAAGTCCTCAACCTGATGGCGGCAGGACACGCCGCTCGCGACGAGCACCGAGTCCTGTCGAGGCGGCGGGCAGCCGGCAGGAGACGCCGTTCGCCGATGGTTTTCGACACGTCGAAGTGATCGCGCACGTAGCCAAACGATCCGGCCATGCCGCAGCATCCGGCATCGAGATCGACCACCGTCGATCCGGGAATGCGCGAGACAGCGAGCGTGCCGGCGGCAGGAGACCCATGGCCTTCTGATGACAGTGGCCGTGGAGCAGAATCGTCTTCGGCCCCTGGCGAGAGCGGCAGCGAGGTGCGTCCGGCCTGTGTCTCCCGCTCGACCAGATCCTCGAACAGGACGCGAGGCTTCTGCGCACACGACGAGCCTTCTGCTGCGCGTCCCCGCGCAGCAGCGATGGAATGTCTCTCGCGGACCGCCGACAAGCAGCTCGGCTCGAAGAAGACGATCTGCCCGCCGCCCCGAGGCGATCGGAGGTGGAGCGCGTCGGTCGTCGAGGCCGCCGTGCTGCGTGCTTCGTCGAGGAGGCCCTGCGAGATGAGCGGGCGTCCGCAGCAGCGCTTCGGAGCGAGCGCGACATCCAGACCCGCCGCTTCGAGCACGCGTGCGTGCCAGCCATGCCAACCGCGGGATTGTAGTAGTTCGTGAAGGTGTCGTTGAAAAGCGCAGGCGTGCCGGCGCGACGATCTGGCCGTTGCGGCGCGCTCGACGTGCCGCGAATTGCCTGGCGAACGTATCTCCCGTCCAGGCTGGCGGCACGCGCCGGCGATCGAGGCCGAAGAGCCGTTCGTTCATCCACGCGGTGGCTGCACTGCGTGATAGCCAGTTGGCGACGGGCGCGAAGCGGCTGCCCCAGCGGGATATCTCGTGAATGTGGCCAAGGATCCGCGCGCGCGCAGGCACACCGTGCCTGGACCAGTAGTCGGCCAGAAATTCGCTCTTGAAGCGGGCCACGTCCACGCCGACCGGACACTCTGCCTTGCACGCGCGGCACTCGAGGCACAGCTCCAGTGACCTGCTTCACGCCCTCGTCGCCGAGGCCGGTTTCGCCGAGCCGCCCCGACATGGCGAGGCGCAGCACGTTGGCGCGTCCCCGCGTCGAATCGCTTTCGTCCCGGGTCGCCATGTACGACGGGCACATCGTGCCTTCGAGCGTCTTCCGGCACACGCCGAAGCCCGCTGCACATGTCCACGGCGCCGCCCATCCCGCCGTGCTCCGAGTAGTCGAAGAGCGTCAGCGGCTGTCGGTGTCTGATATCCCGCGCCGAAGCGGAGATTCGCCGTCAATCGGCGGCGCGTCGACGATCTTGCCGGGGTTGAAGATGCCGTCCGGATCGAACGTGCGCTTGATCTGCCGGAATGCATCGTAGATGACCGGGCCGAACATCTTCTCCATGAACGGGCTGCGCACGAGCCCGTCGCCGTGTTCGCCGGACAGGGCGCCGCCGAACTCGAGGACGAGGTCGGCGACGTCGTTGGCCAGCGCCTCGAACGTGCGGACGCCGTCCTCGGTCTTCATGTTGACGACGGGCCGCACATGGAGACAGCCGACCGACGCGTGCGCGTAGACGCCGGCCGTGGTGCCGTGGCGGCGGATGATCGCAAGGAACCGGTCGATGTAGTCGCGCAGCCGCTCGGGTGCGACCGCCGTGTCCTCGACGAAGGAAAGCGACTTGGCCTCGTCCTTCATGGCCATCGACAGGCCGAGCGCGGCTTCACGCAGGCTCCAGATCGTCTGCCTGCGCCGGCCAGGTCGATGCGCGCGGTGATAGCGATAGCCGTAGCTGCGGGCCGCGAGATCGCGCTCGAGCGCGTCCAGCCGCGGCAGCAGGTCTTCCGGGCGATCGCCGTACATCTCGACGCAGAGCAGCGCGCCGGGATCGCCCTCGATGAACGTGCGCCGCATCCCATCGAGCGCCGGGCTCTGCCTGCGTGTTGTCGAGGATGAACCTGTCCATCACTTCGACCGCCGACGGCTTGTGCGCGAGGATCGCCGGCGTCGGCCTCGAGCGCCTCCAGCAGCTCCGCGAACTGAATCGCGATCACGGCCTTGGCCTTCGGCAGCGGCACCAGCTTGACCTTCGCCTCGACGCACGACGCCAAGCGTCCCTCCGAGCCCACCATCAGCTTCGCGAGATTGAACGGAACCGTCGGGCCGGGTGAAGGCAATCGAGGTTGTAGCCGGCCACGCGCCTGAGGATCTTCGGGAACCGGCAGTCCACTTCAGCTGGCCAACTCGCGCCCGAGACGCCGGACCTCGCGGTAGCAGGACGCCTCGAGCGACGAGCCCTGGCAGAGGCGTTTCGAGCTCGCTCGTTCGACACGGCTCGGAAGTGCGAGACGATCCCGTCGGACGAGGACGACGTGCTGCTCGAGCACGTGGTCGATCGTCTTGCCGTACATCACCGACCGGGCGCCGCTCGAGTTGTTGGCCATCATGCCGCCGACCGTGGCCCGGCTGGCCGTCGAGATGTCCGGGGCGAACCGCAGGCCGTGCGGTTTCAGCTGGGCATTCAGTTCGTCGAGGACGATCCCGGCTCGACTCGCGCCCACCGTTCGGCCACGTTCACTTCGAGGACGCGGTTGAAGCTAGCTTGGAGGTGTCGATTTGAAGGCCCGGGCCAATCGCCTGGCCCGCCTGCGACGTCCCGCCGCCCCTCATCGTCAGGGAGCAGCGATGCTGTCCGGCAGATCTGAACCGTGTGGACGACGTCCTCGCGCGATCGCGCGAGCGACGACGCCCGATCGGTTCGATGCGATAGACGCTGGCGTCGGTTGAGTAAAGCGCGCGCGAGACTTTGTCGAACCGCACTTCGCCTTGAATGGCGAGACTCGAGCTCCCTCGGAGCTCTTCAACATTCACGGGCGGCATTATTGCAACCCTTTCGGTGGGACGCAGGGGGCCGGAGGTGGCGAAGGGCAAATTCGGGAATACATTGTAGCATATGTATCAGCCAGGCCGGCACTTTCTCCAGGTCCCAGGGCCAACGAACGTTCCCGATCGCGTGCTGCGCGCGATTGCCGCGCCGACGATCGATCACCGGGGCGCCGAGTTCGCGGACCTGACGCGAGAAGTGCTCTCCGGCCTGCAGCGGATCTTCAAGACGTCCGGGCCGGTCGTGATCTTTCCCTCGTCTGGATCGGGCGGGTGGGAAGCGGCGCTCGTGAACACGCTGTCGCCTGGCGACAAAGTGCTGTCCTTCGAAAACGGCGAGTTTGCGCGCGGCTGGGCCGAAGTGGCGCGGCGCATGGGCTTCGACGTCGAGGTCATCGGTGGCGACTGGTCGCGCGGCGTGCTGCCTGAAACGATCGAGGCGCGGCTGCGCGAGAGACGCTGATCACGCGATCAAGGCCATCCTGATCGTCCACAACGAAACTTCCACTGGGCGTGACGAGCCGGCTACAGGCCATTCGCCAGGCCATCGATCGGGCCGGACATCCGGCCCTCTTTTTCGTCGATTCGGTCTCGGGCCTCGGCTCAATCGATCTGCGCCACGACGAGTGGGGCATCGACGTCACGCTGGCCGGTTCGCAGAAGGGTACTGATGCTTCCGCCGGGCCTGAGCTTCAACGCACTCTCAGCGCGAAGGCGCTGGCGGCCTCCGAAAACCTCCCGGATGCCCCGATCCATACTGGTCCTGGGAGGTGATGCTGGGCTTCAACAGCACGGGTTACTTTCCGTACACGCCGGCGACCAACCTCTGTACGGCCTTCGCGAAGCGCTGCACATGCTCGACGAAGAAGGACTCGAGCAGGTCTTCGCGCGGCATCGCCGGCTGGCCGGTGCTACCGAGAGCGGCCGTCGCCGCGTGGGGTCCTGATGTCGCGTGCCGTTGCGCGGAGGAAGCGAGCAGCGTGGTCACGACTGTGATGATGCCTGCGGGGCACGATGCTGACGCGCTTCGCAAGATCGCCGTGAGCGCTTCAGCCTTTCACTTGGCGCCGGTCTGGGCAAGGCTCAAAGGGGCTGCGCGTTCCGGATCGGCTCACATCGGAGACTTCAACGACCTGATGTTGATGGGCACGCTTTCGGAGTCGAGATGTCGCTCATGATCGCCGGCGCGCCGTTCAAACGAGGCGGTGTTGACGCGGCTCTCGACGCATTGACGGCACGTTGATGTTGATGATGTAGGGCGTCAGCTGTTGTCTCCGTCCAGCAACCTGCCGAGGCCGCCGAGGACTGATCCTTCTTCGCGGCCTCCGCGCCCCACGCCGGGAACCGGCGGCGATGATGCGGTTCGCGAGCCGGCTGAGTGGCAGCGACTGCAGCCAGATCGTGCCCGGGCCCTTCAGCGTCGCGAAGAACAGTCCTTCGCCGCCGAAGAGCGCCGATTTGATCTTTCCGACGTACTGAATTTCGTAGCTCACCGACGGCTGGAAGCCGACGATGCAGCCGGTGTCCACCCGAATCAGCTTCGCCGGGCGCGAGCGTCCGCTCGTGGAGCGTGCCGCCGGCGTGCACGAACACCCAGCCGTCACCCTGCAGGCTGCTGCATGATGAACCCTTCGCCGCCGAAGAGTCCGACCCCGAGACGCCGCTGAAAGGCGATGCCCAGGCTGACGCCCTTGGCCGCGGCAAGGAACGAATCTTTCTGGGCGATCAGCTCGCCGCCCGATTTCGGCCAGGTGGATGGCGATGATCTTCCCGGGATAGGGCGCCGAATGCGACCTTCTTCTTCTGACCGCTGCGATTGAGGAAGACGGTCATGAAAAGCGACTCGCCGGTCAGCAGGCGCTTGCCGGCGCCCATGAGCGCGCCCATGAACCCTCCCTGCTGCGCGCTGCCGTCGCCGAAGATCGTCTCCATCTCGACGCCGTCGTCCATGACATCATGCCGCCGGCTTCGGCGACGGTCGCTTCGTTCGGATCCAGCTCGACCTCGACGTACTGCATGTCGTCGCCGAAGATGCGGTATTCGATCTCGTGCATCACTGCCATGTTGAGGTCCTCGTGAATTGCAGATTGCAAGATTACCGAATTGCAGGAGGGAAGGACGGACGGAGGAAGTAAGAAGTTCCGTTAGATCCCTTTGAAGAGCGGGCGTCGTTTCGCCAGAAACGACGCCACGCCTTCCTTGAAGTCTTCGCTGAGATAGCACATCGCGATCAGGTCGTCGATGGCGCCTTGCTCGAGCCGGCGGCGTTCCTGAATGCGGCGAACGGCTTCCTTCGTCGCGCGAATCGTCAGGGGCGCATTGGCGGCCAGATCGGCCGCCAGTTCCCGGACCACTCTCTCAATCGACGTGCCCTCCGCCATTCTCGTGACCAGGCCGAGTTGCGCGGCCTCGACGGCGTCGAAGAGCCGCCCCGTGAAAAGCATTTCCTTCGTCTTGGCCGGACCGATGAGGTCGATGATTCGCGTGTAATTGGCCGCCGACAGACAATTGCCCAGCGTGCGCGCCACCGGGACGCCGAACTTCGCGTCCGGCGTGCACACGCGAAGGTCGCAGGCCAGCGCGATCGCGCAGCCGCCGCCGGCGGCGACGCCCTGCACCTGCGCGATCGTCGGCAGCTTCACCCGTTCGAGCGCGGTCGATAATTCCATCCAGCCGCCGCTCGTACTGAATCGCATCGTCTCTCGACGTGAACCGCGAGAACTGGCTGATGTCGGTGCCGGCGACGAATGCGCGCGCCGGCGCCGCGCAGCACGAACACGCGCAGGTTCGGATCGGCATCGACGCGATCGCAGGCGGCGACGAGCGCGTCGTACATGCCCCACGTCATGGCATTGCGCGCTTCGGGGCGGTTGAAGGTCAGAAAGGCGATCGGGCCTTCGATGTCGAACAGCGTTTCCGAAGTGGACACGAAGGGCTCCTCAAAGACACACTCACGGCACACATATGACAGCGACTGCTGGCAAGGCGCTCGATGGTCTGCGGGTGCTCGATGTCACCCAGGTGATGGCCGGACCGTTCTGCGCGATGCAACTATGCGACATGGGTGCGGATGTGATCAAGGTCGAACCGCCCGAAGGCGATTCGACGCGGCGCATGGTCGGGCGCGCGAGGCAGCGACAGCCCGAGCTTCAACGCGGTCAACCGCGGCAAACGCGGCGTCGTGCTCAACCTGAAGGCGCCCTCGGCGCGCGACGCCCTGCGGAAGCTCGCGCGGCGCTCCGATGTGCTGATCGAAAACTTCCGGCCCGGCGTCATGAAGAATTTCGGTCTCGACTACGAGTCGCTTGGCGCAGAGAATCCCGGCCTCGTCTACGCGTCGATATCGGGATACGGACAGACCGGACCCGACGCCGCCAAGGGCGGCTTCGATCTGGTGGCGCAGGGCGTCTCGGGACTGATGTCGGTGACCGGCGAACCGGGCGGGCCGCCGGTCAAGGTTGGCGTGCCGCTGCACCGATCTCGGCGCCGGGCTCTTCGCGCTTTCAGCGATCCTGGCGGCGCTGATCTATCGAGTCGAAAACCGGTCGCGGCCAGCACATCGACACGTCGCTCGTCGAGGCGGGGGTCGCGCTTGTCGGTGTGGGAGGCGTCTGAATTCTTTGCCGGCGGCGGCATCCCGCAGCCGATGGGATCGGCGCACCGGATGAGCGCCCGTACCAGGCTGTCCGATGCGCCGATGGCTACATCACGCTGGCAGCCGCCAACGATCGCCTGTTCCGCAGGCCTGTGTGAGCTTCTCGGTCACCCTGAGTGGACGACGAACCCCGATTACGTGGACGACACGCGCCGCGTCCGTCACCGCGCCGAAGCTGGCGCGCCTTGATCGAATCGGTGACGAGAACCGAGCCGCGAGCCGAGTGGATCGAGCTCTTCGAAGCCAACGGCCTGCCGTGCGGGCCGATCAACAACTACGAACAGGTCTTCGCCGATCCGCACATCCTCGCCCGCCAGATGAAAGTCGAGACCGAGCATCCCACGCTCGGCCACATCCAGACGCTGGGCTCGCCGATCAAGATGTCGGAGACGCCGCCAATCACCGGCCGTCGCGCGCCGCTGCTCGGCGAACACACACGCGAGGTGCTCAGGGAAGTTGGCCTGGCTGAAGACGAAATCGATCGGATCGAAGCAGGAATCTGACATGTCTCTGTTCGACTGGCTGACCGGACGCGCGAAGCAGGCGGGGACCGCGAGCGACACTGAAACGGTGCGCCGGATCGTGGCACAACTGCACGAGATCGATCCGCGCCCGGGCCAGACACCTGGCCGCGTTTGCTTACGTGCTCAGCCGCGTGGCCAACGCGGACCTGCAGATCAGCGACGAGGAAACGGCGAAGATCGTCGAGATTCTGCATGACGCGCGGCGGTCTGCCCGAGGATCAGGCGCTGCTCGCTGCGCAGAAATCGCGAACAGCCAGAACAAGCTGTTTGGCGGAACCGAGAACTTTCTCGTGACGCGCGAGTTCAGGGAAATCGCGTCCGAAGAAGAGCGCCGGCAGCTGCTGGATTGTCTCTTCGCCGTCTCAGCGGCCGACGACGCGATTACCAGCGAGGAAGAAGGGCAGATCTGGCAGATTGCCAGCGAGCTCGGGTTCACCCACCAGGAATATGTCGATGCCTCGCCTTGGCACTCCGACAAGCGCACGGTGCTACGCCCCAAGGAAAGATCGAGCTGACGCTCCGACCCGCGTTACCGCGTCGGCACCAGACGCTTCAGCTCTCCTCGTCCAGTTCTGACGACGATCATGCGAGGATCGGGGGACAGACCCACTCTGTGCCTGGAGCGGGCGCCAGCATCAGAAACCGCTGCCCGTCGGCGGTGACATCGTATTGCGGTCGCGGCGAACCGGTCGGGGAGACAAAGTAGGCTCCTTGAAGAGCTCGAGCGGCTTCCCGACCTTCAGCGTGGCTCGGTCGTGACTGATACCGCAAAACATCCGTTCGCCAGTCAGGGCTTCGATAGAACATCATCGCCATTGGCCGCCCACACCGGTTCAGCGAGCGCCTGGCCACGGACACCGTCACCTCGCCACCCGGTTTCCGATAAGGCCGAATGTAGACTTCCCGCTGGTTTGTTTCTCTGCAAGGTAGGCGACGTAACGCCCGTCGCGCGAAAAATCAGCGCCCTCTGCGTTGAAGTCTCCTTGAAAAGACCTGCGGGTTTTGGATCGACGCCGTCCATGGGGAGCATGAGAATGCTGACCACGCCTTCAGGAGGATGGTGATGAATGGTGAGCGTCCGGCCATCCGGGGACCATGCGTCCACGTGAACCTGACCTCCGAGAGTCGCTCAGCTGTCGTGCTCGCCACTCCCATCCGATGGTTCAACCCAGGCCTCGAGGTTTCCCTTCTGGCAGACGAGTAAGCGATTTGCGAACCGGTTGGGTCCCACACGCCCATCAGACTGGCGCTATCCCTGGTCAGACGACTACTTCGGCCCGTTGCCACGTCGTAAATCCAGATGTCGCCGTTGAGCGTCACCAATACGCGACCGCCGTCGGGCGACAGGCGCGGCTCCTCGTAGGTTCCGGCGGAATCGAGCTGATGCGGTCCAGCCGCCAGTGCCGTTGCGATTCATCCAGACGAAGGAGCGTAACGACGTGCCGCCAGTGACATACACCAGCGTGCCGCGATCGGAGACGGCATAATTCGACCCCGCACCACTCCACGCCCACTGGACCGCTGCACGCCTTGAACGAGCGGCACCGCGCCGCCCGCGACTTTCAGGCGTTTCGCACCGAAGGCAGATCCCGAAAAGTCCGTCGCGCAGCGCATAGACGACATGGCCGCGGTCGAAAGATAGCGGGCATCGCTTCCCCTTGCACGACGACTGTTCGCTTCCCTGAGGACAATGACCGCACGACTCACTTGCGCCTGGTCCCAACGGTTCGGTCCCATTTCCTTCGTGACGCTGAACAGCACTGGAGTCTCCATCGGGCAGGAGCTGCGGGCCGCACATCTGTTCGCCTTCATCGGCTCGAACGACGAGCTCCGGTGTGCCTCCGTTCGCCGACAACCGCATGATCGCCGGCTGCGCTGACCGAACAGAATCGTATTGTCCGCAGCCCAGCTCGCGCTGAAATGGAGCCGTCGCCCTGGCACAAAATTACCGGTGCGCCGCCGGTGACGGCCATCTTCTTCAACTGATCGCTTCCGGAAAACTGTCCGCCGGTCATCGCGAGCTTACGCCACCCATTGCCCGTCGGGCGAGACGAAAGGACTGCTGTGGGGCTCTCTCGTCCCGGGAATGAGCCGGCCCTCCGGGTCTCCCATCGACCGAGATACAGGCCTCCGACGTTTGGATAAGCGAAAGAACGTCCGTCCGGACGATATCGCAACCACAGGCCGTTGTGTCGATGCGATCATGCTGCCCTCTGGCGGCTACATAGTCGAAGCTGAGTCTCCAGCTTGCGGCTCAGTGGACGGGCTCACAGACTCCACGCAGCCAAGCCAGTGATCACAAGAGACGATGAATCGAAGTCGCTGCAAATGGAAGCGCCCGTCGCCACACAGGCTGCGCGACCGCAACGGAATGCGCTTCGCGAGGCGCTGCCGAACTCGAACGCGCCACCGAGCGCGAGAAGAACATCGCCGATGTCGCGGATGCGCTGCTTGCGGTCCTTCTGGAGACAACGCTTGATGTAGGTGACGAGCACCGGCGCGAGTCCGGAGGGTAGCAGGGTCCAGTCGGGCTCCCGCGCCAGCACCGACGCGAACGCGTCTGACATTTCAGCGCCCGCAAACGCCCGCCTGCCGGTCAGCATCTCGTAGAGCACGGCCCCTGAATGCCCAGATGTCGGTGCGCTTGTCGATGTCTTTGCCGCGCGCCTGTTCGGGACTCATGTAGGCGGCCGTTCCAAGAATCATCCCGGCCTGAGTCATGGCCGGCGTCGTGATGGTTGGTGACATCGATGCGTGGGCTTGCCCCGCCGAAGCGCCCTGCGCGAAGGCGGCTCCATCGCTTTCGCGAGGCCAAAGTCGAGCACCTTCACCGTGCCGTCGCGCGCACCTTGATGTTGGCCGGCTTCAGATCGCGGTGGATGATCCCTGCTCGTGCGCGGCTTCGAGCGCCTCGGCGATCTGCTTCGCGATGGGCAGTGCTTCGTCGAGCGGGATCGCGCCTCGCGCAATGCGCTGCGAGAGATCGTCACCCTCGACCAGTTCCATCACCAGGCGCGGACGCCACCGCTGTCTTCCAGTCCGTAGATCGCCGCGATGTTCGGGTGATTCAGAGCGGCCAGTGGTCTGGGCCTCGCGGGTGAACCGCGCCAGACGTTCCGTGTCGTTCGCCAACGAGTCGGGCAGGACCTTCAGCGCGACGTCGCGATTGAGCTTCGTGTCCCGCGCGCGAAAGACCCGGCCCATGCCCCTTCGCCGATCGCCGCGGTGACATCGTGAGACGCCGAGGCGGGTGCCTGGAGTTAAAGCCAACGGTGACTTGAGTATAAGCGCGGCAGCGGAGGCTCGAGTTGACTCTTCTGAATCTCTGTGATCAGGTTAGAACTGCAGGATTCGGTTCAGGCGTGAAGGCTGACAGCTCCGAATTCTGAAGCCTCACTCAGTTCGAATCTGAAGAGAGGTCTTGCGCTGCGCACATTCCCGGCCACGGATGCCGATGATGAATCGCCGCCGTCGTGAGGGCGAAGAACAGGAATCGCCACTTGTGCGACGGTCGCCGGGCGTCTTGGCGTTGATGGCCTGCGACGCGCCCACGCGAACGAGGATGGTCGCCGCCACCATGGCGCCGAAATGGCTCAGCGTCCAGAAGCGTATCGCGGGCTGCGAGACGGCGAGACTCAGGTTCTCGAGCCCGATCTTCGTCAATGGGCTCAGGCCGAAGTAGAGCAGCAGCCCGAACAGCACCTGAAAATCGAGCGCCATCATGAAGTAACGACGTCCCACTGCTGCCCCGGCGGCTGCGCGACAGGTCGCGATCGGGCCGCCACGCGTTGATGGTGGCGCCGATCGGCGAGCAGAAGCGTGACCCAGCGAAGCCAGGAGTGGATGTGCGAGGACGGGCGTACTAACGGATCAGCGCATCACTTTTTCTTCAGGAATCCGCCGAGGCCTTTCTGAATCGCCTTCTGCACTTCCTCGTTGGCTTTGTTCGTCATCGCGCGCTTGACCATGCTTTGGCGAGATCGATCGACGACCTGCGGATGGTCCGCCGATCCCGTGATCACCGCCGGCACTGTGACCCGTCCCTGTTCCTGCGTATAGCGGACGAGATCCCGGCCCGCCTGCTTGCTCAGTTCGTCGGAAAGCTGAGCTGACCCTGGAAATTGAGCGCGCTGCCATCGAGCTTGAGGCCGCCCGCCGCCGAAAGCATGATGTCTTTCGACTCGAACTTCAAGTCCTGGAGTGCTGGCCGACCCGCCCGACACATTCAGCGTCGCGCCCAGCCGCGCAAACGGTTCGTCGCGCGATCCGGCTGCCCTTGCGGGCTGGCCGCGCTCGAGCGGCCTGACGTCGCGCGACGATCACGGTCTGAACCAGCCCGAGATTCTTGACCGTGCCGTCCGTGACGTCAACACGCGCTGTTCCAGCGCGCGGACTTCATCGACCGTGTGAGCATCCATGCCGCGGCCCAGTGAGGCTCGATCGTGCCGGCTCATCTTCCGCGTCACGGCATTGGGACTGCCGGCGACGTTAATCGTGGCGGCGGCCATGTCCACGCCGGTCAGCCTGGCCTTTGAGCCGGAAGTCCGGAACGCGGCCGCAGCGACAGCGCGAGCGTGCCGCCGTAGCGGCCGCCAACAGTCCGAAGCTGGACCGGCTCGAGCATCACGCGCATCGCCGAGTCAGATTCGCGCGTACCGGAAAGTTGGCCGAGGGTCAGGCCGCCCATCGAGGCCTTTCGCCGCGCGTCGGAGGCAACCGTGCAGGTCTCGTGGTGGATGGCGATCCCTGAGCTTCCGGCGCATGCCGCCGGTGGCGGACGAGGCGGTGCTCGTCCCCGCGCCGCCGGCGAAATCCGTGACGAAATCGAGCAGCTGATCGAAATTGAGGGCGCCGGCCTTGACCGTCAGCGATCCGATTCGGGTCCGGACAGATCCGGTGATGTCCCTCGTGTTATGTCGATCTGCCGGCCGTGCAGCGCGCGATCGAGATCTTGGCAGAACGGCGACGCCTTTGCCTTGCGGAACGACCACCACGTCGCCCGTGAGCGTGCGTCCGCCGCTGACGATCTCGACGCCATTCAGCGCCACCTCGTCGATCGAGACGATGTCGATGTGGCGAGGAAGAGTCCGCTGCGACGGTGTCGAATCGCCCGACGCGATGGTAAAGTCGGGAAGCGGCAGCTCGATGCGGGCGCCCGACAGGTTCACCGTGCGCGTGCTCGAGCCGGCGCGGAGAGAGCGCGCGGAAATCCAGTGCCGAAGCTGAGCGTCTTCACTCGGCGGATCTTCGACGGCTGGCCGGCCAACGTCATTCAGATTGACCTGAACGCTGGATAGATCTTCTCGCGCCGATGTCGCCGATCGTCACCGGCTGCCCTGGAGTATCTTGGAGACCTGCGGCAACCGGGTCGTTCTTGACGCCGTCGTCTCGCGAAGACCGACGCGACCCAGACGGCGCCGGCGATACAGCAGCACCACGACGAGAACGGCGGCCCCGGCAATGAGGGATTTTCTTGACCATCGAGCGCTCTCGTGTTCGTGGGCCGCGCAGATGCCCGGCTTCTCTCGACTATCGGCGTCTCTGCGGGGGGTCTAATGCAATTTGACTGTCGAGCTTCCTCTTGATGCCGTCCTCCTCGGTATCTCCGTCTCACGCGCGATCACTTCACCTCGGTTGATTTTATGATCGCGACGGCGTCGTTCTCCTGCGGCGGAGCTTCAGTTCTTGAATGGCGTCGCTGGTGATCACGGCGGTGAGTAAATCTGATCACCGATGCGCAGGCGCACCTGGCCGAGCAAACCATCTCGTTCGGACCTCCTCGACGAAACCACGCAGCCGATTGCGCCCGCTGAGCGCGACGATGAACCCGACGTCGGACGAGCGCCTGACCTGAGCCTTTGCCGGCGTCCGCGGCGCCAGCAGCTCGATCGATCTCGGCTTCGGCAATGCGGTGGATGTCCGTCCGGCCGTCGTCGCTCGTCCGGACGCGGCCCTGATAGATCCATTGCTTCAGCGTGGAATAGCCCACGCCCAGACGATCGGCTGCCGCGCGTACAGTGGAGAAGTTTCATGGGAAGCCACCCAGCCTGCACGCAGTGAGTTTTGATGATCGAGCCAGACTTCGTCTCCGACAGACAATCCAAGCTGATATCTGACGCTGCCGCGGGTGACGTGCACCGGCGAACGCGGCGCTGGCGTCCACGCTGGCTGCGTCGACCATGCGGTCCCTCGCGGTCGAGCGCGACAGGAGCCGGCCGCGCAGCACGTTCCTGGCGCTCAGGCCGCGAGGCTCTGGTTCATGCGAGGAGAATGTCGCCCGCGCGGATCGCAGATCCGGATCGGAGAACCTTCGACGGCGCGGGATTGGCAACCTCGAGCGGCACGCGGCCTGGCTCGAGGTGACACCGCATGGTGCCGGCGTCTGGACGGCGCGCGCGTCACCGTGGCGTCGAAGAAATTCTCGAACCCGGTAATCGCGCGCCATCGGCTCATGTGCGGGAGCTGTCGTGAGACCCGTGAGGCACGCCCTCGGCGATGATCTTGCCTGTCGCACGACGATGACGCGCTCGCCGAGCGCGCGAAGACTTCGCGATGCGCATGCGTGACGTAGAGAATCGGAATCTCGTGGGCGGCGTTCCAGGTTCGAAGATCGGTCATGATCAGCGACTGCGTCGCGTGATCCAGCCCGGAGAGTGGCTCGTCGAGCAGCAGCAGATCGGGATCCATCACCAGCGCGGCGCGCCAGCGCCTGTCCGCTGGCCTTCCCTCCTGAGATTGCCGAGGCTTGCGGTCGAAGCGATGCGATCGATGCGAAACGAGCGGGCGATCGACCGGATCGGCGTTCATCCGCGCCTCCGACGCGACGCGATCGGAGCCCGTAGCCGATGTTGTCCCTTCACCGAGAGTGCGGGAACAGCGCGAGCTGCTGGAACATCGAATCCTGATCCGGCGCTCGCGTGCGGGACCCTCGACGCGCGGCGGCGCCGCGTCGAACAGCACTCGCTCCCCGACGCTGATCCGTCCGCTGTCGGGCCGCTCCAGCCCCGCCAGGCACCGCAGCAGCGTCGTCTTGCCCGAGCCGGAGGCGCCAGAAGAGGATCGTGATTCCCGCGACTGCGCCAGAGCACTCGAGATCGAGTGAAGGCAGGGGACAGGCAGTTTGGCGAATCGCGGCGGTCAGAACTCCGGCCGCTCATACCGGCGTCGTGCGGCTGGCGCCTCACGCCATACACCAGAACGTGAGGACGGCGAAGGAGAACACATGAGCAGGAGCAGCGCCGTGACGATTGGCTCGCCTCGTAATTCAGTGCTTTGCACGCTGTCGTAAATGGCGATCGATACCGTGCGAGTGACGCCCGGCAGGTTGCCGCCGACCATCAGCACGACACCGAACTCGCCGAGCGTATGGGCGAACGCGAGGACCGCGCCGGCAAGCACGCCGTCGAGAGACAGCGGGAAGGATCACGCGTCGTAAGCGTTCGCTTGCCTCGAGGCGCCGAGCGTCTGAGGCCGCCTCGATGCCAGTGGACCGATCGACTTGCGGCAGAACCCCGCCGCCATCGGCGTGGTCGGCGAACGGCAGGCTATGCAGGATCGATGCGATGACGAGCCTTCGAACGTGAATGCGAGCGTGGCCCGGTCCAGGCGATCCACAACCGACCGATCGGGCTTCTGCGATCCGATGGCGACGAGCACGTAGTAAGCCGAGCACGGTGGGCGGGAGCACAATCGGCAGGGCGACCACGGCCTCGGCCAGAAATTTCCAGCGCCAGCGGGAGAACGTCAGCCAATAGGAGACTGGAAGACCGAGGGTGATCAGAATGGCGGCGACGACCGCGGACAGCTTGACGCTCAGCCGAGGGCGGACCAGTCGAGCGATGCGATCACTACTTTTTCACCGCGAATCCCTGCCTGTTCGAAGATTCGTGGCGATCTCAGGCCGTCGGTGAAAGGCTACAAGCAATACGTAACTGAACGAAGTAATAAC
>ERZ1370068.9870-contig-8616_pt1 | contig 22799 bp, 22 predicted proteins | sample MGYA00561227_ERZ1370068 | MGnify/ENA primary metagenome ERZ1370068 (study PRJEB38410, sample SAMEA6850437) | metagenome | study: Metagenomic assessment of the ecological functions of the soil: analysis of the soil microbiota associated with the...
CGTTACGTATTGCTGGCGCCTGTTCCTCGACTACGACGGCGACGGCTGGATCGATCTCTACGTGAACTCGAACGCGGGGCTCTGGCACAACGAGGCCGGGACGGCCTTCGTCCGCGTGGCCGACCTCGACGCCTTCCTGCCGCCGATCGTCGGAGCGCTACGGCTCGGCCTGCGCCGACTACGACAACGACGGCCTGCCCGACATCGCCTGCGACGCCGCGCGGCGACTGCTTCTTCCTGCTGCGGAACACGGACGGCGCCGCGCGGCTTCCAGGAGGTCGCGAGCGATCCGGCCATCCTCGCGAGGCCGATCGAGCTGCCAGATGTACGGCGAGACCTTCTGCTGGGCCGACCTCGACGCGGACGGCGACCTGGACGCCTGGCTCACGGCCTATCCGACGAGGTGCAGCCGGGGAGCGGCGGCGACCAGTTCCTCGAGAACCTCGGGCCGACGGGTCCGGGCGGCGCTTACCGCTTCGTGCAGCACACGCTCGAGAGCGGGCTCGGCATCCCGGAGCAACGTCAACCGGCCCGAGGGCGCGCAGCTCGTCGACGTCGACCGCGACGGCGACATCGACGCCTACGCGAACGGCACGCTCTACCAGAACGTGACCGCCACGGACGGCCGCGCTTCCGCGCCGCTCGTCCGCAATCCGACCGGCATCCCGCTCGCCGGCGTGCTCGACGAGGGCTGCACTGTTCCTCGACTACGACCTCGACGGCGACCAGGACCTCGTCGTCGTCTACCAGCACGCACGACGTCCGCATGTGGGAGAACCGAGGGCGACGGGACCTTCCGGGACGCGAGCGACTGGCTTCGAGCGCCCGACGGAGGGCGCGACCGAGGGTTGCTCGGCCGAGGACTGGGACCAGGACGGCGACCTCGACCTCACGACCGGCGAACGTCTTCCGCCGCAACATGCTGGTCGAGACCGGCACGCCCTTCCTGCGCCTCGCCACCACCGCGATCCCGAGTCGTTCCGCGAGTTCTGCCTCGCCGGCCTGGGGCGACTGGGACAAGGACGGCGACCCGGACTGCGCCCTCTCGAACTTGCGGCAGCCGCGGGGCGTTCTTGCGAGAACGTGCGCCTACGGCGTCGGCGACGCCCGCGCTCCAGAAGCCTCTCGGTGCGCGTGCGGCCGGTGCGCGACTCGGCGCAGGTCGCGCGCGGCCTCGAGACGGAGTTCGGCGCGACCGTCGAGCTGCGCGTGCACGGCGACCGCAGCGGCTTCGTCCGCCGGCGCTTCGTGGCGAGCTCCAGCGGCTACCTGCAGCAGAGCGAATACGCGCTCACGCTCGGCGCTGCCGAGCGGGCCGGACCCGCTGCAGCCCGCGCTCGGCGTGAGCTTCGACCTCCTGGTGGACTTCCCGAGCCTCCCGCGGGACGGCGTCGTGCGCATCGACCGCGACGTCAACCCCTCGCTCGGCGATCTCGTCGCTCGCGGCGCTCGTCGAGCGCGAGATCACGGTGTTCCGCAGCGGCCGCGTGCGCATCGACGGCGTCGAGCACGCTCCGCTCGCGAACGTCTCGCCGCGCGTCTTCTCGAGCGGCGCGCTGGTGCTGCCCCAGCCGGGCGGCCAGGCGCTGGCGGCGCCGGTGCCCGCGCCGGAGGACCCGTGGCTCGTCGGCATGGAGCTCGACACCTTCGCCGCGAGCAGTGCCGTGCGCGTGGACGAGCTCGTGCTCGACGGCCAGCTCGCGCCCTCGGGCGTCGCGCGCTGCGACGCCAACGTGATCCTGCTCGACGTGACCCCGGGCGAGAGCGCCGCTGCGCGTCGCTCCAGGAGGACCGCACGACCTCGCCGCGCAACGACCGCACGTTCCTGGCGCTCGACTGGATCCTGAAGCCACAGCGGGTGTACCGCGTGCTGTGCCGCGTCGACCGAGCTGCGCGCCTCGCCGCGCCTCGCGGCGACGAGCGCGGACGTCGCCAACCGCGGCGCGCTCGCCTTCGGCCGGATCGAACCCGTGCGACGACGAAATCGCCGCCGCGGCGAGCGTCGACCCGGGCACGAGCTACCTCGAGCTGCGCTTCCGCCGGCTGCGCTGAGCTTTGTGGGCTGGCGCGGCGCGCTTAGACTGGTAGGAACGAGGCGTTCCCATGCTCGCTTGCCTTTTCTTGCTCTTGCTGGCGCCCGTCCCCCGCCCCGCCCCAGGCGCCGCGGCTGGACGTCCTCATCCTGATCGCCGACGACGTCGGGTACGACGACGTCCACGAGATCCCGACCCCAACATCCGCGCGCCTGGCGGCCCAGGGATGGAGTTCGACCGCGCCTACGCCAACCCGGTGTGCCACCTCACGCGGCGCGCTCGGCTCCACTTCGGGCGTTACTGGATCGACACCCGCGGCTCGCTCTGCGACCCCGCCGACCAGTACACGCCCGGCGCGCTGCCCTCGCTGCCGGGGATGTTCAAGTCGCTCGGTTACCACACCGCCCTGTTCGGCAAGTGGCACGTCGGCGCCAACCCCTGAGGGGCCCTGGCAGCTCGCGCCCGAGTTCCACGGCTACGACGTCTGGCGCGCCGGCCTGCCGACGAACTCGGCCGACACGCACTGCGGGCACTTCTCGGCGGCTACTTCAACTGGTGCGGGTGGACGACGGCGTCGTCAGCCAGTCCCACGATTACATCGACACCTCGATCCGCGACGAGTTCCTCTCCTGGTGGAACTCGACCCGCGGGCCGCGCTTCGCCGTGGTCTCCTTCCAGCTCGCGCACGAGCCTCCCACCAGCCGCCGGCCGAGCTCCTGCCGCCGGGCACGCCGCCGCCCGCGACTTTCCGCCGAGCGCTTCGAGCACATGGTCGAAGCCATGGACACCCTCGTCGGGCAGGTGGTCGGCGTCACCGGACCGGAGGACGTCGTCCTCTTCCTGGGCGACAACGGCACGCCCCAGGACGTCGCCCCCGAGCCGCGGCGCGCGAAGACCTCGACCTACGAGCGCGGCATCCACGTGCCCTTCGTCGTGCGCGCGCCCTTCGTGAAGCCCGGACTGCACACCGAGTCGCTCGTGCACGTCGCCGGACGTCCTGCCGACGCTGTCGGTGATCGAGGGCAGAAGCCGCCGCCCTGCGACGGGATCTCCTTCCTGCCGGTGCTGCTCGACCCGCTGCGCCACACGCGCAGCTACCTCCTCTCGGGGCTCGTGGACCCGCCGCGCGGCGGGCACACGCTGGGCGGCGAGCCCCCGTACGACATCTGCCTGCGCTCGACCGCTACAAGCTGCGCATCGACCGCGACCAGCACGAGCTCTTCTACGACCTCTTGCTCGACCCCGACGAGAACGCGCCCGTGAGCCTCACCGATCCGGCCTACGCGGCGGTGCTGCGCTGGCACCGGAAGACGCTGGCTCGCCTCCTGAGCTCGATGTAGGCACGAGTTCGCTGGCGAGGACCGCGCGCGCGGCCTGATCGCCTCGCGGCTGCCGGCGAGCGCAGCAGCACGTCCTCGGCGCGCAGCTCCTCGCGTCCGGAGGGCGCCACGAGGTTCCCCTGGGCGCGCGTGATCGCGATCACCGAGGCGCCCGGTGCGCGCGCGCAGGTCGAGCGCGGCGAGGGTCTTGCCGACCGCCGGGCTGCCCGGCGCGAGGCGCACGGGCGTCATCGCGCCGAGGCCGGGCAGGAGCGACTGCACGTCGTCGAGCGAGAGCTCCTCGGTCCTGCCCTGGCGCGCCAGGACCTCGACCACGACCTGGGCGCCGGCACGCACGTGCTCCTCGAGGTCGCTCGCGCGGCGCCAGAAGGCGAACGCGAGGAGGCACACGGCCACGAAGACGATGCTCGCCTGGTAGAGAATCGGCACGAACGGCTGCGTCAGCGCGAGGAGCGGCCCGCCGACCACGATCACGACCGCGAGCTGCAGCGCCACCACGAAGGCCCGGCGCGGCGCCGCCGCGAAGTCCGGCTGGCCGCCCTCCTGGCGCGGGAGCGCGTGCGGCCGCGAGCTCGGCCCCGAGCGCGCGCGACAGGCGCACGATCCCGATCACGAAGGGCAGCGCCACGAGCCCCGCCCCGCACAGGACGAGCGCGCGCTGCCAGCGTGTGACCGACGCCCAGGTTCGCGTGCCCGAGCAGCGTCACCAGGCGCTCGAGGAAGAGCGACGTGCCGATCACGACGGCGGCGAAGCACAGGACGTCGAGCGCGAGCCAGCCGGCGTGACGCAGGAGCTTGAAGCGCAGCGGATCGCGGCGCGGGCGCGCGCGCAGCTCCTCGATCCACGAGCCGTACAGCGACGCGAAGGTGCGCAGGGGCTTCGGCAGGCGGTGCTCGATCGACGAGCGCGAGCGGCTCCGAGGCGCGCACGAGCCACGGCGTCAGGAAGGTCGTCACGACCGAGACGCCGACCGCGATCCCGTAGAGCGCCGGATCGATCGCGCCGGTCGTCGACGCCGAGCGCCAGCGAGGATGAAGGAGAACTCGCCGATCTGCGTCATGCTCATGCCGGCCTTGAGCGAGGTCGAGGGATCGAAGCCCGAGAGGAACGAGCCGAGCGTGACGCTCAGCACCTTGCCGAGCACGACCACGCCGACGAACGAGCAGCGATCGCGCCCCAGTTCTGGGCAACCGCCATCGGATCGACGAGCGTCCCGACCGAGACGAAGAAGATCGCCGCGAACGAGGTCGCGCAGCGGCGAGATCAGGTGCTCGACCTGGCGTGTGGCGGCCCGACTCGGCCACGAGCGAGCCCGCCAGGAACGCGCCGAGCGCCACCGAATAGCCGGCCGTCTCGGCGAGGAGCGCGAAGGCGAAGCACAGGCCGACGCTCGCCACGAGCAGCGTCTCGGGGCTGGCGAGCTTCGCCACCGCGCGGATCACGCGCGGGCACGAAGAGGTAGCCCGCCGACCGTCAGCACGAACAGGAACGCGCCGAGACGTCCGGCGGTGCTAGCCAGGACGCCCGCCTGTCTGCTCCTCGCCGCCCGCGACGGCGGTCAGAATGGCGAGCATCAGGGATCGCGGCCAGGTCCTCGATGATCAGCACGCCGAAGACGAGGTCCGAGAGCCGCCGCGCGACGCCGGCGCTCGGCGAAGACCTTGGCGATGATCATCGTGCTCGAGATCGCGACCATCGCGCCGGCGAAGAAGCACTGCTGGTTCGGCCAGCCGAGCGCGCGGCCCGGTCGCGTAGCCGAGCCACAGCATCGGCGCCGATCGTCGACCAGGCCGACGAGCCCGGCGCGCGGAAGACGTGCGCGAGCTTCCGCAGGCTGAACTCGAGGCCGATCGAGAACATGACCAGGATCACGCCGAGCTCCGAGAGCGTGTGCAGCGTGTCGCTGCTCGCGAACAAGCGGCACCGGCGTGTAGGGCCCGACGATCAGCCCGGCGAGCAGGTACCCGAGCACGACCGGCTGGCGCAGCCTGCGGAACACGACCGTCGTGACCGCCGCCACGCACAGGACCAGCGCCAGGTCGGCCGAGGAACGCGCGCTCCATGCTCCCGATCGTGACCCTTGCGCCGCCGGGAACGCCAGGCTCCAGCCCGGCTCTCTTTCTTTCTTGTAGCCCGGGCTCGAGCCGGTCGTCCGGCTCAGGCGCGCGCGAGCGCGACGGTCGCCTTGCCCTCGCCGACCTCGCCCTCGGCCGTGAACCAGCCGGCGACGGGCGGGCCGAGCTCGAGCTCGACCGCGAGCGTCTGCTCGCGGATGTAGGGCCGTGTGCACGGACGGCCTCGGCCAGGCGCCTCGTCGCCGGAGATGCGCAGGCGGATGCGGTCGGAGACGTGGAGGTTCGCGTCCTTGCGCGGTCTGCTGGATCAGGCGCACGAGGTCGCGGGCGACTCCCTCGCGCTTCGAGTTCCGCGGGTGACGCGACGATGATCAGCGACGGCACGATCACGTCGTTGCTCGGGACGAGCTGCGACAGCGAACATGCGGATCCGCGACGAGCTCGTGGGTCGGGGACGAGCACGAGCTCGTGACCTCGTCGCGAGCGAGCACGCGTTCCCCGATACGTACCCCTCCGCCCTCGGTACGCTCGAACGCTCCCGGACTTGAGCCGCTGCCAGCGAGGCCCTTCATCGCTTGCTGCCATGCCGAGGACCGAGGATCCGCGGGTTGAGCTTGAGCTCGAAGCGACCGAACGACTTCATGCTGCCTGGCTCGAGGCACCACGCGACTTGACGTTGACCTCGTCGCGGATCAGCTGCCTCGTACGGCGCTAACCGGTCGACCGTCCTTGCCGGCGATGGTCAAGCTCGAGAGGTTGGCGCGATCCGGCAGGCGCTTCTCTTCGCGGAGCCCGAGCGACCGTGGAGCACACCGCGCGCACGCGGTCACGTCCCGCACGAGGCTCGGCTGTCCGCAGGCAGCCTTCGCCGCCACCGGCCAGTCGGCGAGGTGCACGCTTCTCGCGCTCGTCAGCCCGCGATACACCTCCTCGCGTCACGAGCGGCAGGAACGGCGCGCACATCCGGCACAGCGTCGTGAGCACCGTGTAGAGCGTGTCGTACGCGTCGCTTCTTGTCCTGATCCGCGTCCTCCCTCCAGAAGCGCGGCCGGCTGCGGCGGATGTACCAGTTGTTGAGCGCGTCGAGGAACGCGCGGATCTCGGCGCAGGCGCCGGCGAGGTCGTAGGCGTCCATCGCGCGCGGTCACGCGCTCGAGCGTCGCGCGCAGCTTCGCGAGGACGTAGCGGTCGAGCACGCCGCTTCGCGTCCGTGCGCGTGCCTTCGCCGGATCCCGTCGGCGTTCGCGCAGAGCGTGAAGAAGCTGTAGCGCGTTCCAGATCGGAGTGGATCACGAGGCGCACGACCTCGGCGATCGCCTTGCCGTCCTTGTCGATGCTGCAGGTCGCCGCCGCGCAGGATCGGCGAGCTGCACAGGAACCAGCGCAGGGCATCGGCGCCGTGGCGTCGCGAAGACCTGCGTCGGGGTCGGGGTAGTTCTTGCAGGCGCTTCGAGAGCTTCTGGCCCTCCTCGTCGAGCACGACGCCGTGGCAGATGCAGTTCGCGAACGGGCTCGCGGTCGAACAGCGCCGTCGAGAGCACCATCAGCGTGTAGAACCAGCCGCGCGTCTGGGCGACGTACTCGACGATGAAGTCGGCCGGGGCGTGGTGTCGAACCACTCCCGGTTCTCGAACGGGTAGTGGCACCTGCGCGAAGGGCATCGAGCCCGACTCGAACCAGCAGTCGAGCACGTCCCTCGACGCGCCGGTACTCCTCGCCGCCCTCGCGCACGACGATCTCGTCGATGAACGGGCGGTGGAGGTCCTGCACCTTCTGGCCGCTCGCGCGCGTCTCGAGCTCGGCGATGCTGCCGGAAGACCCTGAGCTTGCCCGACGGGCTGCGCCACACGGGGATCGGCGAGCCCCAGAAGCGGTTGCGCGAGATCGACCAGTCGCGCGCGCCCTCGAGCCACTTGCCGAACTGGCCGTCGCGCACGTGCTCGGGGATCCAGCTGATCTTCTGGTTGAGCGCGACCATCCGGTCGCGGATCGCCGTGACCTTCACGAACCACGACGAGCATCGCGCGTGTAGATCAGCGGCTGGTCCGTGCGCCAGCAGTGCGGGTAGTTGTGGACGATCGTGTCATGCCGCACGAGCACGCCGCGCTGCTTGAGCGCGCGCGATGATCGGCTTGTTGGCCTCGAACACGTTCATGCCCTGCCAGTCGGGCACCTCCGCTCGTGAAGCGGCCCTTCTCGTCGACCGGCACGACGATCTCGATGCCGTTCTCCGCGCACACGCGCTGGTCGTCCTCGCCGAAGCCCGGCGCCATGTGGACGATGCCCGTGCCCTCGGTCGTGTCGACGAAGTCGCCGCAGAGCACGCGTGAACGGCTGGGGTTCCTGTCGCTTTGCCTGCTGAAGTACGGGAAGAGCGGCGTGTAGCGGCGTCCGACGAGATCGCGCCCTGTCACCGGCGCCTGACGCGCGTCGCGCCCGCCAGCTCCTTCTTGTACTTCTCGGCGACCTCGCCCCGAGCGACGATGCCCTGTTGTCCTTGCTCGAACACCGCGTACTCGATCTCGCGGCCTGACGGCGAGCGCCAGGTTGGAGGGCAGAGTCCAGGACGTCGTCGTCCAGACCCACAGCTCGAGCGGGACGAGATCGCCGCGCCGCGCGCTCGAGTTCGAAGCGCACCGTCACCGCCGGGTCCTGGCGCTCGCGGTACGAGTTGTCGAGGCGCGTCTCGAAGTTCGACACCGGCGTCTCGGCCGCCCACGAGTACGGCATCACGCGGTAGCTCTCGTAGACGAGGCCCTTCTTCCACAGCTCCGCGAAGGCCCACATGACGCTCTCCATGTAGGCGAGCGTCCATCGTCTTGTAGTCGTGCGCGAAGTCGACCCAGCGCGCCTGCCGCGACGACGTAGCGCCTCCCACTCGCGCGTGTACTTCATCACGGACGAGCGGCAGTGCGTCGTTGAAGCGCTCGATGCCGTACTCCTGGATCTTCGCGCGGCCGTGGATGCCGAGCTCCTTCTCGGCCTCCATCTCGGCCGGCAGGCCGTGGCAGTCCCAGCCGAAGCGCCGCTCGACCCGCTTGCCCGCGCATGGTCTGGTAGCGCGGCACGATGTCCTTCACGTAGCCGGTGAGCAGGTGCCCGTAGTGCGGCAGCCCGTTCGCGAACGGCGGGCCGTCGTAGAACACGAACTCTCGGCGCGCCTGCCGGCGGTTCTCGATCGAGGCGCGGAAGAGGCCGTGCTCCTTCCAGTGGGCGAGCGACGCGCTCCTCGATCTCGGCGAGCTTCGGCTGGGACGGGACCTCGGGGTAAGGGACGCGGCGCCATGGAAGCGGGCGCGAGTGTGGTAAGCGCCGGGCGGCGCGCAGCTTTCCGGCCGCCGCCTATGATGCAGCGCAGTCCTCGACACCGGAGGCTTCCATGGTTCCCTGGACTCCGCCCCTGCCTCGCGCTCGCCGCGCCGCAGCAGGTCAAGCCCGCGGTCGTTCCGGCGCCCAAGCCTGAGTGGCCCGCCGTGAAGCCCCTACAAGCTCAACTGGCGCATCGAGGGCGAGCTGGAAGCTCCTCCGACCTCGCCGGCCAGGAGCACGCGCTCTTCTGCCGAGAACAAGGACAAGGTGGTGGTGCTCGTCTTCTGGTCCTACCGCGACCCCGTGTCGCTCTTCTACGCACCGATCCTCGCGAGATGCAGGCGGAGTACCGGGGGCAAGCTGCGCGCCTCTACCTGGTCGACTTCGAACGCAGGACGAGATCGCGGGCAGCCAACGACCCGCTCGGCGCACATGCGCGACGGCCTGCAGAAGGCCGGCGTCACGCTGCCCCGATCCTGATCGATCACGGCAACCTGCTCGCCGACGACTTCGAGGCGAAGACCAACTCGCGAGGCGTTCCTCGTCGACCCCGAATCACGATCCTGCGCTACCACGGCGGGATCGACGACGATCGCCGCGCGAGCGAGCGCAAGACAGGAGCAGTCCGGTGCAGGGAGCGCCTACGGCCTCGCGCTCGACACCGTGCTGAAGCGGCGAGGTCCCGGAGTTCAACTGGACGATCCCCTCGGGCGCGCGCTCAAGCGGGCGCCCAAGGCCGCGGCTGGCGCGGGAGACGGAGGCGCATTGAGGGCGCGGGTCGCTGAGGCGGTGGCCGCGGCGCTCATGCGGGTGGGCGGCGTTCGGCGTGCGGCGCGCCGGAGTGAACTGGACGACGCCGCAGGTGCTCGACCAGCCGGCACTCGCCGAGCACCTGAAGGCTGCGCGGCGCGAGAAGCTCGTGCTCGCGAACTTCTGGGCCACCTGGTGAGGGACCTGCCTGGCGGAGATGCCGGAGCTGGTCCGAGCTCCACGAGAAGGTCGCTGCGCGCGGCGTGCGCGTCGGAGGCGGTGTCGCTCGATCTCGTCGACTCCGCCCAGTGAAGTCGGCCGAGCAGCTCGGGGCGTTCGTGCAGCGGCACGGCTTCACGCTCCCGGTGGTCGCCTTCCAGGGCGACGAGGCGGCGCTCACCCGCGACTGGAACCTGCCCGGCGGGCCGCCCTACACGCTCGCCTTCGACAAGGACGGGAAGGGAGATCGGACGCATCGAGGGCAGCGCGACGCGGGAGGAGCTCGAGGCGCTCGTGGAGAAGGGGCTCGGGAAGTAGGCGAGTCGCGCCGGCCGCGCGCTCCTCGGCTCAGAGCAGCGCCGGATTCGCTCCGCCGTCGTAGGAGAGCGCGACGCCGGTCATGAACCCGCAGCGCTCCGAGCACCATGGAACGCCACCAGGTCGCCGAACTCCTCCGGCCGTCCGAGGCGCCCGAGCGGGATCTTCGCAAGGTAGGCCGCGCGCTCCTCGTCGAGCGAGCGCCCGCTCCGCTTCGCCTGGGCGGCGAAGAGCTCACTCGATGCGGTCCGTCGCGAACGAACCCGTGCAGATGCTGTTCACGAGTACGCCCCTCCCTTCGCGACCTCGCCGGCGAGCGACTTCAGGTACGCCGTCGAGGCCGGCGCGCATGGTGTTCGAGTACACGAGCGTCGGGATCGGGACGCGCACCGAGCTCGAGGTCATGCCGACGATGCGGCCCCACTTCGCGGCGCGCATGCCCGGCAGGACGCACTGGACCGGCATGGATCGCCGAGCGCAGCGTGAGCTCGAAGGCGCGCTGAGGCGCTCGTCCGCGTCGACCTCGAGCGCGGTCGCGGGCGGCGGGCCGCCGGCGTTCGCCACGAGGACCTGGATCGGGCGGCCGAAGCGGCGCGCGGCCTCGGTCACGTGGGCGGCGAGCGCCGGCGCGGTCGGTCACGTCGAGGACGCGCACCACAGAGCGTTCGCCGTGGCGCGCGAGCGCGGCGCGGGCGCGCTCGAGGCGCTCGGGGTCGCGCCCGCTCACGGCCACCGAGGCGCCTTCGGCGAGCAGCGCTCGCGCGCTCGCGAGGCCGAGCCCGCCGCTCGAGGCCAGCACCACCGCCGCCTTGCGCCCTCAGTCCGAGATCCATCGTCGCGCACCGCCTTCCGCCGCCGCCGGGTCGTCTGCTAAGGGTCTGGGCTCCACTCCTAACCAAAACCCAAGCACCCGTGAAGCAGTGAGACGAGAACTCGAAACCCTCGGGGTCGGCGACATGGTCCCCGACTTCAAGCTGGCCACGTTCGAGCCCACCAAGAAGGCTTCGGCGAGTTCAGCCTCGCGGAGGCTCCAGAAGGCGAAGCAGTGGTCGATCCTGTTCTTCTATCCGGCCGACTTCACCTTCAGTGCTGAGCGACCGGAATTCGCTGCTCTGGCAGAGCAGCCAGACACCGGTTCGAAGCGCAACAACGGGAAGCTGGTCACGATCAGCTACGGACACGCAGTTCGTCCACCTCGCCTGGCAGCGCGAAGAGAAGGAGCTGGAGAAGGTCGCCTACTCGATGGGCGCCGATCCGACCGGCAACGTCTCGCGCCTGTTCGGCGTGTACGACCCGGCGAGCGGGCTCGCCCTCGCGCGGGACCTTCATCATCAGCCCCAGGGAAGCTGATGAACAGCGAGGTCAACGTTCTACAAGCATGGGCCGGAACATCGATGAGCTGCTCCGGAAGTTCAAGGCCAACGTCTATCTGTCCCACCCACGTCAAGGAGGGCTGCCCGCCGAAGTGGAAGGACGGACGGCGACAAGACAGCTCACGCCCGGCCCCGAGATGGTCGGGCGCGTGCAGTACAGGCCCTGCAAGGGCTGAGCCACGAGGCTCGTCAGGGAGCCGCGCACCCACGGGCGGCGCGCGGCTCCTTGCTTTGTCGGTGCCAGGGGCGATCCTCTGCGCATGAACCGCGCCCTCCGCTCCTGGCTCAAGTACTTCTGCGCGGCCTGCTCGTGATCGCGCCAGGTCGCCTGACGTTCTGGATCCTGTGGCGGATCTTCGTGCTGGTCGACGGCGCTGGTCCCACGCTGCCGGACCTGCCCTATCTCGGGCGCGGGGTCGGCTTCGGTGCTGGTGGTGGCGCTGGTGACGGTGATCGGCCTCATGACCACCAACCTGCTCGCGGCCCAGAGCGATCCAGTTCGGACAGGGCCACTCCTCGGGAAGCCTGCCCTTCGTCAAGCTGCTCTACACCTCGCTCAAGGACCTGACCGAGGCCTTCGTCGGCCAAGAAGAAGCACTTCAACCGTCCCGTCTCGGTGGACCTCCCGGAAGGGTATCCAGGTGGTCGGCTTCGTGACGCGCACGGACCCCTGACCGAGCTCGGGCTCACCGATCGCGTCGCGGTCTTCCTGCCGCAGGCGTACAGCTTCGCCGGCAACCTGCTGATCGTGCCGCGCGAGCACGTGAAGGCGCTGGAACGACCGGCGAGCGAGGCTCTCGCCTTCGTCGTTTCCGGCGAGCTTGAGCCTCGCCCGCGACGGAGGCAGCACCGAGCGCGAGCGCGTCGAGCAGGACGGCCCTGGCCGGCGCGGACGCGCTTCGGGTATCCACCCGGAGCTCCCATGCGCCTCCACGCCGCCTGCCTGCTCCTCCTCGTCGCCTGCGCCTCAGCGCCCGCCGATCCTGCTTCCCACGCGCGCGAGCTCGCCCGGCGCTTCATCATCGTCGACGGACCACGTCGACGTCCCCTACCGGCTGCACGTCGGCAGCCGCCGGCCGAGGCGCGACGATCGTCGAGCGCGGCCACGGTCGGCGGCGACTTCGACTACCGCGCGCGGTCGCGGGCGGGCTCGACGCGCCGTTCCTCTCGATCTTCACGCCGGCCGAGGACGAGGAGAGGGGACGTCCAGGAAGGTCGGCCGACGAGCTGATCGACCTCGTCGACGACGTCGTCGCGCGCGCACCCGGACCGCTTCGCGATCTGCGCGCACGGCGGCGGAGGTGCGCGCCACGGCCGAGGGCGGGAAGATCGCCTTCCTGCTCGGCATGGAGAACGGCAGCCCGATCGAGGGCGACCTCGCGAACCTCGACCACTTCTATCGTGCGCGGCGTGCGCTACATCACGCTGTGCCACGGCAAGGACAATCACATCTGCGACTCGTCCTACGACACGCGCCACACCCACAGCGGCCTCTCCGACTTCGGTCGCCGTGGTCGTGCGAGCGCATGAACGAGCTCGGGATCCTGGTGGACCTCTCGCACGTCTCGGACGACTCCTTCTGGCAGGCGCTCGACGCTCACGCAGCGCGCCCGCCGATCGCCTCGCCACTCGTCGCTGCGCCACTTCGTGCCCGGCTTCGAGCGCGACATGAGCGACGAGATGGTGCGCGCCATGGGCAAGAAGGGCGGCGTGATCACTGATCAACTTCGGCTCGAGCTTCCTGACCGCGGCCGCGAACGGGTACTCGGCGCGCCGCGAGGCGCGAGACTGGGCGGGCTCCGAAAATCCCTCGGCGAGGGCACCGACTGCGCTCGCGAGCGCCGTCGCGCAATGGGAGCGCGCGAGACCCGCTCCCCCGCGCGACCGTGAGGGACGTGGCTCGGCTCGCATCGACCGCGTCGGTGAGTCGCCGGGCATCGACCACGTCGGCTTCGGCTCCGGACTTCGACGGCGTCGGGGACTCGCCTGCCCGACCGGCCTCGAAGGACGTCTCGAAGTACCCGAACCTGATCGCCGAGCTGCTCCGACGCGGCTACCTCGGACGAGGAGATCGAGAAGGTTCACGGCGGGAACGCGCCCCCGGCTCCTGGAGGAGTGCGAGCGCGTGGCGGCGCAGCTGTCGCATCGCTGAGATCCGACGAACGCTGCCGCGGCGGCACCGTCTGGGAATCTCAGCTCCCGAAGTACTTCGCCACCGTGGCCATGAAGACGTCCACGTGCGATTCGCCGGGCTGGCGTCGCGGATGGCCGACGTCCGGGTGCCGCCGGAGCAGGTCCTTGAAGGAGGTCAGGCGCGTGATCCAGCTCGCCCTGGGCGGGAGGAACATGAAGTCAGAACGGGTACTGGTGCCCCGCAGCGAGCATCGTCGCGAGCTCGTGGTGCTCCTTGCCGAGCTTGCGCAGGATGTCGTCGATGATGACCCAGGTGCAGACGAACGGGCTTGTCGTTGAGGGTCTCGATCACCCTTGGATCCGAGAGCAGACCTGCCTCAAGTCGGTTCCGCTGGGTCAACAGCTCTGGTCGTCCAGCGGACTCGTCAGGACGACGAGGAGGATCGGCTTCTTCACCTCCCGGGCGATCTCGAGGCGACCTGTTCCCCGTCGGGACCCAGGGCGATGTCCATGAACTGTGAAGGCGCCCTTCAGGCGCTCCTGAGCCTCGTCGACGCCGATCTCGTCCTGCCAGCGGAGGCGGCCCGCGAGCGCGCCGTCGCCGCCGGAGAGCTCCATCGGGTCGACGCGCCGAAGCATGTTGGTCACCTGCTTGTGCGGGTGGCCGGGCAGCGGGAACGTGAGCGTGATGTCGACGTTGACCGACTTGTCCGTCGGCACGTGCATCTCGAGGGACTCGACCTTCCCCGTCTGGCGGTCGACGAGCATCCTCCCGAGGAAGCAGGCCGGCGTGTACAGCGCCGCCCCGTCCGCGAGGACGAACTCCGCGTGCACGCGGAAGAGGGATGTCGAGGTGGTCGGCCGGGACCGGCCCCGCAGGATGCCGAGGCGCCAGCCGGGTCCGGGACGCCGGCCGTAGGGCTGCTCGTAGTGATCGAACGAGGTGGACGTGTGCGTGGTGGAACTGCTTCAGGAACTCGGCCGCCCGCTCCGGATCGATCGACCACCATCTGGCCCGGGCCCTGGATCTCCGCCGGCAGCAGGGCGGACAGCTCGCGCGCGCCGTAGCTCGCGCGCTCGGCGGCGGGAGTCGCCTCGGTCACGAGCCGGACGAGGTCGTCGGGGAGCGACGTCCCGGGGGCCGAGGTGTTGTCGATGATGCCGAGGTTGCGATGCCGCTGCGCTTTCCGCCTCGCTCAGCTTGGGAGCCCAGCGCGCGGTCAGCTCGAGGGGCGCCTGGCCGGTGAGGAGCGGGTGCACGTCGCCGCGGAAACCCTCCGGGACGTGGACGTCGCCGTTGACGTGGACCGCGTCGTAGTCGAAGGCCTTCAGAGCGCCCGCCTTCGGCTCCTCCTTCGTTGCGGCGCGTCTCGGCCTCGATTCTCGGACTTCGTCTCGGCGGTCGACTCGCCCTGTCGGCCACAGCCGGAGAGGGAGAGGACCAGGAAGGCGAGACAGAGGCCGAGGTGTGCCAGCGGCAGCGCTCGCGCGGTTCCGTCGCTGGATTGCGCCTCTCACGTTCACCTGGCCTCGATCGCAGTGTACCCGCCCGGCCCCACCAGGACATGGAACGAGGAGCCTGGCCCGAGCCTCGGTCCGTCAGCGCGCGAGCGCGCCGCTCAGCGAGCCCGGCCTTCTTGAGGGCCTGCTCGCATCGTCTCTCCGAGGGCGAGCCGGGCTCGGCGTGACGTGCACGCCGGCGCGCTCCGAGGGCGGCGATCTTCTCCTTCGCCGTGCCCTTGCCGCCGGAGATGATCGCGCCCGCGTGGCCCATGCGCCGGCCCGGCGGCGCGGTCGACGCCGGCGATGAAGCCGACGACGGGCTTCTTGACGCTTCGTCGTGGATGTAGTCGGCCGCCTGCTCCTCGGCCGTGCCGCCGATCTCGCCGATCATCACGATCGCCGTCGGTCTCGGCGTCGGCGTTGAACGCCTCGAGGCACGTCGATGAAGCTCGTGCCGTTGACCGGGTCGCCGCCGATGCCGACGCAGGTCGACTGCCCGATGCCGCGCGAGGTGAGCTGCCACACGGCCTCGTAGGTCAGCGTGCCCGAGCGCGAGACGACGCCCACGCGGCCGGGCTTGTGGATGTAGCCGGGCATGATCCCGATCTTGCACTCGCTCGGGCGTGATGATGCCCGGGCAGTTCGGCCCGATCAGGCGCGACTTCGAGCCGCGCGAGGCGCTCCATCGACCCGCGACCATGTCGAGCACCGGGATGCCCTCGGTGATCGCGACGACGAGCTCGATGCCCGCGTCGACGGCCTCGAGGATCGCCGCGCGCCGGCAGCCCGGCGGCACGTAGATCACGCGTCGCGTTGCAGCCGGTCGCTCTCGCGCGCTTCCTTGCACGTAGCTCGAACACCGGGCAGGCCGAGGTGCGTCGTGCCGCGCCTTCGCCGGGCGTGACGCCGCCGACCGATCTGCGTGCCGTAGGCGATCGCCTGCTCGGTGTGGAACGTGCCGTGCTTGCCCGGTGAAGCCCTGGCAGATCACGCTTGCGTGTTCGCGTCGACCCAGATGCTCATGGCTGCTTCTTCCGCTTTCACGGCGGCGCAGATCTTCTTGCGCCGCGTCGTCGAGGTCGTCGCCGGCGATGATCGGCAGGCCCGAGTCGGCGAGCAGCGCCTTGCCCTTCTCGACGTTCGTGCCCTCGAGGCGCACGACGAGCGGCACGCGCGAGCTTCACCTGCTTGCACGGCCGCGATGACGCCCGTCGGCGATCACGTCGCACTTCATGATGCCGCCGAAGATGTTGACGAGGACGCCCTTCACGCTTGCGGATCCGAGAGCAGGATGCTTGAAGGCCTCGGTGACCTTCTCGGCTCGTCGCGCCGCCGCCGACGTCGAGGAAGTTCGCGGGCGAGGCCGCCGTGGAGCTGGATCACGTCCATCGTCGCCATCGCGAGGCCGGCGCCGTTGACCATGCAGCCGATGTTGCCGTCGAGCGCGATGTAGGAGAGGTCGTGCTTGCGAGGCCTCGACCTCCTTCGGCGTCCTCCTCGTTCGAGGTCGCGCAGCGCGAGCAGCTCGGCGTGGCGGAAGAGCGCGTTCGAGTCGAAGTTCGATCTTCGCGTCGAGCGCCAGCACGTCGCCCGTCCTTCGTCGTCGATCGAGCGGGTTGATCTCCGCCAGCGAGCAGTCGAGCTCGACGTAGCGCCTTCGCCAGCGTCGTCAGGAAGCTCGCCGCGCCTTCGCGGCTCGTCGCGGCCGGAGCCCGATGCCGCGCGCGAGCTTCCGCGCGTCGCGTCGGCGCAGGCCGTTCGCCGGCGAGAAGCGCGCACTTGAGGATCTTCTCGGCGTGCTCCTCGCGGCGACCTCCTCGATCTCCACGCCGCCCTCGGACGAGCCCATCATCACCGGCAGCTGCCGCTCGCGGTCGATGCGCGACGCCGAGCGTAGAACTCCTGTCGCGATCGCGCGAGCCCTTCTCGACCCACAGGCGCCGCACGACCTGGCCCTCGGGCCCGGTCTGGATGCGTGATCGAGCGCCTTGCCGAGCATCGCCTGGCCGCGGCCGCGCGCTTCCTCGGCGCTGCTTGCACGACCTTCACGCCGCCGGCCTTGCCGCGCCCGCCGGCGTGGATCTGCGCCTTGACGACGCACACCGGACTCTTCAGCGCGGCGTAGGCGCTGCGCGGCCTCCGTCCGCGGTCTTGCACTCGCGGCCCGTCGGGCACCGCGGCGCGCCGAAGCTGCGCAGCAGCTCCTTGGCCTGGAACTCGTGGATCTTCATGCGAGGGCGATGGGCGTCGGTGGGCGGGGAGCTGGAGACTCGCGCGGCGCGCGCGGGCGAGCCAGGCTAGCGAGCGTCGCGGCGAGGGCACTAGGCTCGCATCCCGATGCGCGCCCTGGCCGTCCGGGTGAGCCTGCTCCTCGATCTGGTCCTGCCCTCGTCCCGCTCGTCCGGAGTCGCCTGCGGACCGGCGAAGCCACCGCCCTCGGTCGATCCTCGTCTCGATCGACACCCTGCGCGCCGACCACGTCGGGCTCTACGGCTACGCGCGCGACGACGACGCCCGTTCCTCGACCAGCTTCGCGCGGGACGCGACCGTCTTCGAGCACACCTTCACGTCCTGCCCGTGGACGCTGGTCGCGCACATGACGATGCTGACCGGGCTCTTCCCGGCCCAGCACGGCGTCGTCGCAGGCGGAGCTCGGCTCTGCGCCGGAGGTGCCGCTGCTTGCCGAGCGGCATGACAGCGCGCCGGCTACCAGACCCTCGGGCTCTACTATCCCGTGCTGGATCAGCGAGCGCTTCGGCTTCGACCGCGGCTTCGACGTCTTCCGCGGCCACGACTCGGCCGAGGAGGCCGGCCAGCACCTCGCAGCGAGGAGCTCAGGCGGCATCGACCGCTCAGCGCCCGTTCTTCCCTCTTCTTCCACCTGTTCGACGTGCACAACGGGGCGATGGCGACGGGCACGCACGTCGATCTATCCGTCGCCCGCCGCCGTTCCAGGACATGTTCCTGCCCGGAGCGCGCCGAGGACGCCTGCCGAAGCTCGCGCCCGACGTGCTCTGGAAGTCGCGAGAACCTGCTGAAGCCCGGAGCGAGATCGAGGCCCTGGTCGCGCTCTACGACGGCGGCATCCGCCACGTCGACACGCGTCTCGAGGAGGCCTTCGCGTGGCTCGCGGCAGCAGGGTCTGCTCGAGCAACGCGCTCGTGATCGTCACCGCCGACCACGGCGAGGCCCTCGTGCCAGCGCGGCAAGCTCGTGGGCCACGGCGACCTCGCGCAGGAGGGCCTGCACGTGCCGCTGATCGTGCGCCATCCGGACGGGCACAGCGCCGGCACGCGCGTGGCGGAGGTGCGCACCTCGGCGACATCGTGCCGACCGTGCTCGACGTCGCCGGTCTGCCCGCGCGATCCGGTCGCTGCCGCGGCGCGCTCGCTGCTTCGGCGCGCTGCCGCGCCGAGCGCGTGATCACGGCACCTACGTGCCCCAGGAGTTCGTGGTGCGCTGGCCGCAGAAGATCGATCCGCCAGCAAGGGCCGTCGGCGCGGTCAGCTTCGACCTCGAGCACGACCCGCAGGAGCTCGCGATCCACCGCGGCGCCGAGGACGCAGCCTTCGACCGAGCTCGCTCGACCAGGCCGTTCCCCACGACCGCGGCCTACCTGTCGCCGCGCGCGATCAGGCGCGATCCCGCCCGACGGAACTCGCGGCGCTGCGCGCGCTCGGCTACGCGGACGATGACAGGCAAGGACGCGGGAGCACAAGTGAGCGGCCGGCGTCGCTCCGCGGGCAGCTGGTCCTGCTCGCTCCTCGTCTCGCGCTCGCCGGCTGCGGCGAGACCGCGCCCGCGCCGCTCGATCGTGCTCGATCTCGATCGACACGCTGCGCGCCGATCACCTCGGGCTCTACGGCTACGCGCGCGACACGAGCCCGTTCCTCGACCGCTTGGCGCACGCAGGGCATCGTCTTCGAGCACGCCTTCACGCTCGGCCGCCTGGACGCTGATCGCGCACATGACGATGCTCACGGGCCTCTATCCCGAGCAGCACGGCGTGATCGAGCGGACCGTCGCCCTGGCGACGGATCGCGCGCACGCTCGCCGAGCGCCTGACACGCCTCGGCTACCAGACCGTCGGGCTCTACCATCCGGGCTGGATCCAGCGCGCTTCGGCTTCCGACCGCGGCTTCGGCGTCTTCCGCGCGCACGCCAACGCGCGAGGAGGCCGAGCAGCACCTGGTGCGAGGAGCTCGCGAAGCTCGGACCCGAGCGCCCGACCTTCGTCCTGTTCCTGCACCTCTTCGACGTCCACAGCGATCCGACCACGAGCGCGCGCCGTCACCGTCTACTCGTCGCCCGCCGCCGTTCCAGGATCACTTCCTGCCCGACGCGACCAGCGTGCTCGCGGGCGAGACTCTACGACACGCTGAAGAAGCGCGGCCTGCCGCGCGCGAGAAGCGTCGAGGCGATGACCGCGCTCTACGACGACGGCATCCGCCACGTCGACTGCGGTGCTCGAGCGCTGCTTCGCCGCCTCGACGGCCGAGCAGCGGCTCGACGAACGCGCTCGTGATCGTCACCGCCGACCACGGCGAGTCCCTCGAACGCAGCGCGACAACTCGGGGCCACGGCGGCCCGTGGAACGGAGGGCGTGCGCGTGCCGCTGATCGCTGCGCCTGCCGGGGCGCGAGCGCGCGGCAGCGCGTGGACGGAGGTCGTGCACCTCGGTCGACATCGTGCCGACCGTGCTCGCCTTCGCCGCGCGCCGCTCGACCCGGACGCTGCCGGGGTGCTCGCTGCTCAGCTCCCGTTCCGCCGCTGGCGCGTCGATCACCGGCGGCCATGGACCTCCGGTCGCAGTACCTCGTCCAGTGGCCGCGCAAGGTCACGCGCGCGGCAAGCGCATCGGCTCGGTCGACCTGCGCTCCGACCGGGCGAGACGGACCATGAAGGACGCGAGTCCGTCGGTGTTCGAGGCGCTGCGACAGCGGAGCTGCCGCCTCGACCGCTTCCGTCCTTCCACGGAAGCCGATCCCCGCGCCAGGAGATGTCACCTGGAGGACAAGGCCAACCTCGAGGCGCGACTGGGATACGGGGCAAGTAGACGGCGGAGGAGCGGCCTGACGCGCGGGCATCCTCGTGGACCACGAGCTCGCCGCGCTGCTCGGCACGGCGCTCCAGCCTCGCCGCCGGCGCGCCGCCGTTCGCGCCCGAGCAGCTCCAGCCCGACCAGGCCTCGACCTGCGCGTCGGCCGCTCGCGCGGCGCGTGCGCGCGGGCTTCCTGCCCGAGCGCGTGCCGATCGCCGGAGCGCCTGGCGGAGCTCGCGCTCGGCCGCAGGTCTCGCTCGAGGGCGCAGGCGGCGTGCTCGAGCGCGGCCCGATCTACCTCGTGCCGCTCGAGGAGGAGCTCGCCCTCCCCGCCGACCTCGCGGCGCGCGCTTCAACCCGCGCAGCTCGACCGGCCGCGCGGACGTCTTCTCGCGCGTGCTCGTGCGCCGGCTGCCCGCGCTTCGACGAGGCCCCGGCGGGCTACCGCGGTGCGCTCGTGGCTCGAGAGTCGCGCCGCTCTCGTTCTCGGTGCGCCTGCGGCGCGGCGACCGCCTCTGCCAGGTGCGCCTGATCGCGCGGTGCAGGCGGCGCTGCTCGCGCAGGAGCTGCGTCGCAGCGCTACCGCGCCACGCCGCTGTGCTTCGGCGGCGCGCGCGCGCCTGGCTCGAGCGCGAGCTCGCCTTCGACGGCGAGGGCGGCGATCGCTGCTGCGCATCGGGCTCGCACGGGCGCGATCCCGTGCGGCTGGCGCGCGGCGCGCCGCACGACGCGTGGTCGAGCTCGCGCGCCGTCGGCGCGCACGCTCCGCGAGGACTTCTGGGAGCCGGTGCACGCGCACGCCGGCCACTGCGTGCTCGAGCCCGGCCGCTTCTACGTCTTCGCCAGCCGCGAGCGCCTGCGCGATCCCGCCCGACCTCGCCGCCGAGATGCTGCCGGTCGACGTGGGCATCGGCGAGCTGCGCAACAACTACGCGGGCTTCTTCGACGCCGGCTTCGGCTGGACGAGACGCGCAGCCGGCGAGCGCGCGCGGCACGCCCGCCGTGCTCGAGGTGCGCGCCCACGACCTGCCGTTCCTGATCGAGGAGGGCCAGGCCTTCTTCCGCCTGCAAGTTCTTCCGCACGACCGGCCCGCCCGAGCGGCCCTACGGCCGCGCGCGCGGCGGCCCGTCCTACGCCCGCCAGGACCTGACGCTGGCGCGCGCCTTCCGTCCGGCGCGCTGATCTTCAATCCGACGAGCGTTTGCACTGCAGGCAAGATTCGAATCCAGGTGAGCTCCGGCGGATGGAAAACGCACCGCGGAGACGCGGAGATCGCGGAGGAGCGCGGAGCAAGAGAAGCCCCGGCCTCCGGAGCTCCGGCTTCTTCCGCGAGGCTCCGGTGCGTCAGGCAAGGCCAAGTACTCGTCAGATGAAAGAGAGCTGACCATGTGGACCGATCGACGACACATGTAGCCACTCCGAGCGGAAGCGGGCAGCAATGTCGTGGCTGAGGCCTGGGAGGCGAAGCGGTGGGCCGTAGCGCAAGCGAACCGATAGGCCTCGAGACGCGAAGATGGGGAGGCGGGCCAGCCCGCCGGAGCGGGTGAAGCCGACATGGTCCGCGAAGAGTCGATGCAGCGGACCAGCTCTCCGGGGTTGTGACCCCCGGTGGCCACCCAAATGCGGCCAGTCGTGGTCACCTGAAAAGCGGCCAGTCGTGAGGGGGTGCCTGGGACGTTGACCGGCGCGGGAGAGCTTGCTCTCCCTGCCGGATGACCAACGTCTTGAAGCACGAAGAACAGGAACAGATCCGCGCCCTTGGCCGGCTTGGCTGGTCGTTGCGGCGCATCGAAGAGGCGACCGGGGTGCGCCGGGAGACGATCGCGCGGTACCTGCGCAGGTCGGGGGTCCGCTTGCGGCCGCCGCGGGGGCGGAAGCTCGGGCCAAATGCGGCCAGTCCGGTGGCCACCGACCCTGGGGCTCTTCCCGCGACGGATTCAAAAGCGGCCAGTGAGGTGGCCACCGACCTGAGCGGCCTGGGGCGGCACGAGCGGGACGGAGTCTCTCTGTGCGAGCCGCACCGGGAGTGGATCACTCAGGCCATCGAGCAGGACCGCAACGCCGTCGCCATCTGGCAAGACCTGGTCGACCAGCACGGCTTCACCGGCCGCTACAACAGCGTCAAGCGCTATGTCCGCGAGCTACGCGGCAGCAACCTCATCCTCGCCCACCCGACGATCGTCACCGCGCCGGGCGAGGAGGCGCAGGTCGACTACGGCGACGGCCCGATGGTGCGCCATCCGGAGACGAAGAAGTACCGCCGCACACGGCTCTTCGCACTCACCCTCGCCTGGAGCCGCAAGGCGGTGTGGCTGCTCACCTGGAAATCGAGCACGAAGATCTGGTGCGAGCTTCACGCGGACGCCTTTCGCCGGCTGGGTGGTGTCACGAGCGTGGTGGTGCTGGATTACGTGGCGCGCCACATAATCGAGCTTCTGTGCCCGAGCCGGTTATGTGGCTCGAACCTACGGAGGGGCCCGGGAGCCTTGGAAGCCGCATGAACGGAGGCACATAAGGATCAGAGCGAACTGAGCCACGCGAGCAACGCTTCGTCGTCCTTCCAGACGGCACCGCGCGGGAATGCCGACGAGGCTGCGGAGGGAGGCTCGCAGGTGCGGAGGGCCTCTTCTTTGGCGCGGATGTTGATCTCTGCGTATCGGTTGGTGGTGTCGAGGCAGCAATACGTAACTGAACGAAGTACAT
>ERZ1370068.7489-contig-64_pt1 | contig 22791 bp, 37 predicted proteins | sample MGYA00561227_ERZ1370068 | MGnify/ENA primary metagenome ERZ1370068 (study PRJEB38410, sample SAMEA6850437) | metagenome | study: Metagenomic assessment of the ecological functions of the soil: analysis of the soil microbiota associated with the...
AAGTTACGTATTGCTGTAATTCGGCGCAGCACATCCGATTGAAACCGGTCTCCCGAGACGCAATTTGCTCAACTGGATCTTTCCCTCCGAATCGCGCGCGACAGAAACAGGAGGAGCCAAGCAGAGAGCGGAGTTGCCTCATAAAGCAGAGATGAGAAGGCGAGCTGTACGCTTCGACATCTATAGCGTGGAACAAGGCTGCAATCAACATCATTTAGTCACATCCACTGCTGAAGGTTACATGGCGTTGCCCATCGGCCGCTGCGTGCAAATAAGCTATTTAGCGTCGCAAACCGCCGACCGTGGCAGAAATAATCCCCTTTCTTTCGGCTAGTGGACCATATTGCCCTTTAGAAGAAACTCCTCGCGGCCTGCGCAACGTCCTTGTCGCCTCGTCCGGAAAGGTTCACAACGAATGATCTGATCCGGCTTCATTGTGTGGCGCAACCTTGATTGCATGCGCCACAGCGTGCGCCGACTCCAGCGCCGGGATGATCCCCTCTGTTTCGGCAAGCGTGCGGAATGCGGCCAGCGCCTCACTGTCGGTCGCGTAATCGTATTCCGCGCGGCCGATGTCGCGCAAGATAACAGTGCTCCGGCCCGACCGCGGCGTAGTCCGAGCCCTGCCGAAACCGAATGCGTCAATTCGATCTGCCCGTCATCATCGGCCAGCAGCCATGTTTTTGCGCCTTGCAGACACGCCAAGCTGTCCTCCCTGGAAGCGCGCCGCGTGCCGTCCGCGGACGAATCCCTTCGCCACCGGCTTCAACGCCCGTCATTTTCACGCTTTCGTCACGGAGGAATGGATAGAAGAGCCCGATGGCATTGCTTCCGCCGCCGACGCACGCGATGAGAAGATCCGGGAGCCGCTCGTCGCGCTGCAGCATCTGGCGTCGAGCTTCATCGCCAATGACGCGATGGAAATCGCGCACCATCATGGGATATGGATGCGGAGCCGTAAGCGGTGCCCAGCACGTAGTGGGTCGAGCGCACGTTGGTCACCCAATCCCGCATGGCTTCGCTAATCGCTTCCGTAAGCGTCGCCTGGCCGGCCGTCACGGCGACGACTCTCGCGCCCAGAAATTCCATCCGCGAGACGTTGAGCAGCCTGGCGCTTCATGTCCACTGCGCCCATGTAAACAACGCATTCGAAGCCGGAAGCGCGCTGCCGCGGTCGCCGTCGCCACCCCATGTTGTCCTGCGCCGGTCTCGGCAATCACACGCTTCTTTCCCATCCGTTTGCACAAAATCGCTTGGCCGATGGCGTTAGTTGACTTTTGTGCGCGCCGGTGTGCAAAAGGTCCTCGCGCTTGAGATAGATTCTTGCTCCGCCAAGGCGCTGGGTCAGGCGCTCCGCGAAATAGAGAGGCGTTGGACGCCCGCAGTAGTCGGCCAAGAAGAGACGAAAACTCTCTGCGGAACTCGGGGTCGGTGCGGGCGCTTTGGTATTCCTGCTCCAATTCCTCGAGCGCGCTCACCAGCGTTTCAGGAACAAACCTTCCGCCGTATGGACCAAAGTGACCACGGGCGTCGGGAACGGGGGCGGAAATTTCGGAAGGCATCACGTTCCAGTATGAACTCTAGCCACCATTGCTGCAACTGCCCGCCGATGTGGAGAGGGCATCGGCGGCAGCGCGTCGGGAACGTAACCTGTTAAAGGACGACCTTTTCCGAGATTCGATGAACACTGCCATCGTCACGCGAAAACGCGTGATGGAATACACCTCCACGTGATCGGCCTGCGGGCGTCCGTCGACTTCCGCCCGCGGAAGCATCCAGAGACCGCGCCAGCGAGGGCCCGTGCGACGGCTCCAGCCAGAGTTTTCCTTGCTCGAAAACGAAGGCCCTGCTCCTGGAAATCCCTTCGACGCCTTTGCGCGAGTGCTTCACTGGGCAGCAACTCCGGCTGCTGGGCCGAACAATCTTCGCGGACTGACATTCTTGACATCGCGGGTTTCGTGCAACGCAGATCAACGCCCCGAGTTCCATCAATGCCGAATTGTGAAGGCGGCCACTCTTTTCTGGCAGGAGTCTCCGCGCGCCACCTCCTCAGAAATGCGCGGCCGGCCGCGTCATCCACCGGTTTTCTGCCAATTCCGCAACCGCGCGAGGACCCGCGCGATATTCGCGTCGATCACCGGCTCTGCCGCATCGAATGCAAAAGAGACGATGGCCGCCGCGGTATAATCACCCACCCCTCGGCAAGCGGCGCAGGGCCTCCAGCAGAACGCGGGACCTCCCCTCCGTGCTCCTTGCGATCATTGCTATGGCAGCCCGGTGGAGATTTCGCGCGCGGCTATAATATCCAAGCCCCTGCCAGAGCGCGAGGCACATCCTCTTCCGGAGCGCCGGCAAGAGACTTCAACGGTCGGGAATCTTGCCATCCAACGCTCAAAATAGCGGAATCACCGCCGCTCACCGTCGTCTGCTGCAGCATGAACTCCGAGCACCATGACCGCGTAGGGATCGCGGGTCCGCCGCCACGGCAGGTCACGTCCCATGCCGCTCAAACCAACGCCAGAGCTCGCGCCGGATTTTTTCCTCTGCGTCCAGGCGTAGCCTGCGCTTTACTGCGTTCTGTCCCGTGCCCGACAAAGCCATCACCCTTTACACATACTCCGCTGACGCCCGCGCAAGCCGCGAAATTAAGAGCTCTTGCTGCGAGAGGAGGGATACAAATTCGAAACGCGCCCCTACACGCTCTACTTTGCGCAGAAGGACAAGCTCGACGGTCGCCGTTTACGAGAAAGGGCCAAAGCGGTGATCCAGGGCCGCGGCACCGAAGACTTCGTACGGTTCCGCCTCGAGCCGGACATTCTTGGCGAAGCCAAGCTCGGCTACGAGGAGGTGCTCAATCCTGAAAATGTTTGAGCCGCACTTCGGCATCGACGAAAGCGGCAAGGGCGACTTTTTCGGCCCGCTCGTCATCGCAGGTGTCTATGTGAACCGCGATCTGGCGCGGCAGTTCCAAGCAGATCGGAATCACAGACAGCAAACGCATTTCATCTGACAAGCGCATCCGCGACCTCGCGGCCGCCATTCGCAAGTCCGGCGCGGCGCAGAGCGTCGTCACCATCGGACCCGACCGCTACAACGCGCTTTTCCTCAAAATCGGCAATCTCAATCGCCTGCTCGCTTGGGGACACGCCCGCGTCATCGAAAATCTCTGCGCGCTCCGGCCGGAATGTCCGCGCGCGCTTTCCGACAAGTTCGCCGACGTTCGCGTGCTTCAGCGAGCTCTGATGGAAAAGGGCCGCAACATCGTCCTCGACCAACGAACCAAGGCCGAATCGGACTACGCCGTGGCCGCTGCCTCCATTCTTGCCCGCGAGAAATTCATCGACTGGCTTGACACCGCCGGAAAACGCACTGGGGTTCCCCTTCCTCGTGCGTCTCGGCCTCCGTCAAGGAGGCCGCTAAGAAAATCGCGGAAAACGGCGGACGCGACGCACTCGCCGCCGTAGCCAAGATGCACTTCAAGACCGCCGCTGAAGTGCTTGGAATTCCTGATCTGACTTTCCTAGAAATGGTCGAAGTCCTTTGACAGCCGATTCGACGAGCATCGCCTTATGCCTCCCGCTCGTTCGGCGCCGCGAAGTATTCGTGCGACATCGTGCGGCAAGAATGGCACTTCAAAACAACGGCCAACATGGTTGGTTTAGTCCAGACGTCGCGGAACTCGAACGCTTGGACCAAAAACCTTCGCGCCGTCTACGACAAGGCCCTTTCCCTTTATCCGCGACGGCAATCGCAACGACGCCACCTACTTTACCGACGATGAGAAAAGTTTCCTGGCTTCCATAGGGCTGCAGACCCATCACACGTCTATGACTATGCGGAGGATTTCGTCACTTGCGGCAGAACCCGATTGGGAAACCTTCCTGCTTATCGCCGCAGCCCGCCGCGATTACTTTCTCTTCGAACAGAAAGCGCCTCGCCAATCCGGTGGAAATTCGCGCCGACCAACTGCCGCCGAAGCGGGCCACGCTTGATGGCATCCCCTGGCTGCCCCGAATCATCCAAAAGCCCGCTGCTTTCTGGAAGGCGCACTCTGCCATGACGTCAGTACTGCTGCGGTGGAGACCGCCACTTTTGAAGGAACACACTCTCCATCCCGCTGATTTTCTGAGGGCAGTCTGGGCAGCGAAGGGTGACGATCAGAGCATCCTCGCTTCGTGACTAAAGCGACGCGAGGTAAGTTCGCCAGCCGCCAAAGTTCGTAATTTCGAGTGCGCTGCCGAGCGCAATTTCCTCGCACAGAAATCCCTTCACCCACTCGCCCGAGGCCAGTTTGACATTCCCAATCAAGAGGGGCGACGGAATGCCTGCTACGAACATTCCGAACCTCGCCGCCGCCAGTTCCCAGATTTCGACCTCGATGGACGCCCCGTTTTCAGAACGAATCAGCCCTCGGCTTGGGAGGTGACGTGTTCGCCAGGGCGAACAAACGATAGATTGGAGCTGTGAGCGTCTGCCTGATAAATTCTGGCATCGAGCTCGATGAGCTGGTAGTTCAAAGGCTGGTCGCGCAGATGCGCGCCCACCACAGCAAGCTCAATTTTTTCATTTTGTCCCCGTAGTCAGTGCCAGCTCAAACGGTTCGTCAAACTGCCGGGTTCGGCGCTTTAAAGAATGCAAGTGCCTCACGCCGGGTCTCAAAGATTGGATAGGCTGTGTCGAAACACGCCAGGCTCGAAGACGCGTTTCACCTCGCCTCGGAGCGAACAAACAGCAAGCCGGCCACCCTGTCGGCTGATCTGTCGTCCGGCGAGAAACAACTCCCGAAAGCCAGCGCTGGCCATGTAATCGAGGCCTTCCAGATCAACGAGCAAGTCTCCAAAATGCTCGCCCTCGGTCAGCGATTGGATCGTATCCTTCAAATCTTTTCCGCTGTGCAGGTCGAACCGGCCTGAGATGGCGAGGATCCTCACGTTGCCATCACTGCTTGTCTGAAACGCGGCCATGGAACGAAGACTAAAGGAAGACTCCTCGTTTCATAACGAATTCTTCTTGTCCCGACGCAAACGCGTTTTTATCTTTCGGACGCTCCGCGAGCCGGGCGATGATTTCTCCTTCCTTGCTACGAATCCCGCCGGAGCGGAACTTCCAGTCTCCTAGCTTTCGAACTCTTGCGCCAGCTTGAAGAGCAAAGGCTCGTGCCAAGCAGTTACAAAGAAAGTTATCCCAAATGGCACGTTGTCAGAACGGAAACCGGCCGGAACGGCAAGCCCGCAGAGGTCCAAGAGGTTCATGAAATTAGTGTATCGACCGAGATTCGTGTTGAGCTGAATGGGGTCGGCCAGCATCTGCTCGACCGTGTAGATCGTCCCGGCTGAAGGCAGCAGAAATCGCGTCGAAAGATTCCCAAGTTCTTTCGGAGTCTCCGCGCCAGAGCTGCGAGGCGATACTGTGACTCAAAGGCATCGACGGCGGAAAACTTCCTCGCGCTCAGGATCACAGCGCGAACCGCGGGATGAACGGCATTCGGGTTTGTTTCGATAAGGGACTTGATGGCCGAATAGCGTTCAGCAACCCATGGTCCGCCATAGAGAAGATTCGCCGTCTCACGAAAGGGTCGATAATCGAACTCGCTTACGCTCCATCCTAGTCCCGCAGCCCGTGCTCACAGCACTCGGTGTAGAGACTAGCATATTCGTCGTCACCGAAAATTCTCGCTCGTTGTCCGGCAGCACACCAATTCGGCGAAGCGTCGGCAGAGCGGAGTCAACGGCTCTGCGTGAATAAGGATCGTCCGGATCAAAATTTCTGACGACTGTGTTGATCTCCTCCGCCTCGCTGAGACTCTTAGTCAATACGGTTATGCAATCGAGGCTCCTGCACGCGGGCACGAGGCCGCCCGTAGACCAACTGCCCCGGGTGGGCTTAAACCCGACGAGATTGTTGAAAGCCGCGGGCACGCGGCCGGAACCGGCAGTGTCCGTTCCCAAAGCGAAATCCACCAGCCCTGCCGCCACGGCGATCGCCGAGCCGGAACTCGATCCGCCGCTTATATAAGCCGGATTGTAGAAATTGCATGGAAAGCCATAGGGCGAACGCGTGCCGTTCAGACCGGTTGCGAACTGATCGAGATTCGTCTTTCCAATCGGGATCGCACCTGCATCGATCAGGCGCTGAACGACGAATGCGCTTTTTGCCGGAGTGGAGGCGAAGCTTCGGGCATGCGGCCGTCGTTGGCAGTCCCGCAAGGTCGATGTTGTCCTTAATGGCAAATGTTCGACCTTTCAAGGGAAGCTCGCGGGGGTCGGACTCGAGTTCTCCAGCACGCTTCAAGGCCTGCTCCTCCGGCACCAGGGAGATCCAGACGCCGTCGCTGCCGCGTTCGCGAACCCTGCGAAAGATGTCGGCGATCTTGGCAGTGAGTCCGCTCATTTGCTCACGATGATTGCGATTGTTTGTCCCGGCATGACCATCTGACCCTCGAGCACCCAATCGAGTGAACCGTTCCAGTGACCGGCGCGGCGATCGCCATCTCCATCTTCATTGCTTCGAGAATCACGAGCGTCTCACCCTCGACGACTTCCTGGCCGGCCCTTGCGGAAACCTTCCAAACATTCGCAGCGACATGCGCATTCACCGCATGGCCACCTTCTGGGCATGTCCAACTCCGGGTTCTCGGGCATCCTCCTGGAGAATCCGCAGCTTCGCCGTCAGCCGCTCCTGTCAACGCCCAGCGTTCACGTTCCTCGTCGAAAGCTTTTTGCTGCCGGACCTTGAATGAGGCCGCCTCTCCGGAAATGTCTGCCAGGAATTTTCGATACTCTCGTAGACTGAAAGTCTCCTCCTTGATGTCCAATTTGAATTTGCCGACCGGAAATTCCTCCCGCAGCCGGAGAAGCTCGTCGGCCTCCACAGGATAAAACTGAATCTGGTCGAAGTGCCTCAGCAGCCACGGTTCGGAAAAATCGGCCGTCTTTCGCCATCGATTCCACATTTGAATCGTGCGTCCAACGAATTGATAGCCACCGGGACCTTCCATGCCATAGACACACAGATAAGCGCCGCCGATGCCGACGGCATTTTCTGGCGTCCAAGTGCGCGCAGGATTGTATTTGGTAGTGACCAGGCGGTGCCGCGGATCAAGCGGCGTAGCGACAGGTGCGCCGAGATAGACGTCCCCCAATCCCATCACGAGGTAGCGTGCCGAAAGACGATCTCCTTGACCCGCTCGATGGAGTCGAGGCCATTGATCCTCCGAATGAATTCGATGTTGCTCGGACACCACGGGGCATCCTTGCGCACGGACTGCATGTATTTCTCGATGGCAAGTCGGGTGGAGGGATCGTCCCACGAAAGCGGCAGCCGGACGATACGCGTTGGGACTTCGAGGTCATCCAACGCGGGTAGTGTGGATTCCGCCGCGACGAGAGTCTCCAGCAAGCGTTCGCGCGGCAGTACACGGCTGTCGTAATGAATCTGGAGCGAGCGGATGCCCGGAGTCAGATCAATGATTCCCTGTTGCGGATTCTTGTAGACAGCCAGTCCATCAACGCATGCGCGCAAAACCGTAGGTTCAGATTGAGGACCGGCGGTCCGTATTCGACCAGAAGGTATTTATCGCCAGCCTGTCGATAAACGACCTGCGGATTGTCGCCGGTGGCAGGAAGGCTGTGAAGGATGGGGGCGCATCCTTCCAGGGTGCGGTGCCCGGCGTCTCGCCGACCACATTCCGATCGCCGGGCAGGATGCCCGACTTCGCGCACGTTGAAAGCGCGCGCTTCCCAGCAACTCATCCTGCTGCGCTCGGCCGTGGCCGCCTGCTCTGAAGTCCAGTCAACGAAGCGCAGCGGATCGCCAGGACGAAGCTGTCCGATCTTCCAGAGCTCCGACTGGACGATCGTCACGGGACACACGAACCCACCGAGACTCGGGCCATCCACGGCCAGGATCACCGGCATATCTCCGGTAAAATCCACCGCACCGATGGCGTATGCGTTGTCGTGAATGTTCGAGGGATGCAATCCGGCCTCGCCACCGTCCTTGCGGGCCCATTTTGGCTTCGGTCCGATCAGGCGAATGCCGGTGCGCGAGGAGTTGTAATGAACTTTCCAATCGGTCGTGAAGAACATCTCGATATCCTCGTCCGTGAAAAGTCCGGAGCGCCATGCGGACCGTAGAGGACTCCGATTTCCCAGCGATCTTCGTAGCGCGGGGGTCTTCGAGCTTTGCAAAGCTACCGGCGATCCCCGGCTCAGCCAGCTTCAAGACGTCGCCGGCACGAAGAATCCTTCCTCCATGGCCGCCGAATTTCCCAAGCGTAAACGTCGCCTGGCTGCCCAGATAGCGCGGAATGTCAAATCCGCCAGGCACCGCAAGATAGGCGCGGCAACCTGCACCTTTGATCGTTTGAAGTTTGAGCGTCTCACCGGGCTGAACCTCAAAGGCTTCCCACATCGGCTGCCGGCGCCCACCAATCTCGGGCTGCATGTCGGCTCCCGACACGCAGACGATGGCTCGATGGTGGAACCTTAGTTTAGGACCCGAGACAGTGCATTCCAGGGCGGAAGCGCCTTCATTATTGCCGACGAGACGGTTCGCCAGTCGCAATGCCAAATGGTCCATCGGCCCGGATGGCGGAACGCCGATTCCCAGTAGCCGATCCTGCCGGGATAGTCTTGAATCGTCGTGTGGGTTCCCGGCTCAACCACATCGATCGTGCGAGGACGAAAGACAAAGGTGGACAGGTATCTCGTGGTGACACCGCCCTTCTTGAAACTTTCTCCGGCGAGTATGCTCATTACGTAGTCGACGTTGGTCTCGATCCCGTCAAGACGCGTGGAGGCCAGGGCCGAGTAAAGTTTCGTGATCGCTTCGTCGCGAGCTCGGCGCATGGGCGATCACCTTCGCGATCATCGGATCGTAATAGGGCGTAACTTCGCTGCCCCGCTCGACCCATCCGTCCACTCGCACACCAGCCGGGAAACCGCACTTCGGTGAGCAAACCGCAGCTCGGCTGGAAATTCTTGTTCGGGTCTTCCGCATACACTGCGGGCTTCGATGGCATGACCGTTGGGTTTATGACGATATTCGGCGAGCGGAAGCGCTTCGCCGGACTGCGAGCCGGATCATCCATTCAACGAGATCCAATCCGGAAACTTCCTCTGTCACGCAATGCTCGACTTGCAGACGGGTGTTGACCTCAAGAAAATAGAATCCCTCGGATTCCGCATCATACATGAACTCACAGGTGCCCGCGGAGCTGATATTTTGCCGCCTGGCCCAATCTTCGCGCCGCTTCGTGGAGCCGCTGACGAACCAGCTCCGCGAGGCAGGGCGCCGGAGTCTCCTCGAGAACTTTCTGATTTCGGCGCTGCGCCGAGCAGTCGCGTTCGCCCAGCACCGCCACAGCCCCCTTCCATCTCCAAAGATCTGCACCTCCACGTGGCGTGCCGAAGCGATGAATCTCTTCAGGAACAAGCCGGACGCCTTGAAGTTGCTCTTGGCCAGCCGCTGGACACTCTCGAATTTCTCTTCGAGTTCATCCGCGGTTCGCGCCAACTGCATTCCAATCCCTCCTCCCCCGAAGTGCTCTTGATCATCACGGGAAAGCCGATGCGCTCGGCTTCCGGCCCGCGCTTCATGCCAGGGAATCGAGAAGGCCCGATCCGGGCGAGACCGGCACGCCACTTGCAATCGCGAGTTCACGGGCTGTGTGCTTCAGACCGAAGTCGCGCATGTTCTGCGGTGTCGGCCCGATGAAGGCGATTCCCGCCGCCTCACAGCGCCTCGGCAAAATCGGCGTTTTCACTGAGAAATCCGTATCCTGGATGAATCCCCTCAGCGCCCGTCCGCGCTGGCAGCCGAGAGAATCTGCTCGACATGCAGGTAGCTTTGTTCGCCTGCGGTGGTCCCACGCAGACTGCCTCGTCCGCCAGCCGGACGTGCGCCGCGTGGGCGTCGGCTTCCGGAATAGACCGCCACCGAAGCAATCCCCATGCGGTCAAGTGTGCGGATGATCCGGCAGGCTATCTCCCCGCGGTTGGCTATGAGAACCTTGGAAAGCATCTCTTAGCCGCAGAGCACGCAGGAAACGGAGGTCGAAGTGAAAATACTACCTTCGCATTCTGCGCTCCATGTGTGCTCCGTGCCTAATTCCATATGAGCACCCTGATCGGAGTGGGATTGTAGGCGTTGCAGGGGTTGTTAAGCTGCGGGCAGTTCGAGATGAGACAAAGCACGTCCATTTCGGCCCGCATCTCGACGTATTTGCCGGGCTCCGGAGACGCCGTCCGCGAACTTAAGGTCGCCATCCGGGGTGACTGGCAACATTCATGAAGAAATTGATGTTGTGAGCCAAAGTCACGCTTGGTGACGCGATAGCCGGACAGCGCCATTTGAAGCAAGAAACGTGTCGCGGCACGCGTGCATGAAGCGCTTGTCAAGCGAATACCTGACCATGTTGCTTCTCCGCGGCGCAGGCGCCGCCCAGCGTGTCATGCCGGCCGCAGGTGTCCGCGCGGTTATCGTGAGCATCTCGCGGCAGAGATTCGGACATCAGTCTCGTTCCGGTCGTGAGATAAATGGAGCCCTGTTCGCCGAATGGTGTCCTGCGCGCTATAGCGCTCCGTGACGTCGGCGGCGTTGAAAAAGAATAGTATCCGCGGCCTGATTTCCCTCCAGGTCGACGATGCGCAGAACCTGGCCCTCTTGTTGATCTGCTGAAACCAACCATCTCCAGCCAGAATCGTTGAACTAACAACCGCAGTCTCCGGCTGAAGAGTGCTTTCGGTATAGACAAGTGCTGCTCATAGGAAGAGTCGCTCCGTCAACGCCAGCGTGCGGCCGCATTCGGGCCGAGAAGTTGCGGCAAAAATCATCTTTGCCCGGCGGGTCGCATGGAAAGATCTCGATCTCCACGCGGGCGCGCGGGTATTCGCCGGCGGGCGCAAGGGGATGAGGGCAATTTGCGAGGACAATGAGGACGTCCATTTCGGTTCGGAGCCCGATGCGCGCACCGGCTGGACAATGGTCCGGAACAGAATTTCATGCGGCCCTCGTCATCCACCACGACCTTGCTGAAAAAATTCGACGTTGGCGACGATGTCCGCGAGACCCAACCCATGCTTGGTGAGTTCGATGAGAAAGTTATCGCGGGCGTTTCGATAGAAGTCGTTGCGGTATTGCTGATAGTTGTGCTCGCCAAACTTGGCAGCGACCATCGCCGCGGTAATATGTCCGCCAAGCGGATCATGCCACCCAAGGCTGTCCGCAACAATGGATACCAGAGCGTTCCCCATATCAGTCATCAGGATATGGCCGCGCGTCAGCTTTGCCGTGTGTAAGTGCTTTGAGCGTGTCGGGAATGTTGAGGCGATCAAGCGGCTGGTTCGCGTTGTAGAACAGGTCGAGAGGTTGGTGCCGGAATCAGAGCGGTAAAGGCGGACGAGGCGGCGGCGCGGAATGCGCATCGACCACATGGCGCCGCTTGGAAGGATCTCCAGGAAACAGGGGCGCGGAAAGGGACGGCTCACGGTAGCTAGGAGTTCCGGTTGAGACGGCAAACGGATCCCGTCCCAAGGCAGGCGCCGAATGCGCGGAAGCAACGATCCGGTAGGGTTAGCTTGCACGAGAGAACGCCCGTCACGACAAAGGATCTTGTCGGTAATCTCATTGAGAACGTGGACAGGACCCTGCGACAACTACTTCCATGCGATGATTTTCTTCGAGTTGGACGTGCAAGGGAGCTGATCACTTCCTTTCGGGCATGGCAGCCCTGCGGCGCTCGAGGACAAAGTTGCGATAGCATTTCAGCAATCGCCTTGGAGCGATTCTCTAATCCCCTCTCGGCGACCATCTGGTCGAGCTCCCGGAAGATTCCCTCGGGAAGCGAAACACTGATGCGCTCACGCTTCCGGTGGCGCGCGTCACCGAACTCATCTCGGTTTTCATCGGTATCACTAAGTAATACCAAAAACGCGAGTAATACCACGAGCTAAGCCGCGAATCACTCTTTTCATTCCACTTCGTCTCCGGCAGCGGTCATTTTAACAACGGGCAGGCGGTCCTCCTCGCTAGTCTTGCGCCGGAAGCGTGGATCAATTCGTCAAGCCGGCGCTTGAGAGCCAGAAATTCCGGCGTAAGAAACTGATCCGCGGCGTTCGCGGGCGCGGAACAGGATTCTCGATACACTCGCGAATTCCTCCGGGATTCACTCCCAGAACGAGGATGCGGTCGGAAAGGTAAACCGCTTCATCGAGATCGTGGGTAATGAAGAGGATCGTGACGTCCACCTTCTTCCAAATCTGCGAGCAGATAAGCCTGCATCTTGCGCGCGTCAGCGCGTCGAGCGCGCCAAAGGGCTCATCCATGATGAGGATGCGCGGTTCATTTGCGAGGGCGCGGGCGATGGCGACGCGCTGCTTCATGCCGCCCGAGAGCTCGTGCGGATACGACTCCTCGAAGCGGCTCAAGCCGACCATCTCGAGCCATTCCCGAGCCGTGCCCTCGGCGTCGGCGGAGCTCTGTCCCTGCATTTCAAGGCCAAACATGACGTTCTGCTTCACCGTTCTCCACGGAAACAGCGTGTAGCCTTGAAAAACCATCCCGCGGTCGCGGTCCAGGTCCGGCAATCGGTTGGCCATCGAGGAGCATCTCGCCGCCGGTGGCTTCGTCGAGTCCCGCCAGCGATGCGGATGAAGTCGATTTTCCACAGCCGCGACGGGCCGATGATGCAGACGAATTCCCGGCGGTGGATGTCGAGCGAGACGTTGTCGAAGACCATGTGCTGATGGTCCAGCGGACCCGAAGGCCTTCTGAAGATTTCGCACCGAGAGCACCACCGGGCGCTCCCGGATGCGCTTGAAGCGGGCGGCAACCTGCGGGTCCTGCTTGTGATAATCGGGCGAGTTCGAGCGAGGTCAGCATGCGATCAGAATCTGCAGAGGGACTTGCGCTGGCGTGCGGTGCGAAACGGCATGGTTCGAGCCTCGTCCGACGTTCTCAGAACGCGGACGCGGCGCGTCGTATCCTGCCTCGACCAGCGGTTTCCCGCCGCGGTGTCCTGGTCGACATCGAGACGAATCGGCGCGGATTTTCCGATGCACGGGCCTTGCGCTTCCAGGGAAGAGAGCCTTGCCAAGCCAGGCGAGGCGCCATGTCCGTCGTCAGGCCAATGATGCCGATCATCATGATGGCCGCATAGACATTATCGAAATTCCGGTAGCGCGCCTGCTGGTTGATGAAGAAGGTGATTCCGGACATCGTTCCGACCACTTCCGCGACGATGAGGTAGGTCCACGCCCAGCCAAGCAGGATGCGCATGTCGGTATAGATGTCTGTGATCGACGCGGGGATGACGACGCGCCGCCATCGAGCCTCAACCCTCGCGCGCCGAGGGTCTGCGACGCCTCGATAAGTGCGGGATCGACCTTGCGCACGGTATTCGCTGATGACGAGCACCTGCTGGAAGAACGTTCCGATCACGATGATCGCGATCTTTGGTCCATCGTCGATGCCAAGAATGGCGACGCACAGTGCGCCGAAAGCGGGGGCGGGCAGAGTAGCGGAAGAACTCGATGAATGGCTCCTGGAGCCGGGAGAAGAATCGATAGGTGCCGCAGAGAATTCCCAAAGGAACCCCAATGAGCGAAGAGATTAGAAAGCCGAAGAAAATTGTTGCGAATGCTGTGGCCAAGGCTCTCATGCAGCCACGGTTCGTTCGGCAGCCGTGGCAGGCGTGGTAAAACGCGGTATAGAAGGGACCCAAGCACCTCGTGCGGAGGAGGCAGATAAACGGGATTTACCCGATATCCCCGCGGAGGCATCGCCGTCTCCGCCGTGCGCTCTTTAAGCTGACTGCGCGAACTCCGCGTTCGGCACCTCCATCCCTTCCACGAAATATTCCACGCTTCCCGGGTCCGTGACGCGGGTCAAGGGGATGCCAAAGAAAAGGCAGGTAGCTCACCGCGCACCAGACGGCCAAGGGAAGAAGGAAGGAGAAAATCGTGAGAATCAGCCGGAGCCTCTCCGGCAATTCCTCCTTGAGTCCCAGCCAATCGCGATGAGCCATACTGCCCCCTTGCTCCAGCCTACAAGTCCTCGACGATGCTTGGCGCCAAGTAGCTTGCCGGCTTCTGCGATTCCTTGTACACCTTGTTGTCCAGGTTGAATTGGTTGCCAATCGTCATCGAGCCATAGATCGAATCGAGACCGTCGCCCTTTTTGAAAGCCGCTCTTCGCCTCCGGCAAGCGGAAGAAAGTGCGTGCCGGGAACATTCTTCGCGTATTCTTCCGCATCCGCCCCGGCCTTCGCCGCCATGATCTTGATGGCATCACCCGTGCGTCGCCGGGTCGTTGATGTAGTCAACGCACTTGTAAAAAATCGGACGACCTTTGCCCAGTCGTCCTTGTGCTGGGCAAAGCTTACCGGGTTCACCGCAAGCACGTCATAAATCAAGCCCTTGGCGTCAGAGCTGGTGAACAAGCTTCTTCGATCCTGGAACCTGCTTGAGCGCCTGGCTGGAAACCGGATACCAGGCGCCAACGGCCGCAACCTTTCCTGAAGCCAGCGTCTGCGGAGTCTCGTTGGTCGCGGTATTAACGATCTCGACATCGGACTGCGTCATGCCATTCTGTTTGAGCGCTTCGAGCAGCAGAAGGTGCTCGACCAAGGTCGCCTCGATGCCGACCTTCTGCCCCTTGAGGTCCGCCGATTGATTCGATGCCCGGCTTGCCGATAATCATGTCACTCCCGTCGCTGTAATCGAGAGCGGCAATGATCTTGCTCTTTGCGCCGTTGGCTCCATCTGACCAAGCGCGTCGGTGGCGACGGCTGTTACGGCATCCACCTTGCCCGCAGCGAAGGCGTCCAACGAAGGCAGGTAGTCGAACCAGACGAGATCGACATCGAGACCGGCGTCCTTGAACCAGCCCTTTTGCTTGGCGAGTTCGAAAATTGTGAATCCCGGCCAGTCACTGTAGCCGATCTTCAGCGGCTCGGCATGGACGGAGACAGCCAAAAATGCGGCAAAGACACTCGCCTGTATGCTCAGGAAGGTTTTCTTTATTGATTTCATAAGGAGACTGGGAGTACTACGAGCACCTGGCTTGGTACTACTGGCAGAGAAGCAAGTGCCGTGCCACGCGTGACCGATCGAGAGATCCTGCACTTCTCGGCACGCAGTGCCGCTAAGTGCCGCCGCGCTGCGGGATTGCGAGAATTTCCCGACGAAAACCCGCCGCCGACTTCCAAGTCCGACAGGCTCCCAGCACAGCAACTCCGCCCAGCGAGCTGAAGACCGTGGACGCCGTTTCCCGGAGGACCGGCAAGGCACTGCTGCCCTTGCTGCCAGATCCATGTCCGCATCGACGCCGGACTCGATGAGCAGGCGATAAGCTCTCGCCACGGCCTCCTCGAGCAGTCCGGGAGTCATTTCCAGGTGGAACTGCAGGCCGTACAGCGCGTGACCGTAGCGGAAGAGCTGGTTCCGGGTGAGGGCGGACGAGCGCGAGGCGCATACCTCCAGGCGGGATCTCGAAAACATCCCCGTGCCAGTGAGTGGCGACGAACTTCGCGGGAACTCCACGCCAAAGCGGGTCATACTGCGGAAATGGGATCCAGGGTCACCTCGAAGAAGCCGACCTCACGCTCGCCCGGCTGAACTCTAGCGCCAAGGGCTGACAGCCATGAGCTGAGCGCCCAGGCACAATCCGATGACCGGCTTGCATTGAGATTCCGCAGGGCGCACCAGGGCGCACTCGCTGGAAAGGTAGGGATATTTTTCCCTGTTCGTAGGCCCCTGCGGACCGCCACCCAACGCGAGTCCGGCGAAAGCCTTCGAGCGAGTCGCGGGCACACGATTGGCCGAGATCGGGTCGAATTGCGTCCAGCGGGAGGCCCATTCCGCCGAGGGTTTCGCCAAACAGACCAGGCCTATCGACGTCGCTGTGCTGGATGAACAAGACCCACTCTTCCTCATAAAAACCTACCACACGGGTCTCGTCAGCTCGGACCATCGCTTTGCCAATAAACTCCAGCCAGCAAGATCCACCGAAGAGAATAGAGAAACCTTCCTGAGCATACAGGCGGGAGTCATCGCATTCTTGGCTGTCTCGGGTGGGAGTATTACGAGCACGGCAAGCAATACTAAATACAAGCAAGTGCCGTGCCACGCGGAGCCGGATCGACAGATCCCAGCTGCATTTCTCGGCACGCAGTGCCGCTTTAAGAGGACGTCGGGCATGCCGCCGCGCTGCGAGGTTGCGGGATTTCCCGACGAAAACCCGCCACCGGACTTCCGGCGTCCCGACAGGCTCCTAGCACAGCAACTCCTGCCCATCGACTAAAGACTATGGACGCCGTTTCCCGCAGGACCGGCAAGGCACTGCTGCCCTTGCTGCCAGATCCATGTCCGCATCGACGCCGGACTCGATGAGCAGGCGATAAGCTCTCGCGACGGCCTCCTCGAGCAGTCCGGGAGTCATTTCCAGGTGGAACTGCAGGCCGTAAAGCGCGTGACCGTATCGGAAGAGCTGGTTCCGGGTGAGGGCGCGACGAGCGCGAGGTCGCATACCTCAGGCGGGATATCGAAAACGTCTCCATGCCAATGAGTGGCGACAAACTTCGCGGGAATCTCCACGCCAAAGCGGGTCATACTGGGAAATGGGATCCAGGGTCACCTCGAAGAAGCCGACCTCACGCTCGTCCCGGCTGAACTCTAGCGCCAGGGCTGACGCCATGAGCTGAGCGCCCAGGCACAATCCGATGACCGGCTTGCATTGAGATGCCGCATGAGCGCACCAGCGGCGCACTCGCTGGAAAGATAGGGGTATTTTTCCTGTTCGTAGGCCCCTTGCGGACCGCCACCCAACGCGAGTCCGGCGAAAGCCTTCGAGCGAGTCGCGGGCACCGATCTGGCCGAGATCGGGTCGAATTACGTCCAGCGGGAGGCCCATTCCGCCGAGGGTTTCGCCAAGCAGACCACGGCCTATCGACGTCGCTGTGCTGGATGAACAGGACCGTCCGCTTCCTCATAAGATCCTGCCGCACGGTGTCTGGTCCCAGTTCGGACCATCGCTTTTCGCCACTGAGCTCCAGCCCAGCAAGACGCGCCGGAGTAGGATTGGAGAGATTGATTCCGGCCCTCGGTCTCGATTGCTGCCTGAATTTCCGACGGGCGTCATGGCTACGAGATAGTATGCCGGTTCGCAGAAATTGCCGCCAATAGGAAGGTCTTCCTATCTATCAGTCCATTCAGCCGAATGATGATCGCGTTGGAGCGGCCGCCGCAGCAGCGCAAGCGGTTTCTCGACTCCGAGTTTGCGGAAAATCTTGTCGATATGGTTCTTTACCGTGTGAGCGCTGATCCCGAGGATAATCGCGATTTCCTCGTTGGATTTGCCCTGGCCCGACCCACTCTGCGACTTCCTGCTCACGGGGGCTGAGGTCCACCGACGGCCCCGCACGGACGAACCGTCCTTGACTTGTTCGTCCACGAGCAAAAGAAAGCAGCCCGCGTGCGGGTGGCGCGTCGAATCGAACAACCAGCTTGCGCAGATCCGCTAGCGAACGTCCATCCGCGCCTGAGCTTGAGACGCTCCGGAAAATAGCGCTGCGCAGCTTCCTGGACGACCAGATCGTGGAGAGGCTCCGGGAAGGCGGCGTCGGGAACCGGCCTTCCTCCGACATACCGGCAAATCAAACGACGCGTAGCCCGGCTGCAATAGCGCACTCGGCCGTCCTCGCCGAGGAGGACGTGTCCGCGACCGAGAGCCGCTTCCGATGGACTCGAAGAGTCCCGGCTCGTCAGTGGCTTCGAGCAGCCAGTCCAGGTGCACGTCAAAACCCACGACGCCAACGCATCTTCGCCAGCGTGAAGAATCGGCGCCGCAGTGCTGGTGATGAAAAGGTTCTTTCCAGCAACTCGATATCTGTAGGGATCGATCAAGACTTCCGCTCTTCGAGCGGGTTGGCGCAAAATACCAGTCGGCATCGGGTTTGTCGTAGTCGATGTTGGCCTCAAGCCGGATTCGGCCTCCGTAGCGATGCCAGAACGGCACGAACCGCCCGCTTTGGTCGTGGCCCGGCGCGCCGGCAAACATAGCATCCCGGCCATCAAGGCGTTCGGCTCCCAGACCGTCCAAACACCAAGCAAACCGGAGTTTGCCACCAGGACCCTCCGCATGATCTCATTGAACGAGCCGCGGTCGGTAAGACCTAGAAGCCTTCAACGAGGAAAAGACGCTCGCAAGCTGGCTGGCCCGGTTCATTGCCTCCGCCCGTTCCAAAGTCATGCCTGAGCATTGAAGCAACTTTCATACCGTTTCCTGCGATCTTTGCCGGACCTGAATGATTGACCTGAATGCTCTCTCAACTTAGCTTGGCTGACTTACCGAGAAACGGCCGCCCTGAGACCGCAGCGCACCGAGAAACACGAATGGCCAAAGTAACCCTCAAAAACGTTTATAAGAGTCTACCCCGGAGATAGAGGCAAGGAAGTCACGGCTGTGGAGGACTTCAGCCTCGACATTTGGACCGGGAGTTCGTGGTTTTCGTCGGCCCGTCCGGCTGCGGAAAATCCACAACCTTGCGAATGATCGCCGGTCTCGAGGAAATTTCCGAAAGGCGATGTTCTTGATCGGCGACAAGCGCGTCAATGATCTTCCTCCGAAGGACCGTGACATCGCGATGGTTTTTCAAAACTACGCGCGCTCTACCCACATATGAGCGTCTATGACAACATGGCGTTCGGCCTGGAGCTGCGCAAGTATCCCAAAGCGGAGATCAGAGAAGCGCGTCACGCGAAGCCGCAGGCATCCTGGGCATCGAGCAATTGCTTGATCGCAGGCCAAAGGCCCTCTCCGGCGGGCAGCGCCAGCGCGTTGCGGTCGGGCGCGCCATCGTGCGGCAGCCCGGAAGTTTTCTCTTCGACGAACCGCTCTCGAATCTCGACGCCAAGATGCGCGTTCAAATGCGCACGGAGATCACGAAACTCCATCAGCGCCTTCCAGGCTACGATGATCTACGTGACCCACGATCAAATCGAGGCTATGACGATGGGCACACGCATCGTCGTGATGAAGGATGGTGTAATCCAGCAAGTGGATAGCCCGCTCAAAATTTACAACGAGCCAAAGAACCTCTTCGTCGCCGGCTTTTTGGGCAGTCCCCCGATGAATCTCATCAACGGCATCATTGCACGGCGCAGGACGGCGCGCTCGTTTTCAAGGAAGCGCAGGACGGCGTGATTGAAGTTGAGCTCGGTGATCGCAAAGCTGCCGCCGGTTACGCCGGCAAAGATATCATCCTCGGCGTCCGGCCCGAGAATTGCGACCTCGTTCCGCCGGGACAATGCTCGGTCGAACAACTGCTTCGAGGCCGTGGTGGATATCGTCGAGCCCATGGGCGCGGAAACCTATTTCCACCTGCAGACCGGAGCACATCCCATTATCAGCCGCAGCCCGTGCCGGCGCACAGCAAAGCCGACGCGGGCCACCGGTTCAAATTCCAGATCAGCGCGACAGCCGCGCATCTCTTCGACCCGGTGACGACACACCGAATCGTGTGATTTCAGCCAAGCGGACGCGAGCGTCTCCTTGTCGGGAAGAAGCCCCGAATGATATCTGATCCTTATGAGCAGCTCCCGATCTTAACGTTCGCCATGTCGCCAGATTGGCCCGCATCGCCTTGGCCGAGGAGGAAGTCACCACCTTTCAGGACCAGCTCGGCCGCGTGCTCGAACATATCGAGCATCTCAAAAAACTCGACGTCTCGGGCGTCGAGCCGACCGCACATACGTATCCGATCTTCAACGTGACGCGCCAGGATACTCCGGGTGCCAGCATACTCCCGCGAGAGCGGCTCTCGGCATCGCGCCGCGCACCGCCAACAACCTCGATCATCGTTCCGAAAGTCGTCGAATGATGGATCTCGCCCGCCTCACCGCTGCCGAACTTCAGCAAGGTTTCCGCGCCAAGGCCTTTCACCCCGTTGACGTCCTGCGCGCGCTTGAATCGCGCATCCAAGCGGTGGACCCGACCGTGCAGGCGTTTCTTTCCCGTGATTTTGAGGCCGCCCTGCGCAGAGCCGGAAGCGGCTGACGTTTCGCTGCCGCTCGGAGGAATCCCCATCGGCATCAAAGATGTCATCAATGTGAAGGGCGATCCCTGCACGCTGCGCTTCGAAAATCCTGCGAGGGCTACACCGCGCCCTACGACGCAACGGTCATCGCGCGGCTCAGGGCTGCTGGCGCCATCCCGTTCGGCAGATTGAACATGGACGAATTCGCCATGGGGTCCGTCGACCGAAAACTCGGCCTTTCAGACCACACGCAACCCCTGGGACACCATCGCGCATCCCCGGCGGATCGAGCGGCGGGTCGGCTGCCGCCGTCGCCGCCTGCGAAGTTCCCGCCGCGCTGGGTTCGGATACCGGCGGCTCGATCCGCCAGCCGGCGGCGCTTTGCGGATGCGTCGGGCTTGAAGCCGAGCTACGGGCGCGTTTCGCGCTACGGCCTTGTCGCCTTTGCCTCCTCGCTGGATCAGATCGGTCCCGTTGCACGTTCAACGACGCGACTGCGCGCTGTTGCTCAATGCCATCGCCGGACGCGACCCGATGGACTCCACCTCACTCGATCAACCGGCCGAGGATTTCACCGCGGAACTCGGCCGCGATCTCAAGGGCGTCCACCTGGGCATCCCGAAGGAATATTTTGTCGATGGCATGGATGCCGCGTGTGAAGTCCACCATCGAAGCCGCCATCCAGCAATGCGCGGAACTTGGCGCTGAGCTCGTCGAGATCTCCTTGCCCCATACCGAATACGCCGTTTCGGTCTACTATATCATCGCAACTGCCGAAGCCTCGGCCAATCTCGCCCGTTTCGACGGCGTCCGTTACGGCCGCCGAGCGGACCAGCCAACAGATCTCATCGGACCTCTACGTTCGCACCCGCGAGGAGGGATTTGGCAGCGAAGTGAAGCGCCGCATCATTCTCGGCACCTACGTGCTGTCCAGCGGATACTACGACGCCTACTACCTTCGGGCGCAAAAGGTCCGCACCCTTATCCGCCGGGACTTTGCGGCGGCCTTTGAGAAGGCGGACGTCATCGTTTGTCCCACCTCACCGGATGTCGCTTTCCGTATCGGCGAACGCACCAGCGACCCGCTGAAAATGTATCTCGCCGATATCTTCACCATCGCCGCCAACCTCGCAGGAATCTGCGGGATCAGCGTGCCGTGCGGGTTCGTCCACGAGGGCGAAAACAAACTTCCCGTAGGTCTTCAGTTCCTCGGAAAATCTCTCGCCGAAACCCGCCTCCTCGGTATCGCCGACGCGTACGAGCGCGCATCCGGCTGGAGCAAAGAAAACGCACCCATATGAGCTTTGATCGGAGTAGAAGTCCAATCGCTACCTTTGCAGTATGCGCTTATTCGTCGAGAGGACTCCATTCGTTATGCTAACTGCCCCAGTTTGAGCGAGATTCGACCGGCAGGACAAATCCGACGGGCTGGACATCTTGACGGTTTTACCTAACCTTCAGACTTCCGAATGAGCCTTCTGTTCTTTAAACGCGTCCTCGCTAATCCGCTGCGGGTCGGCTACGTGGTGCCCAGTTCTCCGTTCCTAACCCGGCAGACCGCGCGGCGCATTGATTTTTCCCAGCCCCGTGTTGTTGTCGAACTCGGTCCCGGTGAAGGCTGCCATACCCGCCAGATCGTCAAACGCATGAATCCCGACTCCCGGCTCATCCTCTTTGAGCTCGACGAGGAATTCGTTTCGCATTTGCGCAAGCAATTCGTGCAGGGACTCCTCGCGTTACCGTGCTTGAACACCGATGCCTTGCATCTGCCGGAGACGCTGCGGGAGATGGGCCATCCGCACTGTGACTACTATCGTTTCCGGTCTGCCCGTTCTTTGTCATCGAGCCGAAGACCAAGGACAGGCTTCTGCGGAGCATCGCAAGGGCAATGGACAACGACAGCCGCTTCATCACCTACCAGATCACGACACAACTCTGCGATCACGATCATCTCTTCGAGCTTTCGCCGGCAAGGAGTATTGTCCGCTGAACTTCCCTCCGATCAACGTGCTCGAATTTCGTAAGGCCTCGGCGTCGTAGCTCGGGGAACGGCCTTGAAACGCGTCCCTCAATCGAACTGTCACGAATAGCCCTTCGCCACCTCTTGTGCGAGGATGGCGATCCCTTCGCGGACCGAGGTCTCGTCCATGGCGAAACTGAGCCGGATGCATTCGTGGCCGTGCCGCCAGTCTTCGCGCCGCGCCCACGCCGAAATAGTGACCTGGAACAATGAGAACGTTCCGCGTTCCTTCAGGCGGGAGTAAAGTGTTTCGGCTGAAATCTTCATCCCGCGAAACCATAGCCACAAGAACAGCGCCCCCTCGCTCACATGCACATGGTAGTCGAGCCCGATCGTCGAAGAACTGCGCTGATCCATTCCTGCGCCAGGTGAGATTTTCGCTCGTAGAACGGACGCACGACGTCGCGCGCCAAGCGGAGGATCTCGCCGGATTTCACAAGCGGCAGGACGATGGCCTGCCCAATGGAGCAGTTTGCAAGACCGACGATTGCCGTCATGGAGGCCACAGCGCGGATGATCTCCGGACGCGCCACGACGATGCCGGTGCGCGTATTCGGGAGCCCGAGCTTGGACAGACTCAGGGCAAGAATAATGTTCTCGTCCCAGATCGGATCGGCCTTACGAAACAAGATGCCGGGAAACGGCACCCCGTAGGCATTGTCGATAATCAACGGCACGCCGACGCACGAGCAACGGCAGCCAACCGATGGACCTCGTTATTGGAGCAATACGTAAC
>ERZ1370068.7705-contig-6607_pt1 | contig 22789 bp, 35 predicted proteins | sample MGYA00561227_ERZ1370068 | MGnify/ENA primary metagenome ERZ1370068 (study PRJEB38410, sample SAMEA6850437) | metagenome | study: Metagenomic assessment of the ecological functions of the soil: analysis of the soil microbiota associated with the...
GGTGTGCTTCGTTCAGTTACGTATTGCTTGAGGATCGGGCGGGGCCAGTTCTTCGACCCGCGGCAAAAGTCCCGGCTTCTGGTGATGCCATGGCGCCCCACACACCCACACACAGCGAGAAGAGAAGAAAGCGGCGGCCGTAATTGCGCGGCTTGTGCTGGTCGACGACCACGAGATGGTCATCGAGGGCCTCAAGGCGATGCTCGCGGCGTTCGAGGACCGGGTGCAGGTGGTCGGCCAGGCCGTCGGCGCTGAGCGGGCGCTCAGCGTGATCGACGAGCTCGATCCCGACATCGTGCTGTGCGACGTCCGCATGCAAGGGTCCAGCGGACTGGACCTGTGCCTGGAGCTGCGCGAGCAGGACCCGAAGCGCAAGGTCGTGATGCTGTCGGTCTACGACGACGAGCAATACCTCTTCCAGGCGCTGCGCGTCGGCGCGTCGGGCTATCTGCTGAAGAGCATCAGCAGCGACGAGCTGGTCCGTCAGCTCGAGTTCGTGCACGGCGGCGAGACAGCGATCGACCCCGGCATGGCCGCGAGGGCGGTCGACACCGGCGGCCCGGCTGCAGCGCGACGAGTTCTGGCCGGGCGCACGGCAGGGCCTGACGCAGCGCGAAAGCGAGATCCTGTCGTTCGTCGTCAACGGGCTGTCCAACCGCGCCATCGCCACCAAGCTGGTCATCGGCGACGAGACCGTCGAAGTCCCATCTGCGGTCGATCTACCGCAAGCTCGGCGTCAGCGACCGCACCGGCGCCGTCGCGACCGCGCTGCGGGAAGGCATCTACCAATGAAGCCGGCGTCCGTCCATCCAATGCCCGTTCGCGACCTCGTCGACGCCGACCGCGAACTCGCGCTGCTGCGCGAGCTGATCCAGGCCGCCTCGAAGGGCCCCGGCGTCGAACCGCTCGCCGCGGCGGCGGCGCGGATGATCACCGCCGCCACCGCCAGCGACGTCGTGCTTCGTGCACGTGCTCGACGACACCGACCGGTCGCTGACGCTCGCCGGGGCGACACCCCCGTTCGACGCCGAGGTCGGCAAGATCCGGCTGCCGCTCGGGCAGGGCATCTCGGGTTGGGTGGCCAGCCACCGCGAGCCCGTGGTGATCAGTCACGACAAGGAGGCCGACCCGCGGTACATGCCGTTCGAGTCGTTGCGCGGCACGGACTTCACGTCGATGGTGTCGGTGCCGATGGAGACCGATCCCGGCGGCCTGGTCGGCGTGCTCAACGTGCACACCGTCGAGCGCCGTGAATTCACCGAGCGCGACGTCGAACTGCTGCTCGTCATCGGCCGGCTGATCGCGGGCGCGTTGCACCAGGCCCGGCTGCACCGGCAGTTGGTGGCCCGCGAACGCGCGCACGAGAACTTCGTCGAGCAGGTCATCGAGGCGCAGGAGATCGAGCGGCGCCGGCTGGCGGGCGACATCCACGACGGCATCTCGCAGCGGCTCGTCACGCTGTCGTACCGGCTGGACGCGGCGACGCCGCGCGGTCGACGATCCGGTGATGATGGCCGAGCAGCTGAGCAAGGCGCGCGAGCTGGTCGACCTGACGCTGCAAGAGGCCCGCGCGGCGATCAGTGGGCTGCGGCCGCCGGTGCTCGACGACCTCGGGCTGTCCGGCGGGCTGGCCAGCCTGGCCCGTTCGATCCCGCAGATCGACATGGAGGTCGACCTCGACGACACCCGGCTGCCTGACCACATCGAGCTCGCGCTGTACCGCATCGCTCAGGAATGCCTGCAGAACGTCGTCAAGCACGCCAACGCCAACGAGCGCGCGGCTGACGTTCGTTCGTCGACGAGCGACACTCGCCCGCCTCGAAATCGTCGACGACGGTGTGGGTTTCGACACCTTCGAACATCCGTTGGGAGCGATGACATGAGCGGCTACGGTCTGCTGTCAATGGCCGAACGCGCCGAGATCGTCGGTGGCCGAGCTGAACATCCGGTCGCGCCCGGGTGCGGGAACGGCGGTGACAGCGACGATCCCACTGCCGTCGGCGACGAACTAGAACCGGGCCTCGATCAATGAGGGAAGTCGTTACCTTTGGCACCCGTTTATCGACGGCGTCCTGGATCAGCATCTCGCGGCGATCGGCGGTGATCTGGGCGCCTACCGCAACCCGCGTGTGCCGCTGCGCTGGACTACCACCTGCTGCTGCTCAGGGCTCCGCCGGACACCGCAGCGCTCGCGTGGGCGGTGCGCGACCTCGGCATCCTGGACTGGCCGACACGTTCGACTACCTGTCGCCGTCCGCCGAGCTCGTGCGCTTAACCGCGCAGCGGCATGTCGGGATCACCTGGCGATCGACGAGGTGCGGTTGGTGGTCGCCCAGTACCACTGGTGCTGCGGCGAGGAGCCGGCAACCGCGCGCCCGATGCATTCCGGACGGCGGACCTCGTCGACGTAGAGCCGCGGGCTGCTGGCGGGCAGGATCGGGCGTGCCAGCGTCGGCGCCATCGTCGACGAGCTGCGCTGGGCTTCCGCGCGTTTCTCGCGCGGCGCTGGTCTGACCCGGCTGCGCCGTCCGTCATCCCACCCGGCCGCTGCGATGCTGCGGTGGTAATGGCGAGGCGATCGCGGCGTGAAACGAGACACGAACCCGGTGGAAGTCGTGCAGCTGGTTGCGCTGGCCGTCGAGGGTGACGAAGTCCCGATCTTCTGGTGTTCCTCGATGTGTCCGCGATGAGGCGATCGTCCGGATTGCCGTGCGTGGCGATTCGAGGCGATCGGGGCCGAGGACGTCGGCGAAGAACTTGCGAGCTCGGGCGGCATTTGCGGGTGCGGCCGCCTTGATCGCGTCCCGACCGGCGTCTGTCCGAGACGATGTCCGGATAGCGGCGAGCGCCCGGCTCGCCCTGCGGATCCAGACCGCGCTTCTCCATCCGCCCAAGGTGGTGCGGCATCCGGCTCTTCCCTCCCACTGGGTTTTGCCTCGCCGAGTTCACGTATGCCCGCATCCGCCCTGTCGGCGACTTCCGACAGGTTGACTGGGCATCTCGAGAAATCGAGTCCACGAGAGCCCCGAACTCCACGCTGCCAGATGCTGCGCACGGTTGCCGCTCCAGCGAGTGGCGCATCGTCACACAGCTCCGCCATGCACCTTCCTGTTCAGATCGTCACTGAGCGCCGCACTTTTCGCGCCACTGTGCCCGGTCGTGCCCGTCCGGGTTGACATATCAGCGCCGTTGGGACTAACGTTGCCACTAGGTTGACATCAACCCAAATTAAGGCAGAGGGGCAATGTCCGACAAGAAGAGTGATCATGCGTGGTCACGGCGCAGCTTGAGCTCTGGGCAGCGTTATAAGTCAGGGCGATTCCTCGCGACAGCCCCCGATCACGAGTTCACCGTGCGTGCTGGCGCGATGCGCGCCCAGCAAGGCGCAGGAACTCGCGCGGCCGGTGCGGAGGTTATCCAGGCGGACCTCAACGACAGGGACAGCATGGTGCGCGCATTCTGTGGCGCCATATGAGCGCATACATCGTGACGAACTACTGGGCGGCGCCGGAGCACGGAGGTGAAGAGGCAGCGCAGACCCGCGCCGAAATGGAACTGCAGCAGGCCGAGATCGCGGCGTGGGCGGCCCCGAAGAAGGCAGCCGATACGTCCTCGCAGCACGTGATCTGGTCCACGCTGGAGGACACCAGACATTTAGCATTTCTGGCGACTGACGCGACCGCGTCAGCGCGAATATCGATGGGGCCGTACAAGGTTCCGCACTTCGATGCCAAGGGTGTGGGGCCGATTCGTGGGCTGCTTCGTCAAGTACACGGCATACCGACGACGTTCCTGCGCACCACCCCCTCTACTTCCGAGGGCAGCGCGACGCGGGTGGACTGGGTCCGGTGCGGGATTCGACCGGCGAGCCCGTTTTGACGCTGCCTTTCATGGCCGACCAGCTCCCTGTGGGCATCGCGGTTGAGGACATCGGCAAGACCGCGCTGGGGATTTTCAAGCGGGGGCACTGGAATTCATCGGCGAGACGCGATCAGCATCGCGGGCGACCATCTGACCGGTGACGAGTTTGCCGCTGCGCTCGTCTGACGCTGTCGGCGAGATACGGGTCGATACCGGGCCGCCCAACTGGTGACGATCACCGCGCGTCGGGGTTTCCGGGTGCAGTCGAGATGGGCAACATGTTCCAGTACTACGCCGAGGATCTAAGCCCGGTTCAGCGGCGCGCGGGACCTGAGGCTCCAGTGCGGCAGCCGAACCCAGAACCGCGGTCGTTCGGTGACCTGGTTGGCGGTGCACAAGAGCGAGATCACCCTCGGGTGATCACCCCTGCCCACGCTCAGAAGTCGCCCGCGAGTTGCGGCGCAGCGTCTCGATGGAGTCCGCGAGCGCCCGCGACTCGTCGTCGGACATCCCGATGTCGGCGAACACCTCGTTGTTGAGCGTGACGGTCGCGTCCTCGACCGTCGAGCGGCCGAGTTCGGTGATCTGCACCAGCGTGGTGCGGCCGTCGGTCGGATGCGGGATGCGTTCCACCAGGCCGTCGGCCTCCAGCCGGCGGATCGCGTGCGTGACGCTGGTGACGTGCACCTGCAGCCGGTCGGACGCCTTGGTGATCGGCAGCGCGCCGGTGCGGCTGAACGCCAGCAGCCGCAGCAACTCGTAGCGCGAAAAGCTCAGGTCGTAGGGCCGCAGCGCGGTTCTCGACGCGGGCCAGCAGGATCTGGTGCGCCCGCATCACCGACGTCACCGCCGACCATGCCGTCGGCGACGTCACCCCAGCCGGATCGCTGCCAGTTGGCGCGCGCCAACGCGATCTGGATCGCGCTCGTCCGGTTGCGAGGCCACGCCTCTTCATACCGCATGCGAGCGGCCGACACCGGGCAGATTCTCAGCGCATCGCGATCGGCGCCACCGCAGCCAGCACCGCGCGGGTCGACTGCCGGTTGCCGACGGTGATGCGCACGCTGCCGTCGGCGTAGTTGCGGACCCGCAATCCCGTGCCGTCGAACACCTCCCGCCACGGCTGGCGCCACCGGCGGCAGGTAGACGAAGTTGGCGTGGGCTGTCGGTGCTGTACACACCCATCGACCTCAGCCGCATCCGCAGAGTAGCGCCGCTCGGCGGCGATCATCCGAATGCGTTGCTGCAGTTGGCTTTCCGCGTCGTACGGAGGCCGCCACCGCCACCAGGCTGGTGATGCCGATTGCCGAACGGCAGCTGCATGGTCCACAGCTGGCGGGCCAGGTCCGGCGCGCAGAAGCCGTAGCCGATCCGCAGCCCGGCCAGCCCGTAGGCCTTCGAGAAGGTGCGCAGCACCACGACATTCGGGTACCGCGTCGACGAGCGCGGGCGCGTCGATCCGGTGCTCGGGCGACGGAACTCCACGTAGGCCTCGTCGAGCAGCACCACGGTGTCGCGGACGGCACCCGCCGCAGGAAGCGCTCGATGTCGGCGGCGGGCTCGACGGTGCCGGTCGGGTTGTGCGGCCGGCACACCACGACCACCCTGCGCGTCGCGCCGCGCGTCGGCCATGGCGTCGAGGTCGTGGTGGCCGTGCGCGTCCAGCGCGACGCGTGACCGACTCCAGCCGCGCCATCTGCGCGAAGATCGGATACCCGTCGAACGTCGGCGACGTCATCACCATCTTCGTCGCCCGGGCTCGTGACCGCGCGCAGCACCTGCAGGATCACACCCGTCGCGCCCGACCCCGATCACCACCTGCTCGTCGCGCGACCCCGACGCGCCCTGCGATCAACGAGCGCAACCGCTCGGGCAGGTACTCCGGATAGCGGTTGGCCGCGTCGATGGACTCGATCAGCGCGGACCGCACCGCAGGCAAGCGGCGGGAACGGATTCTCGTTGAGCGACAACGCCAATGGGTTCAGCGCGCTGTGAGCAGTGCGCACGACGGCGTCGGTCACGCTCGCGCTTGAGCGTGGCCATCGAGCCTGCGACCGCCCCACTTGATCGGCGGCGGCCCCGGCGAAGTCACCGGCGTGCGCGAACGCCGCCATCATCACCACGTCGCCCTTCTTCAGCGTGGCCGTCGGAGATCGCCCGGTCGAGGTTGATCGGGATGCCCGCGGCGAACAGGTTGCCGCAGTCGTCGAACGTGTCGACGTGGCGCTCCTTCGGCAGCTCCAGCGCCTCGCGCCAGTTCCGCAGGAACACCCGGTTCGGCTGGTTCGTGACGAGCAGGTCAAGATCCTTGGGCTTGCACGCCGATTCGGTCGCACACCGCGTACGCGACCTCGGGCACCTGACGGTTGCCCCGCGCCAGCACCTTGGCGATCTTGCTTTCGGTGAATCCGATGCAGAGTTCGCCGGTCCCGGGCTGCCACCACTTCCGGGGCGGGTCGGACGCGAGCGTCATTTCACCGGCGTATTCGCCGTAGGTGCGGCATTCGATGTCGAGGATCGGCGACTGGTCCGACAGGGTGACCAGGCCCACCGCGGCGCCGTCGCCGGGGACCGCCGCCTGCGCCTTGCGCCGAACTCGCCGGCTGGTCGAACACCTGGCCTGCGCAATTTTGCGCGATGGCGATCAACGCGGTCTCGCCCTGAACCGGAGGCCAACAGCTGGCGGGCCACCGTCGAGCCGCCAACACGAACGCGGCGCACCCGCCGTTGTGCAGATCGAGCACCCAGTTCGGTCGTCATGCCCAGCCGATGCGCCATCCCGCCGCCACCGCCGTAGAACGGCAGGTCGGGTGCCTGGGTGTGGGTGATCAACACGTCGGCGCCTTGCGATGACGTCGTGGACCGTGCCGTTCGATCAAGCCCTGCGGTGGCCCGCTCCACCATGTCGATCGGCGGTTTCGTCCTCGGCCACGTGATGGCGGAACTTCGGCGCGCGGAACATCAGGTTGTCGCGCAGGTCGTCGGATTCGGCGAACTGGGCGTAATAGTCGGCGCCGATCGGCTCCCCGGGCAGATACGTCGAGATGTCAAGAAGACTGACTGGCCTCTGCTCGTTCATGGCATTCCTCATCTCATCCAGTGCCGGGGTGACCGGCAGGCCGTTGTGGTGGCGGTATTCGGCGATTGCCTTGAGGTTCTTCAGCTCCGAGCAGATGGCCGGCGCCGAACATGTCCCAGAAGTCGCCGACCCACACCGGCCGCTCGGGCGGCGCGGTCTCCGGATACGGGGTTGTGGTCGTAGAACGGGTGATGGCAGTTGGTCCACAGCACGCACCGAGCCCGGCTTGTCAAACACCACCTGCGCGTCGACGATCCGCATCAGGTAGATCATCCAGAGGTGCTTGCCCTGGTCCCACGCACAGTGGTAGTCGACGGTCATGGCGTCCCTGTTGGCCACCGTGCGGGTGAAGATCTTTGTCTCCGAACCCAATCGGTCATAGGCCAGCCACAGACCGGGCTCCTCGGTCGGCGTGAACCCGCGCAGGCTGTACGTCCACTCCTCCAGACAGCGGGTGTCGGCCATGTAGTCGAACAGCTCGTCCGGCGGACAGTCGACGTAATCTGTTGACGGTGCAGAACTCACCGAACACCTCGTCGTGCGGATACACCGACCGCATCATCTCCATGATGATCGGCGTGGCCTTCTCCCGAGGCGAGGTCTCGATGCGGATCACGTCGTCGATCGGATCGGCGGTGCCTCTGATGAGCGGTGATGTCATCAAGCGCGGGCAGCGACATTCGGAGTGGTTCTCCTTTGTGATGAGCGGTTGTCTCGCGGCGTGCCATGCCGAGAAAGTTTGCGAAACGGCGGGATTTCGTCGGCCGAGCATTCGACGCTGACGACCGAAGGGCCATCGGTGTCCAGCGCCGTCGCGCAGCGCGCCGGGCAACTGGTCGATGTCGTCGACGTCGACCGACGCGCAGGCCGGGGAACATCGCAGCCAGCCCGGCGCCGAACCGACTTGGCCCGAACCGGTTGTAGCTGTAGAGGTCGTCGTAGAACAGCTGCTCGCGCGTCACGCACATCGCGTGCGCATGGTTGTCGAACAGCAGGAACGGTCACCGGCAGCCGGTACTGCAGCGCGGTGTGAATCTCCATGCCGTGCATGAGAATGAGCCGTCGCCGGCGATGACGACCGTTCGCCGCTGCTGATCGCCGTTGGCGCGAGCGCTCGTCGCCGAACGCCACGCCGACGCCGGCGCCGAAGCTGTATCCCATCCCGCCCATGCCGAGGGCGACGATGAACCGTGCCGTCGCGCCGCACCGGCAGGTAGTGAATCGCCGACGCGCCGATGTTCCCGCGTCGACGACGATGTCCGACGCCGTCGGGCAGCGCCGCGTCGAGCACCGGTCATCGCATCGCGGTACCGGATCCCGGGACCGCTGAACCGCGGCGGCCGCAGCTCGGTGTGCGGCACCACGTCGGGCACCCGCACGCTGCGCGGCCTGCCGGCTCCGCGACAGCGCCGCGGTCAACAGCGACAGCGACCCGCGCAGGTCGTCGGTGTGCACGTGGCGCATTCGGCACGATACGGCGACGCCGATCCGATCGAGCACGCACGGAACCGACGCCAGCGCGTCGTCCAGCCCGGCACGCGACGTCACCGCTCATGCGGGTGCCCGACCAGCAGGCACAGCGCGCTGTCGGCGACGGCCGCCGCGACACGCCGGATGGCCCATCACGCCGGTGACACCCAGCGCCGACGACGATCCGATGCCTGGCGTGCCCGCGACGTCCTTGGCGTCGGGCACCGTGGCGATCCTGGCCGCGCAGCATCGCGCCGCAGCTGCTCCGAGTTCGACGCGGGCGTCGTCGCGGGCGACCTGCTCACCGGCGATGATCGTGATCGGCCCGTCGGCGCGCCGCAGCGCGCGCGCGATCGTCCGGATCGCCCAGCTGCGTGGCGTTGCCGGCTCCGAATCCGCGCACCGTTGAGACCGATCGTCTGATTGCTGAATGTCCTTGGGCAGCAACAACACTGCCGGTCCACCGCGTTCGCGCTGCCGCGATCGCCTCTGGCAGCGCCGAGACGATGTCACTCGGGCCGCACCACCCGCCGGCAGTACACCGACACCGCGGAGAACAGCGCCTCTGCGTCCAGTGCGCCGTTGCGGCCGCTGGTGTCCTGGAAGGCGCCCCGGCCGTCGAGGCGTGGTCGGCGGTTGGCCGATCAGCGCCAGCACCGGCACCCGGCTCGCGAACGCCTCGCCCAGCCCCGGCACGGTGTTCAGGCAACCGCCGCCCGAGGTCGCGGCCACCACGCCGAGCCCGGCGCCGCTGCGGCTATAACCGTCGGCCATCGTGGCGGCGGAGAACTCGTGCTTGGCCAGCACCGCGGTGATGTCGTCGCGAAAGAACGCGGCGTCGTAGAGGTCCTCGATGTTGGCGCCGTCGACACCGAAGATGTAGCCGACGCCGCTCGCCGCGAGGTACCCGACGATGTAATCGACAACCCGATGCCTTCTGGCCATATGTCACCCGTCTTCTGCACCCGCCCTACGCACGTGACACGACTCGCGACGGGAGTTCGGTTCACTGCGTGGCCGCGGATCACAGGTGCTTCTCGAGCAGGACCTTCCCGTTATCCGGACGAAACCAGTTGCACCGCAGCGATTTCGTCCTTCTGCATCGGGGTGTGTGGCGCTCGGCAACGCAGTGGCGCCGGACAGCCCGAGCCACGTCGCGACCTGGGTGTGGCTGCCGTCGCGGCCCACCACGACCATGCCCAGATTCTGCGGCGGGGTGTTGCCGCTCTGGCCCCAGTCGCCGTAGGAGCAGGCCATGTCGATGCGCGTGCCCCAGCCGTAACCGGTCAGTGAGATCGACGCGTTGATCGGTGTTTCGGAGACCTTGGTCATCTCCAGCGCCTGCGCGGTTGCCTGGCGGATGGCGGTTCTCCAGGCCCACGATCTCGGGACGAATCGCGATCACCACGCCCGACCGCCAGCAGCGCGGCGGCCGACGCCGACCGCGGCCGACAGTCATCCAGCGGGACCGCCTGCGGCGCCACCGGACCTTGTCGAGGACCGAGTCGAGCACCTCAGGTCGTAGCGGCGGGGCTTCCGGCGCTTCGTCGTCCAGCGCACGCACGTCTTCGAGGTCCAGCATCGCCAGCAAGCGCCGGGATGCCGCTCAGTCTCGGCGACGGCCGGCGCGGCACCGCTGACAGGTTTGCAGGTGAGCCTCGTACTCGCGGCGTTCGTTGCTCGTCAGCGAACCCAGGACATAGGCAGCGTCCCAGGTCACGTAGCGATCGCCGTCCAACAGATCACCGCCTAGGGAAAACCTGAATTGTGTCACCGTGTCACCCCATTTCCTGCAGATTGAGCCGCAACGCCCGAACCGCGTAGTGAAGCCGGGATTTCACCGTGCCCTCCGCGATCTGCAGATCGTCGGCGATCTGTGCGGTCGTCCATCCCTGGTAGTACGACCGGCGGATCACCGCGCGGTGTTCCTCGGACAAGCTGGCTCAGGGCCGTGCTCAGCAGCATTCGGTCCAGACGCGGAGTCCACCTCGTCGGGCGCGGCGCGGTCGGCGACCTGCTCGAGGTCGGGCGTGCCGGACTTCGTTGCGGTACCGCGCGCTGCGCCGCTCGTCGATGATGAGGTTACGCGCCACGGTGAACAGCCACGCCCGCGCCGACCGTCTCGACTTCGTCGGTCACCTCGGGATGGCGCCAGGCGCGCAGCAGCGTCTCCTGCACCACATCCTCCGCACGCGCTTGATCCCCAGTGAGCCGCAGGGCATAGCGCCACAGAGCCGCGGCGTGCTCGTCATAGAGCACCCGCATCATGGCGGCCTCTGGATCGTCCACTACCAACCTCCGCTCGTTAGATACGACGTTGGCGGTGATCCGGTTCATTATACGCGCGCCTGTGACGCGCGCGGCTGATTTGCTCAAGTCCGTACTACACGGTGAGGATTCGCGGCCCGTCCTCGGTGACAGCCACGGTGTGCTCCCAGTGCGCGGCGCGGGACCCGTCGGCGGTCACGACGGTCCATTCGTCCTCGAGCACGACGCGTCTTCGGCGGTGCCGAGAGTCAGCATCGGTTCGATGGCCAGCACCGAACCCGGCGCCAGGTAGGGCCCGCGGCCGGGCGCGCCCTCGTTGGGCAGGAACGGATCCATGTGCATCTGCGCGTGCCGATGCCGTGGCCGCCGTAACCGGCGACGATGCCGAACTTGCGGTCGTGCGCGCGCCTCGGCGGCGTGGGTCTCGGTCTCGATGGCGTGCGAGACGTCGGTGAGCCGGTTGCCGGGCAGCATCGCGGCGATCCCGGCCTCCATCGCTTCACGGGTGGCCTGCGACAGCGCTTCGTCGACCGGGATCAGCGTCGCCGATGCCGAAGGTGACCGCCGAGTCGCCGTGCCAGCCGTCGAGGATCGCGCCGCAGTCGATGGACACCAGATCGCCCGGCGCCAGCGTCTCGGCTGGCCGACGGAATGCCGTGCACCACACGGTCATTCACCGACGAGCAGATGCTGGCCGGGAAGCCGTGATAACCGAGGAACGACGGGATGCCGCCGCCGTCGCGGATGACCGACTCGGCGATCTCGTCGAGCGCCAGAGTGGACACCCCGGCGCGGCCGCCTGCCGGACGCGCCAGCTAGGCGCGGAGGCGACCAGCGACCCGGCTGCGGCCATCGCGTCGAGTTCACCGGCGCTGCGCTGCGCGACGACCTTGCGGTTGCGCAGCCCCGGAAGGCCGATCATCGACCGTTCGATCCGTGCGCTACTTACCGAGCGCCCGCAGCGCCCGGGCGAACACCTCGTCCAGCGCGCCGACCGCGTCGACGGTCTGCAGGTTGTTGTGGCTGTAGTACTCCAGCAGCGGCTCGGTCTCGTCGCGGTACACCTGCATCCGGTTGCGGATGACCTCTTCGGTGTCGTCGGCGCGGCCGCGGGCCTTGAGCCGCTCGAGCAGCTCCTCCTCGGAGACGGCGAACTCCAGCACGGCGTCGAGCTTGGTGTTGTGGTTCTTCAGCATCTCGTCGAGCGCCTTGGCCTGCTCCACCGAGCGGGGATAGCCGTCGAGAATGAACCCGTCAGCCGCGTCCGTCGTCTTGATCCGGTCTTCGACCAGCTTGTTCGTCAAGCTCGATGGCACCAGGTCGCCTGCGTCGAGGTAGCGCTTGGCCTCGACGCCCAGCGGGGTGCCCTCGCTGATGTTCTTGCGGAACAGGTCCCCGGTCGAGATCTGCGGAATGCCGAGCTTTCGGACAGCTTCTGCGCCTGCGTGCCTTTGCCCGCGCCAGGCGGTCCGAGTAGAACGACTCTCACTTCAGGAACCCTTCGTAGTTGCGTTGCATCAGCTGGCTCTCGATCTGTTTGACCGTATCCAATCCGACGCCGATCATGATCAGAACCGCAGTTCCGCCGAACGGCAAGTTCTGCACGCCGCCGCCGTTGCCGATCTCGCAGGAACAGGTTCGGCAGCACGGCGATCACGCCCAGATAGATCGAGCCCGGAAGGGTGATCCGGCTGAGCACGTATCGCAGGTAGTCGGCGGTGGGTTTGCCGGGGCGGATGCCGGGGATGAAGCCGCCGAACTTCTTCATCTCGTCGGCACGTTCGTCGGGGTTGAACGTGATCGACACGTAGAAGTACGTGAAGAAGATGATCAGCCCGAAGTAGATGCGCGATGTAGACCGGGTCGGCCGGGTTGGTCAGGTAGTTGGCGACGAACCGCGACCACCAGCCGCTGCCCGCGTTCGGTTTCCGCTGCGTGATCAGCTGGGTGATCAGGTGCGGGATGTAGATCAGCGACGACGCGAAGATGACCGGGATAACGCCGGCCTGGTTGACCTTGAGCGGCAGGTACGTCGACGTGCCGCCGTACATGCGCCGGCCGACCATCCGCTTGGCGTACTGCACCGGGATGCGCCGCTGGCCCTGCTCGACGAACACCACGCCGATGATGATGATCAGCGCCGCCACGCAGACCGCGGTGAACACCAGGCCGCCGCGGCTGTCCAGGATGGTCTTGCCCTCGATCGGGATGCGGGCGGCGATGCCGGCGAAGATCATCAGCGACATGCCGTTGCCGATGCCGCGCTCGGTGACCAGCTCGCCCATCCACATCACCAGCGCCGCGCCTGCGGTCAGCACCAGCACGATGACGATCAGGCGTGAAGATGTTCAGCCCTCGCTCTGGCCCTGGATGATGTCGAGCGTGCAGCCCTGCAGCAGCCCGCCGTTGGCGGCCAGCGCCACGATGCTGGTGGCCTGCAGGATGGCCAGCGCGACCGTCAGGTAGCGGGTGTACTGCGTCAGTTTCGGCCTGGCCGGCCTGGCCCTCTTTGCGCAGCTGCTCGAAGCGCGGGATCACCACGCCCAGCAGCTGCACGATGATGCTGGCGGTGATGTAGGGCATGATGCCGACCGCGAACACCGTCAGCTGCAGCAGCGCGCCGCCGGAGAACAGGTTGATCAGCGAGTAGATCTGCGCCGAGTCGCCGCCGCTGACCTGCGCCACGCACTTCTGCACGTTGGGGTAGTTGACGCCCGGGCGACGGGATCGAGGCGCCCACCCGGTACAGGATGACGATGCCCAGGGTGAACAGGGATCTTGCGCCTGCAGGTCGACTGTCCGCAGTGATGAGATGAAAGCCGAGAGCACTCTTTCCTCCTGCGCAGCCGAGCTGTAGATCGCGGCGTGCCGAATGGGGCTGGTGTGACCAGCGTCTCGGTTAAGTCATGCGCGGCGCCCCGGCAGGCTGCGCAGCCTGCGGAGTCACGCGTCAAACAGTCTACGAGACTAACAGTTGAGGTCCAGTCAGCCCGCATCCGTTGCAGGCAACAGCGTCCGAGCCAGCTTTCAGATTCGGAGCGTACAGTCGGCGGTACGGCTCGTTACATCACCTAAGTAACGGCTGTGTACTAGTCGACAGGGGTCATCTGATGGCACGCACGCGATAACGACACGTGGGATCTGGCATCGAGCGTCGGGGCGACGGCCACCATGGTGGCGGCGGCCCGCGCGATGGCCACCCACTGCCGACGACCCGCTGATCAACGATCCGTTCGCCGAGCCACTGGTGCGCGCGGTCGGCGTCGATTTCTTCACCCGCCTGGTCACCGGCGAGCTGCGCGCCGGAGGACCTCGACAGCGACAGTGAGTCGGTCGGCATGCAGCGGATGACCGACAACATGGCGGTGCGGACCAAGTTCTTCGACGAGTTCTTTCATCGAGCGCGACCGACGGCGGGCATCCGGCAGGCGGTGATCCTGGCGTCGGGCCTGGATTCGCGCGCCTACCGGCTGGCGTGGCCCGCCGGGCACCGACGGTGTACGAGATCGACCAGCCCGACGTCATCGAGTTCAAGACCAGGACGCTGGCCGAACTGGGCGCCGAGCCGACCGCCGACCGCCGCACCGTCGCGATGGATCTGCGCTACGACTGGCCGTCGGCGCTGATCGACGGCGGGCTTCGACCCGGAACCAGCCGACGGCGTGGAGTGCCGAGGGCCTGCTCGGCTACCTGCCGCCTGATGCGCAGGACCGGCTGCTCGACACCATCACCGAGCTCAGCGCGCCGGGCAGCTCGGGTGGCCGTCGAGAGCGTGCCGCAACATCGACCCGGCCGACCACGACGAAGGCGATCGGAGCGCATGCAGGCGGCCTCCGAGCGGTGGCGCGACCACGGCTTCGACCTCGACTTCGCCGAGCTCGTCTACCTGGGCGACCGCAACGAGGCGGCCGAGCTACTCGGCGCGACCACGGCTGGCAGCTCGAGCGGCAGCAGCGTCAGCGAGCTGTTCGCCGCCAACGGCCTCCGCCGTTCGACGACGAGAGAACGTCGGCAACTTCGCGCGAGCCTGCAGCTACGTCAGCGGCACTCTTGAGCGGCCAGCGATGACCCGGACCGACGCCGACAGCTGGGATCGTCGCGTCCAGCGTCGGCGCGACCGCCACGATGGTCGCCGCGGCGCGGGCGCTGGCCAGCAAGGAGCCGAACGCGCTGATCGACGACCCGTTCGCCGAGCCGCTGGTGCGGGCGGTCGGGCGTCGACTTCTTCACCCGCCTGGTCGACGGCGAGATCCGGCATGTCCGACGACGACGGCGGACGGCCGCCGCGGCTGATGACCAACGTGATGGCGGTGCGCACCCGGTTCTTCGACGACTTCTTCTCGCACCGGAGCGCCCGCGGCGGACGGCGATCCGGCAGGCGGTGATCCTGGCCTCCGGCTCTGGACTGCCCGCGCCTACCGGCTGCCGTGGCCTGACGGGCACCGTCGTCTACGAGATCGACCAGCCCAAGGTGATCGAGTTCAAGACCAGCGACGATGGACCGACATCGGCGCGACGCCGACCGCGGAGCGCCGCGCGGTGGCCATCGATCTCGCGCGAGGACTGGCCGGCCGCGTTGCGCCGCAGCGGATTCGACGACAGCCAGCCGACGGCGTGGAGCGCCGAGGGACTGCTGGTGTACCTGCCGCCGGAGGCTCAGGACCGGCTCTTCGACAACATCACCGCGCTCAGCGCACCGGGCAGCCAGCTGGCCACCGAGTACCACCCCGACGCCGGCGCGAGCATCGGCCGAGCGCGCAGCAGCAATGCGGGCCGAATGGCAGCAGCACGGGTTCGACGTGAACCTGGCCGACCTGTTCTACCGGGGTGAACGCAGCCACGTCGTCGACTACCTGACCGGAGCACGGCTGGCAGGTGACCGCCCGTCACCGGCCGAGATGTTCGCGCAGTACGGCAGGGAATTTCCCGACGACTGACGAGCTTGCGCCACTGCGCAATTCGCTGGCCGTCATCGCAACACGGAGCAGTAGGAGAACGTCGATGGCACGAACCGACGGTGACACCTGGGATCTGGCATCCAGCGTGGGTGCCACCGCCACCGGTGTGGCCGCATCGCGCGCACTGGCCTCCAAACAGCCCACCCGCTCATCAACGATCCGTTCGCCGACGCACTGGTCGAGTGCTGTCGGCCTCGAGCTACCGCAACCGAATGGCCGATGGCGAACTGGAGTCCGGCGACGATCCGCTCGTGAACAGCGGAGCGGATATGTGAGCAGATCGCGGTACGCACGCGTTCTTCGACGACTTCTTCACCAGTGCCGCCGCGGCGGGAATCCGGCAGGCGGTCATCCTCGCCGTCTGGCCTCGACACCCGCGCCTACCGGCTGCGATGGCCGCCGGATGCGGTGGTGTTCGAGATCGACCAGCCGCAGGTCATCGAGTTCAAGTCCAGCGTGCTGACCGATCATGGGCGCCGCTGCCGCCGCCGACCGTCGGACCGGTGGCCATCGATCTCCGCGACGACTGGCCAACAGCGCTGCGGGACAGCGGCTTCGATCCATCTCGGCCAACCGCCTGGATTGCCGAGGGACTGCTGATCTACCTGCCGCCCGACGCCCAGGACCGCCTGTTCGACAACATCACCGCGCTGAGCGCCCCTGGCAGCCGCGCTGGCGCACCGAACACATGGACATCCAGGTTCGCCGGACGAGTGACCGAAAAGCTCAATGAGCGGTCCCGCCGCATGGGGCTCCAACATCGACCTGGTCGCGGATCTGTTCTACGCAGTGAGCGCAATGCCGCGCGGCGTACCTGACCGTCGCAACGGTTGGGACGTCACGATCCGATCGACCCGAGAAGCCTACGCTGTCAACGGTTTCGAGTTCCTCGAAGACGAGCTCACCGCCCTCGCAGGCGACTCCGGCTACCTCATCGGCGACCCTGAAGTAGGAGATCATGGCACGAACCGACGACGACTCCTGGGACCTGGCGTCCAGCGTGGGCGCCACCGCCACGATGGTTGCCGCGCAACGGGCGCTCGCCAACCGCGAAGGGCTGATCGACGACCCGTTCGCCGAGCCGCTGGTGCGCGCGGTCGGCCTCGACTTCTTCATCCGCGCGCTCGACGGCGAGATCGATCTCGGCGACGTCGACCCCGGGTTCAACATTGCGGCGGGCGGCCGAGGGAATGGCGGTTCGCACCACGCCATTTCGATCAGGCTGTTCACCGACGCCGCCGCAGCAGGTGTCCGTCAGGCGGTGATCCTGGCGGCCGGTCTGGACGCGCGGGCATATCGGTTGCCGTGGCCCGACGGCACGACCGTGTACGAGCTCGACCAGCCCGAGGTCATCGACTTCAAGACCAAGACGCTCGGCCGACCTTGGGCGCAGCTCAAGGCCGGACCGGCGCACCGTTGCCGATCGACCTTCGCAACGACTGGCCGAAAGCACTGCTGGACAACGGCTTCGATCCCAGCGCAGCCAACCGCATGGATCGGCCGAGGGTCTGCTGATCTACCTGCCATCCGGAGGCCCAGGACCTGCTGTTCGACCGGATCAACGAGCTCAGCGCTCCCAGGCAGCCGCGTCGCAACCGAACACATCCCGGACGTCAGCATGTTCTCCGACGAGCGGTCGCAGCAGCATCATCGGAACGGCTCGAAGCAGTACGGCCACGACATCGAGATGAACGACCTGATCTACCACGGCGAACGCAGCCACGTCATCGAGTACCTGACCGCCCACGGCTGGGACGTGACGGCGCAGACAGATGCAGGGATGCGTACGCCGCCAACGGTTTCGAGTTTCCCGAGAACGGCACGATGGGCTTCTTCGCAGAACCTCAGCTACGTCAAGCGCGGTCAGGCGCTAGCTCACAGCGGACCACTTGTGGCTCAAGCCTGGCGCAGACGCGGTTGCCGTCAAGGTCGTGGAGACCAGACGAAACTCGTGTGTTCGCGCTCCGGCGCGACCTCCCGACGTCGACGCCTCGGTCGACTCGGCACGCCGCGACGGAGCTCGAGGTTGCGCCGTTCGACGGATCCGACGACCGACGTAGGCTGTTGCGATCGTTGTCTTCGCGCACGCGTGCCTGACTCGGCGGGCAGCTGCCACAGCGAGCACCGCCGCACCGGCGATCGATGTAGACGGCGATGGGATGTGTCCGGGCCCGTCGGCGCCGACGTGAATCGGCTCCAGCCCAAGCTTTTCGCGATACCAGGCGACCGATGCGGCCACGTCGCGCACCCGCACGACTGTCGAGACCATCGACGCGTCGTCGAGCATCCGCCCGTCACGCGCTCCCAGCTCGAGGAATCGGCGTAGCGGTCCTGGACCGGGTCGGTCCACGCGGGTCGGGTTCGACGACGCGCTCCGATCGACGCCCACCGGGCGGCGTCGGCGATCGACGACTTCCAGGCCTGCCGCCATCCGGCCGAGGAACGCGGCGCCCAGCGCCGCACCCTCCGGCACACGCCGACACGCTCGACGGGACAGACCCGGTGGCGTCGGCGATGGCCTGCATCCATGGCTGCACGCGGGTGCCGCCGCCCGGTCGCCACGATGCGGGACAGCCGACGCTGCCGCTCAGCTCGATGAGTTGCCGCACGACGAAGCCCGACGCCTCGTAGGCGGCCCGGCGCACGGACGCGCTGCCGTGCGTGAGGTCGAGCCCGTCGAGCACCGCCCGCGCGATCCGGATCGTGGTACGGGGTGCGCTCACCCCGCAATGTACGGCGACCACACCGGCACCCGGCCGGGATCGACGGCCGCCGGTATCGCCGGCGCCACAAGGCGATCCACCCAGCTGAGGAACAGTCCGCCCGCATTGCTGGCGCCCGCCGATCTGACTCTTGCCTGCCGCCGTGTGCGGAATGGTCCACAGGCCGGGCACCTCGCGGGCCTCGGGAATGGTGGCCCAGACGATCAGGGTCGTTCCGCACAGCACGAGCACGTCGCCGTCCTGGTCGGCACCGCGCCACCATCTGCTCGCAGATGGCGTCGACCGCGCCGGCGGCCAGCACGGCGTCGCTGTTGCGTACCTGGCCGACGCGCGGCGCCCGTCGCTCCACCCTCGGCATGCGGTCGACCGACGCGCCGCAGTCGGCACAGTCCCCGAGCGTTCCAACCGGTGCCGTCGAACAGCGGCAGGCGTGGTGAACGCGGTGGCGAAGTCGATCACCGCCTCGCCCGCCAGCGCGTGGTTGGCCACCGCGGGCGCGGGCCAGTACCCCGCCGCGGCGGGCGCTTCTCGCGCCGTCCACCGCAGGAATTCGGCCGCCTCGCCGACCATGAATCCGATGCCGGCGGTCGGCGCCGACACCCTGCCGCGGCTGTCGCCGTACAGCAGCCCCGGCGTCAGCGGCCTGCCGTCGATCGTCGACGGCGGTCATCGACGGGACCATCGCCGAGACGGCCACCGCCGCGAGCGTCGGGGCCTGCCGAGCTGCTCGGCAGCGCCGCCACCGGGCCGTTGCGCCACGCCTCGCTCGGCGTCGTGCTCGAGCCTGTCCGGCGCCGGTACCCGCAGCTGGTGCGGAATCGGGTCCGAGCCAACACCCGCGCCGTCCTCGTCGGCGCGCCACCGCCTTGACCGCGGTCGTGCCGATGTCGATGCCGATTGTACCTCTTTGCGCTGACACGCGCGTCACCGTACGCCAGCATGGGCAGTCGTGACCCCAAGACCGCGTGCCCTGGTGACGGCCCCGATGCGCGGGCCGGGTTTCGACAAGCTGCGCGAGCTGGCCGACGTGGTCTACGACCCGTGGATCGACAAGACCCCGCTGCGGATCTACACCGCCGAGCAGCTGGCCGAGCGCGCCAGGAGCCGAAGGCGCCGATGTCCTTGTGGTGGAGATCCGATTCGGTGCAGCGGACCGGTGTTCGAGCTCCCATTGCGGGCCATCGCGTCAACCCGCGGTGATCCGAACAACGTCGACATCTCCGGCGCCACCGCCGCCGGTATCCCAGTGCTGCACACCCCGGGCCGCAATGCCGACGCGGTCGCCGAGATGGCGGTCGCGCTGCTCTTCGCGGCCACCCGTCACCTGCTGACCGCCGACGCGGATGTCCGGTCCGGCCAGGTGTTTCGCGACGGCACCATCCCCTACCAACGGTTCCGGGCGCGGCGAGATCGCGGGGCGAACGGCCGGCCTGGTCGGTCTCGGCGCCGTCGGCCGGGCGCTTCGGTGGCGGCTGGCCGGGCTGGGCGTTTCAACGTCATCGCCCACGACCCGTACAACGACGAGGCCAGCCACAGCCTCGACGAGCTGCTCGAGGCGGCCGACATCGTCTCGCTGCACGCGCCGGTCACCGAGGACACCGTCGGCATGATCGGCGCCCGGCAGTTCGCAGCCATGCGTGACGGCGTGGTGTTCATCAACACCGCCGCGCGCCCAGCTGCACGACACCGACGCGCTGGTCGACGCGCTGACGAGCGGCAAGGTCGCCGCCGCGGGCCTTGACCATTTCGAGGGCGAAGTGGCTGCCCGCCGACCATCCGCTGATCGGCTGCCCAACGTCGGTCCTCGACGCCACACATCGGCGGGGCCACGTGGAACACTGAGGCACGGCAGGCGCAGATGGTCGCCGACGGCCTCGAAGCGCTGCTGTCGGATGGCACGCCGGCCCACATCGTCAACCCGGAGGTGCTGGCGGCCGTGAGATTCGTCGACAACCCCGAAGCGGCTGTGCTGGCTGCGGCCAAGGACATGTTGCGGCGCGGCCTGGTCGAGGGCACGGCGGGCAACATCTCGGCCCGCCGCGAGGACGGCAACCTTGTCATCACGCCGTCGTCGGTCGGACTACGCGGACATGGCGCTCGACGATCTCGTGCGTGGTCGACCCGGACGGCGCCGTGGTGCAGGCCAGCCGACGGCCGATCCCCGTCGTCGGAGATGCAGCTGCATCTGGCGTGCTACCGCGCATTCGACGACATCGGCAGCGTGATCCACAGTCATCCGGTGTGGGCCACCATGTTCGCCGTCGCGCATCAGCCGATCCCGGCCTGCATCGACGAGTTCGCGCGTGTACTGCGGCGGGGAGATCCGCTGCGCGGACTACGCGGCGTCCGGCACACCCGACGTCGGCCACAACGCGGTCAAGGCGTTGGAGGGCAGGGCGGCTGCGTTGATCGCCAACCACGGATTGGTGGCGGTCGGCCCGCGGCCCGACAAGGCGCTGCACGTCACCGCGCTGGTGGAGCGGACGGCCCAGATCGTCTGGGGTGCAAGGGCTCTCGGTGGACCAGTGCCCATCCCCGAGGACGTCAACAAGAACTTCGCGCGCCGTCTACGGCTACCTTCGCCAAAACCCGCTGTAGATCCTGGACGCTGGCGGTTCAGGCCGCGTCGATAAGGACTTCGGCCGCCGATCGTGCGTGAATCAAGGCCGCGGTGTGTCGTTGAGCGAGGTGGCCACAGTGCCAGACCGCCCTCGAACAACACCGCAAGCTGGTGGCCCAACTGGTAGGGATCTGTCGCGCCGGCTTGGGCGGCTGCGTCGGTCAAGCGCGCGATGAACTGCAGCTTGTGTTCGTGGACGATGTCGTGGGACGTCTGGGCATCTCTGTCAGCTGCCTCGACGGCCGCGTTGTGAAAGGGCAGCCGCGGAAACGGTCCGTCGGTGGACTGTCGAAAATCGCCAACAGGCGGTTGCGCGGGCTAGCGCTGGAGCGTCGAGGGCCTGCTCATTGGGTGGCCCTCCGGTGTCGTGGATCCGTCGCAGGTACGCCCCTACGAGCTCTTCCTTGCTGGAAATGTGCTGATAGAGGGTGCGCTTTTGAGACCTGCGCTTCTCGGCGATCCGCTCCACGCCGGTGGCGCGGATGCCGTCGCGACGAAACAGAGTTGTCGCGGCGATCAGGATCCCGCTTGCGAGGCGGGCGGGCCAACCGGAGTTGCGGCGATGCTTGCGTCGCTCATGGCAACCACAATAAGACCGATCGGTGCGCTTATTCCCAAAGTTCACACTGACGCACAGGACTTTCAGGAATATCACTGATCAGGTTTACCTGGGCTGTGTAGGGGGTCAACAGCAGGTCAATCGAGCGTGAGAAAGGCGACACCCATGACGCAAGCAAGGAGTTGTTCCTTGATCACAGGCGCCACCGGCAACACGGGCGCGCACACGGTGCGCTTGTTGCGCGAGCGCGGTCCGGCGCGTCCGCGCGCTGTGCACACCCTCGATGAGCGCGCGGCCGGGCTACGTGAACAGGGCGCCGAAGTCGTGCAGGGACTCTGCTGGACTTTCCTACGGTGAGCGCTGCGACTGCCGGGGTGAGTGCGGCCTACTTCAACTACCCCGTCGCTCCCAGGATTGGTCGGAGGCCACCGCGAACTTCGTCCAGGCCGCGCAGCGAGGCCGGCGTACAATGCAGTGGTCAACATGCGCAATATCGGCACGACGCGAAGCCATACAGCAATGCCGCGCGCCAGCATTGACTCGCTGAGCGCCTCTTGACCGCAGCGCGATGGTCACTGACCCGCATCTGCGGCCGACCTTCTTCACGTTCTTTATCGAACATGTTCTGACCCGCGAACAACGACGAAGGGATCTCACCGCTACCGTTCGCCGATGGCCGCCACTGCCCCCCATAGACGCGCAGCGGATCAAGCCTCCGGTCATCGCCGCCATCCTGGAAAACCCCGATCCGCACGACCGCCAGGTCTACCCGCTGTTCGGCGCCGAAGAACTCGACTGGTATGGTATCGCGGCGAAAGTCCGCTACAACCCTGGGTATCCCGGTGCGCCTACGAGCCCATCGGTGATCCCGACATCTGCCGCCGACCTGACCGCAAGCGGCGCCTCACGCATTTCGTGCAGCACATCAGCAACGTGGCCCAGGACTACCGCGACGGCGTGTTCGCCGGAGTCACAACCTTGTCGAGGTGATCGGCGGAGTCAAGCCCGCCATCACGGTGGAGGACCACGTCGCAGGCGCATCACGCGCTCCCGGTTCGACACCAGCGGGCGCCCTGTCGGTGAGCGCGGCCTAGCGATAGTCGATGGCCACCTTCACCGCGCCGTTATCCCCTGGTTCGCGATCGCCAGGAACGCATCGGCGCACTGGTCGACGGAATGAGTCGCATGGCCTGGCCGCCAACTGGCTGAAGCACTCAATGAGACTGGGCGAAGACAACTGAACCGAAGTAC
>ERZ1370068.8746-contig-7577_pt1 | contig 22787 bp, 39 predicted proteins | sample MGYA00561227_ERZ1370068 | MGnify/ENA primary metagenome ERZ1370068 (study PRJEB38410, sample SAMEA6850437) | metagenome | study: Metagenomic assessment of the ecological functions of the soil: analysis of the soil microbiota associated with the...
CTCGCGTAGCATCGATCGCGCGTGGCCGAAACCGCAACCATCTACAACTTCTCGATCGATCTGTCCGACATGGATCGCGGCGTCTACGAGACGCTCGAGCTTCTGCGTCGCCGGCATCCGTCGGAGACGGCCGAATACATGGTCGTCCGCGTCCTCGCCTACTGCCTCGAATACGAGGAAGGCATCACGACTGCCACCGAGGGCGTGTCATCGGGTGACGAGCCCGCCTGCCTCGTCCGTGATCTGACCGGGCGGGTGACCGCGTGGATCGAGGTGGTATGCGCTGACGCGCAGCGGCTACCGCGGCAGCAAGCACGCCGGCCGGGCTGGCCGTCTATACGCACCGCGACGCGCGACAGCTGCTCTCGCAGCTCGCCGGCGAGAAGATCCATCGCGCGGGCGACATCCCGATCCGCGCTTCGAACGCCATCTGCCGGGAGATCGCCGCGCGCGATCGACCGGCGAACGTCGCTGTCGCTGTCCGGTCACGCACGGCGAGGCTCTACATCTCGCTCGGCGAGCGGGACGTTCACACTGCCGATCGTCGAGCACCGTGTTAGTGTGAATCTCGAAAGCCGCGACGGGTCAGCGGTACGGCCTTCCGAGTCCTGGAATGAAGTGATCGACATATTCCTGGATCGATGCGCGCCCACGGCCGCGAGATTGTTCGCTCTGCACGACGCAGGACGCTGCGCGCATCCCACGTCATCGCGTCGACGATGTTCGATGACCCGTGACGGGCGATCGGAGCGTCTGCCTCAACTGCACCTGGAGGGCGATGGCATAGAGATCCTGGCACCGGAACCTTCACGCCGTTCACGTCCACGTAGATGTACGGCTTGGCCTCGCTGGGATTTTCGTTCTGCGACGCGTACACGGCGACACCACCTGCCCGGAGGCGTCTGCGATCTCCGATTGAATCGCCGCCTGCGCCAATCCGTCACGTTCGAGAGGCTCCTCGAAGCTCTCCACTGGCCACCTCGACGCCCGGCAGAGCCGCGGAGCGTGTCGCGTCCCGTGGCGATGAACATCTGCGCTGACGCGGTCGCGGGCGTGCCCGCGATCAGGACCAACGCCGCCATGATCGCGGTGCATGCGTGCGCTATGAACGGCATTCGGATCCCTCGCAGAGTTGTGTATAGTCTGCCTCCAACATGCATGCCAGCCGCCGACGTGCGTTTCTCTCGGGGCTGGCCGCGGCAGGCGCCGTCGCACTCGTCCCGGACATCCTGAAGGGGCCGCAGGCGCCCCACGGCTGGCCCCGTCGCGGCGCGTCGCATCATCGACACGCATTATCACTACGCTCGTCGCCGCCTACAGTGAGGTGCTGCCGGCCGATGGGCACCGGCCAGACGGGCTGATCGAATGGAACGAGACGAAGGCGCTCGAAGACATGGACAAGCTATGGCGTCGCGACGTCGATGCTGTCGATCAGCGAGCCTGGCGTCCACTTCGGCGACGACGCGAAAGCGCGCGCGCTCGCAGCGGGACTGCAACGACTTCAGGGCGAAGTTGATCGCAGAAATATCCGGGACGGTTCGGGCTGTTCGCGATTCTGCCGCTGCCCGACGTCGACGGCTCGCTCAAGGAAATCGCATACGCCTACGACACGTTGAAGGCCGACGGCGTCTGCTTCATGAGCAGCTACCCCGGCTTCGGGAAATACCAGGGCAACAAGTATCTCGGCGATCCGCTGTTCGCGCCCGTGATGGAAGAGCTCAATCGCCGCAAGGCGATCGCCTACACGCATCCGTTCCGCGCCGAGCCGCTCTACAGCCTGTTACCCGATCGTCGTGCGATGGGGATCGTGCTGTCCACCGATACCACGGTCACCATCGAGAGCGTCCTCGACAACAACATCAGCCACGAAGTTCCCCGACATCCGCTTCATCTGGTCGCACGGCGCGGAACGATGCCGTATATCGACGGGCCGGTTGGGCGTCGCACGAGGGCCCGACGGCAAAACCGAACGCGCAGGCTCGCGACGATCCTGCGCTTCTATTACGACACCGCGCAGGCCGTTCAACGGCGTTCACGCTGGACGAGTTTCACTGCAGCTGATTCCGAATTCGCACATCCTGTTCGGGAGCGACTATCTCGGCAACGCGGGAAGCGGCGGGCAACGTGGTGCGCGGGCTCGAAACCTACGCCGGGTTCAACCCGAGCGCAGCTGCGCGGCGAGTCGTAGCGTGACAACGCGCTCCAGCTGTTCCCGCGCCTGAAGCTGACGCTGACGCCGCGGGGCTGGCGATCGGGATCGATCCGGCCGAAAACCGATCGATCCATGAGCGAAGTGCGCGCAGTGCAGTCTCGTGAACTTTGCCGTCGACGACGAGCTGCCGCCGATGCGGCGCGTCGTTGATGCTGCCGGCCGCCGCCCCGGGCGTCGCCACCGAGTGAGCGCCGGCCGGGCGCGGCCGCCCGCAGTCGCTGGCTCGCTGGTCGGATTGCCGGCATGACGTGCCGATCGTGTTCGTCTGGTCACGCTCGCTGATCTTCACGTCCGGAACCGCTCGAACAGACGCAGGCGATGGCAGGTCAACACGGCGATTGGGCTGCTGGATCAGGCCGGCTTTTCGAGAGAAGTGTTCGTGCTGAAGAACCTGACGAACTACCGCGCGACCGACAGCTGGTGGAACGGCGACCAGGGCCATGAGAGCGCGTATGCGTCGACGAACTTTCCGCTCGAGATCGTGACGCTCTATCCGGCGTTCTTCACCGACCCCATCGACGACACCGAGCGTGCGGCGATCCTGCTGCACGAGGGGCCCTACCATCTGCTCGGGCTCGACGAGACCGACGCCCTCGATCGCACGTGGCGTGAAAAAGGCGCGCATCGGCTGGACGCGCGACAGTACGGCGACACGAAGGTGTTCAAGGTCACCGAGGGCATCAGCTTTTCCGCCACCACTCTCTTCCAGTGCAAGGACAACCACCACCTGGGACTGCATTCCGCCGGTTGTCTACCATCCGGGGCGAGACGTTCACGCGATAAACGGCTTCGGCGCGGGGCACGCGCACGCGTATAATCCGCCGCATGAAACGCGCGCTCAAGATCGTCGGACTACGTCGTCGTCGTGTTCGTCGTCGCCATCGTCGGCGCTCCTGGCGGCGACGTTCATGGGGCGCCAGTCGATCACCGACGGCAGCCGAGGCGAGCGGCATCCGCATCGTCAAGGACGGGATCGTGAGCGTCGGGGTCATCCCGTCTCCGAGATGGAGATCGCGCTCGTCGACGCGGGGAACGACAAGGAGCGCGAAGGCGATCCTGGCCGAGCTCTCGCGCCGCCACCTCGGGCCGGACGCGCGTCACGACCATCCTGATCACGCACGGTCATCCGGATCACACCGGCGGCGTGGCGATGTTTCCGAAGGCGCAGGTCGATCTCGCTGGAGACCGAGAAGCCGCTCGTCGAAGGGCGCGTCGGCGCGAAGGGTCCGCTCACGCGCCTGTTCCCCGTCAGTCCCACCGGCATCACCGGTCACGAAGACCGTCGCGGACGGCGACACGCTGATGCTCGGCCCGCACCGCGTGCGCGTGTTCGCCGGTGCCCGGCCACACGCAAGGCAGCGCCGCCTATCTCGTGGACGATGTGCTGTTCATGGGGGACGCGGCGGACACCAAAAGCGACGGCACGGTGATCGGGTGCGCCGTGGGTGTTCAGCGACAGCCAGCCGCAGGATCGCGCGTCACTGGTCGCGCTCGACGAGCGGCTGACGCGCGAGAACATCCCTGTGAAAGTCATCGCGTTCGCGCATTCCGGCCTGCTCGCGAACGGCCGCGCGCCGCTCGACGCGATACGCAGCCGCCAGCAAACTAGATCCGCGCTTCAACCCCAGGCGCGCCTGCGGTTCGCGCTCGACCCGCAGCACGGGATAGAGATTGCGTCGATCGTCCCAGGATGCGTGTCGGCGATAGAAGAACTCGAGCCGCGCGGCGGGACTCCGTGCGAACTCCGGGATCCTCGCGCAACCGGCGCTCGAACTCCTGCCTGGCATGAGGATCGGTCTTCAGCATTTCCACGCCGAGGCGCGTCGGCGACGTACGGCTCCATGCAATCTCTGGGCTCGAACGCCGCGTTGAAGAATCCCCAACTGACCAGCGAATCAGGTCCGCGCGGCTCGAGCAGCGTCATGACGAGCTTCGATTTCGCCTGAGCGATTGGCACGAACAGCGGAGCCGGCGGAGCACGGCGCGGCGTTCGGGAGTCCACTCGCCCTCCACCGAGCGGATGGCGTGCCCTCGAACGTGGCTGGCGCGAGCATCGCCTTCGTTGCGCGAAACACCTCGACGTCGACGGCGCCGTTCCCGGACGCCAGGAGGCGGCTCGCGATGCCGTGCAGCGCCAGCTTCTCGCCGACCCACGACGCATCCGCGGCGGGGACGATGTAACCGCCGCGCGGTGCGACAACGGCGATCGATGGCGCACTTCGTCGCGCAGCGGCACGTGCCAGATGTGCGGCGTCGTCGTTGTCGTAGCGCGTGGCGAGACCGCCCGAGATGGCGGACGCCTGGCGCGTGTAGCCGTATCCGCGAAAATCGATCGTCTTCACATGATCCGTGTTGGCGTAGGCCAGTGCCACGCTCGTGCCGCCGATGCGGGCGGCGCGTTGGTCGGCGCCGCGCGCCGCCGCCATCCACTGCGCGCCATTCGGCGGCGGCCAGTTCCAGCATGGCGACTCGATGGCGTTGCGGGTGACGCGCACCCGGGTCGGATAGTCCTTCCACGGATGCGTCTCGACGAGGATGGCAAAGCGATTCCGCAGCGGCCAGTACCCGTCGGAGAAGCGAGCCTGCGAGACGGACACGGCGGAACCCCGACGCCGGATCGTCTTGTGCGACGAAGTCGGGTAGAAATCGAGCGGCAGCGATCCTGCGCCGCCAGGCGCCGGATCAGCTCGTCGCGAAAGGCCGAGGCCGACCTTCCTCAGTTCGTCGTCGCCAACGAGCGTGGGCCCACCGGTGACGGAGAGACGTGTACGCTCGGAACTGCGCGCCGTCGGTCACGTGCAGATCCGCGTGCAGGATCGGATCCCACTCGTCGAGCGGGCGGAGCATCGCGCGCATCTCCGGCGCGTCCGCCTTCGCACGTAGTCGCGATTGAGGTTGGGGTTCTGCGCCAAGTCGTCCGCCAGCCCATCCTCAGGTCCAGTCTGGTTCGGCCGGTTCCACCGGCCGAAGCGCTCGTGGCCTATCGACGTTGAAGACGGGAACGGAAGACGAGCGTGACGCGCGCCAGCGCGCCGGCGGCCGCAGTGCCCTCGAGGATCTGTCTCAGTGCGAGGAAACCAGCGTCGCTTGCCGTCGATCTCCCGCATGAATGCCGCCCTGCATCAGCACCACGGGGCGCGCGCGCGCGCTGCCGCGGCCGGCTCGAGCACGCCGTCACTCGACGCGACGAGCGCAAGCATCGGTCGGTTTTCCGGCGAGCGTCCAAACTCGATGCAGCGGACCTGCGCCGGGGCCACGCCCGCTGGAACGCGGCGCGAGCGCCTCGACCTCGTCGTAGCGTCCCGTCCGCGCAAACGCGGAGTGCTCGGCCACCGTGACGAGGGTGGGAGCGGGTGACCTGTCACACGCGACCGCAACAAGAACCGCCAGAAGCGCCGTTCGACATCGAGTGAGGGTCTTCATGTCCGGCTGTCGTCCATGCGCAAGAGTGTAAGCCGGGCCACACGCGAGGAAGCGCCGCCTATCTCGCGGACGATGTGCTGTTCATGGAGGATGTGGAGGACACGAAAGCGACGAGACGGTGGTGGGTGCGCCCGTGGGTCTTCCGCGACAGCCAGCTGCAGGACCGCGCGCCGCTCGACGGCGTTCGCGGCCAGCGCCAAATGAGGGCGATCAGCGCCCTCGAATCTTCTTCAAATCGTCTTTCAGCTGCGGATTGACCTGACTTCCGTTCCTCTCAAGCAAGCCTGACTTCCTCTTCGGCCTCGTCGAGGCGGCCGATCAGCATGTAGAGCACGGCGAGGTTGTTGTGAGCCTTTCCCATCGAAGCGTTCACTTTGAGCGCCTCTTTCCATTGCGCTTCTGCTTCCATCAGCTGCCCATTTCGAAAGTAGGCGCTGCCCAGTGCGAATAACGATTCGGCTTGTGGTTCGAGCGCTTCCGCGATACCCGTTCCCTGGCGTTTTATGAAGTCAAGCCGACTTCTGCGCGCCTGCAATTCCAATTTGCTCTCCGTAGAAAACGGTCCGTGGATCGACTCGTCGATTTCCCTAATCCGATCGTCCAGCGCCATCTCGATGGCGACCGCGATCACGCTGTTCCAAATCGTGCAGGGCGCGTGATGCGACGATCGCATCCTGAGTACGCCTTGATGGCGCTTGGATACTGCCGCAGTCCCATATAAGCCTGCCCGAGTTCGTAATGCGCCTCGACAAGCAGCTGATCTTTCTGAATCGCCTTGCGGAACTGTTCGGCCGCTTGCTCGAACCGTCCGGAGGAGATGAAGCCGGCGCCCGCGCGGTACGACTGAAGTGCTTCGCGCCGACCTCGCTGGTCGGCGAGTTGCGCATGGACAACGCCTGAAAGCAGCGACGATTGCGGAGAACCCTGTGACGAACGCGAGGGCGCGTCCTGAACCAGAAGTGTTGTGCAGGAGGTGACATAAATTTCATTTCATCAAGTCAGAATCGATGAGTTCCGGGATGCCGCGGGTTGGCGCCTGTTCGGAGAGCTTCAGGCTGGTCCGTACGCGAGCTGTCAAGTCATCTGCCAGCAGAAAAATATTCAGACCGCTTACGCTGTGAGCGGCCACCACCCTCCCTGTCGCGACATCCTCCACACGCACGTCAATTCGGAAATCCGCGCCAGCTCTAAAGATGCTGCCGGTGACAAGTGCACTGGCTCCTGCGCGTCGCGCGACCTCGAGCATTCGGCCACGATTGGTGGCGTCGATGCTCGTCGGGGCAACGTCTCTGAAGATCTCGTCAGTCCGCTCGCTGCTGACGATATCCACCTCGGGTATCTGTGCCAGGCCTGTCGTGAGCAGGCCCGGAACGCCGCGACCCAACCAGGCCATGTCGGCTCCCCGCCTGGAGTGTCGAACGAAAGGACCGCAATCGAGGGACGTCCCGACGAACCGATCGCCCTGGCGCTCGGTGCTTGTTGTTCCCACAACAGTAAGGCCGTGAGCAGGGCCAGCACCGTGACGGTCACCAGTCCGACGGCGGCGCGATGTGGCTTGAGCACGGACACCGCTGCGGACGCCATCATCAGCGCGCGCGGAGCGCCGTTTGAGGACGGACGCCGAAGGTCTCGATGACGTGGTCGCGATCACATCGTCCAGGTCCAGTCGTACGTCGCCGATGTCGCGCGACCGTTGCCTGCGATCCTTTTCGAGACAGCGCTCGAGGAGCCGTCGAACCGCCGCCGGTGTGGTTGCAGGCAGCGCATCCCACGCCGGCTGGCGCTCGAGGACGGCTGCAAGCGTGTCCGTGATCGTCTGACCCCTTGAAGGCGACCCGGCCGGTCAGCAGTTCGTAGAGCACGCAGCCGAAGGCCCAGACATCGGTCCGCTTGTCCACCGGGAGGCCTCGGGCCTGCTCCGGGCTCATGTAGGTCGGGGTGCCGAGGATGACCCCTTCGCCCGTGCCGCCAGCGGTCATCCTCGGTGAGGGCGCAAGGCCGGACATCGATCGATCGTCGATCGCGGCTTTCGCGAGCCCGAAGTCCAGCACCTTCGCGACACCGTCTGCGGTGATCTTGATGTTTGCCGGTTTGAGATCCCGGTGAATGATTCCCTTCTCGTGTGCGGCGTCGAGGGCATCGGCAATCTGGCGGGCGATGGCCAGCGCCTCGGCCACCGGCACCGGACCCCTCTGCAGGCGATGCGCCAGCGTCTGACCCTCGACCAGTTCCAGGACGAGCGCCTGGGCACCGTCGACGTCCTCGACGCCGTAGATCGCGCCGATATGCGGATGATTCAGCGACGCGAGCATCCGCGCCTCGCGCTCGAAGCGCGCGCGCCGCTCGGGTTCGCCCGTGACCGTGCGCGGGAGAATCTTGATCGCGACATCCCGTCCCAGCCTGGTGTCGCGCGCGCGATAAACCTCACCCATGCCGCCCGCGCCGAGCAGCATCTGAATCTCATACGCGCCTATCTGTCGGCCCGTGAGTGGCGAGTCTTCGGATGGCTGACCTTTTTCCGCTGCGACCGCGATCGCGGATCCACCTAGGAAGGCCTCATACGATACCGGTTGCGCGAGCGAGTGACTCTACTTCGCACCGCAGCGTCTCGTCGCCAACGCACGCCGCTTCCAGGAACGCAGCACGTGCGTCTTCCGGGCGCGTCCGCGCCGCGTGATACAACTCTTCAAGTTGCTGCCAGCGGTCAGGCGTCATGCTTCACCGCAGCCCACCACGCCATTCTGGGCGGTGACCTCGCAAACGCCGAGGCGCAACGTGGGCAATGAAAGCCAGCGTTTCGCGTGATTATACGGGCGCAGTGGCGGCGCGGACCGAAATCTCGCTTGAACCGGTGAGGCTCCGAGAAACCGCGAAAGTTGGGCAATTCTCACGGTGTCCTCCGCCGCGCCGGCGACGCCATCGTTTCCACTACTTACGATGCTCCCTCGCCTCAGTGTTCCGAAGTTCAGTGCGCACGGCATTGCCCGCTTCGATTGCGGCGCGGGTTTCAAACCGCCCGCCATGCAGGCCAACGGTCGTGTAATAGAACATGATCATGGCGAAGGTGTTCCTGATGCCGCGCTGGCTCAGCACTTCAACCGCGTGTTGCAGTTCATGCCCGATGGATCCCATGAGTTCGCGATCCAGCTTGTGTGGATCGACAAGGATTCGGAGTACCCGGTTCGGTCCTGCCAAGGTGATCAAGTTAGTCAAGCACGCCCGCACGTCGTGCCCGCACTCTCCTTCGGCGACGTAGACGATTCCGTCAGTTTGGTCAACCTCGGCGACCAGGCGGCGAAAGGTCTCCGATCGCGCCGTCGCTTCATCGATGAGCGCCACCAGCTTCTGACCGACGGCCCTGCACGGCGCGCCCGGCGCCATCAGCGATGGCTGGCCTGACGCCCACGGCCGCCGCCTGGGAGAGTCCATCCGAGGACCGACGCTACGACCACCGCCGCGATGCTCGGCCCATGAGTGTGTCACGTTCCTGTCCCTCCCTGTCTGGAGAGGCGGAACGCGACCGGAAGAACTCTCATCGCCGAAATTTCAGGCGTAGAATGTCCCGTATTCCAGATCAATCCCCTGACGTCACGGCGCTCCTGCTGGCGTGGCGGGGCGGCGACGAAGCCGCACTTGGCCGAATCGTGCCGCTCGTCCAGGACGAACTGCGGAAGATCGCGCGTCGCTGCCTGCGCGGCGAGCAGCCCGATCAGCAGCCTGCAGGCAACGGCGCTCGTCAACGAGGCGTACCTGCGCCTGGTCGATGCCCGCCTGGTGAACTGGCAGAACCGGGTCCACTTTCTGGCGATGTCAGCACGCCTGATGCGGCGGGTGTTGGTGGATGCCGGCCGGGCCCGCGGCTGCGGACAAGCGGGGCGGCAATGCGGTCAGGGTGTCATTGTCGGAGGCCGCGGGCCGTTCCGACGACGTGGGGCGCGATGTTGTCGCGCTCCACGACGCGCTCGAACAGCTCTGAGCAGGTCGATGCCCGCAAAGGGCGCCTCGTTGAACTGCGGTTCTTCGCCGGTCTGAGCGTAGAGGAAGCGGCGGTGGTGCTCGAGATCTCGCCGCAGACCGCGGCGCGTGACTGGACGTTTGCGAAGGCGTGGCTCCGTAGGGAGCTCGCGCCGCGTCTCCTAAACGGGCGTCGTCAGCGTCGACCCCTTCTTCGCAAAATCATCGCCAGCAGGCGCGCGGGCTGCGTCTGACTCGCGTTCTTCGAGACCTCGTGCGTCGCGCCGGGCTGTTCGTAAAACATCTGTCCGGCGGTGTACGTCTTTTCCTCGCCCTGTCCCGAGATCCTGGCGACGACGGCGCCCTTCGAGGACATAAGCCAGCACGAAGCCGGGGTGGCGATGCGCCGCGCCGACGCGTCCGGGCGCGTAGTCCGACGTAGCTGACCGTCACTTCCCAATCGTCCATCGTCACATTCGGCAGGTCGTGCTTGAACACCGGCGGGAGCGGTGCCGGTGGTGCAGCCGGCCCGGCCTGCGTCTGCGCGTCGGCATGCCGGCCGGCCGCGAGCAGTTCCGCGAACAGCGCGAGTGAGCCCACCGCATTTCGACGGGTCATCATCATGCCCGGGATTATATTGCTCGCGTGTCCATCAGGTCGTACTGCTGCTCGCTTCCCGAGCGATTGATCCGATCCACCGTGGGGCTCGGGGCCGGTGTGGCGCGCGAAGTTGGGAGACGTGGCCCTTCCGAAAAGCATCCGCCACAGCCAGCTGTATCAGAACCTCGTGGATGCGACGCTCCGGTTCCTCATCGAGCAGGTCGGAGGCGTCGAGGGCGTTTACGGCACCGACGGAACGCTGCCGGACAATTTCCTCGCCAGGCGGACCGCCGGCAACGCCGTCGAAGTGCTTGGGCATCGTCGCCTTTCGCGCATCTCCGGTCTGGGTCCTCGCGGCGCTCGCCGATCTGTGCGGCATGGGCCGGCACCTGATTCCGGAAGTGGCCGACGCGCTCAAAGCGCAGCACCTGCTGGAAGAGGGCGCGGAGTTCACCACCATCGATCAGACTGCTGGACGGCCTGGAGCGGCACCTCGTCCCGCGCAGCGCGCGACGATTAACACGCCGCCACTCGACGTCGCGGGACTCCGAGAGGAATGGGACGCTATTCGGGAAGAAGCTCGTGGCCTGCCGCGGGCGAGCCTTCCTTCGCGGGAGACGATCAGCACACATGTGGGCGCAGCTGAAGGCGGAAGCCGCGACGGCAGGAACAGGTCGGTCTTTGAAACCTCGTCGGCGATGGCGGTATCGGCGGCACGGCCTTCCGGCGGCGTGCGCTGGCTCTCCGCCTCCGCGCGAGTGGGCGCGACGCGCACCGGCCACATCTTCGCGGCGGCGCTGCTCGATCACTACGGGCAGACGCTGAGCGAGATACAACAGGTCGGGTATCTCGCCTATGCGCCGGCCGGCAGTTTCGCCCGTATATCAGCGCGGCCGCGAATCAGTTCTCGCCGAAACGACACACGTTCACGCAACACCTGCTCGAGAAGCTTCAATCCCTCAGATCAGCGCGGCGGGAATGACGGCGCCAGGCGCCCTACTTGCTGCCGATCAACGGCGTAGCCCTGGATCTCGATCTTGGCGTCGGGGTTGGCCAGCGCGGTGACCGTGATGAGCGCACTGCCGGGGAAATTGTCGCCGAATATCTCGCGGCGAATCTCCGTGAGGCGATCGCCGTTGCGAACGTCAGTGATGAACACGGTCATCTGGAACCATGTTACTGAGCTTGCCCCCGGCTTTTTCGAGCGTGGCGTTCAGCAGCTTGAATATCTGCCGCACCTGCCCTTCGAAGTCGCCGGCGAGTGACTTGCCCGCGTCATCCGTGGTCGCGATCTGCCCGCCCAGCCACACACGGTCTTACCTCCCTCGGTAATCACCGCGAGTGAATAGCCGCGCTGCTGCGGACGCTCTCCTTTGACGAACTTTTGTGCGTGCAGCGTCGTGGAGAGACCGAAACATAGTGTCCCGGCAGCAATACCAACCGAAATGCGACGGAATGCCTTCGGGGTCATCTTCGCCTCCTGAATGTGATGGCCTGGAACTTCGATACGATACCGCCGGCCGAAGCTCACCGTCCAACATGCGTTTGGTCATCTCGAGATATCGTTCGCGGTGAAAAGACAATAGCGCAGTCCGTCAGGAGGTTGTTTGTGTCACACGAGCATGAAACGTCGGGTTGGACGCGGCGAGAGATGCTCGGATCGTTGGGCGCTGCCGCTCTCACCCTTTCACTACCGAAAGTCTTGTCTGCGGACACGCCGACCTTCCCTGCAGGCGCCGTCATCAGAACCGTCCTGAGGGATTACCCGCCCGACCAACTCGGTGGCAGTGCCACCTCTTCCACGAACACATGTCCTTCGCGCCGGATTTCCTGAAACGATTTGCGCAGTGCGGGGCCGAGACGAATGCCGCTGCCGGCCTGGCCCCGCCTGCCAGCCAACCAGGGCGACCTCGACCTCGCGTTCATGCGGGATGCTGATGTCGTGGTGGAGGAATTGACCGCCGCGAAACGTGAAGGCGTCGGCTGCATCGTCGATGGCGGGCATCCCGACATGGGCCGGAGCGTCGCGTTCCTGCGACAGCTGTCAATGAAGCCGGGTCTGCCGCATCGTGCGCCGGCACCGGCTTCTATACGGAACCGTTCTACCCGAAAGAGATCGGGACGATGAGCGAGGAGCAGGTCGTTCGCGCGCTGGTGAAACAGGTCGAGACGGACCCTGTGGGTGTGTTCGGCGAGATCGGATCGTGGGACTACATGACGGCGAATGAACGGAAAGGTGTTCCGCGCCATCGGCAAGGGCACATCTCGCGACAAATCTCCCGGTCTTTACGCACACGGGCATACCCGGCAAGGCGGCCCTCGAACAACTGGACATTCTCGAAGATGCCGGCATGAATCCGAACCGCGTCGTGATTGGTCATCTCGGCAATCTCATCGATCCGACCGTCCAGGTGCACAAAGCCATCTGCAAGCGCGGCGCGTACGTCGGGTTCGATCGCCTGGGCGGAGCCGCTGACGACCCGCAAGTGCCGATGGTGATGGCGCTCATCGGGGCGGGGCTTTGCGGATCGCGTGATGCTGTCGTCCGATCTCGCGCGGCCGAATGCGATCAAGCGCAACGGCGGGCCAGGGGCTACGCGAAAACCCTGACCGTGTTTGTGCCGAAGCTGAAAGCCGCGGGCGCGAGCGACGAAGTGATCCGGCAGATTACCGTGGATAACCCACGACGATTTCTCGCGTTCGTGCCGAAGCAGCGTCGTCCGGCATAAGCCGCTCGCTCGCTGAATCGACGTCGGTAAACAGAACGCGACGGATCGCTACCCGACAAGGGCTGAACGCCGACGCTCACCTGCGGCAGGTGTGCCGTTTTGCACACCGACCGACGACAAGCTTCGCGTATAGTGGCCGGGCTCGCGATCTCATCACGCCATGCGCGGGCCTTCGACAGCCTCATGGACGCCGAACGCTGGCGAGTGATCTCGCAGCTGTATCACGCGACGCTCGAAAGCGGCGGTGCCCGACCGAGCATCGTTTGTGCGCGCGAGGCCTGTGTCGGCGATGAAGACCTCCAACGCGAGGTTGACGCCCTGCTCGCGCTGGACGGCTCGGCCCAGCATTTCCTGAATGCCCCTCCGCCGACGCGCCGCTGCGGGATTGATGACCGACATCAGGCCGGTGTCGTTGATCGGACCGACAGCTCGGCGTCTACCGCGTCGATGCGTGCGGCTCGGCGCGGGCGGCATGGGTGAGGTCTACCGCGCACGCGATACCACGCTGAGGACGCGACGTCGCGATCAAGGTCCTGCCGCGCCTCTTCACTCGCGATCCGGGACCGCCTCGCCCGCTTTGAGCGCGAAGCGCAGATGCTCGCCGCGCTCAATCATCCCCACATCGGCGCGATTTACGGCGTTGAGGAAGCGGAGGGACGTCCGGGCGCTTGATGCTGGAAGCTGGTGGAGGGCGACACGCTTGCCAGATCGCCTGCAGTGGGCCGCGTGCCGGTCGCTGAGGCGCTCGCCATCGCGCGCCAGATTGCCGATGCGCCTCGACGCCGCGCACGAGAAGGGATCGTTCACCGCGATCTGAAACCAGCGAACATCAAGATCACCCCGGACGGCGTCGTGAAGGTGCTGGACTTCGGGCTCGCCAAGGCGGCGGCGGACCGGAGCGAGCGCCGACATCACGCAGTCGCCAACCGTGACCGTCGGCGGCACGCGCGACGAGGGTGCATCCTCGGGCACAGCCGCCTACATGAGTCCCGAGCAGGCGCGCGGGCAGGCGGTCGACAAGCGGACCGACATCTGGGCGTTCGGCTGCGTGCTGTACGAGATGCTGACGGGCCGCACGCGCATTTGCCGGCGAGACGGTCTCGGACACGATCGCGGCGATCCTCGAGCGCGAGCCGGACTGGTCCGCGATTGCCTGCATCAACGCCAGCCGACCATTCATCGTCTGCTGCAACGCTGTCTCCAGAAGGATCGCGAGACGCCGCCTTCGCGACATCGGCGACGCGCGAATGGAACTGGATGATGCGCTGAGTGGTGCCCTGCAGGCTGGACCAGTCGCCGAGCATCGCGGGGAAGCGCTGGTTACGACGTGCTGTCGTCGGCCGCGGTCGTGACGAGCCTGATCGCGATCTCGGTGGTGATCTGGAACCGCACGTCCGCGCGGCAACCGGCGGCCACCGCCGTCAACCTGCAACGCATCACCGATTTCGTCGGCATGGAGGAGCATCCGGCAGCCTGCGCCCGACGGGAAGACCGTCGCGTTCATCGCGCCGGCCAATGGGCGGCGGCAGGTGTGGGTGCGATTGCTGGCTGGCGGCGCTCCGCTTCAAGTGACGCGCGACGACGCGGATCATGAGCATCCGCGGTGGGCGCCTGACTCCAGCTCCTCATCTACTTCTCCGGCGCCGCCAAGGAAGGCGATCCCGGAACGCTCTGGGAGATGTCCGCCTTGGGTGGAACGCCGCGCCGGATCGCCATCGTCCCAGGGCGAGGGCGATATCAGCCATGACGGCCGCCGCATCGCGACATTCCGCACACAGGACAATCGAACGGTCCTGGCGATCCTCGAGCGCGACGGATCGAGGCTCGAACGAGTGAAGCCACTGCCCGCTGCTTGCACGAATTCGGCAGTCCCGCGCTGGTCGCCGGACGACCGCTGGATCGCATTCGTGGGTGCGATCGAGATCGCCTTCAACAGAGCCGTCTCGTCATGGACGCCGCCGGCGATGGAGAGCCGAAGGCGGTGGCCAGTGCTCAGAACATTCAGGGGCTTGCCTGGCTGCCCGACAGTTCGGGCCTCGTGTATGCGTCCTCGGCGGGCAGCACCATGACCTATCCGCCGGTTTTCAACCTGCGAACCGTCTCGAAGGACGGAGGGCCTGAGCGGCAGCTCACGTTCGGAGATGTCTCGTATGTACAGCCCGACATCGTGGCGGCCGGGAAGCTGTTCGCCAGCCGGATCCGGATGCAGTCCGATATCTGGCGATTCCCGGTCGCCGGAACGCCGGCGGACAACGTGAAAAATGGCTGCACGCGTCACACAGCAGACCGGTCAGGTGCAAACGCCTTCGGCGAGCCCGGACGGCACAGGAAGTGGTCTACCTGTCCGACAGCGGGGGTCATGGCAATGTGTGGGTCGCGAAGGTAGACGGATCGAGCACCCGCCAGATCACCTTCGAGCGCGACCCGGCGGTCGTGATTGGGATTCCTGTCTGGTCGCCCGCAGGCGACCGCATCGTGATGATCCAGAGCCGGCGCGGGAACAAACGGCGAGTGGCTGATCAATCCCGATGGCAGCGGACTGCGCGAGCTGGTGCCGCGCGGTGCGGGCGCGGCCTGGTCCCGCGATGGCCAGTGGCTCTACTACTACACGCCGCCGTCGGCGAGCCAGCCATCGAGCTGCATCGAGAAGATCCCCGTCAACGGAGGCGCCGCCGTCCGCCTGCAATGCGAGGCGGCGAACATGGCGGTCGCCTCCCACGGTTCGACGATCTACTACTCCACGTCGCGTGAGCACGCAGAGCGAGATACGGAAGGCGGAGCCGGAAGACGGTCCGGCGCAGCCGTTCGCCTATGTCGCCCAATCACGAATTCCGTTGATGCCTCAGGGCTACGTGTTGTCCCCGGATGACCGGTGGCTCACGATGCCGCTCAAGGACGCAGGGACGACCAACATCTGGGCCTTGCCGACCAACGGCGGTCCCGCTCGTCAACTCACCGATTTCGGTCAGCGTCCGATCCTGATCGCCCGCCAGGGTTTCGTGGTCACCGGACGGCGAGTTCGTCTACGCTGCGGTCGTCGAGACCGACGCCGACATCGATGCTGCTGGATGAGAGTGCTCGCGTTAGGCCCGGCACCTCTGCGGTCCCTGGACTTCGAGATGTCCGTTCGCGGTGAAAACGTGCTGCGACGCGACGACTCGATCAGGTCTGTTTGAGCGGCGGCATGGATGGCGCAAACCATACCTCCATGCGGTCGGACGGTAAGTTCGGGAACATTCGGCTGATGTCGCGCGCCTTGAAGGCGACCTCTTTCCCGGTCAGCGCGAGTACGCTCGGCGGTGAGCCTCAGAGCCAGCATCTCCGCCATCGCGCCTGCCTGGACTGGTCTTATGTAATGGCACGAGCCTCCACGCGGACGCCGGCCCTCGGGGAATCAGCTGGACGCCGGCCGAAGGGAAATCTCGCCTGGCGCCGCGGTGCTCCGCGACCTGATTGGCGAGATCGCGATCCTCTGATCGTTGCACATGGTAGTAGACGGTCAGCTGCTGGCCCGGCGCAGTCGTCGTCCGCCGGTGTTGGTGAGGTTCTGGTCACTGGCTGCGTCGGAGGAGTGGCCGGAGGCGCGGGTGTGGCTATCACCGGCGCCGCTGCCAGGATCTGCTTACCGAGTTCCACCTCACGAGCACCTGTGCCTGCGTCGCGAGCTTGCCGTGAGCCTCCAGCATCCGAAGCGCTTCGTCGTTGGGTAACAGCGCCCGCACCAGACGGACCGCCGGATTTGCTCATCCGCATCGGCTGACAGAAAAAGAGCGCGCTGATTGATGGCGAACTGGCTGAGACTAATGCCGCTTTCCACCTGCCGAAGGTGCAATTCGATCTGCTTGAGGCTCTCGTCGCGATCTGCCCGAACCCGATCCGCCGACCGTTGCTGGTAGGCCATCCACATCTGGCTTCCGGCTATCAAGACCGCCGATATGGACAGGATCGTCGTGAAGAGCCGATTCGCAAGGGAATTGTCGACCTTGAGTTTCCGCACTTCGGCTTCCAGCGCCTCTCGTTGCAGCGCCTCGACGGTCTGAAGCCGGATCGGACGCACCGGGAGGGCTGATGATCGCTCATCGTTCTTGGCCTCGAATGCTACTCCTGAGAGCCAGCGCTCGCTCGAAATTCTTTGGCGGATGTAATCTGACATGAACGGAGGAACAGCATGAATGTCCTGTTGTGGGTGCTCAGGTGTTGCTTGCCGCGGCGTTCCTCGCCCACGGCTTGCTGTTTCTCTTCCCGCCGGCGGCGATGGTGGAGCAAATGAACGCCGCGCTCCCCCGAGCATTTCAGCTCTTTATCGGCGTGGCCGAAGTCCTGGCGGCGGTGGGGCTGACGCTCCCGGGCGTCACGCGCATTCAGCCGTGTGGCTGGTGTCCCAGTCGCGGCCGCCGGTTTGATGATCGTAATGATCAGTGCCACGATTTTCATATCGCGCGCGGTGAAGTGAGTTCCGCGATCACCACGGCGGTGCTGCTGCTGGTCGCAACGTTCGTCGCCTACATGCGCTGGCGGGTGCTGCCAATCCGGCCCCGAACCAGGCGCAGGGCTGAGGTAGGCGGACCTGAAGGTCGGCCTCTCAGCCATGACATCATGACGCCATGCGCGTGTCGTGTACTCGCTGTGGTGTCGTTGGCCGGTGCCGGCGATGCCTGCGCGCCAGAGCAGCGATGCGGCTCGCAACCGGCGCCACGACGAAACTGCTCCTCACCACGCAGGTCTTCTCCACAGACGGTGGCGTTTCGCTTCCGGGTCGAGGTGGTCGCCAACGGCCTGGAGATACCGTGGTCGCTCGTGTTCGCGCCCGACGGCCGGCTGTTCGTCCCCGAGGCTTGGCACTGGGCGGCGTGCAGATCGTCGATACCGCGCGCGGCACGTCCGGGCTTCGCGCTGACGCTCGACGATGCTGTTCACGGACGGCGAAGCGGGTCTGCTTGGCCTGGCGCTGGATCCCATTCGCGTCGAACAGGCTCGTATATCTCTACTACTCCGCCCGCACTTCAGGCGGCGCGCGGTCCGATCGCGTCGTGCGGCCATCGGGAGTCCGGCGGCCGACTCGCCGAGCAGGTCGTGCTGCTGGATAACATTCCCGCGAGCTTCCTGCATCCACGACGGTGGCGGGTTACGGTTCGGACCTGACGGTCTGCTCTACATCACGGCCGGCGATGCGGCGAGGCGAGGGAGCTTGCGCGCGGGACGTCGGCGTCGTGCGCCGGGAAGATTCTTCACGCATCAACCCGGCCCGGACGGCACGACGCCGCGCAGAGTCCCTTCAGCTCGCCGGTCTACTCATACGGGCATCGGAATCCACGGGGACTCGACTGGCACCCGAAGCAGCCGGCGATTTGTGGGCGTCGGATGCTCGGCGCGACCGGCAACGACGAGATCAACGTCGTGGACGATGGCGTGAACTACGGATAGCCGCGAATTCAAGCCAATCCAGACGCTGCCGGGGATGCGTAGAGCCGATCCACGTTCCCCGGCCGCGCATTGCGCCAAAGCGGGGCGTCCGCTTCTACCCGCGGCCAGCGGTTCCCGCGGTTCGCGAACAACCTCTTCGTCGCCACGCTTTGCGAGGCTTCGCTGCTGCTGCGGCTTCGAAGATCGACCATCCGCGCGCCGCGGCTGATTGGACGGGAGCGTCTGCTCGAAGGGGATTCCGGCCGCATCCGCGACGTCGTCACCGGACCCGACGGCTACCTGTAAATTCCTGCACGAATAACCGCGATGGCCGTGGCAACCACGACAGCAGATGACGATCGCGCTCGCGCGCCTCGTCCCGGCGTCCTGACGGCCGGCGCTCAGGACGCAACGCGAATCCGAGCGAGGTGGCTTACCGCGAGCCAGTGCGCCCGGCAGCCAGCTGCCAGCTCTCGATGTCGACGTAGTTCACGCTGCCGACCGTCGGTGACGGACGTTGCCCACGCTCACGCCGCCGCTTCCTGGCGTGATCCGCACGCCGCCGCCGACCGGAATGCCGGTCTGCGTTGTGCTGTGGCCGCTATCTGTGGACCAGGCACGGCGATCTGGATCGTCATGGCCTTCGCTGGGCGCTTGATCTACCGACCATCAGCTTCTTCGGCGCGTTCATCCCGCAAACGCGCGCCCCTTCAGGATCATGTCCGCGCGCCCGGCTGACTGATCTTCGGTCTTCGCCGCGGCGGTAAAGACCGGACCCCTTCGTGCAGCCGGAGTGCATTGACGCGCATCGAGTCTTTCGGCACCGGTTTGGTTTCCTGGGCGCCCGCCGGGGCGCTCAACGCTGCGGCAACGGCAATGGCGGCGGCAATCAGCCTCATGAGAAGAACTCCATCCTCATTGTCATCTACAATCCACGATCTTCGAATGGTTCCCTCGGGCGACGTCACTTCCCAGCCGGGCCAACCTCTGCTGGCCATGCGCGGCGTGTCAGAAGCACTTTGGCGGCACGCAGGCGCTCATCGATGCACATATTGACGTCGGCGCGGGCGAGATCGTCGCGCTGCTCGGCGAGAACGGCGCCGGCAAATCAACGCTGATCAAGATCCTCGCGGGCATCCACGCGCTCGATTCCGGCAGCATCACCTACCGCGGCCGCGAGGCGGCCAACGCCAGCGCGCGCTGCGCCACCTGCCCATTGCGTTCATCCACCGGGATCTCGGCCTGATCGACTGGATGACAGTCGCCGAGAACATTTCGCTGATGCTCGGCTTCCCGCGCCGCTTCGGCGTCATCGACTGGAACGCGGCGCGCACGGCGGGCTGCGGCCGCGCTGGACCAGGTCGGCGCCGACATCGATCCCGGAAGTGCGCGTCCAGGACCTGACGCGCACCGAGAAATCGCTGGTCGCGATCGCTCGCGCGCTGGCGGCGGACGCCGAAATCCTCGTGCTCGACGAACCGACCGCGAGCCTCCCCGCCGACGAAGTGGCGCGGCTCTTCACGGCGCTCCGCCGGCTGCGCGACGCGCGGCGTCGGGATGATCTACGTCTCGCATCAGGCTGGACGAGGTGTTCGAGATCGCCGATCGAATGGTCATCCTGCGCGACGGCCGCTGTCGTCTGCGAGCAGCCCGTCGGCGATTCCACCCCCGAGGACTGCATCCTGGCTCATCGTCGGCCGCGAGCCGTCGCAGGTGTTCAGGCGACCTGCGCGCCACGAGGGATCGGCGCGGCTCGTCTTCGATCGCGGCTCACCACCGACTGCGCGGGCCCGCTCGACTGCCGCATGCGCGCGGGCGAGGTGGTCGGGCTCGTCGGGCTGCGCGGCGCCGGCCAGGAAAGCATCGGCCGCGCGCTCTTCGGGCTCTGCGCCAGTCGTGACCGGCGGACAGGTCGTGCTCGATGGCGAGGCGATCGCGGCGTCGTCGCCGCGCGAGGCGATTGCGCTGGGCATCAACCTCGTGTGCGCCGATCGGATGACCGAGTCGGTCGTGCCGGGGCTCTCGATTCGCGAAAACCTGTTCCTCAATCCCCGTCGCCGCCGGCGGCAGTCTCGTCGTCGTATCTGCGTGCCTCGTGCAGAGTCAGACGCCGCGGTGCAGCTCGGCGAACGCATCGGGCTGAAGCCGAACGACCCGTCGATGCCGATCGACTGGTTGTCGGGCGGCAACCAGCAGAAGGTCGTCGTGGGCCGCTGGCTGCATCTCAAGGGCAGGATTTACGTGTTCGAGGATCCGACCGCCGGCGTGGACGTCGGCGCGAAGGCGGAAATCTACCGCCTGTTCGATGCCGCGCTGACGAGGCGGCGCCACCATTCTCATCGTCTCGACGGACTTCGAAGAGGTCGCCGAAGGTCTGCCACCGCGCGCTGGTGTTCGATCGCGGGCAGGTCGTCGCGGAGTTCTCCGGCGACGATCTCTGCGTCGAGAACCTGCTGGCGGCCGCGTCGGCGCAGCGTCGCGCGGATCCGCCTGAGAGGGCGCAGTGATGCAGTCCCTGAAATCTAACGCGCTCGAGCCGACGCGTTCGGAGCTGGCGACGCTGAGCCGCGGCCAGGCCATCGTCCGCCTGCTGCCGATCTACGGCCTGCCGATTCTCACCGTCCGTCGCTGATCGCCTTCTTCTCGCTTCTGCTGCCGCAATCGTTCCCGACGGCGATCAACGCGCGCTCGATCCTCAGCGACAAAGGGATCATCGCGCTGCTCTCGCTTGCCGCCATGGTGCCGATGATGGCCGGACGCATCGACCTCACGATCGGCTTCGGCATCGTGATGTGGCACATTCTCGCGATCACTCTCCAGGTCCAGTACCACGTTCCCTGGCCGCTCGCGTGCCTTCTCGTCGTGCTGTGCGGGGCGCCGCCGGGTTGATCAACGGGCTGCTCGTCGAGGTCGCGCAGATCGACTCGTTCATCGCGACGCTCGGCACCGGCACCATCCTGTACGCGCTCGCCCTCTGGCACACCGGCGGGCGCCAGGTGATCGGAGAGCTGCCGCAGGGCTTCGTCGATATCAACGGTCTATCCGTCCTCGGCATTCCGATGCCCGGCGGTGTATGCGCTGCGTGCTGGCGCTGGTGCTGCTGGGTCATCACCGAGCGAATGCCGCTCGGCCGTCACCTGTATGCGATCGGCGCAAACGAGAAAGCCGCGGCGCTCAACGGCATCCCGGTGCGCGCCTACAGTCATCGGCGTGTTCGTGGCGTCGGGGCTGCTCGTCGGCTTCACCGGCTGCGTGCTGGCCAGCAAGCTGCAGATCGGGCAGGCGAACGTCGGCCTCGACTTCCTGCTGCCGGCGCTGGTCGGGACCTTCCTCGGGCTCGACGACGATCCGGCCCGGACGTGTCAACGTGTGGGGCACCATCGTCGGCGTGCTGATCCTCGCCGTCGGCATTTCAGGCATTCAACAGCTCGGTGGCGCGTTCTTCGTGGAACCGTTGTTCAACGGCGTCACGCTGCTCGTCTCGATCGCGCTCGCCGGCTTCGCGCAGCGGCGGCGATCGGCGACGACGCGCAGGCCGCCGGTGGAGGTATCTCGTGGTGTGTAGTCGATCGATAGCGTTCGCTGGTCGCTGTTGGCATTCTCGGCCGGATGTGGAGGTGGTGGCGACAACGCGCAGGCACCGCCTGCGAACACAGCGCCGACCGCCGCCACGGACCCCGCCTATATGCAGATGGCGAAGGACTACATCGCCAGGGTGACCGCGCCGGGCACGCCATGGACCGGTCCGACGACGGGCCCGATGGCGCAGGGGAAGAAACTGGTCGTCTACGTGTCCTCCGATCAGCGGAACGGCGGACCGCAGGGCGCCGGCGATGGCGCGCAGGAAGCCGCGAAGGCGATGGGGTGGGATTTCCGCATCCTCGACGGACAAGGCTCGGTGCAGGGCGCGCACGACGGCGCTCAATCAGGCGATCGCGCTGAAGCCGGACGGCATCATCCTCGGCAACGTCGATACGCAGGAGCAGGCGCCCGTGATTCGGCGCAGCGGCGATGCTCGGGATCAAGCTGGTCGGCTGGCACATCGGACCGACGCCCGGTCCGGTCACACGATCCGCCGGTGTTCACGAACGTCACGACCGACCCGCGTGAAGTGGCGAAGGCGGCGGCGCTCTACGCCGTCGTCGACTCCAACGGCACGGCGAACGTCGATCCTGTTCAAAGACAGCATCACGACCATCTCGACGGCCAAGACCAATGCGTCGGCCGAGGTGATCGAGGGCTGCGCGGGGTGCAAGGTCCTCGAGACCGAGGACACGCCGATGGGCGACCTCGCCAACCGCATGCCGAGTCTGACGACGTCGCTGCTGACGAAATACGGCAAGCACGTGGACCTACGGCATCGCGGTCAACGATCTCTATTTTGATTTCTCCGGCGCCCTCGCTCCAGTCCGCCGGCGTCGACGCCGCCAGCGGGCTACCCGCGTCAGATTTCGTCTGGCGATGGA
>ERZ1370068.7481-contig-6392_pt1 | contig 22786 bp, 24 predicted proteins | sample MGYA00561227_ERZ1370068 | MGnify/ENA primary metagenome ERZ1370068 (study PRJEB38410, sample SAMEA6850437) | metagenome | study: Metagenomic assessment of the ecological functions of the soil: analysis of the soil microbiota associated with the...
GGTTACGTATTGCTGGGCCAAAGCGACGTGGACGGATGCTCGACTACCAAGGCGGCGATTCCACGCTGGCCACCGCACGTCGCGCCGCGACCTCGGCATCCGCCTGAACTTCTACATGGACGTGATGGGCGGCGGCTCCTCGACCGAGGCGCTGGTCGGCCTCGCCATGGGCGCGATCGAGGCCGGAATGTGCAACACGGTCGGCGATCTTCCGCTCGATGAACGGCTACTCCGGAGTTCCGCATCGGCGGCACCGGCGCCCGCGCCGCCCAGCCGGTGCGCGGCCTCGACCTCGCCCAGGTGCCGTTCGGCATGCGCAGCGCCGGGCAGAACTTCGCGCCGACGTTCATGCGCCACATGTACGACTACGGCACGACCTCGGAGCAGGTCGCCCACGTGCAAGGTCGCCCACAGCAAGCACGCCTCGCAGAATCCCAAGGCGCTCCTGAAGGAGCGCGTGACGGTCGCAGGACGTCGTCAGCTCGCGCTGGATCGTGCAAGCCGCTGCACCTGCTCGACTGCTGCCTGAGACCGACAACGCCACCTGCCTCATCGTGACGCTCGGCCGAGCGCGCGCGCGACCTCCGGCAGCAAGCCGGTCTACATCATGGGCGTGGCCGGACGCGTCTCGCAAGCCGCGGCTCGACTTCCACTGGGCCCACGGCCCGATCAGCCGCGTGGCCGGCTACTACGCCAAGCGACATCGTGTTCGGCCAGGCCGGCATCACGCCCGGAGGACGTCGACGTCACCGGCTCCTACGACGCCTTCACGTTCACGACGATGCTGCAGCTCGAGGAGTACGGCTTCTGCAAGAAGGGCGAGGGCGGCGCAGTACGTCTCGAGCGGCATCATCGAGCTGGGCGGCAAGCGCCCCAACAACACCGCGCGGCGGTCACCTCTGCGAGGGCTACACCCACGGCATGATCGATGGTGATCGAGAACGTCCGCCAGCTGCGCGGCACCGTCGACGACTACTGCCCCGCGGGCGGCCGAGGGCATGCACACCTACGACTACTCGCCCGGGCCGCTGCCGCCAGGTGAAGGACGCGACAGATCACGATGAATCTCGGCTGGGCGATGCCGCCGACCGGTCAGCGCGCTCATCATGCAGAGGTAGACGTAGCCGCGATGCCGGCGCCAGCATGCCCACGTCGAGTATCGCGGCATGAACGCTGGTCGTGCCCGAGCAACGACAGCGAGTGGCACGAGTACTTCAGCCTGGCCCGCGCAGCACAACGGCTCGATGGCTGCGCGCCTGCACGGCGGTCGCGTGCCGCTCATGCGCTACCCGCCGACGCACGCCTGCCCGTGGTGCATGGATCTCGGCTGGACGCTGGCAGGAGGTGAGCGGGCAAGGGCACGATCCACTCCTACGAGATCGTCATGCACGCCATCCAGCCCGGCTTCAAGGACTGCACGCCGTACGCCGTCGTCCTGGTCGAGCTCGACGAGCAGCGCGGCAAGCCCACGCCCGACGAGGCGCTCGCGCATCATCGCCAACCTCGTCGAAGGCGGACTTCACGCCCGGAGGATCGAGGCCAACGTGGCGATCGGCGCGCGCGTGCGGGTGGTCTTCCAGGACCTCGCCGACCACTTCGCGCTGCCCCAGTTCGCGCTCAGCGACGAGCCGCCGGTCGGTCGCGTCTGGCGGCTGCCGGAGTAGGGACGTGCGCCATCGCGGGACGGGCATGTCCGTGGCTCTGAGTGCGGACACACCCGAAGCCTCGGGCCGATTCCACCCGACTTTCCGGACGATGTTCAAGTGATCGTCCACGACGGTGGTCCTCGTTCGACGGATCGGCGGCCGGAGCTCGTGTGGGTGCGGATCACCGGATGCTCGGGGTCAGTGTTCAGAGGGCTTGCGCTGAATCAGCCCCAGCGGCTTCTCAGCGTCGCGGAAGGCGCCCAGATCTCGTTCGTGGCACCGGACGGAGGAGAGCACCCGATCCGGGTCAGCGCGAAATACCTGGCGGAGCGTGGGAGCTGGATCGTCGGGCCGTGCGCGGCGTGCGGCCTCACACGGAGCTCTTCGACGCGCCATCGGATCTCATCGGGGTCGCCTTCCCGTCGTTGCCGGCCGGCGCGATCGTAGAGGCCTTCACCGCGGTCTGTGGGTTATGCGGCGGTGTGCAGTTCGTTCGGGCAGCGAGAATCCTCCAACGGGCGAACCCCTCGCGTAGCGTGAGCACGCTTGCGACTCATCCGCCGATCTCGACGATCCTCGGCATCGGGCGGCCGTACTCACGCTGACCCGTGACTACGCGCGGGATCCGATGGGCCTCGGGCGTGACCTGCCCGGAGGCCGTTCAGAGGTCACTCGTGCCCGGGCTCCGTGCGCACCCGACAACTCTCATCTTCCTGGCGCTCCATCAGGACGAGGCCGTCGGAATCGTTACGTGCTTCATCGGGTTCTCGACGTTCGCCGCGCGCCTCCTCGTCAACATCCACGACCTCCACGTCGCGAAGGATCACCGACGCCACGGGATCGCCCGGTTGCTGCTCGAGGCCGTCGAGACGGAGGCCGCGCAGACTCGGCTGCTGCAAGCTCACCCTCGAGGTGCAGGAGAACAACCAGACCGCGTTGGCCCTGTACGCAAGCCTCGGCTTCGTCGGGGGCAGTACGAGCCGGAAGCTGGTGCCGTACTGCTTCGGGAAAAAGAAGCTCTAGGCGCCGAGCCGGCTACCGAACGGACAGCCTCAGGACTCGCCCCAGCGCGCGGAGGGCCTGGCGCGCCGGCGCGTGGTCGGGCTGATCGGCGAGCGCACGGCGGTATTCGTCGATCGCCTCGGCGCGTCGACCCAGCCTGCTCGAGCGCGCGTCCGCGATTGAAGTGCGCGTCGGCGAAATTCGGTGCCCGCTCGAGTGCGACCTGGGCGGCGGCCTCGGCGCTCCGGCCGCGACGGCCGAGCTCGGAGATACGCCGCCGGCCAGGTTTGACGCGGCGGCCACCTCGTAACCGCTCCGCCCCGTGCCAGTCGCCGTTCACCGCCTGCTGCAGCGGCTCGCACGGCCTCCGCCGGCCGCCGCCGCGCCGAGCGCGATGTGGCCGAGCAGGGCGCGCGTCAGCGCGAAGCGCGGGTAGCGCTGCGAGCCGCGCTCGGCGTACTCGCGAGCGCGCGGTCGTAGTCGCCCAGGATCAGCGCCGCGTTCGCGGCGTCGGCGTGGAGAAGTAGGCGTTGTTGGGATCGATCTGCAGCGCCCGGTCGAACGCGGCGAAGGCGTCGCCCGGGGCCACGTCCTCGACTGCGCCAGATCGGCCGAGCACGCGGCCGAGGTTGGCGTGGTTGTAAGAGTTGGCCGGCGAGAGCCGGCGCGCGCGCTCGAAGGCCGCGCGCGCCTGCTCGAGCGAGCTGCGGCGCGGTCGGCGCATCGCGCACACTGCGGCCGTAGGCCTGCGCCGCGGCGCCGAGCTTCACCCAGTAGAGCTCGTCTGACCGGATCGAGCCTGACCGCCTGCGTCAGTCGCTCCACCGCGCGCGCCGGGCTCGGACGGCGTGAGCAGGATCCTCTGCTGCGCGGCCCACGCCGCGGCCACCGGGCGGACCACCAGCAGCACGAGCACAGCGGCGCCGAGGACCACGCGGGCCGCCAGCACCACCTGCCGCGCGTGGTCAGACGGGGCCGCGTGGCGGCCGGTCGATTCTCGACGGACCGGCGAAGAGAGATGCTCCACCGTGCTGGTCCAGCGCGTACGCCGAACCCGCGGCGACGAGGAGCGCCACCAGGACGATCACTCCACCGCCCAGCCGCGAGGGCTCGTCCAGCAGCAGCTCCGGGGGAACGTTGGAGGCAAAGGCGACGATGGCCGGGAGCGAGGCGAGCCCGAGTCCCGACGGCGAGCGACCGCGCTCCATCCGTACGCCCAATCGGTGTGCCGGCGGCCAGGCGCGACAGCAGGGCCGCCAGGGTGACGGCCAGCGTGCCGCAGCCTGCCACCGTGAAGCTGAAGAGGTCCTGGATGCCGAACGCGACGAGGCCCGCCAGCAGCGCGACGGCCAGCAGTCGATCGTCCGACGATCGCAGGGCGTGGCGCGCCGCGATCACCACGCCGGCGACCAGCACGACGACGGCGAGAGCCGCCCGAGCAGCCCCTGGGTGGCAGGATGTTGAAGCGCCTCGTTGTGCGCGCGGGTCGGGCTGCCGTTCCACTCGATGTTCCAGTAGGCGACCGTGCGCTTGTCGGCGAAGGCGATCTGGAACGTGTCGAGGCCCGTGCCGAGCAGCGGATGGTCGCGAAAGATGTCCCAGGCCGCCTGCCAGATGTGCTGGCGGCTGGCCGACTCGCCGAACTGCCGCACGCGCTGGGCCAGGCTGGCGAGCGTGCCGACGCCGCGGCCGGCGGGCAGGACGAGGCGAGCACGCCCTGGGGCTAGCACCGCGCTGGCCGAGACGATCGCGACCGCGCCCGCCACACGACGCTCGCCGATGGCGAGGGCGCCAATCGCCAGCACGATGACCGCGGCCGCCAGCGCGAGCCACGCGCCGCGCGACACGGCCGTCGCCGTCGCGGCAACCGCCACGACGACGGTAGCGGCCATCACTCCGGCGACCCGCGCTGGCCCGCCCGCAGGGCGCGCACCAGAGCATAGACGGCGAAGCGGGATGGCCGCGGCGAGGAAGGCGGACAGGAAGTTCGGGTGGCCCATCGTCGCGAACGGCCGCACCAGGCCAGCGAGGCCCGAGGTGCGCCCGTAGAGGATCGGGTCGAGCCCGGCCACCTGCACGAGCGCGTAGGTGGCCGCCACCCCGCGGCGACGACCGGCGCCAGGACCAGCCGCTGCGCGTCTCTGGCCGTGGTCACGAGGCTCCGCGTGGTGAAGAACAGGATCGCGTAGGCCACGACGGTCCCGAGCCCGACGTAGCTCTCGTTGGCGCCGAGCAGCGACGTCCACCGGCTGATCGACAGCACCGTGGACACGAGCGCGGAGACGGTAAACAGCAGGGCGCCCAGAGCCAGCGGATCGCGCAGGAGGCCGGCCCGCGGCACGGCGCGCCCGGCGCCACGGCCGCCAGCACGATGGCGACGGCCAGGAGGAGCGCGACCTTGTTGTACTCCGAACGCCTCGATGGTCTCGCGCTGAGAACACCAGCGGCGAAGCACCAGGTGCACGAAGAGGACGGTGCGGCCGACCGTACCAGCGCGCCAGGCCTCGGTGACGGTTGCGGCGGGCGCCGCCGGCAGAGCGCCCCGGCCGCGGTCGCGCCGGCGCGCTATGGGTGGCGCGCCGGCCCCCGGCGCGGGCGGGGGCAAGAATCATCGCGTCAGTCTCGCCAGCACCTCGTCGAACGCCTTGTCGGCGAGCGCCCGGACCTCGTCGCGCGTCAGCGGCTGGATCGGATGCGCGACGACCACGGTGCGGTAGTCCTCGGCCCCGAGCGCCCGGGCCTGCGCGGCGGCGGCCCGGACGAACTCCGCCGAGATGATCGTCGCGGTGGGAATGCCGTGATCCTCGAAGAACACGCCGTCGTGCACACTGCACGTTGTGCACGACCCTCAATCGGCGAGGGCCTCGATCAGCACGTCCGTGGCGCCGACGATCTCCTACCCGGAGGGGATCGGGTGCCGGCCGCGCGAACGTGGGCTTCTTGCGGCGCACGATCGCCTTGGGCCGGGCGCGCCTCGCGCAGCAATTCCTCCAGGCGATCGAGCAGGTGCTCGCCCTTGGCCTTGGAGATATCGAGCAGCGTGATCACCTTGCCGTCGAGGCTCACGGGGCGCGTCGCCGTCTGGCGCGGCACGGCGACCGAGTCGGTCGGATCGAGATAGTCGCTCACGCCGGTTCCCTCCTGGGCGCACTCGCCACGCCTGGCGCCGTCGTCATGCGCAGAGGCTAACACAGGCGGGTATGCTGCCCGCATGCGCCCCGTCTTGCCGCGGAGGCTCATCATCATGCTGCTCGCCGGGCTGACGGCCTGCGCCACCGCCCGCGTGGCCGTCGGTCCGTGGCAGGCGCCGCTGGGGCGCCAGGATCCGCTGGTCGGCCGCGTGTGGGACGTGCGGGCCGCGCGCTTCGTGACGCCCGACGCAATGGTGCGGGAGCTCAGCGCGGCCCGTTTCGTGCTTCTCGGCGAGAAGCATGACAACCCGGACCACCACCAGATCCAGGCGGTGGTCCTCCGCGCGCTCCTGGCCACGGGCCGGCGTCCCGTCGTCGCGTTCGAGATGTTCACGCCCGACGACGCCCCGGCGATCGCCCGCTATCTGGCGGCAGCGCCACGTGACGCGGCCGGGCTCGGTGCGGCCGTCGACTGGAAACAGAGCGGATGGCCCGACTGGGGCCTGTATCAGCCGATCGCCCAGGCCGCCCTCGACGCCGGCGTGCCGATCGTGGCGGCCAACCTCACGCCGGCGACCGCGCGAGCGCTGGCGCGCGGTCAGCGGTCCGCGCTGCCCGCCGATCTCGCCGAGCGCTACGCCCTCGACCAGCCACCCCCGACCGCGCTCCAGGCGGCGCTGACGACGGAGATTCGCGAGGCGCATTGCGGTCATTTCCCCGCCGATCGGGTGGACGGCATGGTCCTGGCGCAGCGGGCGCGCGATTCGGCGCTGGCCGAGAGTCTGCTGGCTGGGCCCGACGGCGGGGTCCTGATCGCGGGCACCGGCCACGTCCGCAACGACCGCGGCGTGCCGTCCTACCTGCGCCGGCAGGGCGCCGGACGCGACGATTGCCACGCTCGCCCCGCTCGAGGTACAGGCAGGGCGGACGCAGCCGGCGGACTACGCGGCGGCGTACGGCGGCGCGCTGCCGTTCGACTGGGTGTGGTTCACGCCCCGGATGGACGACGACGATCCCCGTGCCCGCTTCCGCCCGGCTCCCCAACCGCCGCGCGGCTGATGCCTGAGGGCCAGCGCGCGCGCAGCCAGCCGCGACAGGCGCGGAAGTTGCGGTAGTCGCCGGCCGCGGTGGACTGCGTACCGTCGGCGTCGGTGGAGCACGACGATCGCCGCCGACCTTCGGTGTGCTCGACTCCTTGAACGCCGCCTTCCACTCCTGCCGCGCGTCCACGCGCTCCTCGACCCAGGCGTCGCGAGAGGCCGGGACACCGCTCCGGAGGACCAGGACCTGCGTGCAGTCCACCGTTGGACTTCGAGCCGCGTGCCCACCGGGACCTTCTCGCTCCACACGAACTTCACCGCCTTCGGCCCGCGGACCTTGAGTACGGCACGGCGACGTAGACCGCCAGAGGGCTATCGTTGGTGCCGGACTTCCGCTCGTCGGCGCCCTTGGGGAACTCGCGCGGCCGCCACGACCACGTCAGGATGGGATACGTCTCGAGATCCCAGTTCGGCGTCTCACGCGCGGCCTGGATGCCGGTGCCCTTGGCCTCGGCGCGCAGGAAGCGTTGGTTGCCTTCCTCCCGCACCCGGTAGACCTCACGGCCTTCGTCCTTGCGCGGCTTCCACTCCGCGGGGAACTCGCCGAGCTTCGCGCGGCTGAAGTCGTCGAGAACGATACAGGGGCCTCCTCGGCGGCCGGGCGCGACGCGGCGCCCATGATGAGGGCCGCGGCGAGGAGGAGCGACGTCAGCGCCCTCGGCGCCACCACTGATGCACCAGGTTGTCGACCACCTCACCCAGCTGGCCGATGGTGCGGCACTCGCGCACGATGTCGCAGGCCGGCGCGTAGAGCGGCATCACGCTGTCGCCGATGCCCCAGCCCCACTGGCCCTCGGGGTTCAGCCAGATGATGCCCTTCACCCGCTCGCGGATGAGGCGCAGCGCCCACGCCTGGGGGTCGTTGTAGTTGTTGCGGGCGTCGCCGAGCAGCAGGATCGTCGTCTTGCGGTCGAGCGACTCCAGCTCGGTGGTGGCGAACCGGCTGAAGGCGTAGCCGAAGTCGGAGCGGCAGTGATAGTCGACCGGCGCGCCCTTGAGCGCCCACTCGATGGCCCGCTCGACCGGATAGGTGGCGAACGCCTGGCGTGACCTCGGCGATCTCCGACACGAACACGTACGAGCGCACCCGGCTGAAGCACTCCTGCAGGTTCCACACGAGCTGGAGCATGAAGCGGGAGGCGTTGCGCACGGAGTCGGACACGTCGCAGATCGTGATGAGCTTGGGCTTCTCGCGGTGGCGCCGCTTGAGGAAGATCTCCATCGGCACGCCGTCGTACGGCCAGGCTCTTGCGCATGGTCTTGCGCGCAGTCGATGCGGCCGCTTCTGCTCCTGGCGCTGCCGCAAGCGCCAGCGCGTCCTTGATGCGTCCGGGCCAGCGCGGCCACGACGGTCTGCGCATCTGGGCGACCTCGTCGGGCGTGAGCGCGAAGAGCGGCTTGTCGGCGAGGACCTCGCGGGTGAGCTTCTCGCCGGCCGCGGTACGCGCGCGCTCCAGCTCGCGCTGCGACGTGCTGGCGGATCATGCGGCGGAACGCCTCGAGCCGCAGCTCCAGATAGTTGCGGATGCGCGCGAGCTGCCCGGGGTCGAGCCCGCTGCGCCTCCAGCGCCTGCATGATCTTCTCGATGTCGCGCTCGATGGCCGACCAGATCGAACTGGTCGGAGATGCGGCAGCGTGAAGTAACCCGACCTGGAGGAAGTACATGAGGCGCTCGAGGCCGGCGCCCCGGCCCGCCGCGCGGATGGCCATCTCCATCTCGGCTGCCCTCGCCCGCGCATGAGGAGCTCGGTCAGCTCGTCGAGGTCCAGGTCCTCCTGCTCCATCGAGCTGGTCGAGCTGGTCCTGCACCCGGGGATCCTCGGGGCCCAGCGCCTTCTTGAGGCCCTCGCCCAGGGCCTCGAGATCGAGGAAGTAGAGGTTGAAGATCCGGTCGAACGTCTCGCGGTCGCGCGGCCTCCTTGATCAGCGTGGCGGCCAGCGTGGCCTTGAAGGTCTCGCGATCGGTCAGCCCCACCTCGGCGCTGGCGGCCAGCGCGTCGAGCGCCTCGGCGGTGCGAGATCGCGGATCTCGGCCCGGCGCAGATCCCCGATGAACTCGAGGATTCGCTCTTCCATCGCGTGCCAGCTCGGTCGCGACGTCCGCCAGGACCTTGTCGAGCGCGCCCTTCACCCGCTCGATGTCCTTCTCGTACTTCACGAGGATGGTCAGGGTCGGACTCGACCAGGCTGGGATCGAGCTCCTTGGCGTTGAGGATCACGAGCGAGCGCGCCCAGTCGATCGACTCCGACACCGACGGCGGCTTGCGCAGCTCCAGCGCGCGGATCTTCTGCACCGCGGCGACGACCGCCCGGGCCAGACGCTCGGGCACCTCGGGCACCTTGAGCCGGATGATCTCCAGCTCCGTCGGCCGGCGCGGGAAGTCGATGAACAGGTGCAGGCACCGGCGCTTGAGACCGTCGACTGAGCTCGCGCGCGTTGTTGGAGGTCAGCACCACGAGCGGGATGTGCTTGCGCCTTGACCGTGCCCAGCTCCGGGACCGAGACCTGGAAGTCCGACAGCACCTCCAGCAGGAAACGCCTCGAACTCCGGCTCCGGCCTTGTCGATCTCGTCCACCAGCAGGACCACCGGATCGTCGGCGCGGATCGCCGACAGCAGCGGCCGCGGCGAGAGGAACCGGTAGGAGAAGAAGCGCGTCGTCCTGCCCGGCGATGCGGGAGACCGCCTCCGGCAGCGACGGCGCGTCGGCGATCAGCTCGCCGATGCGCTCGCGCAGGCAGCTGGGTGTAGAGCAGCTGCTTGGCGTACTTCCACTCGTAGAGCGCCTTGCCCTCGTCAGGCCCCTCGTAGCACTGGAGGCGAATGAGCTGCCGACTGGTGACGTCGGCGAGCGTCTTGGCGAGCTCCGTCTTGCCTACGCCCGCCGGGCCCCTCGATGAGCACCGGGCGGCCCATGCGCGCGGCCAGGAACACGACGGTGGAGATGCGACGGTTGGCGATGTAGCGCGCGTCCCTGAACCGCTGCTGGACCTCCTCGACGGACTCGAACATGCGGGCTCCTTCACAAGCCAGGATGGGTTGCTGAACATCGGTTCATTGTAACTGATCGCGCGGGCGCAGGCGGACCATCGCACTAGTTACCGGCTCCCACCGCCACGGATCATGCGATCGCGGAGCTCGTCGCGGGTCCGGTCGCCGACTACGCGAGTCCCCGAAGAGGCTGAAACGAGGTGCCGCCATCGGCGAGAGCTCTTGGGCGGCTCGGCCGCCTGCGCCGGCGGTGTTTTCGCTGGCGCGGAGCCACCCGCGTCGGCCGGCGCGCGTTCGCTCGCGCGGCGTCGGGCCACACGCTGGCGACGTCGCCAACCAGGAGGTCGGACTGAACGCCGGCCTCCTCCGCGATCGCGCTCCAGGGCGCACCGGTCCGGCGGGCCCCGAAAGCCTTCTCGATCGGGTGGCCGCCACGGTGGCGATCCGGTGCGCGAGACGAACAGGTCGCCCCACCCGAGCTTGGTCGAGGCCCGCTCGGCCCGCAGAGTCTCGGGGCCGTTCCGGGAACTTCGCCATGCGATCGATACCGGCCGCCTCGGCCTGGGGTGTCGCCGTCGCCCGGTCGACGGCGGCCACGACGCATCGAGCCGATCCTGAGCGGTGGCCACCTGCGCCACCAGCGCGAGCGCATCGCCAGGACCCCCATCCACATGGCCGGACCTCCGCGTGTAGAGCGCCACGCTCGCCGAGTATGCCGCGACGGGCCGGGCGGCACAATCGAACGACACCGGGCCGGGTACAATCCCGCCATGTCCACGCCGGCCGACGCCGAGCGGTACCATCGCCTTCAGCTCCGGCTCAGCCTCGCCGGCTTCGCCCTCGGTGTCGTCTATCTGCTGGCGATCCTGGGCAGCGGAGCCGCCGCCGCGCTGGCGACGCGCGGCCGCCACGGTAACCGGAGCGTGGTGGGGTCGGGTGGCCCTCGTCGCGGCGGGAGTCGGCGCTGGCCAGTCCGTCCCTGGCGTTCCCGCTGCGCTGGGTGCGCGGCTTCTGGCTGCCCCGACGCTACGGGCTCCTCCACCAGAGGCTCGCCTCGTGGCTGGCCGATCGCGCCAAGGCCGCCGCGCTCGGCGCGGTGCTCGGGCTCGGCGGCGTGCTGGTGATCTATGGATTGCTCGGCGCCACGCGGTGGTGGTGGCTGCTCGCCGCCGGCGCGTTCTTCGTCGTCGGCATCGCGCTGGCGGCGCTCTTCCCCGTCCTGATCGTGCCGCTCTTCTCACCGGCTCACGCCGCTGGCCGATCCCGAGCTCGCGGCCACGCTGCTGGCGCTGGCCCGGCGCGCCGGCGTGGCCGTCGGTCTCGGTGTGTGGTGGTGGACGGAGTCGCGCAAGAGCCGCACCGCCAACGCGGCCGTCGTCGGCCTGGGCCGGACGCGCCGGATCATCCTCTACGACACGCTGGCCACCGGCTTCCGGCGCGAGGAGGTCGAGGCCGTGCTCGCCCACGAGCTCGGCCACCACGTTCCACGGCGACCCTGCGGCGCGGGCTGCTGGTGCAGGGCGCGCTGACCCTCGTGACCTTCTGGCTGGCCGGCCGCCTGATGGATGCCGGCGTCGGCCTCTGGGGACTCAGCTGGGCCGGCCGATCCGCGCAGGACTGCCGTGGCTCGCGCTGGTGCTGCTCGGGATCGGCGCGCTGCAGCTGCCGCTGGCCAACGGCTTCTCGCGCTGGATCGAGCGACGGGCGGACGATTTCGCCCTTGACGCTCACCGGCGACCCGGCCGCCTTCATCGGCGCCATGGAGCGGCCTGGGGAGCTGAATCTCGCCGAGCGCCAAGCCGCACCGGCTCAAGGAGCTGCTGCTCTACTCGCACCCCGCGCTCGATCGCCGGATCGCGCGCGCCGAGGAGAAGCCGCATGAGCGTTCGCCACACGCTGCGTGATCTGGTCGAGAGCAAACAGGGTGTCGTCGTGCCGGGCGCGTTCGACGGCGTGTCGGCGCGGCTGGTGGAGCGCGCGGGCTTCCCGGCCGTCACCATGACCGGCTACGGCACCTCGGCCTCCCGGCTCGGCCTGCCCGACCTGGGCTACGCCGGCCTCGCCGAGATGGCGGATCACGCGCGCAACCTGGCGGCGGCCGTCACGATCCCGCTGATCGCCGATGCCGACACGGGCTATGGCAACGCGCTCGGGGTGCGGCGCACGGTACAGGCCTACGAGGCAGCCGGGGTGGCCGGGCTGCACATCGAGGATCAGGTGGCGCCCAAGCGCTGCGGGCACCTGAGCGGCCATCAGATCGTTCCGCTCGGCGAGTTCGCCGGCAAGATCCGGGCGGCGCGTGGACGCCCGGCGCGACCCCGATCTGCTGATCATCGCGCGGACGGACGCGATCTCCGCGGTGGGCTTCGACGAGGCGCTGCGCCGGGGCGAGGCGGCGGCGCAAGGCCGGAGCCGACGTGCTCTTCATCGAGGCGCCGCTGCGACGAGGCCCAGGTGGAGCGCGTGGCGCGCGCGTTCGACACGCCGCTGCTCTACAACTACGCGTCCGGGGGCCGCTCACCGCTCCTGCCGTTTACCGCGGCTCCGCGCGCTCGGCTACGCGATCATCATCCTGCCGATCGACACCCTGCTGGTGGCCACGAAGGCCATGGCCAGCTTCCTGAGCGAGCTACCGCGCGTGACGACGCGCAGGCCCTGGCCGACCGGCTCCTGCCGTTCGGGGAGTTCAACGCGATGATCCGGGGCGACGGACCAGATGGCGCTGGCGGACCGCTACCAGCAGTCGTGAGATGCGTAAGCGGGTGGGGGGCCGTGGTCATGGCCCCCACTCCGTGAAGTCAGTTCGCGGTGGTGGCGCAGACGACGCCGCCCTCGACGGGATCGACGTAGGCCGTGCCGTTGGCGTTGCGAAGGAAGAAGGTCCACTGCGTCCGGTCGGCCGGGTTCGGGCCAGCCGGTGCACGTCAACGCCGGGCGGGAACGGATGGCGAAGGCCCCCGGGCGTCCGATAGATGAAGCTCGACAGCACGCTGGTGCCGCTCGGGCAGTTCACGGTCAGCGCAACCGTACCGGTCAGCGCCGGCAAGTTCACGGTGAAGGCATTCGTGACCATGGAGTATCCGCTCAGACCCGCCGGGCCGCGAGGACCAGCAGGGCCAGTGGCACCGGCCGCACCCGCTGCACCCGTAGCGCCGTAGCACCCGTGGCGCCAGCTGGCGCCAACCGACGACCCCTGAGGACCTTGCGGACCCGACAGGACCGGCCAGACCGACCGGACCAGCCGCCGCGACCACCGGCCGCCCGACAGGACCAGCCGCACCGGCAGGACCAGCCGCACCAGCAGGACCAGCCGGACCGACGGACCCGCGGGACCGACGGGACCACGCGGGACCGGCGCGGACCAGCGGGACCAGCGGGCCTGTACCACCGTGCCCCGGAACCTGCCGGACCCGCAGGACCGGCGGGATCAGCCGGACCTGCCGAGCCCTGGGGACCCGCCGGACCAGCCGGGCCCGCAGGACCGCGCGTGGCCCAGGGGTGCCGTAACCGCCGCCGCCGACTGTGCCCAGATAAACCGCGAGAGAATCGTACTGACCCGGGGAGACGACCGCGAGTCGACGACGAGATCGTAGGTGCCGGACGAGAGCATCGTGCGGCGGGCCCACCGTGGCTCGATGCGCCGTCGCAGCCGATCAGATCGAGCCGCACGTCGCCGAGCCACACCGTGACCGAGCGCGTGCCGAAGTCACCGCAGGAGTGAGCACGCCCTGAGCGAAAAAATCAGGATGGGCGCTTTGCAACACGATCAGGCCGTTGTGAACGCCGTAATCATGCGCAAGCGCCGGGCAGCCCGTGCTCAGAAGGAGCGCGAGCGCGATACCGAGCGTCTTGTGATGTGGCATCTAGCTCTCCGGTTGGAGACGGCGCTCCCGACCGCCCGCCGAGGAATGTTGCCACTCGAGCGCGGAGACCACCCAGCCCTGCCTTGTGCAACGATCCGACCAATTGCCACGGCTAGAGCAAATCAGTCGATTTGACACTCGCGTACACCGGCTAGAGGGTGTCGTGCTGTCACCAGCGCCCTGACGAGTTGCGCCACATGCTTAGCGCGCGTGTGTGTTTCGGAACACCACTTCATCGGCAATTGTTGCGGAGTCGTGCCTCGATCCCGAGGTGGGACGGCGAAGAACAACGCCGGGAGGACGTCATCGCTTCTTCGAATCGCCACCTGCTGCTCGTGGCCGCGCTCGCGGGGTCCCCGGCCACGCCCACGCCGCGACGACGGTGTCCGTGCGCGACTTTGGCGCCGCCGGTGACGGCGCCAGTCGACGATACGCCGGCGATCCAGCGCGCGGTCGACCGCCGTCGGCGAGGCCAGGATCGTACCTCTTCCGCCGGGCACCTACCGCGTGACCCAGCTGCGCGTCGGCGAGCGGATCGCGATGGTCGGGGCGGCCGGCCGGTGCAGTGGCGCTGCGGAGACACCGAGGGCACGGGCGGAACTTCGCCGGCATCGTACGAGCGCGCCCTCGGGCTCGAGGGCGTGGCCGACGTGGAGATACGCAATCTGACCTTCCGAGAGCGCTTCCGTCCCTGAGACGGACGCCTTCGAGCAGAGCGTCTACCACCTGGAGGACTTTGCCGACAGGTGGTGATCCGAGAGGCGCGCGCTTTCTGGGGAGGATCACGCGTGCGCACCACGCCCAGGAGGGCGTGCACCTGCGCCGGTGCCGCTACGCGCGCATCGTGAACAACGTCTTCGAGGACGCATTCCGGACAACGCGTTGGCCCTGAGACTGGCTCGACGCGGCCACCGTTTGCCGGGCACCACGTGGTGAGCGGCAACGGCGCGCGTCTATCGTGCAGACATCGGGCGATCCCGCGTCCCAGCTCGTCGTGACCCGGAGCGACGCTGACGGTCGTCGTCGCCAACGCCTTCCACGGCCAGGCCCCGGGCGGCGCTGGCCCGGCAGCTGGATCGAGACCGGCGCCGCCGCCGACAGCGCCGCCATCGCCGCGCTCTCGCTGACGGCCGACAGCGTCCGGGGCTTCGCCAGCCTGGGGATTCACGCGATCAGCGAGCGGGCTGGTGGCGCTCGGCGGCGCGTCATGCACTACTGGCGCTGCTCCGGCATTCTGTGGACGCCGTGGATGGGCGGAGCCGCGACGTGGCCCGCCGTCGGCCCAGCGCTGGCCACCGGGGTGGCGGCTTCCGCGGGCCACGCGCGTCGATCCGCGTTGCTCATCGGGGCAACGTGTCGTGACGAGGCTCGCTGCGATGGCGGCATCATCGGTCCCCGGGGGCCTCGAGGCAGCGAGCGCGTCCTCGGCGGCGCGCATTGCGGCACGCGCTCAGCGCTCAGGAGTGCTGGTCGACGACACCACGGGCTCGGCCGTCACGTCGCCGACAACGCGTGTGACGACAACGGCCAGGCCGGCCTGGCGGACGCGGCGTTTGGCGATGCTCAGGCAGAGCGTCGCCGAGGCCACGCTGGCCGAGAAGCGGCGTCTGTCACGACACTACTCAGGGCGCCCGGGCGACCCGGCGCCATGGACTGGTCGTCGATGCCGCACGCGCGTGCTCACGCTGCGCGACGGACCTCGCCGCCGGCAATCGCCTGAGCGCGTATCGCGAGCTATCGCCGCCGGCGGAGATCCGCCGCTCAGGCAATGTCTTCGACGGCGTTCAGGACGGCGTCCGACGCCTCATCGCGCCCTGGTCGCCGCCCCGCCTGGCGCCGGGTGGGCAGGCGCTCGTGATGCTGGCGTTGCCTGGCGCGGACCTCGGAGATCTGGTCATCGCCGGCTTCTCGCGTGATCTACGCGGATCCAGCTGACCGCCTACGTCGGGGCGAAGAACAGCGTGACCGTCGTGCTGCGCAACGGCACCGCCGATCCGACGGCGCTCCCTGCCGGCCGCGTGAGAGAGTGCGGCTCCTGAAATGACGACTGACCGGGGACGGCTCCTGGGCGGGTTGGCGCGGCGCTGGCACCGTCGGCGGCAGCGCGAAGAGAAGGCAGGCGCCGCCGGGCGTCGGCGGGCCGCGGCGGACTCGAAGCCGAGCACGCCGCTCTTCGGCATCGCGATCACCGCGCCCTGCGGATGCAGCAGGAGCGCGCGCGCAAGCCCGAGGGCTCGGCTCGTGACCGACGCAGGCCACGAGCGTCGTGCGGCTGCCGCGCCAGGACGTCGAGCAGGTCTGGCGCGAAGTGGTCGCTCAGCGCATCGAGCACCTCAGGCGCCGGGCCACCGAGCGCCTCGCTGGTGATGCGCCGCGGTCTCGAGCGCCCGCCGGGTGGGCTCGTGTAGAGCCGCGTGGGCCTGAGATCCACTCGGGCCAGGGCCGTCGCCACCGCGCGGTGCACGCGACGGCCGTGGTCGGTGAGCGGACGCGTGCGGTCATCGGGATAGCGCCGCGGGTCCCGCATCTCCAGCGTCGGCGTGGCGGATGATCAGGAGGCGCACGAAGGGGCGCGCTCAGAGCCTCGGCGCCAGATCGGCCGCGATGCGCTCGAGCTGCTCCACCTCGTCGAACACCGGGTTGAGCATGAGGGAATCCGCTCCCGGCCGCCGCGACCGCGCGCAGGCCTTCGACACAATCGTCCGCGTCGCCCACACCGAGACCTCGCTCGGCCAGGGCCGGTCGGCCGTAGAACGCGCCGAACCACTCGGCCAGCCGCTTGCCGGCGCGCGCGCGATCACGGTCGATGGCGAGGTAGACGCGCTTGCCGATGGGGAACGACGCGGGATCGCGCCCCGTCTCGGTCAGGATTCCGCGGAGCACCTTCATCTGGTCGGCAAACGTGGCGGTCGACGGCGGAGCCGGCGCCGATGAAGCGGATCACCCAGCTCCGCGCGCGCGTCGCAGCGCGCAGCGGATGATGGCCGCCGAACCAGATCGGCGGGTGCGGCCGTCTGCAGCGGCCGGGGCTGCACCGACGCGTTCGTCGAGCCGGTGAGAACTCGCCCTCGGCCGTCACCTGCGGCTCGGTCCACAGCCGCTTCACTCACGCGCAGGCCCTCGGCGAAGCGCGCCGCGCGCCGGTCCGCGGCGAGGCCGAGACGCCGGATAGATCCGTGGGGTTGCCGCCGAGACCGACACCCGGCGATGAGCCGGCCACTCGCTGCAGCCGATCCGAGCGTCGCCAGGCTCTTGGCCAGGTGTACCGGGGCTGCGCAGCGCGGTGAGCAACACCGGCCACGCCCAGCCGCAAGCGCTCGGTCACCGCGGCGGCGTAGGTGAGCAGCTCGATCGGGGCCAGCGCCGGCATCGTTCGAGACGTGTGCTCGACGACCAGGCGCTGTGGAATCCGAGCGCGTCGGCGCGACGGACGAAGTCGCTGGATCCTCCGCGGATCGATGCGACCGTCGGGGAACGTCTGAGGAATTGCCACGCCGAGCGTGGGACGGATCTCACGCCGAGCCTCCTGGCTGCGTCCGCTTCAGTGGTGGTATCCGTTTTGTTTCCGACTGAACTATACGCCCGCCGAGCCGCCGCCGAGCGTTTCCGTCGGTGCTATAGTTTCTCCCGCGCGCGCGGGCCGTTGCGTCGGCGCTATTGACCACCGGGGGAGACCGTCATGAGCGCCATCAGGGACCTCATCGGGCAGGCCGTGGACCGGCTCGCCGACGATCTGGAATCGATCTCGCGCAAGATTCACGACCAATCCCGGAGCTTGCCTACCGGGAGGTCAAGGCCGCCGGCTGGCTGGCCGATTTCCTGGGCGGGCAGGGGTTCAAGGTGGAGCGCGGCGTCGCCGGGGTGGCGACGGCCTTCGGGCCACGCTCGAGACCGGCCCGGGGCCGACCATCGCGATCCTGTGCGAGTACGACGCGTTGCCGGCCATCGGACACGCCTGCGGTCACAACATCATCGCCACCTCCGGCGCCGGCGCGGGCGCCAGCGCTGGCCGCCGTGCGCGACAAGCTACCGGGCGGACGCATCCAGGTGATCCGGCACGCCGGCCGAGGAAGGCGGCGGGGGCAGATCCGCCTGATCAAGGGCGGCGTGTTCCAGACCGTGGACGCGGCCATGATGATCCACGGCTTCGACCGCTGGATCCTGCACCAGGATCTCCTCGGCATCACGCGTGCGGGCTTCGAGTTCCGCGGCAAGGCCTCGCACGCCTCGGCCGATCCGTGGGACGGCGTCAACGCGCTCGACGCCGTCATCCAGACGTTCAACAACGTGAGCATGCTGCGGCAGCAGAGTCCGCCCGACGCGCGCATCCACGGGATCGTCACCAACGGCGGCGCGGCGCCCAACATCATCCCGGAGATCGCGGCCTGCACGTTCTACGTGCGCGCGGCCAAGCTCGACTACATGTGGGAGCTCTACCGACGCGTGGTGGCGTGCGCCGAGGGCGCAGCCAAGGCGACCGGCTGCACGATGACGGTGATCGACATGGAGGCGCCCTACGAGCCGCTCAAGCGGAACGACACGCTGCTCTCGCTGTTCAAGGCGAACGTGACGAGCGTGGGCGCCGTCGGAGTCGCCCGCGCCCGATCGTCTGGGCTCCTCCGGACATCGGCAACGTGAGCCAGGTCATCCACGTCCATCCAGCCGATGGTGCGGATCGCCACCGAACGGCACGCCCATCCATTCGCGCGTTCGAGGAAGCCGCGATCACCCGCTCGCCCGCCAGGGCATGCGCGCAGACCGCCAAGACGATGGCCGCGACCACCTACGACCTGCTGGCCGACCCGCGGGCTGGTCAGCGCGCGCGCGCCGAGTTCGAGGCGATGAAGTGAGCGTCGCGGGCGCGCCCGCAGCCGGGAGGCGGCCTGTGAGGGCGCTGGCCGCGGGCATCGCGCTGCTGATGCTCGCCGGCTGCGCGTCGATGTCCACCTCCGCCAGCGGCACCGCCGCCGCCGCCGAGCTGCGCAGTGGCGCCAGGGCAGCCGGTCGGGACCGCGACCTTCACCCAGGTCGAGGGACGTCGTGCGCATCGTGCTCGAGGCACAAGGGCTGCCGGCCGGGGTCAGGGCGTGCACATCCACGAGGTCGGCACCTGCGACGGGCCGACCTTCAGCTCGGCGCGGGCGGGCATTTCAATCCGCTCGGCAAGCAGCACGAGATCACTCAATCCGCAGGGCGCCCACGCCGGCGATCTGTCAACATCACGATCGGCGCCGACGGCACGGGACGGCTGGAGACGACGACGCCGCTGGTCACCCTGGGGGCGGGCTCGACCTCGCTGTTCGACGTCAAGGGCAGCGCGCTGGTCATCCACGCCGCGCCCGACGACTTCCGGACGGATCCACCGGGAACTCCGGCGCACGAATCGCCTGCGGGGTGATCTCGAAGAAGTAGCCGCCGCGCCAGCCGGAGCGGCGAGGGCGCGCCGCGCGCTCCCCTCGCCTCCCCGACCACAACGCTCGGCCTGTCAGTCGATCCGACGCGTCATCGCGCGCCCGCCGGGGCAAGCGGGCGCGGCGGGGACCGTGTAGTCCGCCCGCGGACGGATGAGCCGGTTGTCGGCGTACTGCTCCATGGCGTGAGCGCACCAGCCGGCGACGCGACCGATGGCGAAGATCGAGGTGCAGCAGGTCCGGCGGGATGTCGAGCGCGTCGTAGACGACGGCCGAGAAGAATCGACGTTGACGGGCAGGTCGTGCGCGCGCGCATCGTGTCGTAGAGCGCGCTCGGCGACCTCGAACAGCCGCTGGCGACCGGTAGCCTCGGCCATCGACTTAGCCATGCCCCGCAAGACGCGCGCCCGCGCGTCGTCCACGCGATAGACCCGATGTCGAAGCCGGGGACGCGCTCTTGGGATCAGTGCGCTGCTGTCGGCCAGAGCGTGCCCGCGCGCGCCCAACCGCTCCTCGATGAAGCTCTCGGCCCTTGGCGGGGTCGCCGAATCTCGACGCAGCATCAGCAGCACGTCCTCGTTAGCGCCGCCGTGGCTCGGCCCCTTGAGCGTGGCGATGGCGGCGACGATGGCAGAGTGCAGGTCGGCCGGGTGGCGACCGGCGACCCGGGCGGCGAACGTCGAGGCGTTGAACTCGTGGTCGGCGTGCAGCGTGAGGGGCGAGAGATCCATCACGCGGGCCACCTCGGCCGACGGCGTCTGGCCGTCCAGCATGGCGCAGGAACCGGGCGGCGTGGGGTCGGAGCGATCGACCGTCACTGGCTCGCGCCCGGTACGGGATGCGGTGCCAGGCCGCCACCACCGCCGGGATCCAGCGTCATCAGGCGGAGGGCCTTGCGGAGATTCGCCTCGGGGTCGCTGACCGCCGCATCGGGGTCGAGCAGCGCCGCGCCACGACACCGCTGTCCGTAGCACGTCGAGCGGGTGGCCAGTCACGCGGGCAGCGTGCGGGCAGATCGACGACCGGCGCCGGCAACAGCCGCGCCCCTCGACGAGGCGGGCCCGGAAGGCTCGTGCCTCCGCGGGCGCCGGCAGCTCCCCCGAACCACGGCAGGGATGTGATGTCCTCGAAGGGCACCGCGCCGGCCAGCTCGCCGATCTCGTAGCCGCGGTAGTGAGAACCGACCCGCTCCCGTCAATCGTGCAGACGCCCGATCGCGCCGCCACGACGTCCTCCAGTCCCGCCTTCCACGCCTCGTCCATGGTGTTCCTCCCGCCGGCCTCGGCCCGGCCCATAGATTGATACTACATGATTTATATTGATTCAACTGAACACGGACCTGACTGGCCCGAGCGGCGGCCGGCGGGTTCTGATAGCCTCGGAGAGATGGTCACGCTCGACGGCGGAGTACCTGACGGTGGAGGAGGCGGCCGCGCTGCTCGGCGTGAAGCGCGAGACCCTGTACGCCTACGTGAGCCGCGGGATCCTCAAGAGCTATCGTCAGGGCATCAAGCGCCAGCGCCTGTACCGGCGCGCGGAGGTGGCGGCCCTGGTCGCCTCGACCGCGGCGCCGGGCCCCGCCATCCCCACGCCGAGGACTGGATCAGGGACTGAGCCGCTCTGGGCTCAGGCCTTCTCGCCGGCCGCCAGCACCTTCTTGAGCTGCTTCAGGTGATCGATGGCGTGCAAGCGCCAGACGATCGCACGTACGCCTTCCAGTCGAGGTCCTCGACCCAGTGCAGCGGCCTCACCGTGCCGTCCGGACCCGGCACGTTGACGACCATCACGATCGGGGCGCGGGCCTCGAGGGCAGCGTCGGCGGGGACCGCGGCGAGCAGATCCAGGATCAGGCCGTGGACGCGGCGCATCTCGTCGAGCAGCCACGGCCAGGGCCGCCGCAGCGGCGCCTTCGACTGCAGCGCGGCCGGGATCGGTTCGCCGGGCGGGCGCTCACCGGCCAGCACACAGCGCAGCTCGTCCGCCCCGGGACGGTGCGTCTCAGCAGGTGATCCACGATCTCCTGCGCCGACCACTCGCCCGGGATCGTCGGCGCGCCGCCTGGGCGGCCGACACGCCGCTCAGCGCCGCGTCGAGCGCGGCAGGCGGCGGCGACGCGCTCGTGGATCTGCGCGGCCGGTGCGTGGGTGCCGTTCGTGGCGAAATACTCGCGCGCGCGGGCGCGCGCCTGCTTCTCCCGTCATGACGAGGCCTCCCGGCCGAGATAGCGATCGAGCGCGTCACCGCAGAAGCGCGTGGCCTCGGCGACGGTGAATGCCTCCGGATCGAACGTGAGCTGGAGCGAGCCCGTCGATGAGGCCGAGCACCACGGCGGCGGCCCGCCCGGATCGCACGGCGCGAAAGCGGCCGGCCCGCACCCCGTCGGCGATGAGGCGCGCGAGCAGCCGGCGCGTGCGCGTGTAGACCGCGGTGTTGAGATCGCGCAGGCGACGGTCGTGCAGCATCTCACCCCAGAACTCGACGAACACCACCCAGAACTCCGGGCGGCGCACCGCCACGTCCGAGACAGGCCCGCACGAGCGCGCGGAGGCGGGCCGCCGGATCGCGGCGGGCGCGCGACTGGGCCGCCGCCACGCGCCGGTCGAGGTCGCGGGTGACGACCTCCAGCGTGGCGGCCAGCATCGCCCGCTTGTCGGCGAAGTAGTAGTGGAGGATGCCCTGGCTCACCCCGGCTTCGCGGGCGACCTTCTTCATCGTCAGGCCGCGTGTACCCCTCACGGGCCAGGCACCGGACGGTGGCGCGCACGATCTGCTCGCGCCGTACCGGACCCATGCCGACCTTAGGGCTCACGCCGATCTCCTTATTTGATTGGGCGACCAATTATGTCAGGGCGGGTCGCGCTCGGCAAGCGGCGGGGGCGAGTTTCGGTCAGCGGCCGGCGCGGCGGCGCTCGGCGGCGCGCTCGGCCTCCAGCCGCTCGAGCGCCACCTCCGAGTGATCGACGAACGTCATCGCGGCGGCCAGGGCGCGGTGGCCGGCCTGCTCGGCGATGAGGCGGTGCATGGTCTGGCAGACGCGGCGGTAGGACGGATGGCCCTGCGGCGCGGTCCGAGCTCGATGACGTGCATGGCCTCGCGGGCGTTCATCTCCATGTAGAAGCGCACCCGGTAGGCCATGGACACCGCGTAGGGCGCGACCTCGGGCAGGCCCCGGCGGCGCCGATCGCGTCGATGGCAGCTCGGCCGCGCCGTCCAGCGACGCCACGCCACGCACTCGGCGCCGCCGGCCTCGGCGACGACCTCCGGCATCGCCCAGCCGTGCCGGGGCGAGTCGCTGCCACTCGAGCGTGAGCAGCCGGTGCCGCTGCAGGTCGCGGAACGCACCGTAGTCGGCGAGGACGTCGAAGCGGTACGGCCGTCCGCCTCCAGCGCGCGGCCGGGTTTGTGCCGTCGGTTGCTGCCGGCTTGCCGACGTAGGCACGCGAGCACGTCGGCGCGCTTGCTCTCGACCGTCATCGATCGCGGCGACGCGCCAGCAGCTCACGATCGCGGCCGGTCCGCTGACCGCGTACAGCGCGGCGGCTACGACCTTGATCTCGCCGTCCGGATCGAAGTCGGTCAGGGTGACTTCGGCGTCGTCGCTCGTGACGTCACTGGTGAGCCTCGGCATCCGGCAATACGTA
>ERZ1370068.757-contig-10694_pt1 | contig 22781 bp, 27 predicted proteins | sample MGYA00561227_ERZ1370068 | MGnify/ENA primary metagenome ERZ1370068 (study PRJEB38410, sample SAMEA6850437) | metagenome | study: Metagenomic assessment of the ecological functions of the soil: analysis of the soil microbiota associated with the...
TCTGCTGACCACGCGCATCACGCGCGTCGCCGGCGAGCCGTTCAAGACCGAAGGCAAGGTGCTGGTCACGCCGGGCTGGCTCGCGGTCTACGGCAAGGAAGCGCAAGCGCGACGACGATGCGACGCTCGCGCCGGTCGCGCCAGGACGAAACGGTGGCGACCGAGGAAATCGAGGTGGTCGCGAACCAGACGCGGCCGCCGCCGCGCTTCATCGAGGCGACGCTGCTGTCGGCGATGGAAGGCGCCGGCAAACTGATCGAGGACGACGAACTGCGCGAGGCGATGCGCGAAAAGGGCCTCGGCACGCCGGCGACGCGCGCCCAGATCATCGAAGGCCTGATCTGGGAAAATACGTCCATCGCGACGGGCCGCGAGCTGCAGCCGACGGCCAAGGCGTTTTCGCTGATCACGCTGCTGCACGGCCTCGGCGTGCCGGAACTGTTCTCGCCGGAGCTCACCGCGCGAGTGGGAGTTCAAGCTGCGCGCAGATGGAGCACGGCAAGCTCAAGCGCGAGCAGTTCATGCGCGAGATCGTCGCGATGACGCGAGCACATCGTCGCGCAGGCGAAGAACTACGAAAGCGACACGATCCCGGGCGACTTCGCGACGCTGTCGACGCGCGTTGTCCGAAATGCGGCGGCGAGGTGCACGAGAAGTACAAGAAGTTCCAGTGCCAGTCATGCGATTTCGGCATGTGGAAAATCGTTGCCGGCCGCCAGCTCGAGATTCCCGAGGCGGAGGCGCTGTTGACCGATCGCGAACGTCGGTCCGCTCGAAGGCTTCCGCAGCAAGCTCGGCCGGCCGTTCTCGGCGAAGCTCGAGACTCAACGACGCCAACGAGGTGCAGTTCGATTTCGGCGACGGCGACCGGCGACGGCGCCGACGGCGAGGCGCCCGATTTCAGCGACCAGGAACCGCTGGGCGCCTGCCCGAAGTGCAGCTCGCGCGTGTTCGAGCTGCCGCGGCGTACGTCTGCGAGAAAGCGGTCGGGCCCGGACAAGACCTGCGATTTCCGTTCCGGCCGCATCATCCTGCAGCGGCCGATCGAACGCGCGCAGATGCAGAAGCTGCTGGCGACCGGCAAGACCGATCTTGCTGCAGTTCGTCTCGTCGCGCACGCGGCGTCGCTTTTCGCGGCATATCTGGTGCGGCAACCGGACGGCAAGATCGGCTTCGAATTCGAAGCCGAAAGGATGCCGCGCGGAGCGCCGCTGCGCGCGGCACGCGGCGCGGCGCGCGCTGCGGGTGCTCGGCAAGCATCCCGAAGGACAAGCAGCCGGTCGAGCTGCACGCGCGGCCGCTACGGACCCGTACGTCAAGCACGGCGCGCGTCAACGCGACGCTGCCGGACCGGGACAAGATCGATGCGCTGACGCTCGACGAGGCCGTCGCCCTGCTGGCCGAGAAGTCGGGCAAGGGCGCGCAGCGCGCGGCGCGCCAAAACCACCAGGAGTGCGCGGCCGGCGGCAGTCAGCACTAAGCGGCCGGCGGCTGACAAGCGCGAAGCCGCTGCCCAAGGCGCCCCGGGCGGCGAAGACGTCGCGGGTCGCGACGCGCAGCGCGCGACCTGAACACCTTGGCTCAATTTCGCATCACCCTGGTCGGCTCGCGCTACTTCGGCGCGGCCACGCTGCGCTCGCCTGCTCGAAGAAAGCGTCGACATCGCCCGCGTCCTGGTCCCGGCCGCCGATGACAGGCTCGCGCTGGCGGCGCGCCAGCGCCGGGCTCGAGGTCAAGGTCCTCGACGATCGAAGCTCGTTCCGGCCGACGCGATCGCGGAAGGGACGGATCTGATCGTTGCCGCTTTTGCAGCCATGCGCGCGTCAGCAACGAGGCGCTTGCGCCGCTCGCGCCTGGGCGGCATCGGGTTCACCGTCGCTGCTGCGCCGCATCGCGGCATCGCCGCCGTCGAATGGACGATACGCGAAGCCGGCACAGCATCGCCGGCGGCTCGATCTATCATCTGGCCGACCGGATGGATGCCGGGCGCGATCGCCGCGCAGGACTGGTCTTCGTCAAGAGGGCGAGACGGCGCGCGAACTCTGGGGGCGCGCGCTGGCTGATAGGTCTCTGCTGATGGCCCGGGTGATCCGGCACGCCAAGGAGCACGGCACGATTCCGGCACAGCCGCAGGACGAGCAATTCGCCACGCAGGCGCCGCTGATTCACGCGGCGGCGCGTAGCGACCGACGGCGACGCGTCCCCGCCGTCGCGGCGCGCAGCGCGTTACTTCAGTGGCAGAACGGTGCCCGGCGAAGCCGAATGCTTCGCGCCGTGATCGTTCTTGGTTTGCGCGACGCCGTTGACGCTGTAGCTGAAGGTCCCCGAGTTGCCATCGAAAAACTCAGCGTCGCCGTACCGACGACACTGCCAGTCGCGCCGCCCGGGCTGCCGATCGGCGGGAACAGCACCGCATTGAACGGCGGTCCGTTGGTGAGCCGGATCAGGTCGCCAGTATACGAGCTCAATCGCGCTTTTGTTCGCGGTCATCACCAGCCACATCGGGGAGCCGTCGCATGTCGTAGGTGTACCAGGTCGCGAAAATGGTGTCGCCCTCGTGCGCGATGTTGATCCCCCAGCCCGCCTCGAGGCTGCCGGCGCGGCCCACCACAGGTCCTGGTAGTTGCGGGCCAGCGCCAGATTGACCTGCGCGGCGAACAGGCAGGTCGGCAGCGGACCGAAGGTTTCGCGCGTGATCGACTTGGTCTGCGCGATGCCGTTGCACCGTGTACGCGAACGCCGCGTTGTTCGCATCGCTGAACGTCAGCGTGGCGGTGCCGACCGGCGAGCCGGCCGCGCCGCCCGGGGTCCCGAGCGGCGGAAACGGCAGCAGCGTCGAACGACGGCCCCGTCCCTGAAAAGCGTCCCGCGAGTAGACCTGGTGCGCGATTCGATTCGCGCTCATCACCAGCCACCATGCCTTGCCCGCTCAGATCGTAGGTGAACCACGAGGCGAAGATCGTGATCGCCCTGGTGCGCGAAATTGATGCCCCAGCCGGATTCGGAACCGCGCGCGGCGCGTTCCACCACAAGCCGCCGAAATTCACCGACAACTCTTCGATGCCTTCGGGCAGCCTGCACGGCGGCATGCACATCGACGATACCCGCGCCGCACGTTGCGGTCATTGCAGTTAGGCCGGAGGGAAGCGGCTTGGCGCTCGACGCAAGGATGGCCCGCACCTGGCTTGCGCTGAGTCCCGGAGCCACCGCCAGCATCAGCGAGATGACGCCCGATACCATCGGCGCGGCGTAGCTCGTGCCATTGCCCACGTCGAGCCCATCGGTGGTCGGGACCGAGTGACCGAGGTTGCTCAGGATTTCGATGCCGTCGGACCGCCCGAAGGTATCGCCGCCGGGCGCGCTGATCGTCATCGTGGCGCCGAAGTTGCCTGTACGAAGCTCTGCTGCCGGCGGAAGTGGGCACGCGCCAACCGAAATGACGCCCGGGCAGTTGGACGGCGTATTGGTGGCGACGTCGGCGTCGCCGTCGTTGCCCGCGCGATGCGACGATCGCCCGCGTGACCCAGTGCGCCAGCGCCGCGACGCGATCACCTGCTGATAGCCGGGCGCACATTCGGCCTGCTCGCCGAGACTCAGATTGATGACTTGCGCCGGCGTCGGATTGGCGGGGACGCCGGGCACGCTCAATCCGCCGCCCAGGCGATACCGTCGATGATGTCGGAATCGTCGCCGAAACACTTGCCGAGCACGCGCACCGGCAGAATCTTCGCCGCCCAGTCGATGCCGGCGGTCCAGACGGCGTCGTTGCTGTTGGCCGCGATGATCCCCAGCGGTCGATGTGCCATGCCAGCTCTGCTGTTCTCGATGTCGCAGCCGTCGAACGTGTGCGAGCTGGTCAGATCGGTTCGCGTGATCCAGTCGCCGGGATCGGACGCGTCGGCGTCCCGCCCGTCGCCGTCGTTGGCGACGATCGGGTCGGAGATGAAATCGTATCCCGGAAGGATGCGCCCGGCCATCGCGCGCATGAGGGCGGTAGCCGGTATCGACGACCGCGACGACGATATTGGCGCTGCCGGTCGCGACATCCCACGCGCTGAAAGCGCTTATGCCCGCCCGCGTCGTCGCTGCAGGTAGGTCTGCAGATTCACATACTCGTCGTTCGGCACCAACTGCGCCCGCATGCGGTGATCCGGCTGCACGTACTCGACCTCGGCGCCGCCGGCACAGCCGTCGCGCGATGGCGCGCGCCTCGGAAAGCGGCACCGGATGGTCGAACGCAACGACGTGCGCACCGAGCGCCATCGGCCTCACGTAGGCCAGCGCAACGCCGCTGTCGGCGGCCAGCCGCGACACGCGGCCAGCGCCGCGCACCGATTCTGTTTCGATGCCGGCGCCGGGCATCGGCGGACGGAAATTTGACGATCAGCCGCTGAGTCATCGGCTCCGGCAGCCCTGAGATGGATGCTGGCGACGCGGGCGCGGGCGGCGCGGCCAGCGTCAGCGAGGCAGGCAAGTGTCGCGCGGACAACATCACCGAGCGCCGGTCAGACGTCGAGGTTGCGCACGCCTAGAGCATTGTTCTCGATGAACGCGCGGCGCGGCTCGACGTCCTCGCCCATCAGCGTCGTGAAGATCTCGTCCGATGCGATGCCGTCCTCGATCTGCACCTTGAGCAGCCGCCGCACCGCCGGGTCCATCGTCGTTTCCCACAGCTGCGCCGGGATTCATTTCGCCCAGGCCCTTGTAGCGCTGGATCGAGACGCTGCCGCGACGCCTCGTCGAGCAGCCAGTCGAAGCGCTTCCTTGAACGAGCGCGACGGCGGAACTGCGCTCGCCGCGCCGGACCGTCGCGCCCGGCCCGGATCAGCCCGCGCAAGCACGCTCGGCCGCCGCTCTGATCTGCGCGTAGTCGCCGCTCGCCAGGAAGTCGCGCATCGAGCGCCGTGGCGTGCGGCGTGCCGTGCCGCGTGTGCACGATGACCAGGCGGCGCGATTCCGCCGGCGCGTCGTAGCGTGCCTGCACGGTGATGTCGGGGTCGCCGATCGCGCCTCGAGCGTCTGCTGCGCTCGCCGCCGCCGCGCTCCGCCGTCGACAGGTCGATCGCAAGACCGGTCAGCAACGCGTGCAGCGCCGCCGGGTCGACCAGCCGCGCGACCCGGTCGATCACCGCTTCAGCCAGCAGATACTCGCGCGCGATGCTGATCGAGCGCTCTCGATCGCGAGCGGCGCCGAGCTCGGCGCCCGGCACCAGCTCGCGCGCCCTTCAGCGCGACCTTCAGCAGGTGCTGCTTCAGCTCGTGATCGTCCTTGAGGTAAATCTCTTCCTTGCCCTGCTTCGCCTTGTACAGCGGCGGCTGCGCGATGTAGATGTGGCCGCGCTCGACCAGCTCGGGCATCTGCCGGTAGAAGAACGTCAGCAGCAGCGTGCGGATGTGCGAGCCGTCGACGTCCGCGTCGGTCATGATGATGATGCGGTGATAGCGCAGCTTGTCGGCGTTGACGTACTTCGTCCTTGCCGAAGCCGCGTGCCGAGCGCGGTGATCAGCGTGACGATCTCCTGCGAGCTGATCAGCTTGTCGAAGCGCGCGCGCTCGACGTTGAGGATCTTGCCGCGCAGCGGCAGGATCGCCTGGAACTTGCGGTCGCGGCCCTGCTTCGCCGAGCCGCCGGCGGAATCGCCCTCGACCAGGTAGAGCTCGCACAGCGCCGGGTCGCGCTCCTGGCAATCGGCGAGCTTGCCCGGCAAGCCCCATGCCGTCGAGCACGCCCTTGCGGCGCGTCAGCTCGCGCGCCTTGCGCGCGGCCTCGCGCGCGCGCGCCGCGTCGACGATCTTGCCGCAGATGATCTTGGCGTCGGTCGGGTTCTCGAGCAGGAACTCGTGCGAGCTTGCTGCCGCACGATCTCCTGCACGATCGGCTGCACCTCCGAGGAGACGAGCTTGTCCTTGGTCTGCGACGAGAACTTGGGCTCCGGCACCTTGACCGACAGCACGCAGGTAAGCCCTCGCGCATGTCGTCGCCGGTGGTCTCGACCTTCGCCTTCTTCGCGAGCTCTTCCTTCTCGATGTAGCTGTTCAGCGTGCGCGTCATCGCCTGCCGCAGGCCGGTCAGGTGCGTGCCGCCGTCGCGCTGCGGGATGTTGTTCGTGAAGCACTGCACGATCTCGGCGTACGAGTCGTTCCACTGCATCGCGACCTCGACGGTCGACGCCGTCCTTTTCGCCGATCGCGTGGAAGATCTTCGGGTGCAGCACCGACTTGCGTGCGATTCATGTACTCGACGAAGCCCTTGATGCCGCCCGAGTGAACGCGAAGTTCTCGCTCTTGCCGTCGCGCTGGTCGACGAGCTCGATCTTGACGCCGTTGTTCAGGAACGAGCTCGCGCAATGCGCCGGGCCAGGATGTCGTAGTGGAACTCGATGCGATCGAATGTCGTCCGGCGCCGCCATGAAATGCACTTCGGTGCCGCGCCGATCGGTTGGGCCGGCGACCGCGAGCGGCGCGACGGCAACGCCGTCGCGGAACTCCATCTGATGCGCCTTGCCGTCGCGCCAGATGCGCGAGCTGCAGCCACTCGGACAGCGCGTTGACGACCGACACGCCGACGCCGTGCAGGCCGCCCGAGACCTTGTAGCGAGTTCTGGTCGAACTTGCCGCCGGCGTGCAGCTCGGTCATCACGATCTCGGCGGCCGAGCGCTTCAGCTCGTCGTCGTCCTTGATGTCGGTCGGAATGCCGCGGCCGTTGTCGACGCACCGACACCGAATTGTCGGCATGGATCACGACCTTGATGTCGTCGCAGTAGCCGGCGAGCGCTTCGTCGATCGCGTTGTCGAGCACCTCGAACACCATGTGATGCAGGCCCGGTGCCGTCGGACGTGTCGCCGATGTACATGCCCGGGACGCTTGCGCACCGCGTCGAGGCCTTTGAGGACCTGGATGCTGGTCGAATCGTAGTCGCTCGCCGTTGTCTGGTGGGCTTGGGATTGGCTTGGGTCATTCGCGGCTTTCGTCGTTTCTGACCGCCCTCGAAAACGCCGACGCCGACTGATGTCGGCGCCGACGGGATGGCCATGGTGACGGTTGCGGCGGTCAGATGCGCATCGGCATCACGACGTATTTGTAATCGTCTCGCTCCGGCATCGTGACCAGCGCGCTGGAGTTGGCGTCGCCGAACGCGAGCACGACCTGTGTCGGTGCCGAGGTTCTGCAAGCACGTCGAGCAGGTAGGTGATGTTGAAGCCGATGTCGAGCGGCTCGCCCTGGTAGCCGACTTCGAGTTCTTCCTCGGCCTCTTCCTGCTCGCTGTTCGTGCAGATGATCTTCAACTGGCCGTTGCCCAGGACGAGCCGGACGCCGCGGAACTTCTCGTTCGACAGGATCGCCGCGCGCTGCAGTGCCTGCAGCAGCTCGGCGCGCGCCAGCTCAGATCTGCTTGGCATGTCCGACCGGGATCACGCGGTTGTAATCGGGGAACTTGCCGTCGACCACCTTGCTGACGAGCTCGATGTTGCCGAAGCGGAAGCGGACCTGGTTGGCGAGCAGGTCGATCGTCACTTCGGCATCGCTGTCCTCGAGCAGCTTGCCCAGCTCGAGCACCGTCTTGCGCGGCAGGATCACTTCCTGCCGCGCGTAGTCGCCGTCGACGGCAATGCTCGCGTATGACAGGCGGTGGCCGTCGGTCGCGACCGCCTGCAGCGAGCCCTTGTCGACCACCAGCAGCATGCCGTTCAGGTAATAGCGGATGTCCTGCTGCGCCATCGCGAATTCGGCCGAGCTTGAGCAAGCCCGCGGAACTGCCGTCTGCGGCAGCGTGATCGCCTGCTGCTGCTCCTGCGCGACGCTGATCGCGCGGATAGTCGGACGCAGGCAGACGTCTGCAGGTTGAAACGCGAGCGCGCGGCGCGCACGGTCATCTTGCTGGCCGAGGTATCGATGTTGACCGTGGCATCGTCGGGCAGCGCGCGAGCAGATCCTGCAGCTTGCGCGCCGCGACGGTGACCGCCTGGTCCTGCTTGCCGGCGAGCTCGCTGTGCGCGGTGATCTGCATTTCGAGATCGGTGGCGGTGACGAACAGGCGGCCGTCCTTCTGTTCGAGCAGTACGTTGGCGAGTATCGGCAGCGTATGTCGGCGTTCGACTATTCCGGATACGGCCTGCAAGGGTTTGAGCAGCGCGTCTCTGGGTGTCTGTTTTAGTTGCATTGTTTTAAACCCAATAACAGCTAATAGGAGTTCGTCGAGTTTCGGTACAACGGCGAAAAGGCTACCGATTCCGCGGCTTTGGCGCGCCAGCGCCGCGGTATAAGTTCTGTTCGGCGTGTGGATGGTTTGGGGGCAAATTTGCGCTCGCCAGCCTGGCGTCGGTTAATCAACAAATTATAAACCCGCTTCAGTGCCGATTCATACAGTCCGGACGTCCCGGTCGCGCCTCGTTTTGCGCGTCTAGTTTCGTAGCACCTGAAGCAGGAAATTGACGTCGTGAGTCATCTCGGGGACCGACTCGCGCAGCTTGGCGATCTGCCGGCAGGCGTGCAGCACCGTCGTGTGATCGCGGCCGCCGAAATTGCTGCCGATCTCCGGCAGCGACAGCTGCGTGCAGCTCCTTCGGCGAGCGCCATCGCGACCTGCCGCGGCCGCGCGATCGCGCGCGAGCGCTTCTTCGAATGCATGTCCGAAATGCGGATCTTGTAGTAGTCGGCGACCGTCTTCTGGATGTTCTCGATCGAGATCTGGCGGTTCTGGACGGCGAGCAGGTCGCGCAGCGCGTCCTCGGCCACCGACAGCGAGATTTCCTGGCGGTGGAAGCTCGAGTAGGCGAGCACGCGCTTCAGCGCGCCTTCGAGCTCGCGGACGTTCGAGCGGATATGCTTGGCGATGAAGAACGCGACCTGCTCGTCGAGCTTCAGTGCCGGTCTGCGCCGCCTTGGACGAGCAGGATCGCGACGCGCATCTCGAGCTCCGGCGGCTCGAGCGCGACGGTCGAGGCCCCAGCCGAAGCGCGAAATCAGCCGCTCCTCGATGCCGGAGATTTCCTTCGGGTAGGTGTCGCAGGTGATCACGACCTGCTTGCGCGCCTCGATCAGCGTGTTGAACAGGTAGAAGAACTCTTCCTGCGTGCGACTCTTGCCGTTGAAGAACTGGATGTCGTCGATCAGCAGCAGATCGAGCGTCCGGTAATAGCGCTTGAAGTCGTCGAACGCCTTGTGCTGATAGGCGCGCACGACGTCGGAGACATAGGTCTCGGCGTGGATGTAGCGGATCTTCGCGGCCGGATCGTTGCGCCGAGGATGTGGTTGCCGATCGCCTGGATCAGGTGCGTCTTGCCGAGGCCCGACGCCGCCATAAACGAACAGCGGGTTGTAGGAGGTCGGATTGCTCGGCGACCTGCATGCCTGCCGCGCGCGCGAGCTGGTTGGCCTTGCCGGCGACGAAGGTGGCGAAAGTGAACGCTGGATTGACGCTGGCCTGCTCGCCGCGGCGCGTCGCCGCCGCGCCGGGGTCGAGGTGAGATCGCGAGTGACGGCTGGCGCAGGCGCGCGCTCGGCGCCGATCGGCAACGACCAGTCCCAGTCCGCAACGGTCGGCCGACAGCGACCGCGGCTAGCTCCTCGATGCGCCCGGCAAAGCGCTCTTTGACCCACTGCAGTACAAAACGGTTGGGGGCGATCAGCCGCAGCTCGTCACCGGCGATTTCCAGCCGCAGCGGACGAGATCCAGGTATTGAATTGCTGCTGCGTCGGCTCCTGCTGGAACGATTCCAGGCAGAGCCTGCCAGAATACGGGCGTGGACATGGCGGATGAGTGCGTGCGGGACGGCAGGACCAAAAAATAGCGGGCGCCGAACGGAGCCCGTGACAACGCCACATTGTACTCGCTTGCTGCGAAGTTATCCACAGCGATCGACGCGGATTGCCTTGACAGGGCGCTGTGCAAAACCGTTCCTAATGTAAGGCTTTTTCGAACGGAAACAGATCATGAAGCGCACCTACCAGCCGTCGGTCATCCGGCGCAAGCGGACGCACGGCTTTCGCGCCCGCATGAAGAGCATCGGCGGCCGCAAGGTCCTGCGCGCCCGGCGCGCCAAAGGGCCGCCGCCCGGCTCGCCGTCTAGAGCCGATCGCGAATCCGCAATGCAGGCTCGAATCAACGGCACCGATTGCGTGGGGCGGCGGCGTTCGCCAGGCTGTTTCGCCAGGGCCGCCGCATCGAAGCCGAACATCTGCAACTGCTGGCCGGTGCCGGCCGGCGGCTGATCGGCCAGAGTAGGATGACGTGATCGGCAAGCAACAACTGAAGCTCGCGGTCGACCGCAACCGGCTCAAACGCATGCTGCGCGAAGCGGTGCGCCTGCGCCGCCCGGCGCTCGATCGATTCGATATCGTGCTGCGCCTTCGACGCGAGCTGTCCGCCGGCGGGCATCGCGGCGCTCGGCGCCGAGGCAGCGCGGCTGCTGGACGCGCTGGCCGCAGCGAAGGCCGCAATGAAAACGCTGCTGCTCGGCCTGCTGCGCGCGTACCAATACGCGCTGCGTCCGCTGCTCGGCGCGAACTGCCGTTTTATCCCAGCTGCTCGGACTATGCGCGCGAGGCGATCGAGCGCCACTGGCGCTGCTCGCGGCGTGTGGCTTGCGGCGCGACGGCTGCGCGCTGCCATCCGTATCATGCCGGCGGGTACGATCCGGTTCCCTAGCATCATTACGATTCGATTTCGGCGAGTCATGGACACTCAACGCCTGATTCTTTTGTCATCTTTTCGTTCTCCGCACTATTCCTGTGGGAGGCGTGGCAGCGCGAGCACCGGCCGCCGCCACCGCCGGTCACGCAGACTGCGCGCCCCGCTCGTCCGCGCAGATCGCCGGTGCCCACAGCCACGCCGGTACCCGGGGCTGCCGTCCACGGGCGAACCGAACGCCGCGCCGGCCGCAGCGCCGGCCGGCGAAACGATCACGATCCGGACCGACCTCTACAGCGCCAGACATCGATACCGCCGGCGCGGTCATCACCAAGGTCGCGTTGAACGAGCACCGCGACACCGAAGACAAGTCCCGGCCGTATCTACTTGCTGCAGAAAAATGCCGACCGGACCGTTCGTCGCGCAATCGGGCCTGCTCGGCGAAGGCCTGCCTAATCACCGCACGCTGTGGCAGCCCGCTGCCGGGCCGCGCGAGCTGGCGCCCGGTGCAGACACGCTGGAGCTCAAGCTGCAGGCGAGCGCCGCCAACGGCGACAAGGTTGTGCAGACGCTGACCTTCCACCGCGGCAGCTATGTGATCGACGTCGCACTATGCGATCCACCAATGCGGAGCGCGGCGCCGATCACGCCGCTGCGCCTATTTCCAGTTCACCCGCGATACCAAGTCGCAGAGCCAGCAGAACTCGATGGCGCCCTCGTCGTACATCCGGACCGGTCGATTTACAACGAGGCCGACAAATTCAAGAAGAGTCGAATTCGGCGACCTGGACAAGCTCGCCAGCGATCCGAGCCGCAAGCCGCCGTTCACCAAGAACGCCGACAACGGCTGGGTGGGGATGGTCGAGCACTACTTCGTCGCCGCGTGGCTTCCTTCCGAGGAGCCGAAGACGCCGCGCGAGTTCTATGCGCGCAAGCTCGACAACGGTCTGTACGCCGCAGGAGTGATCGTCCCGGCGCGCACGATCGCACCCGGCGCGACCGGCGACATCGAGGTCAAGCTCTACGCCGGGCCGCAGGATCCAGGACACGCTGAAGTCGCTGGCCAAGGGTCTCGACCTCGTCGTCGATTACGGCATATTCACTGTCATCGCGGCCCCGCTGTTCTGTGCTGCTCAAGTGGCTGCACTCGCTGGTCGCTTCACAACTGGGCTGGGCGATCGTTCTTGCTGACGATCATCATCAAGAGCGTTTCTATCCGCTCGAATCACGCGAGCGCGCGCCTCGATGGCCAAGATGAAAGTGATCGCGCCCGAAGCTCGAAGGCGCTGCAGGAGCGTTACGCCAGAGACAAGCAGCAGCTGCAGGTCAAGATGATGGAGATGTACAAGACCGAGAAGATCAATCCGCTCGGCGGATGCCTGCCGATCCTGGTGCAGATCCCGGTGTTCATCGCGCTCTACTGGAGTGCTCTTGTCGCGCGGTCGAGCTGCGCCACGCGCCGTGGATCCGGCTGGATTCACGATCTGTCGGCGCCCGATCCGTGGTTCGTGCTGCCGGTCATCTATGCGATCACCGCGTATCTGCAGGTGAAGCTGTCGCCGACGCCGATCCAGGATCCGGTGCAGGCGAAGGTGATGCAGACTCATGCCGATCGCGTTCTCGGTGATGTTCATCTTCTTCCCGGCGGGCCTCGTGCTGTACTGGTTGATCAACAATTCGCTGCAGATCTTCCAGCAGTGGCATATGAATCGCGTGATCGGGCGCGAAGACCGCCGCCGCGGCAGCGAAGCGCCGCTAGCTCGACCCGACAGCCGCGCGCGGGCAAAGCATGCCGACGTCGCGTGGCCACCGAGCTGATCGCCGCGATCGCGACGCCCGCCGGTCGCGGCGGCATCGGCATCGTTCGCCTCTCCGGGGCCGGACCTGCAGCGCGTCATCGGCGGCGTCGATCGTCGGCGCGCGCGCTCAAGCCTCGCGTCGGCGACCAGTCGCCAACTTTGTCGGCGCGCACGGCGAAACGCTCGACCAGGGACTGGCGCTCGTATTTCCCGGCGCCGGCATCGCGTACACCGGCGAGACGGTGCTCGAGCTGCACGGTGCACGGCGGTCCCGCGGTGCTGGCGCAAATGTCTGCGCCGCTGTCTCGACCTCGGCGCACGGCTCGCCGAGCCCGGCGAATTCACCGAGCGCGCGTTCCTCAACGGCAAGACTCGATCTCGCGCAGGCCGAGGGCGTCGCCGACCTCATCGACGCGGCGACGGCGACCGCGGCGCGCGCCGCGGCGCGCAGCCTGAGCGGGCGCGTTCTCGCGCGAGATCCGCGCGCTGCGTCGATCGGTTGACGGAGCTGCGGATGTTCACCGAAGCGACGCTGGATTTTCCCGACGAGGACATCGAGTTCATGCAGCGCGGCCGACGCCGTCGGCAAGCTTGCCGGCCTGCGCGAGCGCTCTCGGATTCGATTGCGGCGCGCGCGCGCGCAGGGAAGCGCTCTTGCGCGATAGGCCTCGACGTCGTGCTGATCAGCCCAGCCAACGTCGGCAAGTCGAGCCTGCATGAACCAGCTCGCCGGCGACGACATCGCGATCGTGACGCCGCATCGCCGGGCACGAGCGCGCGACGCGATTCGCCAGCAGCGATCGAGATCCGCAGGCATTCCGCTGCACATCATCGACACCGCGGGCTTGCGCGACTGGCGCCGATCCGATCGAGCGCGATCGGCATCGAGCAGAACCTGGGCCGACGATCGCCCGCGCCGACCTGGCGCTGATCGTCACCGTGCGCGCGGGAGTCACGATCAGGAAGCCGACGTCAGCGGTCGTCGGGCGCACTGCCGCAGGCGCTGCGCGCGGATCGTCGTTCGCAACAAGATCGATCTCGCCGGGATCGAAGCGAAAAGCTCGGCGGTCCGGGCGGCGCAGAGAGTCTGGCTTTCGGCCAAGACCGGCGCCGGCGTCGAGCTCGCTTCGCAGAGCCATGCTTGCGGCAGCCGGCGCGCAGGAGCGACATGGAAGGGCACGTTTCCTCGCGCGCGAGCGGCATTTGCTGGCGATGCGCGCGCCGGAACGCACCTCGACGCGGCGGCGCGCGCACTTGCGACACCGCGCCGCCGCCGCTCGAGCTCTTCGCCGAGGAGCTCCGCGGCGCGCAGCAGTCGCTCTCGACGATCACCGGCGAAGTCAGCGCCGACGATCTGCTCGGTGTGATCTTCAGCCGGTTCTGCATCGGCAAATGAGCGCCTTGTGCGGCTGCCGTCGGTAGCGGCGGCGCCGGTCGTCGCCGCACTGTAACCGCGCCAGGCCGCGTGCTTTGCAGTGGTTGCCCGGCCCGGCGTCGTCGCGCGGCCTGGACCGGCAGCCCAGTGGCCTGGACCGATTCTGCGGCGCGAACCGCGCTTACGTCGGAGCGCGGCGAGGTGCTAGAGTTATCTTTCCCTCTCGCTCCTGCGCGCCGATTCCGACGTGGCGCCCACTCCCAGGCCGCATGAACGCTCCCGATCCACGCATCATCGCTCGCCTCATCGTTTCGACCGCCTACCGCAGGCACGCCATCCGAAGCTCCTCGCCTGGGTAGAGACATCGCGGCCTCGCACCTGCCCCGACAGCAGCATCGTATGGTGCGACGGCTCGCAGCAGGAGTACGACCGGCTTTGCGCGGCGATGGTCGAGATCCGGGCATGTTGCAACGGCTCAATCCGGCCAAGCGCTCCGAACAGCTACCTCGCCTGGTCGCGATCCCGTCCGACGTCGCCCGCGTCGAAGACCGCACGTTCATCTGCAGCGAGCGCGAGGACGACGCCGGCCCGACGAACAACTGGGTCGCGCCCGCCGAGATGCGCAGCGAAGATCGACGGGCTGTTCGACGGCTGCGATGCGCGGGCGCACGATGTACGTCAGTGCCGTTCTCGATGGGCCCGCTCGGCAGCCCGATCGCGCACATCGGCGTCCAGCTGACCGACAGCCCGCCTACGTCGTCGTCAGCATGCGGCATGCATGACGCGCATGGGCTGCGCGGCGCTCGACGTGCTCGGCGACCGACGGCGCGTTCGTGCCCTGCGTGCATTCGGTCGGCGCGCCGCTGGCGCCCGGGCGCGCGCGACGTGCGTGGCCGTGCAACGCCGAGCAACAAGTACATCGTCCACTTCCCGGAGACGCGCGAGATCTGGAGCTACGGCTCGGGCTACGGCGGCAACGCGCTGCTCGGCAAGAAGTGCTTCGCGTTGCGCATCGCATCGGTGATGGGCCGCGACGAGGGATGGCTCGCCGAGCACATGCTGATTCTCGGGGTCACTTCGCCCGCGGGCGAGAAAGACGTACGTCGCCGCGGCGTTTCCCAGCGCCTGCGGCAAGACCAACTTCGCGATGCTGATTCCGCCGCAAGGGCTCGACGGGCTGGAAGGTCACGACGATCGGCGACGACATCGCCTGGATCAAGCCGCACGCCGACGGGCAGCTTTCACGCGATCAATCCCGAGGCCGGTTACTTCGGCGTCGCGCCCGGAACTTCGTATGAATCGAATCCGAACGCGATGGAGACGCTGCGGAAGGAACGTGATCTTCACCAACGTCGCGCTGCGACCGACGACGGCGATGTCTGGTGGGAAGGCATGACCAAGGATGCCGCCGGCGCATCTCACCGATTGGCAGCGGGCAGTCGTGGACGCCCGGCTGCGGGCGCAAGGCCGCGCATCCGAACGCGCGTTTCACCGTCGCGGCGACGCAATGCCCGTCGCTCGATCCGGAGATGGGACAACCCCGCCGGCGTGCCGATACTCGGCATTCATCTTCGGCGCGCGACGCAGCGACACCGTGCCGCTGGTGGTCGAGGCGACCAGCTGGGAAGACGGCGTGTACAAGGCGGCGACCGATGGGTTCGGAAACGACCGCGGCCGCGGCGCGGCAAGGTTGGCGAAGTGCGGCGCGATCCGTTCGCGATGCTGCCCTTCTGCGGCTATCACATCGGCGACTACTTCCGCACCTGGCTGGCGATGGGCATGCAGATCGCGCAGCCGCCGCGCATGTTCAACGTCAACTGGTTTCGCACCGACGAGCGACGGCAAGTTCGCATGGCCGGGATTCGGCGCAGAACATGCGCCGTGCTTAAAGTGGATCATCGAGGCGCTGCCGGGCCGCGCGCACGCGGTCGAAACGCGCAGCTTGGGCTACAACCCGAATATCGGCGATCTGATTGGCGCGGCCTCGAGTTCAGTACCGGACCACTTCGCGCAGGTGATGCGCTTCGACCGTGCTCCGCTGGACGCGCGAGCTCGATGGCGCACGACGGGCTGTTCGCTGGAAACTGGGCTGCCCGAGCAGCTGCCGGAGGCCTTGTCGGCGCGGCGGCGGGCGCTCGGCGCGAGGGTTTCGCATCATGCCAAGCGCTCGGCCGGTTCCACTAAAAAGGCGCGCGCAGTTCGCGCGCCTTTTTCTTTCAGGCGCAGCGCCACCGCTGCGCCGCGGAGGGTCTGGCGGCCGATCACTCGGAAGAGGCGAAGTTGCGAAGCGCGCTTTGCTGATGGCGGTTGCCCGGAAAGCGAGTTACTGCGATCGATTGCGGTGCCACGCCGTGACCATTCCCATCCACTTCGGACGCAGGCTTTCGGCGAAGACGAGCTCAAGGGTCCGCACCGTCGCGGCGGCGCATTGCGGCGAGACGGCAAAGAAGCGCTCCAGCCTCGACGACGCCGTCGCGCGCGGGCGAAGGTTTTCGGCACGGCCCAGTGCTCTCGCGCACTGGCGCGCCCTGAAGCTGGTGAGCGAGAGCTGGTGCGCAGGCCCGCGTTTCAGGAACTGCCGCGGCTGCTAGCTCGCGGCTACGTTGCGATCAGCCGCGCGCTCGCTATCGACGCGCCTGAATGTCAGGGTCTGAGTCGGGGCGGTCCTCAGCGATCCGGGCCGATCCGGTCGTCACCGCAGATGCTGGAGGCGGCCGAGCGAAGCCTCTCGGCACACGGGCTCATTTGGCGTACTGGTTCGCGCGGCGTGGGCAGGGCCTGCGCGACGCGCCGCCGCCGCGTGCGACTTTTGCGGCGGCTGCGGCTGGCGTCGACGTAGCCTTGCTGTTCATTGGCGCCAGAGGCGCGAGCGCCGGATCGTGAGGGCTCGCGAAGTGTCGGGCACGCCTCTTGCCATTTATCGGATGCGGGGCAAAGGACGCCGGATGTTCGGACATCGCAGCCGGCAGAGACGATCGAGCGGCAGCCTGGCGCTGACATTAGCCGGCGCCTGTCTGCACGGCGCGGTTGGGGCATCGCCACGTCGACGGCACTCGTCGGTCGGCGCCGGCGACGGGCGCCGATCAGCCCCTCGCTATTGCGGGCGAAAACGCCACGATGAGGCGAACATCAGGTCGACTCGCTCGATGACACGGGCGCCGTCCGGGCTGCGGATTCGCCGGCTTATCGAAGCGCCGCGACGGCCATCGTGGCATCCTCCGGCGTCGCGGCGAGCCGCTGCGCTGCGCGAATGCCGCGCGCTGGGCTCCGGCGTGCCTCGGCAGATCTCGGTGATAGGTTGCGGCGCGACAGCGGCGCTGGCGCGCTGCGTGGATCCTCAGCTGACCTCGGTCCGGGCATCCCCGGCGAGCGCCAGCGGCCAGGCCGCTGCCGACTGCCTGATCGCCGCGTTGGCGGGGCGCGAGTTTACGTGGCCGGATCTCCCGCTGAAGCTGGTCATCCGCGAATCTGCCGGGGCGCAGCGGCCTGAGCAATGGCGTCGAGTTCCGCGTAAACTGAAGGCGCGAAAGCTACCACGTGAAACATCCAGTTTCGAGCCGCCTTTTTGCGGGGAGCTTTGCCGTTTCACGTGCGTTGAGCGGCGGCGGTGCCGCCAATCCGTTTCTCTTATGAAACGCCTTGAGGTTCAGAGCTTGCCTTTCGAGTGTCATCTCGATCGTCGGCGAGGGGCCGTGCCGGCTCTCCGAAGCCGCCTTGGCGTCGAAGCCCGGATCCCGAGCTTGCTTACGCTGCCTATGGCTCATAGCGTCGATCGGGACCCTGGGCCCGAATGGCCGTGGCAATCCCTCGATCGAGGGCATCGGCGAGGCGCCACCTCGGTCGGGGAGGGTCGACGCCCTCGGCGGCGCGATGGCACTGGCCACCGACGAGGCCGGGATCCAGTTCCGCATCCCTGAACGCGAGCAAGGGGACCGGCGGTGCGCGCGACCCGCGCGTGCAGCCGACCGCGTCCTCTACCGCCAGGCGATCAGGCGCGCCTGGAAAACCAGCCCAATCTGAGTCGCTGTTCCAGCGGAGGCGGTGGAGACGATCTGGTGCTCGAGGCAGCGATCGGGTCGTCGGAGTCGTCAGCCAACTCGGCATCCGCTTCGACGCGACGGCAGCGGTGGTGCTGACGGCCGGCACCTTCACACCCGGACGGATCCATGTCGGCCTGGAGAACTATGCGGCGGGGGCGCCTGGCGATCGCCCGCCTGCAACCCTCAGCGCGCGCGCCTTCGCGAGATCAAGCTCCCGGCCGGGCGCCTGAAGCACCGGCGCACCGCCGCGCATCGACGGCCGCACGATCGATTACGCGCCTGGCTGTGCAGCCGGGCGACAGCGATCCGCCGCCGGTTTTCCGCCGTGGGCAGCCGCGACGCGCCACGTCGCACCAAGTGCCTTGCTGGATCACGCACCAACGCCAGCACTCGAGATCATCCGCGGCGGGCTCGACCGCTCGCCAGATGTTCACCGGAATCATCGAAGGTATCGGACCGCGCTGGCGACTGTCGATCGGGACAAGATCACCCGATTTGCTGGGCGCGACAGCCATCAGGTTTTCCTCGAGCCCGAAGGCCTGAGCGAGCCGCATGAGGTCTACCCTGAACCTGGCTACTTTCGACCAGTCTCGCCGTTCGACGCAGCTGGCGCTGGTCGCTCGATAGGAGGGCCTCGAGCACGCGCACATCCTGCGCCCCGGCTATGCGATCGAATACGATTATTTCCCGATCCCGCGGGCGCTCAGAAGGCGACGCTCGAGACCAAAGCGATCGCAGGAAGCTTGTTTTTCGCCGCCGGCCGGATCAACGGGCACCACCGGATACGAGGAAGCCGCAGCGCAGGGCTCACTGGCAGGCATCAGCGCGGCGCTTCTCGCCAGGGACGGCGGGCTGGTCATGTCCGCGCCGCGACCAGGCGTATCTGGGCGTGCTGGTCGACGACCCTGATCACGCCGGGGGGTCAGCGGGCCCTACCGGATGTTCAATCAGCCGCGCCGAATACACGCCTGGGCAATTGCGCAGGGTAGCAGCGCGGATCTGCGCCTGCACCGAGGCCGGACGACGCCTCCGGTGTCGCCGTCGACGACGCTCGTTGGGATGCGTTTTGTCGCAAGCGCGACGCCGTCGCCGCGGAGATCGAGCGGCTGAAGTCGACCTGGGTCCTGCTGATCCGCACGGATCGTCGTCTGATCAAGCCAGCGCGATGCCGCGGTGCATCGGGGCAGGGACTCTGACCGCGGCGTCTGCCCGCTCGGCTCGATCTGTTGGGCCAGCCGGCGTCGGGTGCGCAGGCCTGATCGGGCTGCCTGCCGGTGGCGGCGCTCGACCTGTGGCCGACCCAGGAGTGGCCGCCCGGAGTCAGAAGTCGCGACCAAAATACGCCGGCTATATATCGAGGCTTTGCCAGGGCACGGGGAAGTTGCGCGTCACGCCCGGGCGGGAGGACCTACGCCTGCCCACGCCGGCGACGTCGACTTCCGACCGGGGTGTACCGGGAAGCTTTCGGAGAAGATCGAGGAATTTGCACAGCAGGAAGGCACCATCCGGCGCTCTGGCGCTTGGGGCTGATACGGGACTAGGCGGGCCATCGCCCTCCAGGATGACCCCGGCGGCGATTTCGCTGCTGTCTACTCGATCCAGCTTGACTGCGCTGGGTGCGACGCGGTCGCGCATGGCACGGCGTTCGGCACGACGCCGGCCGCGCGGCTGAAGCCGACGGCGTCGCTGGCACGCTGGGCTTGCCGACGCTTGTGCGGCGCCGACGGCCATTTGCTGAGCCAGGCTGCTCCGCCTATATCTATGGCGCCGCTTCCGACAAACCCCTGGCGGGACCAGACCCATGAATCTAGACGGCGATCCGCGAGCTGGAACGGATGATCGCATCGCATCATCTGCTCGATTCACCGACGGTGCGCATCGCCGCCGCACCTGCCTTCGCGGGCACGGCCTGCGACGCTCGATGCGACGCTCAGCTGGCGGCGGCGCTTGCCGGGCTTACCGTTGGCCGATCCGTGCGCCCGGATTGGCAGACTCACCCTGCTCCTGGCAGCAACTTCAAAGAAGGCCACGTTCCTTCGCGGGCTGCGGTGATCGTCGGGTGTTCCTGCCTCCTGCCAGAATGCTCAGATGTGTCGTCGCGGCGCGGGTCGAGGAACACGCGCCGGCCGCCGCGTTCGGTGATTGCGAGTTCGCGCCTTCTCCGACTCGCGGTCGTTTGCCATGACGCCAGTGGCTGCTTTCTCTCCGCCCGGAAGGACGCCTGGTCGCGATGAAGAGGGGTCTATCCGCACGGGAGAGATCGCGCACAACGCCAGTTGCCCGCCGGAGTCGGTCGTGACGAAGCACCCCGGCGCTGTAAATTCCCGGCGTCGAAGGCGATCCGGCATCCCGTGCGGATGATCGCTGGGCGCGCCGCGTGACTGCCGAGATCATCGCGCGATGAGCCAATCAGAAAGGCTTCGGCGTCAGCTGGTGCCGGCGACCAGCGTCGATCTCGCCACACGCTCAGTCTGGTCGCGATGAAGCGCCGGGTCGACTTATGGTGCGACCTTTACCTCGATCCCCCAAGGCGGCGCGACTTTGAGTAAAGGAGCCGGCGTCGACGTAAGCGTTGCGCTCACTCACACGGTATGTCAAGTCCTGCTTGGTGAAAAAGAGGATCGCCGACGTCCGCGTCGCTTCGCCATAGCGGCAGGTTCGATCTGGTGCCGGCCAACCGCAGCTCCGAAACTCGCCGGCGCCGGAAGTCAGGCGCTAAGTGTCGATCTTCCCGAGCGCGAAAAATGCGGCTCAGGGATGCGCTCATGGCGTTCATCAGCGTTCGTCGCAGGTACGCACCGCGGTCTCAGGTCGTCGGCTGGCCTGACATTTGATCCTGCTCGACTGCCCACCGCCAGCCGTCGCTGCTCTTGACGCCTGAACCCAGGCGCCTGCCGCGGCGGACGGCGTGCCAGATCCCGATGCAGTGCAGAGTACTACGCGCTGGAAGGCCTGCGTCGATCTGGGTGCAGAACGATGCCCAGAAAGGTTCGCGCCCATCCCCAGACCCGCGCCCCTCGAGATCGAAGGGCTGCTGCGCCTACGATGTTTTCGACCCGCACGCGCAATACATGGCTGGCGCTCAACGTGTCGTAGCCGACCTGCAGAAGCATTATCTTCGGCACGGCGGCAAGCTCCACCGCCACGGTGATCCCCGCGCAATGACCTTTCCGGCTCGCCTGCAGAGCGCCGAAGCTTCGGCGTGCCCCATAGCGCACTCCCGGACCGGACGCCAGGGCGCTCACCGGCGTACCTCGCGCCTCGACTGGTGGGGAGGCGCTGCTCCGCACTGCCGGAGCCGAGCAGCCGCGTCGCTGCCAGCCGGGAGTCGTCAATGGCTGAGTTGGGGAGCTTCTGGGCGAGGGCTCAGATGCGCTGTTGTCGGGCCCGACGTCAAGGGCGGCGGCAGCGCGCCGATCGCTGCGGACCATCGCAACCTCAGATCGCATCACGCCCCGGGCAAAATACCGACTGCGGCGGTCGCCCGGATGTCGACGAAACCTCGCGCTCGACCGCAGGCTTCCTGGCCGCGTCGATCCATGGCTTTGCGAGGAGTCCATGCAGACCGATATCTCATTGCGCCCGAGGTCGACGCAGAACTGCGGTTCAGAGATCATCGCCGGCGAACGACGCTGGCTGGCGGCGCGGCGCGCGGGTTGGCGAGATGCCCGCGCTGGTGCGCGAAGTGCCCGATGCGAGGCAGCGCTGGCGCTGGCGCTGATCGAGGAACATCCAGCGCGGGGATCTGCAGATCCTCTCGAGGAAGGCACGCCAGAGGGCATCCAGCTTTGGCGCTGATACCGGCAGATTCGGACTGACGCACGAAGGCGGCTGGGCCGGCCGTCGCGACCGCTCGCGTCAGTGCGGCGACGAATCTTTTTGCACCGGCTGACGCAGCTTGCCGAAGCCGGTGCAGGACTACCTGTCAGAGCACAAGCGACTCGACATGGGGTTTCGCGCCCGCGCGACTTTGCTGGGATTGCCAAACGGCGCAGCTCCGAGGCCGCCGCCGCGGCAAAGAAGATCGTCGCCACCATCGGCGTGTCTGGTGCGCGACACCGGCTGGCGCATGATGCAGGTCCGCGCGGCGTCCACGGTACCGAAGAAAGCAGCGGCGGCTGCGCCTGGAAAGGCGCCGACGCCAGATCTGGCGCGGCTGGAAAACGAGCTGTCCGGCGGCTTGCTCACCACGGCACCAGCGTGCGTCATCGAAGCGGCGCGAGAACTGCGCGCCAGACCGTATCGTCGTCGCTTATTTCTGGGAAGCACCTCGATCAGCTCGACGGCATATTGGCAAAGCTCCGCGCGATCCTCTGCACTTCCGCCGGTGCACGCGGCTTGACTCTATTGTGCGGCGCAAAAACAAAAAACGGCGCACCGCGGCGCTGTTTAAGCGAAGGTCGCGGTTCGGCCGGGCCGCCCAGTTCTGCAGCATCGTCTGCGCGTCGGAGACTTCGAGACTTTGCCCGGGTGCCTCGAAACGTTCAGCGACTCCACGACCGCGCGTCGCATCGACCGGCCGCAGAAAGAGCGCTGGCAACGCCGCGCCCACATGCCGCGCGCGGTCAGGTCGAAACTCTCGGCGAGGCCGAAGCTTTGCCAGCTCGTATCATAACCTGGCGCGCTTTTACCGTCGCCAGCGTCATCGCACCTTTGCCCCCGGTCTTCTGATCCTTCGCCCACGCGCGCCACCGCTCACCTGGTGCGTGTCGGGTGACCAAGCGGCACTGAATGGTGATCTGTCGACGCTGTCAGCCTTGAGCTCATAAAGGAAGCGCACGACCTGCTTCACCTTTGTCGCTTGCCGCGAGCAGATCGAAAACGAATGCCGAGGCATGGAAATACTGAGACAGCTGCACGACCTTCCTGCCACATGGGCGGTCACGGCGCATCGATCTGAAACTGGACCACGGGTGGATCCGATGGCTGTGAAGC
>ERZ1370068.930-contig-10850_pt1 | contig 22774 bp, 22 predicted proteins | sample MGYA00561227_ERZ1370068 | MGnify/ENA primary metagenome ERZ1370068 (study PRJEB38410, sample SAMEA6850437) | metagenome | study: Metagenomic assessment of the ecological functions of the soil: analysis of the soil microbiota associated with the...
AAGTTACGTATTGCTCCCGTTCTGTCCGGCGGCGGCGACGATTTCGCGCGGCCGCAGCACCGCCAGTTCGTCCGCCAGCGCCTGGATTCCGTCGGCGCCGGAATACTCCGCGGCGCTGAATTCGCCGGTCGACAGATCGAGCAGCGCCACGCCGATGGTTTCCGCCGGCTCGGACGCGCGCGACTGGGTCTTGCCCGCTTGATCGGGCCGCCGGTCACCGCGCGCCGGCGCCACTGCCATGATGAAAGGCCGGTTCGCGGGCGTCCAGATACCCGGCATCGGTCAGGGTCCCGGGCGAGACGACGACGCACGACTTCGCGTTTGACGATGCCCTTCGCCTTGCGCGGATCCTCGACCTGATCGCAGATGGCGACGCGGTAACCCTTCTTGACGAGCCGCGCGATATAGCCGTCCACGGCGTGAAGGGGACGCCGCACATCGGAATGCCGCCGCCCTCGGCGTCTTTCGACCGCGAGGTCAGCGTCAGCTCGAGCGCTCGCGCGGCAACCAGCGCGTCCTCGTAGAACATCTCGTAAAAGTCACCCATCCGGAAGAGCATGATGGCGTCGCGATGCTTCTGCTTTGGCGTCGAGGCATCGCCGCATCGCCGGCGTTGCCGCCACTGACATATGCTTAAAGTCTAGTCCACTGTCCGCGCCCGGCTGCAGCTTTCAGCCGTGCGCGAGGGCGGTGCCGGCTGACGGAAAGGACGATCGGATTCGCCGCATGCAGTGCTTGCGCTCGATACCACGGCGCGTGCCGGGAGCATCGCGATTGTCCGCGGCGACGATCGTGGAAAACCGTCGTCGCGGAGCAGGTGGGCGACCGCGCTCGCACGCACGCGGAGCGTCTGCCATCCGAGATCCTGTCGCTGCTGGCGGCGAGCGGTCTCAAGATCGGGGAACTCGATTGGCTTCGCGGTCGCGACCGGTCCGGGATCTTTCACCGGCCTGCGTATCGGGATCGCGACCATGCAGGGGCTGGCACTGGTGACGCGCCGGCCGATGGTCGGTGTTTCGGCGCTGACCGCCCTCGGCCACCTGGCGAGCGAGGGTGCGCCGCCGGCTGTCGCATCGGCGTCTGGATGGATGGCTACCGGCGCGAAGTATTTGCGGCGCTGTTCGAGGTCAACCACGAACCGTCGTCGTTGCTCGGACGTCTAAGGAAATTGAGGGTCCCACCGTCGGCGACCCCCAGCCATTCTCGACCGCTGGCACGCCATCGACGCACCACCCTCGGTCTTCATCGGTGATGGCGCCGAACTCTACGCCGACGTCATCGCCCGTCAGGCCGGATCGGCCACTGTTCTGCCGACCCCCTGCTTGCCAGCACCATCGGCCGGCTCGCGGATTGCGCATGCCCGTCGCGGGCAGACCGTGACGCCGTCGGGCATTCAACCGCTCTACGTTCGGCGGGCCGAGACGCGGAGCTGGCAAGAGACCATGCGCTGGCAGATCGACGAGGCTGACGTCGCCTCAGCAGATTGACGACGTCCTCGCCATCGAGGAGGCGTCGTTCACGAGCCCGTGGACGCGCGAGATGCCCTGTCCAGCTCGAGAATCGCGGCGTCCCCTTCTGCTACCTGGCGAGCGGCGGAGGACGGACGGGTGGTCGGCTTCTGCTCGCTGTGGCGGGTCATGGACGAACTGCACATCAACAACCGGCGGTGATGCCCGACGTCCGGCGCGAAGGGGTCGCGTCGGCGCTGCTGACCCACGTTCTCGACGAAGGCGCGCGCCTCGGCGCGATGCGCGACGCTTGAAGTCCGCCGGTCCAACGACCCGGCCCGTCTGTTCTACGAACGCTTCGGCTTTTCGATCGCCGGCGTCCGCCGCGGCTACTATTCGAGCCCGGCAGAGGACGCGCTCATCCTGTGGCGCGACGGACTGACCGACGCGGCGCCGGAGCGGACGCGCCGTTGATCTTGAAACCCCGGAACCTTGTGGTAGCTTCGGGGCCAAAACATGTCCTAAGGAGGTGGCGTATGAACGTTGAGACGTCCGATCTGAAGGAGAAGCTGCTCAAGACCGATGAGGAATTTCACACTCTCGCTGAGCAGCATCACCAACTCGAAGGTCGGCTGCACGAACTCACCGAGAAGCACTACCCTCTCAGAGCCCGAACAACGTCGAAGAAACCACCCTCAAGAAGCGAAAACTGCAGTTGAAGGACCGGATGGAAGATATCTCTGCGGCGCCATCGCCAGACTCCGGCCCAGGCGCACAGCTGATTGCGTCTCGACACGGCCGGACTGCCGTTCATCGGCGGTGCGCTGTGACTCGCGCTCGTCTCGGGCGCCGCGATTGCGTGGTCCTCGCGATGCCCTTTCCGTGGCGCTCGCCCTCTTCTTCGCGTTCTTCTTCCGCGATCCTGAGCGCATCGTCTCCGGCGTCCGAGCATCGGTGCTGTCGCCGGCCGACGGCCGCGTGCTCGTCGCCGGTCCGGCGGCGGCGGCCGGCGCGCCCGCCCGGCGCGTGGCAGCAGATCAGCATCTTCCTCTCGCCGATGGACGTGCACATCAATCGCATCCCGGCGTCGGGACGCGTCACCGAGGGTCAGCTACACGCCGGGGAAGTTCCTGCCGGCGTATCGTGACGACGCCGGATCGACGAACGAGCGCAGCGAGATCTGGATCGACCACGGCGGGCAGACGATCGTGGCGCGGCAGATCGTCGGGATTCTCGCCCGCCGCGTCGTCTGCCGCGTCGCGGCGGGCGCGGACGTGCGCGCGCCGGCGATCGCTACGGCGTCATGAAATTCGGATCGCGGATGGACGTCTTCCTGCCGGTGACCGCGACGATTGCCGTCGCCGTGGGCGATGCGTGCGCGGCGGGGAAACGGTCATCGCGGTGCTACACTGACGGCGAGTGGCGGACATTCACGGGCCACGCCTGACGGTTCTCCGGCGCGCCGACGATCCGCCGCCGGCCGCAGCCGCGTTTCCGGCGCGGCGTCTACACTGCTGCCCAGCCTGTTCACGCTGGGCAACATGTTCTGCGGCTACGCCTGCATCGTCACACGCTGCGCGGCGATTACGAGTCGGCGGCGCCGTTCATCGGCTTCGCCTTCGTCCTCGACACGCTCGACGGGCGCATCGCGCGGCTGACCGGCACCGACGAGCGACGTTCGGCGTCGAGTTCGATTCGCTGGCCGACGTCATCTCGTTCGGCCTGGCGCCCGGCCATCCTGACGCTACGCGTGGGGGCCTGTCGCCACTCGGCCGTCTCGGCCTGGCGGCGCGGCTTCCTCTTCGTGAGCGCGGCCGCGCATGCGGCTGGCGCGGTTCAACATCCAGAGCGGCACCGGACGCGACAAGCGGTATTTCGTCGGCATGCCGAGCCCGCCGGCCGCCGGCGTGCTCGCGGCAACCGTCTACGCCGTATCCCTCTGGTTTGTCCGACTACCGCGCCGCGCTGCCCGTCGCTGGCGATGGTGCTGGTGCCGGCCGTGCTGATGGTCAGCACGATCCGGTTCCACGCAGCTTCAAGACCATCGACCTGCAGATGCCGGCGGCCGTAACTGGTGCTCATTGTCATCGCCGCCGCCATCGTCGCCATCTGGGCGCACCCGCGCGCAGTGCTGGTGATCATCTCCTACACCTACCCGGCGTCCGCGTTCATCGGCATCGCCATCACCCGGTTCCGTTCCCGGGGCGGCCGAACTGCTCGCGGAGAAACGCCGTCGCAGTCGCCTGCTCGAGACACGGCCGTTCGTTTGACCTGCGAAGGTTGCATGCGTGGCATCGTCGCCGGGTTGATGCTGGTGACCGTGACGGCTTCTGCGACGGAGCGCAGGACGGCGCGGCGCTCGACGCCAGCATTGCGCCCAGTGCCATGACGCGGCGCGCGGGCGCCGTCGCGCGATCCGCTGGCGGCGCTGCCGCAGGAGCGGATCGTCACGTCGCTCGGAAACCGGCCTGATGCGCGTGCAGGGGAGGCGCTGACCGCGCCGCAGAAACGCCTGGTTGCCCGCCTATCTGTCCGTGGCGGAGCTCGCCCGTTGCACCCGTGGCGGCACGCTGCGAAGGATCAACGCGACGAGTGTCGCCGAGCGCGACTGGAGCGGCCGGGGCGTGACCCTGTCGAACGAGCGATATCAGCGCCAGCCCGGCCTGAGCGCCGAGCAGACGCCCCTGCTCCAGCTTGCGCTGGGCGTTTGGCCTTCGAGGGAAGCGGCGCGCAGCCGCCAATCCACGATCGTCGGCAATCGCGCTTCGTCGGCAGCGCGTCCGGCCGCGTCTACTCGATCGGATTGAAGGACGGCTGTTCCGGCGTGGACGTTCAAGGCGGACGCAGGGGTGCGCGCGTCGGTCGTGATCGGCCAGGACGCCCGGTGACAGTCGTCGGTCGGCGTTCCAGCTCGTCGATCCTGCGGGCGGCGCTCTATCGGCCGGCTCGCCGGGGCCAGCGAGCCTCGAAGTGGAACGAAGCGTCTGGAAGAGCACACGCGCCGCGGATCAGCTGCGATCGCGGGTTGCTGCACGCGCGCCGATCTGTCCGTCCCGGTGTCATCAGCCAGGCGAAGGGGAATCGGCGCTGCGCCGGGGTACGAGTGCTGCTACCTGCCGCGGCAGCCTTTCTTGTTGCCGTTGATGCGGCGAGCGGCTGAGCCGGTCTGGCGGGCGTTCTTCGTGAAGGAACGGGCCACGCCGCAAACCAGAACGCGAAGGGCACGACGATGTGGGGGCCGTCGGCGCGGCGGTCTGGGCCTCCCTGACCATCGGCCGCCAGACGCGCTCGATCCACGTGGCCACCGGCGACCAGCTACTCGCAGCCGCGCGGCTTTGCCGATCGTCCGGCGCCGTGGCCGTCGACCTGGACGGCGGCGCCGATCGAATGGGTGAACCGGGCGACCGCCGGGCGACGCCTACAGCATGGTGCCTGCACCGGCGCGGACTGGGGCGAGACGTCGTCCTGCCAGAGGCCGGCCCCGATGAGCGACTGGCCAGTCGGCCATCCGAGTAGACGCCCGGCGACGGACGGCGCTGTCCTCGTGCGCCGGATCAGAAGTCTCGGTCGTGGTCACACGCCTTCGATCCCGACAACGGCGAGCCGCAAGTTGTGGGAGCGCAAGATCGGCCGCGGCGGCGAAATTCCGGCAGCGCATCGAGATAGGGGATCGGCGCGAAGAGCGACGAGGGAGAAGTGCTCTACGTTGCCGCTCGTCCGACTTCACCTTCAAAGGTCAAAGTGCAGCTGGGACGCGGCGGTCTCTGATTCGAGCGTCGGCGGGGGGCTTCTGTTCGCGATTCGCGCCGCCGACGGATCGGTGGTCTGGACGTCGCGCAGCAGCGCTTTCTGCCGCCGACCGTCCTCTCCTGCAAGCTCCGGCCCTCGCTGCGCCCGAAGCGTGACGATGATTCCGGGTATCGTGTTTGCCGGATCTGATTGACGGCCACCTACGCGCCTACGCGCGATCCGCGGCGGCGGCGTCGTCTGGGAGTTCGGCGCACCGCGCAGGAGTTCACCACGGTCAACGGCGCGTCGTGCCGCGCGCGGCGGATCCATCGACGTCGGCGGTCCACGATCGCGAACGGGTCGTGGTGACGACCTCAGGCTACGGCACCTGGGGCGGCATGCGCGGCAATGTGCTGCTCGCGTTCTCCGTCGACGGCCGCTGATGGCCTGGCGGACGTCACCGCGCGCGTCGGACACACCAGCGTCACGGTCGTGCCGACGCGCCTTTCTGAGCTCCTCACGTCGATCGTGCCGCCGTTGAGTTCTCGGCGTTCCGCTTCGGCGATCTGATCGGGCCGAGTCCCGTGCCGGTGGTCCTTGGTCGAGAAATACGGCTCGAAGATCCGGTCGACGCGCTGCCGCGGTCCAGCGCGGCGACGCCGGTGTCGGCGATCTCCGCCAGCCTTGCCGCCCTGCATCGGGGCGTGCATCCGCGTCACGATCGTCAGCCGGCCGCTGCCGGGCATCGCGTGCCGGTGCTCCCGATTCTGCGATACGACGTTGGTCAAGCGCCCGGGCTGGCACCAGCGTGCGATCGGCCAGTGCCTGGGCGCCGGGCTGCCCTCGTTCCTGGATCTCGACGGCGATCCGGTCGCCGAGGCCGGGAACGATAGGGGGCCACGACCTCTTTCGACGATCAGCGGGGCCGATCAGCGCCTCCGGCCGCGGCGTCGGCGACGAGGCGCAGCTCGAGAACTCGGCACGAGATCTGCGGCGGAGCAGTCGGACCCGGCCGAGGATGGCGCTCTTGACGCAGTCGATCGAGCATGCGGTGAGAGCGGCCGGCCGCTGATCGACTGTCGACGCGGCGCGCGTGCTCGGCCGACCAGCTGAATCGGCGTCAGCGGGTTCTTATGATGTCGGTATGGGCGACCTGGCGCCGCATCGGCCCAGCGCTAGCACCGAGCGCGTTGCGTCCGCATCGGTTCGGAGCGCTGCCGCTGGAGGTCGGCCGCCATCTGGCTGTAGTCCTCGACCAGTCGGCGCAGCTCGTCGGACGACGTGGCGGCGATGCGCGCGCGTCCAGTTCGCCGGCGTGCGATGCGCCTGGTGGCGCGGAGTCAGGCGATTGACCGGATCCGCCGTCCGTTCGCAGCCATCCAGTGGCCGATCGACTGCTCCGAAAGGACGATGAAGAGCACCGCGGCCGATCGGACGCGGCGGTCACGGCTCGATCGATCTGCTGCCTCGATTTCCTGGCGCGGCGGTTGTTGGTCAGCGCGGGGCGCGGTCACGATGCTCGCGGCCGCCCGCGCCGGGACGGAGGCGGCGGCCCAGACGGGCCCTCGTCGGATCGCCGATCTATCGTCTCGTCGCCTGCGCTGAAGGTTCATGGCGCGCGATCGAGCAGGATGGTCTTGTAGACGATCAGCCGGGCGTTATGCGTCGACAGCGGCAGCGAACGCGAACAGATCGCGCGCGCGCGTCGCCTGAAGGCGCCCGCCCTCGAACAGGTTGCGACGTCTCTCGTCGATGGCGCGCCAGACCAGCACCGTGATCTGATCGTCGGGCGAGCCGAGCGGGGCCGAGCGCCGACTGCTTTGGATCGCCGCGTGTCTTCGACCAGCCGCTGCGCGCCGTGGTCGCCGTGCGTTGCGCCCGCTTCGACGCCGCCGGCGGTCAGCCCTGTTGGCGAGATACGTTGCAGGATGGCGACGGCCAGAATCAGCACCAGGACCACCGCGCCGGCGATCTGAACGCCGTGAACAGCTTCCGGTAGAAGCTGGATCGCACCTCCTGGAGCAGCGCGCGTCACGTTGGCTCGCGCTTGCTGGCGGCGAGCGGGGCGATGACCGTGGTCGCGACGATCAGCACGGCGTAGGCACCATCACCAGAGACGCGAAACCCGCCGGCGGTTTGATGATGTGTGCCCTGCGCACGCAATCACCGGATACCGCGAGCGCATGGATCACCACCGCGGTCACGCTCAGGAAGTAAGCCCGGAACCAGTCGCCGTCGCGCTCGAGCGTGTCCCAGAATGGCGTGCGGCTGGCGACCAGCCTGGCGTTGAACACCCGGTCGGGAAGGTCCAGACGGTGGTCCGCGATTCGTGTCTGATCTGGCGCTGCCGGCTCCAGCCGCATAGATCGCGAATTCGATGTCGCGGCCGGCAGCGCTCCGGAGCGCGGCGGCGCACGCCTCGGGCTCTGAGCGGCTCGAGTACGCGGCTCTGCGTCGAGATGAACGGCAGAGCGTGCGGTGAGTTCGAGCATCACCCGCACCACGATGGTGCCGAGAGCGCGGCCACTCTCGCAGATAGTGCGCGGCTGGTGCGGAGCTGCGTGGCGTTCTGCTCGATCCAAGCGGTGAGACCTCGTCCGGCGAACAGGTTCTCCCATTTACAGGAGGCGGACAGCGGGATCGCCGGCGGCGTGCTCGTATTCGAGGCAGGTGGAGCGCGAACCGGCTGACCAGCCCGCCGTCCGCGCCACCGCACAGTTCCACCACGCCGACGTCGAGGCGGTATTGCGCCGTTCTCGGTGCGCGGCCAGATGACCTGAAGGCGCGGTCGGCGCGGCCGCCGGCCTGAGCGCGCGCCAGGCCAGCCGGACAGCGAGGGGATGGCGAAAATCGATCTGATCCGATGGTCTGCTGCAGCCGCCGCTGCAGCTCCTGCGCGCTGGCTCAGCGCTTCGGGACCGCAGAGGTCGGCGGCCAGCTGCCGCTTCGCTTCGACCGCGTCGGCGACGCCGAGCGACGGATAGGTCGCGCCAGCGCCGGCACGAAAGCAGCGCAGGGAGAGAAGGATCAGCAGGCGCCGCCTGGGACTGCCCGGCGCAGCCGCCGCTCCGCCGTGCCGATCATCGCCTGCGCAGCCGCCGGCGACCCCGGACCGCTGACCGAGACCGGGCATTGAAGTCGGCAGGTCCTGCGATGTCGCGAGGAATCCGAGCGATCACTGGTGGCGCCGGCAATCCATCCCGCCAGCGCGGACGAGCGCGCCATGCCGCTGTGCGCGGCGCTGGATGGACTCGATCTGACGCCGCGCGCGTCGCCTGCGACGGCCGCCCAGATGGCGGCGGCGTGCAGCAGCACCAGTCCGAAGGCGGCGGCCAGCCGCTGCGCCTCCGAGCGGATACAGGGAGGAGGAAGTGCAGCACATCAGGCGGCGCCGACGTCGTTGGTGACGATGCGGCGAAGGACGACACCGTAGATCGTCAGGGGATGCCGGCGGCGGCAGCGCCCGCGAGCAGGTGCCGGGCACCGACGGCGGCTTGCTCCGATCGCGCAGCGTCAGTCGCGGCCGTGGCGGCGCGACCCGTCGGCAGCGTTCGACCAGGTCCAGGCGAGAGCGCGGCGAGGCGCTGACCGCCGCCAGCGCGACCGGCAGCAGCCTCCCACGGCGAACCCGGCGGCGACGGCGGTGCGACCCAGCGGATCGCCGCGAGGAGCAGGACGAGCGCGCCGCGACGCCGGTGGTGCCGGGCGTCAAGGTCAGCGCCAGGAGCGAGGCGCGAGGTCGCGCGCGCGTGCCGCAAAAGCTCGAGCAGCGGGCCCGCCGAGAGCAGGATGTGGTGAGGGCCAGCACGGCGACAACGGCGGCGCGACGGTGGCTGGCGCGAGCGGGCGCGTTGGCAGAGATCCAGTCTGACGCGTCACGCCTCGGCCGTGGTCGATCCGCCGCGGCTCAGAGACCGGGAACGCGAACGGACGCGCCAGGGAGTGCGGCTTGCAGCGCCGCGACGCCGGAGGGTGACCGGGACGATCGACGTCGGAGGATGAAGGTATCACGGCAGAACCCGCCGCCCGTTCTTCGGTCGAGCAGCGTGGCATTCTGGCGTCGACTGCCGCCGCTGCCAGTGGCTGGCGCGCGGGCTGGCCGCGCGATCGGCGATGGGTTGGACGTGAATCAGCCGCGGCCCGATGGCGCCATTAGGGGCGACGAACCAGGCCGGCGGCCCGGCCAGGCGTTCCTTTGGCAGATCGAAGACGCGGCCGGCCCAGGCCGGCGGCGCTCCATCGACGCCGTAGATCGTGACGCGGAAGTTCGTCCCGGCGGCTCACGTCCCGGAGCGCGCCCGAGGCCTCGTCGAACAACTGCCGGGATTGCCGCCGAAGGATCGCGGACCGTGGCGCGGAGACGATCCGGGCGAAATCGTGAGGCGGGAAGCGTATCGTGGCCAGCGTATCGGCGGCCGCGTCGAGCCGATCGCGGATTTCGGCTGCGCACCCGCTCCAGCGCCGCGTCGCGTCCGTCGCGCCGAACCACGCGCGCGCTCGCCGGCCCAGCCGATCAGGCCGGCCACGCGATCGACGCGCTGCCACGCCGGCGCGCGATGCGCGCGGACTGAAGCCACCGTGAAGATCAAATGTTATAGTGAAATCGAGTGGACCTGAAGCATCTGCTCAAGCGTGGCGCGCGCTGTTGACGGCGGCAAACTGGCCGATCGTCGCGATTCAGCTCGTTACCGAGACGACCTTCCAGGTGCTGCTCACCGTCCCGGTGATCGGCGCCGCGATCTCGTCGCCGTCCTGCTCGGCGCCGACCTGGCCGGCTCTGCCGTGGAAATCTCCGTGAGATCTTCACGACCGTCGCCAGCGCCCTGATGTCCGAGCCGACGGCGCTCGTCGCGTTCATCAGCGCCTTCGCGTCGCAGCTGTTCGGTGGCTGCGCCCTCCACCTTCCGTGGTCAAGGGCGGCATCGTCGACGTGATGATGGCGTGCCAACACCGCCGCCGGGCCGGTCGAGCGCGAGCCGTTGACGCTCCGAGGCGCCGCGCCACGCCTCGCGTTCTCCCCTGTCCCGCTTTACCGGCGGGTGCGCGAGGCTGTATCGGCCGTACCTGATTCTTGGCGTTCGCCTGATGGTCATCTACGGCCTGTCGATCTCCAGCTACCTCGCCTTCATCGTCTACGGCTACCGGACGTCCGCCGGCCGGCGCTGACCATCGGCCTGAAGGTGATCGCCGCGCCGGCGCTGCTCCTCGTCGCCTGGACGACGCTGATCAACCTCCTCTACCCGCTGGTGCAGGTGGCGATCGGTGTTGGAGCGCGTCGGCGTGATCGAAGGCGTCCAGGCGGTTGCCCGCTTCGTTCGCGCGCGCTTCCGCGACTCGGCGCTGCTCTTCGGCGTCATGGTGGCGCTGGTGCTCGCCGCGACCTCGTTTCCGCCCTCGCCTGGTCCGGGGTCGGGCTGATCGCTTCGTGCCGCTCGTCGGCCTGGCGGTCGTGCCGCTGCAATTGGCCGCGCTGGTGCTCCGCGCCCTGGTGTTCGAATATCTCGGGCTGACCGCGCTTGGCGCCTACGTCACGCTTCCGCGCCGCGCACATCGCGGAGCGCGACGCGGAAATCGCGATTTCTACGGGCGCGTCGCCTGCATCGGCACGGGCGTAACCGGGTTGGCCAGCCGGGGCGGGATGGCGCAATCACCGGTTCCAGGCTGCGGGCGCTCAACGACACGCTGTCTCCGTTGACGATGTGCCTGGCGACGATGACGAGCATGGGCAGGTGACTCTGCTCGTCCTCGAGGATTTGCGGCGCCGCCGCGACCTCGTCGCCGGCGGAGATGTCCAAGCTTCCGGCACGCCATCCTTGGCGTTGAACGTCTTGATCGTCGGCGACTGTCCGGCCACGACCACCGTCGCGCCTGACAGCAGGGACTGCCGGACGTCGGGCGGAACGGCAGCGGCTTCATCCAGCATCGTCCGCCGCTCGTCTGACTGAGCGCTCGGACCACGTTGTCGTACGACGCGAAATAGACGGCGCGGCCGTCGGCGGCCGGTGCCTTCGTCACGTCGCCTCCGGTCCGCCACCGCCAATCGATCTTTCCATCCTTCGCCAGCAGGCAGTAGGAAGTTGTCGGTCGAGCCGGCATACACGCGCTCGTCGAGCGCGAGGATCTCGCTGGCCGAGCCGCCGACCCGCCGTTCCCAGATGGGCTCACCGGTTTTCAGTTCGTGTGCAGCGATGCGGCCATCGGCGAGCGAAATGTAGAAGCGATCGGCTCTAATAGTCGGTGTGGCGTGCGGCGGCGACGTGGAACGTGCGCCGCCAGGCGATCGCGCCGTCGGAAGTGCGCAGCGCGACGAGCGCGCCCGATTTGGTCGGCGCCAGAAGCCAGCGCCCCTGGCGGTCGCCGGTTTGAAGGTCAGCGGCTCTTCGGAGCGGCACGTGCCAGGCGCGCGATCCGTCGGCCGCCCGCAGCGCCGCGATCCCGTCCGGTCCCGTGACGACGACGAGGTCGTCGACGGCGACCGGCTGCAGCGCGGAATGGGAGTCGACGATCCAGAGTTGCTTGCCCGTCAGCATCTCGTAGGCCGTGAGCCGGTCGCCTTCGATTGGAAAGTAAGCGCGAGCGGCATCGTAGGCGGGCCTGAAGGTGAGATGACTGTTGAGTGCAAGCCGCCACATCGGGCGCAGCGGCAGCAGCGAGAGCGGTCCGGGTGCTTTCGCAAGCGCCAGGAACGCCAGAGCACTACAACATATGGTGGTGACGCGACGCACGACAACTTATAACAGCTTTCCCACAGTGAATCATCAGACCATCATCGTTCTCGACTTCGGGTCGCAATCACACAGCTCATCGCGCGACGGCTTCGTGAACTGTCGATCTACTCGAAGTCTGGCCGCCCGATACGCCAGCGGCAAAGATTGCGCGCGCCATCCGGCCGGCATCGTCCTGTCAGGCGTGGCCGCGCAGCGTGCTCCGGACGCGGGAGCCCCGAAGTGCGACCGCGGCGGTCTTCGACGTCGGCGCGCCGGTAGCTGGGATCTGCTACGGGATCGCAGTTGATGGCCGACACGCTCGGCGGCTCGGTCGAGCCCGGCGCCGAATCGCGAGTTCGGTCACGCCACGGTAGCGTCGACCCGGCCAGGAGCCGTCGGCCGCCCTTCGCTTCGTGAATGTTCCCGCCGAAATCCGTGTCTGGGCCAGCCACGGAGACTTCGTCGGCGACCGCGCACGGCCGGCTTCGACGTCGTGGCCACCAGCGCGCAACGCGCCGATTTCGGCGATGGCGAATCCGGCCGCGTCGCTCTACGCGCTGCTCTTTCACCCCGAGGTCGTTCACACCGATAAGGCGGCCTCGAGATCCTCCGCAACTTCGCCGCCACGGCGTCTGTGGCTGCACCGGCGACTGGACGATGGCGTCGTTCGTCGAGGAGGCGACGGCGCCGGATTCGCGCGCAGGTCGGCGAGCGGACGCGTCGTCTGCGCGCTGAGCGGCGGCGTCGATTCGACGGTCGCGGCGCTGCATCGTCCACCGGGCCGATCGGGCGACCAGCTCACCTGCATCTTCGTCGACAACGGCGTGCTGCGACTCGAACGAGGCGGCGCAGATTCGGAAACGCGTTCGAGCGGCTGCAGCTGCCGCTGATGTTCGTCGACGCGTCGACGATGTTTCTCGACCGGCTCGCCGGCGTCACCGACCCGGAGCAGAAGCGGAAGATCATCGGCGCGACGTTCATCGACGTGTTCGAGGCCGAGGCGACGAAGCTCGGCGAGGTCGATTTTCTCGCGCAGGGCACGCTCTATCCCGACGTCATCGAATCGGTGTCGATCGTCGGGCAGTCGGCGCTGATCAAGAGCCACCACAACGTCGGCGGGCTGCCCGAGCGCATGCGCATGAAGCTGGTCGAGCCGCTGCGCGAGCTGTTCAAGGACGAAGTGCGCGCGGTCGGCCGCAAGCTGGGGCTCGACGAGGAGTTCGTCGTCCGCCAGCCGTTCCCGGGACCGGGCCTCGCCGTGCGGATTCTCGGCGAGGTCACGCGCGGACGCGCCTCGACCTGCTGCGCCGCGCCGGACGTCGATCGTGGCGGAAGAGGTGCAAGCGCGACGGCTGGGCTACGCGACTGTGGCAGAGTTTTCGCGGTGCTGCTGCCGGTGCAGAGCGTCGGCGTCATGGGCGACGAGCGGACCTACGAGTACACGGTCGCGATCCGCGCCGTCGAGAGCCGCGACGGCATGACCGCCGACTGGGCGCGCCTGCCGCACGACCTGCTGGCGCGCATCTCGTCGCGGATCGTCAACGAGGTCAAGGGCATCAACCGCGTCGTCTACGACATCAGCTCAAGCCGCCGTCGACGATCGAATGGGAATAGACGTGGCGCTGACTTCGTTCACCTGCATCTGCACACCGAGTTCTCGCTGCTCGACGGCGCCTGCCGCATCGACGAAGCTGCTCGACCAGGCGGCCCGGCTCGAAGATGCCGGCGATTGCCGTGACCGAGCACGGCAACCTGTTCTCGTCGGTCGATCTTTCACGACCACGCGCGGCAGCGCGGCGTGAAGCCGATCCTCGGCTGCGAGGTCTACGTCGCGCCGGGCGAGCCGGCGCGCCGAAGCGGCAATCCTGGCGAGACGGCGAACCACCTGGTGCTGCTGGCGGAGACCAACGAGGGCTACCACAACCTGATCAAGCTGGTGTCGGCCGGCTACACCGAGGGCTTCTACTACAAGCCGCGCATCGACAAGGAGCTGCTCGCGCAGCATGCTCAAGGGCCTGCATCGGCCTGAGCAGCTGCCTGAAGGGCGAGGTGGCCGAGGGGCCTGTCGCACCAGCCAGGAAAGAAGGCGCGTCGAAGCCGCCGCGGCGCGTACCGCGACATCCTCGGGCCCGAACAACTTCTTCCCTCGAGATGCAGTGGCACGGCATCGAGGAGCAGCAGATTGTCAACGGCGGCATCCCGGCGATTGCCCGCGGATCTCGGCCTCGCCGCTGGTCTGCACCAACGACGTGCACTACCTGCGCGACGCCGACGCGCATCCGCACGACATCCTGCTGTGCATCGGCACCGGCAAGGCGTTCAGCGATCCCGAAGCGCCTGCGCTACGACAGCAAGCAGTTCTTCCTGAAGACGGCCGACGAGATGGCGGAGCGTCTTCAGCGACTATCCCGGACGCGCTGGCGAACACGGTGCGCATCGCCGATCGCTGCGACGTGGAGCTCGCGCGAGGGCGAGAACTACCTGCCCAACTTCGACGTGCCGCCCGGCTTCACGCTCGACGAGCTACTTCGAGCACGTCACGCGCGAGGGCTTCAGGAGCGCCTGCCGCGGCTGCAGCAGCTGGCCGCGACCGGCGCGCTGCGCCACACGATCGACGAGTACGAGCGCCGGCTGTCCTACGAAATCGACGATGATCAAGAAGATGAAGTACTCGGGGTAGCTCCTGATCGTCTGGGACTTCATCCGCTACGCGCGCGAGCAGGGCATTCCGGTCGGGCCGGGCCGCGGATCGGCCGCCGGCAGCCTGGTCGCCTACTGCCTGCGCATCACCGACGTCGATCCGCTCGACTTCGACCTGATCTTCGAGCGCTTCCTCAATCCCGAACGCGTCTCGCTGCCCGATATCGACATCGATTTCTGCGAGCGGCGCCGCGGCGAGGTCATCGACTACGTCACGCGGAAGTACGGCCGCGAGAACGTCGCGCAGATCATCACCTTCGGGACGATGAAGGCGAAGGCGGTCGTCCGCGACGTCGGCCGCGTGCTCGAGATGCCGTTCGCGCGACGTGGACAAGGTCGCCGAAGCTGATTCCGGCGGCGCTCGACATGACGCTCGACAAGGCGCTCGAGGAAAGCGAGCCGCTGCGGCAGATGGAGCAGAACGATCCGAAGGTCAAGGAACTGCTCGCGCGTCGCCAGCCGCCTCGAAGGGATGACCCGGCACGCGTCGGTGCACGCCGCCGGCGTCGTCATCGCGCCGAAGGCGATCACCGAATACGCGCCGCTCTACAAGGGCGCGCGCGACGAAATCGTCACCCAGTGGTCGATGAAGGAGATCGAGCGCGTCGGCCTGCTCAAGATGGACTTCCTCGGCCTGCAGCACGCTGACGCTCATCGCCGACGCGATCGACGAGATCGAGCGGACGACGGGCGAAGCGGCTCGACATCGACCGCGCTGCCGCTCGACGATCCGAAGACCTATCAGATTTTCCAGGACGGCCAGACCTACGGCATCTTCCAGTTCGAATCGAGCGGCATGCGCGACATTCTGCGCAAGGCCAAGCCGCAGCGGCTCGAGCGATCTGATCGCGCCTGAACGCGCTCTACCGGCCCGGTCCGCTGCGCAGCGGGATGGTCGACGACTTCATCGCGCGCAAGCAGGGGCAAGACCGAAGTCAGACTACGAGCTGCCGCAGCTCGAGCCGATCCTCGCCGAGACCTACGGCGTCATCGCCTACCAGGAACAGGTGATGCGCATCTCGAACGTCGCTCGCCGGCTTCACGCTTGGCGAGGCCGACCTGCTGCGCAAGGCGATGGGCAAGAAAGAACCCCGAGGTCATGGCGAAGATGCGCGGCGAAGTTCGTCGACGGCGCGAAGAAGCAACGGCATCAGCGAGAAGAAGGCGGCGCACCTCTTCGACCTGATGGAGCATTTCGCCGGCTACGGCTTCAACAAGTCGCACTCGACGGCCTACGCGCTTCTCGCCTACCAGACCGCGTATCTCAAGGCGAACTACCCGTGGCACTTCGCCGCGTCGCTGCTGACGATCGAATCGCAGAACACCGACAAGCTGGCGGTCTACCTCGGCGAGTGCCGCGAGCGCGGCATTCCGCTGCTGCCGCCCGACATCAACCGCAGCCAGCTGCGGTTTACCGTCGAAGCCGGCACGGCGTCCGCTTCGGCCTGACCGCGATCAAGAACGTCGGCGAGGGCGCGATCGGAATCGCTGCTCGAGGTGCGGACGAAGCAGGCGCGGATCGCGTCGCTGGCGGCGCTCTGCGAAGATCTCGACCTGCGGCTCGTGAACAAGCGGGTGTTCGAGAGCCTGACCAAGGCCGGCGCCTTCGACTCCCTGGCGCAGGGCAGCCAGCCTGGCCGGCTTGCCGTCGACCGCGTCTGCGGCCGCGGCTGATGGCGGCGATCGATCCGGCGTGCGACGCACGGCGCCCGGCTGCAGCGCGATCGCGATCAGGGCCAGGCGCAGCTGTTCGGCGCGCTCACCGGCGACGTCGACGGAGGGGACGGCGCCGCCGCCGGAACGATGACGCTGCCCGATGCCAGCGCCGTGGACCGAAAGCGAGCAGCTGGGCTACGAGAAGGAGACGATCGGGCTGTATTGGAGCGGCCACCCGGTCGATCGCTACGCCGCAGCGCTCAAGGAGTTCGGCGCGGGTCCGTCGTCGAGCTCGCCGACACTGCCGACCACGCCGCGTGACAACGGATGGGGCCCCGGCGGGCCGAAACCCATCGAGCCGGATGCGAGCGTCGGCGGGATCGTCGCCACCTGCCGGCAGCTGAAGACCCGCAAGGGCGATCGCATGGCTGTCTTCACGCTCGAAGACGCGCAGGGCAGCGTCGAAATCATCGCGCTTCCCCGAAGCCTACCAGCGCGGCGGCGGCGTCTCATCGAGCCCGGCGTCATGGTGCTCGTACGCGGCAAGCTCGAGCGAGACGACGAGAACGTGCGGATCCTGGCGTCGGAGATCGCGCCAATCGAGGCGGTCCGGGAGCGGCTCGCCCGCGAAGTCGCGATTCGACTCCGGCGGCCGGCGGATCGGGACATGCTCGAGAGCGCTGGGACAAATCTTTCAGCGCCATCGCGGCGATCGCAAGGTGTCGTTCGAGGTCGAGACCGGCACGCCGCCGAACCGGATGCGGGTGCGGGTGGACGTCAGCTCGCAGATCCGCGTGCGCCCGTCGCCCGCGCTCATCGCCGAAGTCGAACAGCTGGTCGGCGCCGGCACCGTGGAAGCTGCGTTGATGAACCGACGCCGTCTGGCGGGCGGAGCTGATGCCGGCCGAGGCCCTGCTCGAATTCGAAGAGCCGATCGCCGTCCTCCTCAGGAGGTCGAGGCGCTCGAACTGCTGCCGCACACCGACGCCCGCGACCGGGAGATCGAGCAGCTGCGCCGCGGCGCGTTCAGTCCGTGCGGGCGGAGCTGCATCGTTCGCTGACGCCGTGGCAGCGGGTGCTCGTCGCGCGGCATCCCAACCGTCCCGCGCCTCGAGCGACTATCATCGAGCGCCTGTTCACGAGCTTCATCGGAAATCCACGGCGACCGCCGCTTTGCCGACGACCACGCCATCATGACCGGCTTCGCCGAATACAAGACCGAGCCGGTGCTGCGTCGTCGGGCACGTCAAGGGCACCGACACCAAGGAGAAGATCTTCCGGAACTTCGGCTACGCCCGGCCGGAAGGCTACCGCAAGGCGATGCGGGCGATGCGGATGGCGGAGAAGTTCGGGCGGCCGATCTTCGTGTTCGTCGACACGCCGGCCGCCTATCCCGGCATCGATTCCGAGGAGCGCGGCGTCGCCGAGGCCATCGCGGTCAATCTGCGCGACATGATGACGCTCGAAACGCCGGTCGTCGTCACGGTGACCGGCGAGGGCGGCAGCGGCGGCGCGCTGGGGATTGCGATCGGCGATCGCATCCTGATGCAGGAGTTCGCCATCTACAGCGTCATCCCGCCGGAAGGCTGCGCGGCGATCCTGTGGCGTGACGCGGCGAAGAAGGTCGAAGCGGCGGAGGCCCTCGAAGCTGACCGCGCCGGATCTCCTCGAAGGCGGGTCTCATCGACGAGATCGTCCGCGAGCCGACCGGCGGGGCGCAGACCGATCCGCCGAGCGGCCACCGCCTTGCTCGATGAGGCGCTGTCGCGGGCGCTGGCCGTGGCGCGCGCCGAGCCCGCCGGTTCGCGCCTCGACCACCGTTACGCGAAGTTCAGATCCATGGGCCGGCTTGGGCCGGACTTCGTGGACGAGAGCCGCTGATGTCGGTGCCCGCTGCGCTGGCAGACGGTCGCCTGCGACGACACCGTGGCCACCGAGCTGGCCGCATCGCTCGGCGTCGACCCGGTCGTCGCGCGGCTCCTGTGCCAGCGCGGCCTCCACGATCCGGAGCTCGCGCGCCGGTTTCTCAACCCGTCCCTCGAGCACCTTCACGATCCGCTGCTCCTCGACCGACATGGCGCCGGCGGTCGATCGGATCATGGCGGCGATCGCCAACCGGCAGCGCATCGCGATCCACGGCGATTACGATGTCGACGGCGTCACCTCCACGGTCATCCTGCGCCGCGCGCTCGAGAGCCCTTGGCGCGGACGTCGTTCATTTCATCCCCGAGCGCCTGAAGGATGGCTACGGGCTCCAGCCGGCGGCCATCGAGCGCCTGCACGGCGACGGCGTCAGCCTGGTCGTGTCCGTCGACTGCGGCATTCGCGGCGCCGAGGCGGCGCGCCGCGCCAGAGGACCTGGGCGTCGACTTGATCATCACCGATCATCACGAGCCGGACGCCGAGTTGCCGCCGGCGCTGGCGGTGATCAATCCGAAGCGCCACGACTGCGCTATCCCGGACAAGTATCTGGCCGGTGTCGGCGTGGCGTTGAAGCTGGTCCAGGCGCTGCTGCGGCCGAGCCGATCGCACAGGCCTGGCTGCCCGGGTTCATCAAGGTGGCGGCAATCGGCACGCTGGCGGACGTCGTTCCGCTGGTCGGTGAAAATCGCGTCATCGCCAAGCTGGGCCTCGACCTCCTGTCCCGGGGTCCACACAAGGTCGGGCCTGCGATCGCTGCTCGACGTCTGCGGGCTTACCAGGCAAGACCATCGACAGCTATCACATCTCGCTTCCTGCTGGCGCCGCGCGTCAACGCCGCCGGCCGCATGAGCACGCCGGACATCGCGACGCGGCTGCTGCTGGCGTCCGACGAGGCGACTGGCCGAGGAGGTCCGCCAGCTGGCGATGCACGCTCGACGGCGAAAACGTCCGTCGGCAGGAAGAGGAAGCCGAGATCTGGCCGCCGCGAAGAAGATCGGTCGACCGCCGATCCGGATGTCGGCGCCCGCATCGGTCCTCGTCGTGGCCGGCGAGGGCTGGCATCGCGGCGTGATCGGCATCGTCGCCTCGAAGCTCGGTCGACGCGTTCCACCGCCCGGCGATCGTGCTGTCGGTCGAAGACGGTGTCGCGCGCGGCTCGTGCCGCAGCATTCTCGACGTTCGACATGCTGGGCGCGCTGGAGCGGTGCGCGCGACCTGTTCATCCGATTCGGCGGCCACACGTCAGGCGGCAGGGCTGGCGCTCGGGCCTCGCGGATCAGAGAGTTGCGCCTGCGCGATCAACGACGTCGCCGACGAGGACGCGTCGGTCCCGACGACCTGATGCCGCGGCTGCGCATCGACTGCGACCTCACCTTCAGGGCGATCACCGGCGGCGTCGCCGCCGGCGTCGCCTCGCTGGCGCCTTTCGGCGCCGGCAATCCGCAGCCCGGTGTTCGCCGCGCGCCGCGTGCCGAGATCATCGACGGGCCGCGAAAGCTGGGAGCGGCACTCAAGATGGCGCTCAAGCAGGACGGACGGATCTTTCGCGCGATCGCCTGGCGCGCGGCCGAGCGCCACGACTACGTGGCCGAGCACCGGGCCGCCCTCGACGTGGCCTCTCGCTCGAACAAAATCAGCATGCAATGGCGAGACGTACGTCGAGTTGACGCTCGCGGACGTCAAGCGATCCGAGGACCTGAGCCTCTAAGACGTTGAGGAAGAACGCGCGTCGTCTCATCATCGCTTTGCGTCTTTGGCGTGGTGTTCGCCGTGTTCGTTGCGCTGCAGTTCAAGCGCCGCGGTCCGGTCGGCCCTCGCCCCCGCCATTGCCACCACCGCGCCCGGTGCGGTCGTCGAAACAACCGGCGGCCAGACCCCAGCGCTTCGATTCATCCCGCGAACACGTCCGGGTCAAGTACGGCGCTGCTCACCTGCACGCAGAACGGATCAAACAAGCGCCGTCGGCGTCACCGTCACGACCGAGGATCGCTGGCGGCAACGGCCCGAGCTTCGTCATCACCGGCCGCGAAGGCAGCGTCGAACCGGGCGAATCGAACATCGTGCTCGACGGCGACGATGCGACTGCAGAATCCTCCGACGGCTTTGACCGCGCGCGCACCGAGCACGCGACCTTCACGAGCGGTGATGGCAGTGTCGCTGCGCCGGGACCCGATGGAGGTCACCAAGGGGCCCACATGTCGGGGCGTGGCACGGGGGCTGAAATACGACAAAGGCCCGCGACGTGCGCAAGTCGCATCCTCCAACAGGCGGTCGTGAAAGTGGCGCCCGACGCCGCTGGCGGGCGCCGGCGAGGGCTGAGAAGCGGCGGCGTCGAGGTCACTTCGGGGACGGCCGCGTTCGCCCGGAGGGACAAGCTCATTCAGTTCGATCAGCAGGTCCGCATCGCGTCAGAAGCGGACAGACGCTGGAATCCGACGCCGCGATCGCCCGCCTGAGCCAGGATGAGCAGCGCATCGAGACGCTGGAACTGCACAACCACGCGCGCATCGCGGGCAGCTCCGGCGGCGCCGGCAGGCCTGCGGTCGATGTCCGGGGCGGACATGACGCTCCACTTACGCGGGCGACGGGCATCGCTGCAGCGCGCGCTGGTTGTGGGGGAGGCGCAGGTGCAGCTGGCTGGCGAAGGCAGCGCCCCCGGGCGCCAGATCGCCGCCCAGACGCTGGACATCACGATGGGTCTGACGGCACCACACCCGTCGGACTGGTGGGGCGCGAGTCGGTCAGCTCGCATTCCGCCCGAGCCTTCGATTCCGGGCCGGACGATCCAGGCGACGCAGATGGATGCGAAGGGCGAGCCAGGACGCGGGATCACGCGCGCGTATTCTCACGGGCGGCGTCAAATTCCAGGAGAGCGGGGCGGGCAAATCAGAGCGCTCCGCCAACTCGGCGCGGCTCGAAGCGGCCGTACAGCCGGGAATGGGGGCCACCGACGAAGCGCGATTAGCATGCACGCGGTGCGGGTTCGAGAGAAGGCAAGCTTCGCGCCGCCCTCGCGGCCTGCCGCCAGGCACGACCCGGCCAAAGGGCAGCCTCGAGCTGGCGGGGACCGGAGCCGAGGTCAGCTCTACCCCGCGCGACGCTCTCACCGACCGGATCGCCGTCGACGCCGCCAAGATATCGACATCGCCGTTCTGGACGGACCGGCGCCGAAGGCGAGCCGGATCCGTCAAGAGGCAGCACCCTGCAGCCCGCGAAGCCGGGCGCGGACGCCAGCGAGGCAAAGCTGCCCTCGTTGCGCACACGGCAGGACTCGGCCGCGGTCACCGTTCTCGCCGACAACCTCGCCTTATGACGGCAAGATGCGTCGCTCGGCCGCCTCACCGCCGGCAGCGCCGCGTCTGTTCCAGGTGAGCGGACACACGATCAGGCAAGGCGACTCAGGCCGATCATCGACGAAGTCGCGTGGTGACCTCGGACCGCGTCGGGCACGCCATGACATCACCATCCGCCAAACAGGAAGGCAAAGAAAGAAAGAGCGGGTGCAGTCCGGCGGGCGTCAGACGATCTGAAGTAAGGCGGCGCGCGGCGAATGACCACCACCAGCACCAGCCCATCTCGTCGGACCGGAAGGCGACATGCGAGATCGAGCTGTATCTCAATACGTCCGGCGACGACATCGATCGCGCCGAGGCGTGCACCGTGACGCCGCCCGCCGACAAACTCACTTCTCGCGAAATCAGCCGGACGACGACCTTCGGCGCGCATGACGGCTTACTGGCGGAGAAGCAAACCTACGTGGTCACCGATGTGCCGGCGACCGTCATCGAAACAGAAGTACGGACTGAGACGACCGGCAAGACGTTGACCTTAAATTGAATCCGCCGATACCATCAATCGCCGACGGCAATCACGGCAGATCCGCACGCAGACCAAAGGCGGCAGCGGCAAATGTCGCGCCAGCCGATGCGACGATGTCCACATGCGCACGCGCGACCTCACCAGTCCTACAGCGGCCATCGCTGTCGTCAAAGGGCGTCAGCCCCTCGACATCGCTCCGGCGAAATCGTCGGCCTGCCGAGCCCCAACGGCGCCGGCAGAACTCCCACGTGTTCTACATGACCGTCGACTCACCAGCCGGATTCGGGCACCGTCGAACTCGACGGCCACGACGTCACCGACGATCCGATGTATCCGTGCACGGAAAGGCATTGGCTATCTGCCCCAGGAGCCTCGTTGCCGGGGCTGACCGTCAGACCGAACATCACGCAGCCATCCTCGAAACGATGCCGCTCGACCAGGCGACGCGCCGGACCCTCCGCAGTTTCCTCGCGGAACGAACCTCACGCCGCTGGCGCGGTCGCTTTAACCTATGTCACCACAATAGGGGCGAGCAGCGGCGAGCGGGAGATCCCGACGCTCGTGTTTTCTACCAGAAATTGTTCTTCGACGACGAATTTGCCATCGGTCATCGTGAAATCGCGACATCCGAGATCATCGCTTTCACCGCCGCGACCGCTGGCGTCTGCGGTCACTCGTCACCGGACTACAGCCGCGAGACCCTCCGTATCACCGACCGCGCCTACATCATTGCATGGCGGCGTCATCTTCAAACAGGGCACGCCCGACCGCACTTACTGTTGACGAAGAGGT
>ERZ1370068.1741-contig-1167_pt1 | contig 22750 bp, 24 predicted proteins | sample MGYA00561227_ERZ1370068 | MGnify/ENA primary metagenome ERZ1370068 (study PRJEB38410, sample SAMEA6850437) | metagenome | study: Metagenomic assessment of the ecological functions of the soil: analysis of the soil microbiota associated with the...
GTGGTCCATGGGCGCGGTGCGGCGTTCGCTCGGACGGCGGAGCACCACCGCCGATGACATCGACTGCGTGATCGAATCTGACCGTGTGCCGCTGGTGGCGAAAGCTGCGGAGCGTCATGCCGGTCAGGCCTAGCCGGCCGGCGAGCCAGGTGCAGTACCAGCCACGGCCCTGATCGATCACTTCCGGAATCCACGGAACGCTGGCATCATGCGGAGTCCGGTCGGGGGTGGGGGAAGGGGAATACAAGGACTGCATGGATCTGGTCCGCTTTCACCTGCGCGTGCCGGGACGGTCGGAGTCGTCGAGGCAGAGGTTCCAGGCCTACGGCTGCCGGGGCCGACCATCGCCTGGCGGCGAAGCGCGGCGACCGAGGTGGCGACGGGGTGCGCGCTCGAAGGCGCTGCTGGAAGCTGGACGCCGCACGGGTCGAGGCGGCGGTGGGTGGGCTGCCGGAGACTCGGCGGCACTGCCGCGGAGGTCTGCGGCCCTGGGGCTGCGAGGCGGCCCGCGCGCGATGCGCTGAGTCGGGCGGACACGAGGAAGCGATCGGCATGCTTGAGCGCGAGATGCGGCAGGACGTGAAGGACGGTGCTGGAGGCGTGACCCCGCGGCGCGGTCGGCGCTCGGGGTGGTCCTCTGCAGCCCGGGGGTGCACGCGATCTGGATCCACCGCGTGGCGCACGCGTGCTGGCGGGGCGGCTGGCGTCTGGCCGCCCGCTGGGTCTCGCACGTGGGGCGTTTCCTGACCGGTATCGAGATCCCATCCGGCCGCCATCCTGGGCCCCGGTCTCTTCATCGATCACGGCATGGGCATCGTCATCGGCGAGACCGCCGAGGTTAGCCGGGACGTCAGCATCCTCCAGGGCGTGACCCTGGGCGGCACCAGCCTCAAGCGGGAGAAGCGCCACCACGACCATCGGCGACAACGTCGCCGATCGGCGCGGGCGCCAAAGGTCATCGGCGGCTTCACGATCGGCGCGGGCAAGCCGGATCGGCGCGAGGCTCGGTGGTGGTCCGCGAGGTGCCGGAGAACTGTGTTGTCGTCAGGGTGCCCGGTCGCATAACATTCCCGCAGCGTGCGAGCGAGTGACCGGGGGCATCGATCTCAGCGGGCCCGATCTGCCCGATCCGCTGGCCCGGACCCTCGAGCGAGATTGGCAGGGCGGATCCACGGGCTCGAAGCGAGTCGAGCGGCTCAAGAGAGAGCGGCCGACATCTCCCGCGGACGCGTACCCGCCGGACTGACCAACCCCACAGGAGGCGAGCGACGTGCTGCCCAAGGACGCGATGGACGTGAAGGAGCCGCGCGGTACCTCGCCATGGATGAGAGGACGGTGGCCCAGATGGCGATCGACCGCCTCGTCCCGGCACCACTCGAGCACGAGGGCAAGTGGCTCTTCTCCAAGAAGTCGATCGACAAGTGGCGCGGCCGCTCCGCCACGCGCTGGCTCCCCGCGGACAACCGTTTCCTTCTTCAAGCTCTATCAAATGCGGGGCCCAGAAATGGCCCCGCACTCCCCAGTTCCGTCTGGCGTGTAGACCTTAATGCGCGAGGCACAGCAAGGCGGCGCCCGGACGATCCCTCCACGTCGACATGGACGCGTTCTACGCGTCCGTCGAGCAGCGGGATCGGCCGGAGCTGCGCGGCCGGCCGGTGATCGTCGGGGCCGATCCGCGCGGGCGCGCGGCGTCGTCGTCGGCCGCCTCCTACGAGGCGCGGCGGCTTCGGCGTGCACTCGGCGATGCCGATCGGCCGCGCCGTACGGCTCTGCCCGCACGGCGCGTTCCTTCCCGTCGACATGGAGAAATACGCGGCGGTGTCCCGCGAGGTGATGGCGCATCCTCGCCGACTTCACGCCGCTGCTCGAGCCGGTCTCCATCGACGAGGCGTTCCTCGACGTGACCGGCAGCCGGGGGCTCCTCGGCGACGGACGCGGCGATCGCCGGCGCCATCAAGGGTCGAGATCGCGGCGAGCTGCGGCCTCACCGCGTCGGTCGGCGTCGGCCGCGAACAAGTTCGTCGCGAAGGTGGCGTCGGATCTCCGCGAAGCCGGACGGGCTCGTGGTGGTGGCCGCCGGGCGACGAGGCGGACTTCCTCGCGCCGCTGCCCGGTCGCGCGCCTCTGGGGCGTGGGCGCGCGTGACCGCGGAAGCAGCTCGAGCGCCATGGGCATCCAGACGATCGGCCAGCTCGCCGCGCTCCCGGCGAGTACCTGCGGGCGCGCTTCGGCCCGAGCGCGGCGCGGTCTCCTGGACCTGGCCCACGGACGCGACGACCGCGCCGGTCGAGCCGTTCGCGCCGCCCAAGTCGATGGGCGCCGAGGAGACCTTCGAGCGCGACCACCGCGACGTCGACCGGCTCCGCGCGACGCTGCGCGGCCAGGCCGAGCGCGTGGCCCGCGAGCTGCGCGCCGGAGGACTACGCGGGGCGCTGCGTGACCCTCAAGCTCCGCTTCGCGGACTTCTCCACGCTCACGCGGCAGCCATACCGACGACCCACGCAGGACGGCCTCACGATCTATCGCCGCGCTCGCGGCGCTGCTCGACCGCGTGACCCTCGCGCCAGCCGGTCCGGCTCATCGGGCTCTCGGTCTCGCTCGCTCGGCCCCGCCGCGGCGCGGGCAGCTCTCGCTGCTCGACGCCCGACGCGCGTGCGCCGGGAGCGGCTCGCCCGCGCCGTGGACCGGCTCGACCGCGCGCTTCGGCGATGGCGCGCTCCGTCCGGCCAGCGTGGCTGCGGCGCAGGCGCACGGAGCCGGCCCCGAGCCCCAGCCGGCGTGACCGGTGTCCGCCGTTTGCCTTCGCGGCGTCGGCTTCGGGCTACACTTCGCTGAACAGCCGTTCATTCAGTTGCCGCCGTCGGAGCCACAATGGAGCGGCCGATCGCGTACGACAAGCTCGCCCGCGAGGATCGCTTCGTCCGGATGCGGGCGCGCGACGTGGCGCAGCTCAAGTCGATGCAGGGGCTGCCGCCGTTTCCCGATCTGGCCAGCCGCGAGTCGATCAAGGAGCGCGTGCACGGCATCATGGTCGGCGAGCTGCAGGCGATGGAAGGGCGCCGGCCGGACCGTCTACGACTTTCCCGGACGCGCCGTGGGAGTTCACCATGGACATGGCGCGGCAGGTCTGGGACGAGTCCCGCCACGTCGAGATCTACCTGCGGCTGCTCGAGCACCTGGGCGGCTACATCGGCGAGTTTCCCGAGACCACGCATCCTGCTGGCGCTGCGCGTGCGCGGAGGACGCGGCGGCGCGCGTGGCGCGGCGTGAACCGCGGGCTCGAGGGCCTGGCCTGCGACGTCTTCAACCAGCTCGTGCACATCGCGCGCAAGATGGGCGATCCGATCCTCGAGCGGGCGGTGGACTACGTGCTGGCCGACGAGATCACCCACGTGCGCATGGGCTCGAAGTGGCTGACCCGGCTCACCGAGGGCGATCCCGAGCGCCGGCGCCGCGCGATCGAGTTCCAGGAGACCATCGACGAGCGCTTCAACCTCGGCGGCGTCCGCCAGGACGGCGACCACGAGGCTGGTGCCGATCTCGATCGCCACGCGAGGCGCGGCAGCTCGGCGGGCTTCACCGACGAGGAGATCGAGCGGCTCATCAAGACCACGCAGCGCTCGCAGGTCTACTAGACCGCCCGCTCGTGCCGACTCACCCGCTCGCCGGGCCATTCTCGCGGTCGACGACTCGGCGCCGACCTGTCCGCAACTACCGCTACGCGGTCGAGCGGATGACGCGCATCCTGGGCGGCTGGATGGCGCTGACCCCGGAGCTGTCCGCCAAGCTGCTCATGGGCCGCCACGTCTGGGACAACGCGCAGCACGCCGACGCCTGGGGCAAGCGGCTGCCCGAGCTGCGCGCGCCGGCCCAGGTGTCCGAGCCGGCCAACGCGCGGCGTTCGTCGGCGTTCATGGATGCGATCGAGGCCGCCCGAGCGGCCCGAGCAGACGGTCGAGCGTCTCGTCGGGTATCTACCGCGTGCTCAAGCCGCACCTGCTCGCCGACCTACGAGCGCCACCTGGCGACGCGCCAACGCGGTGTACGAGCCGCCCACCTGCCGGATCCTCGCCCGCTGCATCGAGGACGAGCGGCGCCACGTCGCCGCCGGCGAGACGGTGCTGCGGCACCGTCGGCTCCGCGCCGAGCTCGAGCGCGCGCCGCGCGCCTGGCGAGGCGCGGCTCGTGGGCGCTGCTCGACGGCGGCCGGGCGGCGTGACCGGGGCGCGGGCTGTCACGCGGGTCGGCGCGGCGCGCCGCGTCCCCGCGCCCGCTCGAGCGACGACGCGGCGCAGGAGTTCATCCGGCCTCGAGCAGTCGACCGGCACGCTGGCCGATCGTCCCGACGCTCGGCCCAGCGCTGGGCCGTTCGGCGACGCGCTGGTCGCGGGCGACTGGCGGCGGCCCGCGGCTGGCTCGCGCCCGACGTGGCGCTGGGCGCGGATCTCGAGACGCGGCTCGGCCGGCGCAGAGCGCCCGGCAGTCGGGTCGTCGCGTGCGCGCGCGCTCGGACGCGCAGCGCGCTGGTCAAGCTCGCGTCTCGGGCGGCGCGCGCGACGGCGTCACGCTCCGTGCTCCGCTGGGCGCCCGCCGGAGCCGGCTGGCGGGTCGCCGCCGCTCGAGGTCGTCTCCGCTTCCGCCGCGCCGCCCGCCTGACCTCCGTGCTGCAGAGCGTCCTCGTCGCCAACCGGGGCGAGATCGCCCGCCGGGTCATCCGCGCCTGCCGGGCGCTCGGCGTCCGATCCGTCGCGGTCTACTCCGAGGCCGACGCGCGGCTGGCCCCACGTCGCCGACGCCGACGAAGCCGTCGCTCATCGGGCCCGCGCCCGCGCGCGAGAGCTATCTCGACGTCGACGCGGATCCTCGACGCGGCGCGCCGCACCGGCGCCGAGGCCATCCATCCGGGCTACGGCTTCCTCTCCGAGAACTGGCGGTTCGCGCAGGCGTGCGAGGCGGCCGGGCTCGTCTTCGTCGGGCCCCCGTGGCCGGTCGATCCAGCAGATGGGCGACAAGGTCGGACGCGCGCCGCGTCATGGCGGCGCGCCGGCGTGCCGATCGTGCCGGGCAGCGACGGGCCGGTCGACTCGGTCCGAGGCCGCGCGGGACGTCGCCGGCCGCGATCGGCTACCCGGTGATGCTCAAGGCCGCGGCGGGCGGCGGCGGCATCGGCATGGTGCGCGTCGCCAGCCGAGGCGCCGCTGAGCGCCGCCTTCGCGACCGCCCAGCGGCGCGCGCAGGCGGCGTTCGGCTCCGGCGCGCTGTTCGTCGAGCGCTACCTCGAGCGCGCCACGGCACGTCGAGGTGCAGGTGTTCGGCGACGCGCAGCGGCACGCGTCGTCCATCTGCACGAGCGCGAGTGCTCGATCCAGCGCCGCCACCAGAAGCTCGTCGAGGAGAGCGCCGGCGCCGAACCTGCTCGCGCCGCGCTCAAGGCGCGGCTCACCGAGGCCGCGGTGGCCGGGCGCCCGCGCCGTCGGCTACGTCAACGCGGGCACCATGGAGTTCATCGTCCACGGCGAGCGACGTTCTACTTCCTCGAGATGAACACGCGGCTGCAGGTCGAGCACCCGGTGACCGAGGAGGTGACCGGGCTCGACCTCGTCGCGGCCCAGCTCCGCGTCGCCCGGGCGAGCCGCTGCCGTGGACGCCAGGAGCAGATCGTCCAGCGCGGCGCGAGCATCGAGTGCCGGATCTACGCCGAGGATCCGGCCAAGAGCTTCATGCCCTCGCCGGGGCCGATCACCCGGCTGGCGCTGCCCGAAGGGCCCCGGCGTCCGGCTCGAGTGCGGGGTCGCCGGAAGGCGTGGAGGTCACCGGTGCACTACGACCCGCTTCTGGCCAAGCTGGTCACCGCACGGGCGCCACGCGCGACGAGGCGATCGCGCGCATGAGCGCGGCGCCCTCGACGGCTTCGTGGTCGAGGGCGTCGAAGACCGCGATCCCGTTCCAGCAGCGCGTGATGCAGAGCGACCGCCTTCCGCGCCGGGCGACGTGCACACGCAGATGGTCGAGCAGGGCGCGCCTTCGCGTGAGGCGCCTCATCGCCCGCGCCATGGAGACGAGCCTCACCGACGCGCGGATCCGGACCATGACCGGAGCCGGCTTCTGGCGCAACGAGAGCCTCGCGGACTATCTGGATCGATGGGCGCGGGAGCGCCGGCGGGGACCGCGCTCGTGGATCGCTGGGGACGCACGACGTGGGAGGCGCTCGCCCGCGCGGTGGATCGCGTGACCCACGGACTCGCCGCGGCGCGGGGTAGGGCGGGGCGGTGTCATCGCCTGCCAGCTCCCCAACTGGAGCCGAGGCGATCGTGGTCTTCCTGGCCGCCCTGCGCCTGGGGGCGGTGATCAATCCGATCCCGCCCACCTACCGGGCCAGCGAGCTCAGGTTCATGCTCGGTCTCCTGGAGACCCAGGTCGCGGTGGTGCCCGCTGCCGCTTTCGCGGCTTCGAGCACGCGGGCATGCTGGCCGCGCTGCGCCCGGAGCTCCCGCGCCTCGAGCACGTCTTCGTGGTGCGGGGCGACGGACCCGGCGGCACGACCCCGTTCGCGGCGCTCGCCGGGTCGCCTCCGGCCGCGCCGGCGCTCCCGGCGGGTCACCGCGGTCAACGCGGTCCACGAAGTGGTCTTCACCTCCGGCACGACGGGGAGCCCAAGGGCGTGATGCACACCGAGAACACCACGCTCTCGATCATGTACCGCGCGATCGAGCGGCTCGAGCTGTCGGGCCGCGACGTGGTCCTGATGGCGTCGACCCTCGGCCACCAGACCGGGTTTCTCTTCGGCCACTGCCTCAACCTGCTGCTCGGGGCCACCACGGTGTGGATGGACGTCTGGAACCCCGGCGAGGCGGCGCGGTTGATCGAGGCGCGAGCGGTCACCGTGAGCATGGGGGCCACTCCGTTCCTGCGGGACCTGACCTACCTGGAGACCGGCGCCGAGCCTGCGCTCGCTCCGCCTGTTCATCGCGGCGGGGGCGCCGATTCCGCGACCTCTGGTCAGGACGCCCGTGAGCGACTCGGCTGCGCGATCTCGGCGGGCTGGGGCATGACCGAGAACGGCATGGTCACGTGCAACGGGCTGCGCGACGCGGAGGAGAAGATCTTCGGCAGCGACGGCGCCGCTGGCCGGACATGGAGCTGCGGGTCGTCGACGACCCAGGGCGCGGTCCTGCCCCCGGGGTCGAAGGGGAGCTGCTGGTGCGCGGGCCGTCCCTGTTTGTGGGCTACGTCAAGCGCCCGCAGTTCACCGCGGACGCCCACACCGCGGAGGGCTGGTTCAGGACCGGCGACCGCGCGGCCGCTCGATCCCGAGGGCTACCTGCCATCACCGGCCGGTCGAAGGATCTCATCATCCGCGGGGGCGAGAACATCCCGGTCGTGAGGTCGAGAACCTGCTCTACACTCATCCGAAGATCGCCGGGGTGGCCATCGTGGCCATCCCCGACCCACGCCTGGGGAGCGGGCCTGCGCGGTGGTCATCCCCGGGAACACGAGCGAGGATCACGCTGGAGGACATCACCGCGTACCTGGAAGCGCATCAGCTGGCGCGTCAGAAGTTCCCGGAGCGTCTCGAGCTCGTCTCCGAGTTTCCGATGACCCCCAGCGGCAAGGGTCCAAAAACTACAAGCTCCGCGACCTGATCGCCGAGCGCGCGAGAGCCGACATGAACCTGAACCTGGGCGGCAAGAGCGTGATCGTCACCGGCGGCGGCTCGAACATCGGGCGGGCCATCAGCCTGGCCTTCGCGAAGGAGGGCGCGCACCTCACGGTCGCGCGAGATCGACGAGGGGCAGGGGCGGAAGACGTCGTCGCGGAGGCCCAGGGGCTCGGCGGCCGCCGTCGGCCACCCTCGTGCCGACCGACGTGACCCGTTGGGAGTCCGTGCAGGCCGATGGTCCGCGAGGTCGAGGGCCGCGCGGGCCGGGTGGACGTGCTGGTGAACAACGTGGGCTGGACCTACGACCGGCTCTTCGTGGAGAAGGAGCGGACCGAGTGGGAGCGGGAGATCCAGCTCAACCTCTGGGGCATGATCAACTGCACGCGCGCGGTGCTCGACGGCATGATCGCGCGCAAGGCGGGCGCCATCGTGAGCATGGGCTCGGACGCCGGGCGCATGGGCGAGTTCCGCGAGGGCGTCTACGGCGCGTGCAAGGCCGGGCGTCATCGCGCTGTGCAAGAGCCTCGCGCGCGAGGTCGGCCGCCACGGCATCCGGCTCAACGTGGTGCTGCCCCGGCATGACGATCCCGGACGTCGGAGGAGGACTTCGGCAGCCTCAGCATGTGGGCCGCGGAGAGCCAACCGGCGCGTGGAGCGCGCCGGACATGCAGGCGCGGATCGCCAAGGCCTACCCGCTGCGGCGCATCGGCAAGCCCGAGGACGTGGCCGCCCGCGGTGCTGTTCCTCGCCTCCGACGCCGCGGCCTTCATCACCGGGCAGACCCTCTCGGTGAGCGGCGGCTACACCATGATGTGAGCCGGGAGGACGGCCATGGACCTCGAGACGATCACCGTACGCGACGAGCGGCGGCGTCGCGCGCGCATCACGCTCAACCGGCCCGGACCGGCTGAACGCGATCAGCCCCGAGCTGCTCCGCGATCTCGATCGCGTCTGCGCGGCCGGTGGAGGAGCGACCCCGGCGCGCGGGTGGTGACCCTGACCGCGGCGGGCCGCGCCTTCTGCGCGGGCGCGGACCTGCAGGCGGTGCGCGAGCTCTCGCCCGATCCCGAGCGGTGGGGCGCCTTCATGGGCCTCTGGCATCGCGTCTTCGACCGGATCGAGGCCCTGCCGGTGCCGGTCATCGCGGGCGTGCACGGGCTCGCCCTCGCGGGCGGAGCTCGAGCTGGTGCTGGTGGCCGACCTCGTGGTCGCCGACGAGGCCGCGCGGCTCGGGGATCAGCACGCGAACTTCGGGCTGGTGGCGGGCGGCGGCGGGAGCCAGCGGCTGCCGCGGCTCATCGGCGCGCGCGCGCGCCAAGGAGCTGATGCTGCTCGGGCGGCTGGCTCACCGCGCCGCGAGGCGCTCGCCTGGGGCCTCGTCAATCGCGTGGTCCCGGCCGGAGCGCTGACGCCGCGCGGTGGAGGAGATGGCGGCCGCGCTGGCCGCGGGCAGCCGATCGGCCAACCGCACCGTCGAAGGCGCTGGTGGCGCCGCGCGTTCGACGCCGAGCTGGCCGGAGGGCCTCGCGCTCGAGCGCCGGCTGGTGGCCGAGCACATGCGCTCGGCCGACGCCGCCGAGGAGCCTGCGCGCGTTCGCCGAGAAGCGCAAGCCGCGCGGTTCTAGGGAGGCCCCATGGACCTCGCGTTCTCGCCCGAGCAGGACGAGCTGGTGCGCACGCTGCGGCAGTTCGCCCGGCGGGAGCTCGCCCCGCGCTCGCGCGCACTGGGACCGGACCGGTGAGTTCCCTGGGAGGCCTGGCGGCGGCATGGGCGAGCTGGGGCTGCTGGGCCTGCGCGTCCCCGAGGCCTACGGCGGCCAGGAGCGGACTTCCTCACCTTCGGCATCGCGATGGAGGAGATCGGGCGCGGCGACTTCAGCTGCACCTACGGGATCCAGCTCGCGGGCCTCGCCGGCGAGATCCTGGGCACGCAGCGGGACCGAGGCGATCAAGACGCGATGGCTGCCGCCGACCGCGACGCGGCGAAGCGGTGGTCGCGCTCGCGCTCACCGAGCCGGGCGCCGGCTCGGACGCCGCGCAATCTGGCCTGCCGGGCCGAGCGCGACGGCGACGAGCTACGTCATCACCGGCGAGAAGTCGGGGATCAGCCTGGGCATGGCCGCCCACGCCGCGATCGTCTTCGCGCGCACCGACGCCGCGGGCGGCGCGCGCGGCGTGACCGCCTTCCTGGTGCCGCTCGACCTGCCGGGCGTCTCGCGCAGCCCGCTGCGCGACATGGGCACCCACGCCATCGGCGCGCGGCCGTCCTCGCCTTCGACCACGTGCGCGTCCCCGCGTCCCACCGGCTGGGCGAGGAGGGCACCGGCTTCTACCAGGTCATGCAGGGCTTCGACTACAACCGCATCGGCATCGCGCTCGCCTGCCTCGGCGTCGCCCAGGCAGTCGCTCGAGGAGACGATGGCCTACGTGAAGGAGCGCAAGCGCGTTCGGCCGCGCCCTCGCGCACGTTCGAGGGCGTGTCGCTTCCCGATCGCGGAGGCGGCCACGCACCTCGAGGCCTGCGCGCTGGCTCTGCTACCGGGCGCTCTGGCTGGCCGACCGCGGGCGGCCCTACACCAAGGAGTCGGCGATGACCAAGTGGTGGGGCCCGCGGCTGGCCGGTGGACACCATCCACCAGTGCCTCCTGCTCCACGGCCACTACGGCTACACCGACGAGCTGCCGTTCGAGCAGCGCATGCGCGACGTGATCGGCGCTCGAGATCGGCGACGGCGCCGCCGAGGTGATGAAGATGGTGGTGGCCCGCGAGCTGATGGGACGCGAGAGCCTGCCCTACTAGCCGCGCCGCCGGCGGCCGCGGATGTGAGAGAATGCGGCGGCCTCGAACGACGCCGCGACGATCCGACAAGGAGCGCTCAATGCCTGAGGACGTCAAAGCCCATATCACCGGCGTGGTGTTCCAGATCACCACCCAGCCGGGCGACGCGGTGGCCGCGGGTGACGCGGTCATCGTGCTCGAAGTCCATGAAGATGGAGATTCCGGTGGAAGCCCCGCGCGCCGGCAAGGTGCGCGAGATCAAAGTCGCCGAGGGACAGACGGTGCAGGAGGGTGACACCGTCGCGGTCCTCGACTGACCCCGATCGCGAAGGAGACGCCATGTCCATCGCGCTGATCCGGGAGCACTACGACTATCACCACTGGGCGAACCGCCGGCTCTTCGACCTGCGCGTCCGGCCTGGGCGACGGGGTGCACGCGCGACATGGGCGAGCACTGGAGCTTCCCCACGCTCAAGGGCATGTTCGCCCACATCTATGGCGCCGACAATGTCTGGCTCACCCGCTGGAAGGGGTCGTCCCCGAGCCGGCTGCTGGGGCGACGCGGACTTCGCGAGCATGGTCGAGTCTGCGCGCCACGTGGGACGCGCTCGAGGCCGAGCAGCGCGCGTTCGTGGCGGACCTCGCGGAGGCCGATCTCACGCGGCCCGTGCAGCTACCGGAACACGGAGGGCAAGGAGTTCCAGGTCGCCCTCGGGGCGCTGCTCCAGCACGTGGTCAACCACGCGACCCACCATCGCGAGCGAGGCCGCGACCGATGATCACCCTGATCAGCGGCTCGCCGCCCGACACCGGGATCAATACCTACCGCACCGCCGTCGTGAAGGGCTGAGGAAGCAGGGGAGTGATGCCGGTCTAGCTCAACCGCGGCCCGCCAGAGGCGAGGCCACAAGGAGGTTTGCCATGCATTTCGGCATCCTGCATGTTCGCCACCGACTACGCCATCCGCACCGACGAGCTGGCCCGCGCCGCCGAGGACGCGCGGCTTCGAGTCGCTGTTCGTGCCCGAGCACACCCACATCCCGACGAGCCGGCGCAGCCCGTTCCCGGGCGGCGGCGCGCTGCCCAAGGAGTACTCGCACACGTACGACCCGTTCGTCTCGCCTGACGGCGGCGGCCGCCGTCGACCAAGAAGATCAAGATCGGCACCGGCATCTGCCTGATCATCGAGCGCGACACCATCGTCACCGCCAAGGAGGTGGCGAGCATCGACGTCGCTCTCCGGCGGGCGCTTCGATCTTCGGCGATCGGCGCGGGCTGGAACGCCGAGGAGATGGAGCACCACGGCACCGAGTTCAAGACGCGCTTCAAGAAGATGCACGCGAGCAGGTGCTGGCCATGAAGGAGATCTGGAGCAAGGACGAGGCCGAGTTCCACGGGCGAGCTCGTGAACTTCGACCCGATCTGGTCCTGGCCCAAGCCCGCCCAGAAGCCGAACCCGCCCGTGCTCATGGGCGGCGAGAGCGGGCACACCCTCCAGCGCGTGGTGGACTTCTGCGAGGGCTGGTTCCCGCGCGGCGCGGGCGCCGACGATCGATCTCTGGCCGGGCTCGCGGATCTGAAGGCGCGCGCCGCCGAGAAGGGGCGCGACATGAAGACGATCTCGGTCTCGGTGTTCGGCGCCCGCCCCGACGAGGCGGCCTCGATCGAGCTACGCGCAGGCCGGCGTGACGCGCGTCCATCCTGCGCCTGCCGTCCGAGGGGCGCGACGTGATCCTGCCCCTGCTCGACCAGTACGCGAAGCTGATCCGCTGAGCGCAGACTCGAGACGGGCTCCGCCCGCGAAGCCTGCCCTCAGGCCGGATGGCGCGGGAGGAGTCGCTCAGGCCCCGACTTAGTTTTCGACGAAGGCGCTGCAGGGCGCGGCCGCGCAGCGGGTGGCGCAGCTTGCGCAGCGCCTTGGTCTCGATCTGCCGGATGCGCTCGCGGGTCGACCGAGAAGCGCTTGCCCACCTCCTCGAGCGTGTGCTCGCCCTCCTCGCCGATGCCGAAGCGCAGCCGCAGGATCTCCTTCTCCTTGGGCGACAGCGTGCCAGCGCCCGCTCCACCTGGAGCGTCAGGTCCTGGCTGAGTCAGGGTGTCGTTGGGCGACTCCGCGCGCCTTGTCCTCCAGGAAGTCGCCGAGCTCCGAGTCCTCGCCGATCGGGCGTCTCGAGCGAGAGCGGCTTGCGCGAGGACTCGAGGATCAGGCGGACCTTCCGCGCGGCACGCCGGTGCGCTGGGCCAGCTCCTCCGGGCGTCGGCTCGCGCCCCATCTCGTTGACCATGGCGCGGTTGACCCGCGAGATGCGGTTCAGCGTCTCCACCATGTGCACCGGGATGCGGATCGTCCGCGAGTGGTCGGCGATGGCCCGCGTGATGGCCTGCCGGATCCACCACGTCGCGTAGGTCGAGAACTTGAACCCGCGCCGGTACTGGAAGCGGTCCACCGCCTTCATGAGGCCGATGTTGCCCTCCTGGACCAGGTCCAGCAGCGACAGCTCGCTCCCGAGATAGCGCTTGGCCACCGAGACCACCAGCCGCAGGTTGGCCTCCATCAGCTCTCGTCTTGGCCTGCCGCACCACGCGGTCGTGCTCCTCGATCTCGCTGAGCGACGCCGAGCAGGGCCTTCCGGGATGCCCCGCCTTCTGCCTCGAGCTGGCGCAGCTCGGAGCGTCTCGTGCCCGCCGCGAGCATGCCGCTTCGCCAGCAGGCGGATCTCGGTGCACGAGCTGATCGGCCAGGGCCGGCTTGAGCGGCAGCTTCTCGAGCACGCCAGCTGGATGGACGCGCGGTTCTGCGCGATCCACTTGTTGTAGTTGGCGCGCGTGGTCTTGCTCGCGCCGCTTGTCGCCGAGCGACGTCCTGCAGCCGCTCGATCTCCCGCTCGAGCCGACGGATGCGCGCGAAGGCGGCCAGGCTCGAGCGGATCTCGCTCGGGCGAGGGCTCGCCGCCCTCGGGCAGCAGGATCACGTCCTCGCAGCCGGAACCTCGCTCGCGGCGCACCCGATCCACCAGGGCCAGCAGCTGGCTCGTGGCGACTGGCACGCGGCGCCAGAGCGCGCCGGAGCTGCGATCTGGCCCGACCTCGATGCGCTGGCCGAGGCCGACCTCTTCTGAGGCCGTGAGCAGGTGAGACCTTGCCGATCTCCCTTGAGGTAGAGGCGGACCGGGTCCTCCGCGGGCGAGGCCGAAGGCCGCAGCGCCTCGTCCGGACAGGGCCGGCGTGGCGTCCGTCTCGATCGCGCTATCCACCACGCGGTCCAGTTCGTCGTCCACCGGCGGCGCTCCAGCTTTCACCGGCCGCCTGGCGGTCGACCGCCGTCGCTTTGGCTCGGCCGCGATTACCCTGAATTGGCCCGTCTCTGCTGCCACCACGCTGTCACTCTCTAAAGGTCATTACGGCCCCTCATGCTCGTCGGGATGTGTCGGTATTTATTTCCGCCCCGATTCCTCGTGGGTCTACCCCTCGTCGTTTAGACGTCGATTCGTGCGCCAGGTTTCAGGGAACATCACCGTTCGACCGGCTTCATCTCGAGGAACCCGCAAGCGACTGCGCCTCGTTCCTCGCGCGTCGCTCGCAGAGCACGCACGTCCCCCGCAGGGTATTCAACCTGTGGCTGAGCCTCCGGGAGAGCCGGCCGGGGCGGCCTTTGAAAGGGGCAGTACGGTAGGGGTTAGTTCGCCTTGCTCAGGATGAGGTCGAACCTGGCCAGCACGGACTCCTTCATGCTGACCAGCCAGGACCGCAGCGGTGGAACCCGAAGTCGACCGGCCGGATCCGGTTCTCGCCCCGGACCCAGAGGGTACCTTTGCCGCAGGCGAACGCGTCCCATGAAGCTCACGGGCCGCTCGGTGCCCTGCATGGACAGCACCCCGTGGAGGGTCAGCAGCACGTCGGTGTTGTCGGTCAGCGACGTGAACGAGCCTCGACCTTGTCGATCCGGTAGCGGATCTCCGGATGGCGCTCTCCGTCGAGCGCCCGGCGGAGATCCTTGTCCCGGCCGGCCTTCCCGGTGCGCAGGCTGGCGACCGGCGCGGTCAGGGTGCCCTTGATGGGTTTCTTGAGATCCTCGATGTCCAGCTCCACCTCGCCGCTGGGAGTCTCGCTCGCTCCGCTGAAGTTGCCGAATGAGTGGAAGGCGTCGAAGCCCACGCGGCTCTTGCCGCTCTCCACGACCCAGCGCTCGGTCGCGGCGATTGCCGATCCGCGAGAGGAGGACTCCGAAGAGCGCGGCGGGTGAGCAGTGCTGAAATGAGTCGTCCGGGCACAGGGTGGATACCATGGGCGCCACGAGCGGGTCAACCGTCGGCGGGAAAATTGTTGACACTGCCGGAGGCCCGGTCTTACCGTCTAAATGCCCGCCATGACGAGCGACTGATGCTGCCGTAGCCCCCAGCGCCTCCTGGCATGCTTCATGCGGTTCGGCTCGGGATCCGGAACAAGCCCGGCATGCTGGGCCGCGTCACGTCGGTCATCGGCAAGGCCGGCGGGGACATCGGCGCCGTGGACCTGGTCGAGATGACCGGCGACCGCGTCCTGCGCGACATCACGATCAAGGCCCGCGACAGCCGAGCACGGCCAGCACATCATCGACGCCTGCGAAAGCTCGTCCGGCGTGCGGGTCGTCAACATCTCCGACCGCACGTTCCTGATGCACCTCGGCGGCAAGATCGAGATCCAGCAGCAAGGTCCCGATCCGGACCCGCGACGACCTGTCGCATGGCCTATACGCCCGGCGTGGCCCGCGTGTGCCTGGCCATCAAGGACGGACGCCGAGCCGCGCCTTCACGCTGACGATGAAGCACAACACCGTGGCGGTGGTCACCGACGGCACCGCCGGTCCTCGGCCTCGGTGACATCGGCCCCGAGGCGGCGCTGCCGGTCATGGAGGGCAAGGCCATGCTCTTCAAGGAGCTGGCCGGCGTCGACGCCTTCCCGATCTGCCTGGACACCAAGGACCCCGACAAGATCGTCGAGACGGTGAAGCTGATCGCGCCCGTCTTCGGTGGCATCAACCTGGAGGACATCGCCGCGCCCGCGCTGCTTCGAGGTCGAGGAGCGGCTGCGCAAGGAGCTCGACATCCCGGTCTTCCACGACGACCAGCACGGCACCGCGGTGGTGGTCCTGGCGGCCCTGCTCAACGCGCTCAAGATCGTCAAGCAAGGACCTCCGAGCGCCTGCGCGTCGTGGTCTCGGGCGTGGGCGCGGCGGGCACGGCGACGATCAAGATCCTCGCTCGCCGTCGGCGTTCGCGACATCGTCGGCGTGGACGAGCACGGCACGATTCACCGCGGCCGCACGGCGGGGATGGACTTCATGAAGCAGTGGGTCGGCCGCGGCGACCAACCCGCGGCGTCGTCGGCCGGCATGGCCGACGCGCGTCAGGGGCGCGGACGTGTTCATCGGCCTGTCGGTGCCCGCGCGTCCTCACCGCTGCGGGACGTGCGCACCATGGCGCGGCGACCGCATCGTGTTCGCGATGGCGAACCCGGTGCCGGAGATCCAGCCCGAGGAGGTCGAGCGCTACGTCGCGGTCGATGGCCACCGGCCGCTCCGACTACCCGAACCAGATCAACAACGTGCTCTGCTTCCCGGGCTTCTTCCGCGGGCTGCTCGACTCGCGCGCCCGCGCGGTCAACGACGAGATGAAGATCGCCGCGGCCCGCGCCATCGCGTCGTGCGTGGGCGGAGCGAGCTCGGGCCCGAGTACATCATCCCGAGCGTGTTCAACAAGGCCGTGGCGCCGGCGGTGGCCCGGGAGGTCGCGAAGGCCGCGCAGCAGACCGGCGTGGCGCGGCGCCGCCGCTCGCGTCGACGCGCCGCACTGGGCCTGAGCGCCGTGAGCTGGCGGTGACCGCTCCCCGCTGGTCGGTCGTGATCCCGGCCTACAACGAGGCGGCCCGACTGCCCGCGCTACCTGCAGCGAGATCGCCGCGCTACTTCGACGGGCGCGGCGAGGCCTACGAGGTGCTCGTGGTGGACGACGGCAGCCGCGACGCGACCGCCGGAGCGCGTGCGCCAGCTGGCCCGGGCGTATCCCGCGCTGCATCCGTGCACTCGCCGGCCGGAACCGCGGCAAGGGCGCACGCGGTGCGGGCCGGCATGCTGCGCGCGCCGCCGGCGACTGCCGGCTCATGGCCGACGCCGACGGCGCCACGCCGATCGGCGAGGTCAAGCGGCTCGAGGCGGCGGTGCGACGCCGGCGCCGACATCGCCGTCGGCTCGCGGGCGCTCGCCGACCCGTCGGTGGTCGCGGTGCGCGCCTGCACCGGCAAGCTCGTCCGGCGACGTCTTCCAACTTCATGGTGCGCGCGCCGTCGGGGTCGCCCGGCGTGGTCGACACGCAGTGCGGCTTCAAGCTCTTCCGGCGCGGCGGCGGCGCGAGCCTGTTCGGCGCTGGTCGGCACCGACGGCTTCGGCTTCGACGTCGAGCTGCTGCTGCTCGCGCAGCGCCGCGGCTATCGCGTTGCCGAGGTCGCCGTCAACTGGGCCGATCAGCCCGGCTCGAAGGTCGGCGTGCGTCACGCGACGGCCCGCGCATGTGTCGCGAGGTCCTTGCGGCGCGGGCGCGCCTCGGCCGCGCGGACGCGGCGAGGCGGACGCGCGTGATCGCCGACGCGCCCAGGAGATCGAGCCGTTCCTCGCGGTCGAGGTGTTCCAGCGCGCCAGAGCGCTCGAGCGCGCAGGGCATCGACGTCATCCACCTCGAGTCCGGCGAGCCCGACTTCGACACGCCGTCGGTGATCCGCGAGGCGGCGCGAGAAGGCGCTCAAGGACGGCCGCACGCCGCTACGCGCACACCCTCGGCGATCCTGCCGCTGCGCGAGGCCATCGCCGAGCACTACCGCGACCCGGTACGGCGTCGACGGTCTCGCCGGATCAGATCCTCGTCACCGCCGGGACCTCGCCGGCCGATGCTGCTGCTCTTCGGCGCGCTGCTCGAGCGCGGGCGACGAGGTCGTGCTCTCCGACCCGCACTACGCCTGCTATCCGAAGTTCGTGAAGTACGCGGAGGCGGTGCCGGTGTACGTGCCGATCGTCCGAGGAGCGACGGCTTCCAGTTCCGGCCGGAGGCGGTCGGCGGCGGCGCTGACGCCCGCGGACGCAGGGCCATCCTCGTCAACTCGCCGGCCAACCCGACCGGCGCCGTGCTGGCGCCGGACCGGCATGGCGGCGCTCGCCGCAGGCTGCGGGCCCGTGGATCGTCTCCGACGAGATCTACCACGGCCTCACCTACGAGGGGCCGCGACCACACGATCCTCGAGTTCACCGACCGCGCGTTCGTGCTCAACGGCTTCTCAAGGCCTACGCCATGACCGGCTGGCGCCTCGGCTACGTGATCGCGCCGCCGAGTTCATGCGCACGCTCCAGCGCCGCGCACGGCAAACTTCTTCATCTCGACCAACGAGTTCGTGCAGTGGGCGGCGCTCGCCGCGCCTCCGCGAGGCTGGCGCCGAGACGCGGCGCGCTTCCGCCGGATCTTCGACGAGCGCCGGCGGGCGATGGTGGCCGGGCTCCGGCGCACGGCCTCGGGGTCGGTGCGCCGCCGACCGGCGCCTTCTACGTTGCTCGCCAACGCTCGGCCGCTACACCGCCGACTCGCCGCCTTCGCGTTCGAGCTCCTCGAGCGCGCCCACGTCGCGGTGACGCCGGGGTCGACTTCGGCGCGAACGCCGAGGGCTATCTGCGCTTCTGCCTACGCCAAGTCGCTCGAGCGTATCGAGGAGGCGCTCGAGCCGCCTCGGCCGCTTCCTCAGCGCGAGCGCGCGGCGCGATGAGCGACGCCGGCCTGCGTGATGTGCGAGCGTGGTCGGCGAAGGCGGAGAGCACTTCATCGCCGACCTGGCCGACTGCCGCGCCGTACCTCAACGAGGACCAGTTCTTCCCGGGCTGGGTCTTCGTGGTGCTCGCGCCGGCACGCCAGCGAGCTCTACGAGCTGACCCGCGCCGAGCGCGCGCGCTCATCGAGGACGTGAGCCGGGTGGCGCAGGCGCTCGCCGCGCGTATCAGCCCGGTCAAGATGAACTACGAGCTGCCTCGGCAACCAGGTGCCGCACATCCACTGGCACCTGGTGCCGCGCCTGATCCGGCGCCTCCGCGCGCCCATCTGGACGGTCGAGCCCGGTGGTGGCCCCCGCCCCGCGGTGGGCGCGCGAGCGGATCGCCGTCGATCCGCCGGGGCTCCTGCCTGAGCGGATGGACCCGGCCTTTCTACGCGGCGGTGCACGCGGAGGACGCGACCGCGCCCACCGGCGGTTCCTCGGGCGGCGCGCGCGGTCATCCTCGCCGGAGATGGCCTCGCCGGCTCGCCCGCGCGGCTGCGCGCGCATGGCCGAGCTTCGGCCGCGGCAGCGGCGGCATGTGCTGGAGGCGCTCGGCCGCTTCGGGACCGCGGTGGGCGTGGGAGATGGATGCCGCGCTCCGCGCCCGGGTTCGGCGCGGGCCTCGACGCGCGGCCGGCGCCTCTGCCGGACACGGATCCCGCGCTGGAGCCCGGGCGCTGGGATCGCAGGTTTCATGCCTCTTCGACGTGCTCGAGCATCGCGGACGACGAGGCCGGGCTCGCCCGCCGCGTGCCGGCGGCTCGTGCCGGCGGCCGGCCTCGTGACGCGGTGCCGGCCTATGCGTGGCTCTTGAGTCACGACGAGCTGCTGGGCACCGCCGCCGCTGGCACCGCGCGGGCGTCTGCGTGACAGGCCGCGGAGCGGGGCTGGCTACGCGGTGGAGCGGCTGACCTACTTCAACGCCTCGTCCCCGGCGCCACCGATCACGGCGGTGCCGTCTGTCCGGGCGGCACTGCGGCGGCCCGGGCACGACCTCGACCGTCCGGCGCCGTGGCCCTGAACCGCGCGCTCGCGGCGTGCTTCTCGGCCGAGGCGCGGCTGCTGCGGTGGGCGTCGCCTGCCGTTCGGCACTCCCGGATCCTGCAGCGGTGAGGCCGCCGCGCCGATTCATGACCGGCCGGCTACCGGCTCGCCCTGGCCGGTCTGCTGATGGGCTGGCCGCGGTCATGCGGCTGCCCGGCTCGGGATCGATCGCCGCCCGCCCGAGTGGGATCACGCCAACCATCTCGAGCGGCTGGCGCTGTCACCGAGCCTCGCGGACGCCGGGGGCAGACTGGCTCGCAGAGATCATCGCCGAGTCGAGCTTCTACCCGCCGATCGTGCACGTGCGCGGCCGGGCTCTCGTACTCGCTCCGCCCGTCGTGCCGCTGACCGCCCAGGCCGGTGATCTGGGGTTTCTTCGTCGTGGGCACGCTGGCGGTCTCGGTGTCGGGCGGCGGCTGCTTCGACCCGAGCGCGGGTTTGCTCGCCGCATTCCTCTTCGCCACCGCGCCCTTCGTGCGTGTTCGCGCTGCTGAACTTCCAGCTCGACCTGCCGCTGGCGGCCATGGTGGCCCTGGCCCTACACGCTCGTGCGGCACGGAGGACCTTCGTCCGCCGGTGGTGCTCGGGCTGGGCCTGGTGCTCGGCCTGGGCATGCCTCACCAAGCCGCCCTTCGCCGCCTATCCGTCGGGACCGCCCTCTGGGCCGCGTGGCGGGGCTCCGGGCGCGCCGGATCGCGGGCCCGCCTGCTCGCACCTGCTCGCGGCGCTGGGCGTGGTGGGAGCGGTCGCGCTGCCCGGTACGGGCCGCGGCTCGGCGGGTGCTCGGCCGCAGATCATCAATCGCTCCGTTCAAGCAGGCGGCGCGAATCGGGGCACGCGCCGGCGCTGAGCGGTCGCTGCTGTTCTATCCGCAGTGATCATTCCCCAGTGGGGGTCTCCCGGCCACCGCGTCTTCACGCTCTGGGGATCTGGCGGCGTCGACGCGGTCCCGCGGCCGCGAGCCCGTCTGGGCGCGCGCTGGTGCCGTTCCGTGATCTTCGTCCTGATCCAGAACAAGAACCTGCGCTACGCCCGTTCGCTGCCCGCCGCCGCGCTGGCTGCCGCGCGGCCGGGCGTGAGCGCGGTCCCGCCGCGCGCGGCGGCGGGGGTCGGCTGGGCCTGCGTGATCGCGGGCGCGCGTGCAGGTGCTGGCGGCTCGCGCCCCGCCTCCCACGCCGCTGGCGCCGGTCGTCTCCTCCGTCGGTGTTCTCCTGACCGCCCGACGGGCGCGACTGGCATCACCGGAGCCCGAGGCCATCCTGCGCGGCGGCGGCCCCGGCGGGCGCGGTGGCGGTGGTGCCCAACGACAACTTCTCTATCCAACTTCCGCTACGAAGGTTACGCGCGATCGACTGCCGCTCCGTCTGAGCGGCCGTGGAGCAGGCGCCGCTCGTCGTGGACTTCGCCCATCGTCAAGACGGGCGACCAGGGGCCTGACGCGGCCTCCGCCAAGCCCGACCGGATCATGGCGCGCGCTCGAGGGGCGGCGATCCGTGGCTGGCCGCCGCGTCACCCGGTGATCGCAGGCGGGAACTGCCGCCTGCCCGACGGCAGCCGCGGGCATGGTGCGGACGCGCCGGCCCGCGCGCGAGTCGACGCGGTCAGCGACGCTGGCCGCGCTCGCGGCGGCTTGCGGCGGGGGCCAGCGCGTTTCTCGAGGACTGCTGCGCGCGAGGCGTGGGGCGCGACCATGCGCCCGGAGTACTCCGCGGGAGGCCCGATGCTCGCGATGGCGAGCTGGCGGCGGGATCGGTGGACGCGGTGGTCGGGAGGCGGAGGCGGCGCTGGTGGGCGAGGTGGGCACCGGCGGACGCCGCCGCTGGGCGTCGGCGCCGGTGCGGCGGTCGCGTCGCGGGCGCCGTGGTGGTGAACCCGGGCCGGCTTCGCGGCGACCGGCGCCGCTGGAGGTCCGCTCGGATGTCGAGTTCGCTCCGCGATGGAGCGGCTCGGGGGTGGCCGAGGCGGGACCCGCGTGCGTTCATGCGCGCCCAGCAGCGCGGCCTGGCCGGGGGGCGGCCACCCGCGCTGAGGACGGATGATCGCAGCGCGCTGGAGCGCTGTCCCCGAGGGCCCGCGGCTGATCGGCGCGGCTGGCGTCTGCGTGCCGGGCCGTCGCCGGCGCGATCCGTTCGCGCTGCGCGCACGGCGGACGTCCGCTGCGGGGAGCGCGCCTGGCGCGCCGGATCCTCCCGGTGGACTGGATCGGCGCAATCCCCGATCCGACGCCTCGCGCCTGCGCCGGCTGCGCATGCCGGTGTCGCATGGCGCCACGACCCCGAATCGCTGCGGGACCGCCTGGAGGTCGGCGTGGATCGAGGTCCGGCGCGCGGCGACGCGCTGAGCTGAAAGGAGCGACGCTGATGGCGGGAGAGCCCTGGCGGAGCGGAAGGCGTCGGGCCGGCACGCATCCTCGACGGCGGCTCGCCCGAAGGCCTATCCTGCCGCGCGGACCGCGCTCGACTTCGTCCACGCCGCTGGAGCTGCCGGTCGCGACGATCCTGTCTCGCGCAGTGCACCGGATCGAGCGGGTCAACGCAGGTCACCGCCGGGCTCTTCTCCCGACGCTATCCGGCCGGCGCGCGGACTGGGCGGGGGTGCCGCTCCGCGGTCAGCTCGAGCGCGAGATCCACTCCACCGGCTTCTATCCGGGCCAAGGCCAAGTCGCTCCTCGGCATGGCCCGGGCGCTGGTGGAGCGCCACGGCGGGCCGAGGTGCCGCGCACGCTCGACGAGCTCGACGGAGCTCCCCGGGGTGGGCCGGAAGACGGCCAACGTGGTGCTGGGCAATGCGTTCGGCATCCCGGCCCTGGCGGTGGATACCCACGTGTTCCGCGTGTCGCAACGCCTGGGGCCGGCCCTTGGCGACGATGCCGAGAAGATCCACGACCAGCCTGCCAGGTCCTGCCGCGCCCACGTTGGACGCAGGCCAGCTAATTCTCATTCTCCATGGCCGGCGGGTCTGGTGCCGCCCGCAAGCCGGCCTGCCAGGATCTGCCCGATCCTGGCGCTCTGCCCGTGGCCGGCAAAACCAAGGCCGCTGCCGCCAAGCCTGGCCCGCCGCCGGGGCGCAGGGTAGTTGACCGCATGAGGTCTTTCTTTTATGATTACCCGTTGCCATTGAAGCCGTGTTCGACGTGGCCGCGGAGGCCTTATCCGGACGGAGATCATGACGACGCTGATGCCGAAGGAAGAGGATGTGGAGCGCAAGTGGTTCGTGGTGGATGCCCAGGATCGAGTCCCGCCGCCTCGCGACCAGGTGGCGACGGTGCTGCGGGGCAAGACAAGCCCCAGTTCTCGCCGCACCTCGACGTGGGCGATCACGTGGTGGTCATCACGCCGAGAAGGTGCACTCACCGGGCGCAAGCTGACCGGACAAGATCTACCGCTGGCATAGCGGCTACATCGGGGGACTGGAGCAATACGTAAACTGAACGAAGTACAA
>ERZ1370068.4343-contig-342_pt1 | contig 22748 bp, 44 predicted proteins | sample MGYA00561227_ERZ1370068 | MGnify/ENA primary metagenome ERZ1370068 (study PRJEB38410, sample SAMEA6850437) | metagenome | study: Metagenomic assessment of the ecological functions of the soil: analysis of the soil microbiota associated with the...
GACGGTGACCGGTGCTCGTCGAGCGTCGGGTGAAGCACCCGCTCTACGGCAAGGTCGTGACCCGGTCCAGCAAATACCACGCGCACGACGAGAAGCAACGAGTACAAGGAAGGCGACCTGGTCGAGATCGAGGCTTGCCGGAAGCTCGCCAAGACCAAGGCCGTGGCGGGTGAAACGTCTGATCGAGAAGGCCAAGGTCATCTAAAGTCACTGATTGAGTCGAAGAGCGTTGCAAGAAACGCATAAATCCTGCCATAATTCTGAGATTCGCCGCCGCAGGCAGGCAGCATTCAGGCGTCGCCGGCGGCGTTACCCGGACGGGTTCCAAGACTGGCCGCCGCAGGTGATGCAGCGACGCGGGCGGTGCCGAGGCGCGAGGCTTCAGCGCCGCCGGGCGGATTAAGTTGGAGATTAGCAACTGATCCAGATGCAGACGATGCTGGAGGTCGCCGATAACACCGGTGCCCGGCGAGTGATGTGCATCAAGGTGCTCGGCGGCAGCAAGCGCCGATACGCCGCACATCGGCGACGTGATCAAGGTCAGCATCAAGGATGCGGCGCCGCGCGGCCGCGTGAAAAAGGGCGAGATCTACCACGCGGTGGTCGTGCGCACGCGGCAGGGCGTGCGCCGCGACTGACGGCGCGCAAGGTCAAGTTCGACACCAACGCAGCGGTGCTGCTGACTCCCAAGCTGGAGCCGATCGGCACGCGCATTCTCGGGCCGGTGACCGCGAGTTGCGCACCGAGCGGTTCATGAAGATCGTATCGCTCGCGCCGGAGGTACTCTATGATCCATGCGCAAGATCAAGAAGGGCGACAACGTCGTCGTGCATCGCCGGCCGCGACAAGGGCAAGCGCGGCGACGTCGACGGACGCGTCGGCGCCGACGCACGTGCTCGTCGCCGGCGTCAACCAGGTCAAGAAGCACCACGGCCGAACCCGATGAAGAACCAGCCGGGCGGGCATCGTCACCAAGGAAATGCCGATCCACGTCTCGAACGTCGCGATCTGGAACCCGGTGACGCAGAAGGCCAGACCGCATCGGCTTCCGCGACGCTGAGGACGGCCGCAAGGTCCGCTTCTTCAAGTCGAACGGCGAAGTGATCGGAGTCCTGACGATGGCGCGCCTCAAGGAAGATCTACAAGAAGGAAGTCGTCCCGGCGCTGATCAAGCAGTTCGGCTACAAGTCGACGATGCAAGTGCCGCGCCTGACGAAGATCGTCCTCAACATGGGCGTGGGCGAAGCGGTCGCCGACAAGAAGATTCTGGAGAACGCGGTCGGCGACATGACCAAAGCTCGCCGGCCAGAAGCCGGTGATCACCAAGGCGAAGAAGTCGATCGCGGTGTGGAAGATCCGCACCGGCTACCCGATCGGCTGCATGGTGACGCTGCGCCAGGACCGGATGTACGAGTTCCTCGACCGGCTGGTGTCGATCGCGCTGCCGCGCGTGCGCGACTTCCGCGGCGTGTCGGGCGATCCTTCGACGGCCGCGGCAACTTCAACCTGGGCGTCAAGGAGCAGATCATTTTTCCGGAAATCGAGTACGACAAGATCGACGCGATCTGCGGGCATGAACATCACGATCGCGACGACGGCAAAGACCGACGCCGAGGCGAAGGCGCTGCTCGCCGCGTTCAAATTCCCGTTCAAGAACTGAGGACAAGCCATGGCGAAAACGGCTGTCATCAACCGCGACCTGAAAGCGCCGCGTGACGGTGAAGAGATACGCGAAGAAGCGCAGCCGAGCTGCTGGCGATCATCGACAACGCCAAGGTCTCCGACGAGGACCGGCTCGCGGCGCGGCGCAGAGCTGCGAGCAGCTGCCGCGCGACTCGAGCGCGACGCGACTGCGCAACCGATGCAGGCTCACCGGCCGCCCGCGCGGCGTGTACCGCAAGTTCGGGCTGGGGCGCAACAAGCTGCGCGAGATCGCGATGCGCGGCGAGATCCCGCGGCGTCGTCAAGGCGAGCTGGTCAGGCGCGCGACATGTCGCCGACGCGGTCGCGCACATGAACGCGACTGAGGCGACAACTGCGCAACTGACGGCAGCGATGCAGGTTGAGGTGACACATGCAGCATGAGTGATCCGATCGCCGACATGCTGACGCGCATCCGCAACGCGCAGCTCGCGGAGAAGGCCACCGTGCAGATGCCGACGTCCAAGGTCAAGGTGGCCATCGCCAAGGTGCTGAAGGACGAGGGCTACATCGAGGGCTTCGCCGTGGTCGGCGAGGAAGCCGGCCGCAGCTGGAGATCGCGCTGAAGTATTACGCGGGCCGGCCGGTCATCGAGAAGATCGAGCGCGTATCGAAGCCGGGACTGCGCATCTACAAGGGCGAAGGACGATATCCCGCGCGTGATGAACGGGCTCGGGCATCGCCATCGTCTCGACCTCGCGCGGCGTCGATGACCGACCGCAAGGCGCGCGCCACCGGCGTCGGCGGCGAAGTGATCTGCATCGTCGCCTGACGGAGAGACGACGACCATGTCGCGCATCGGAAACAGCCCGATCAAGCTTGCCGCCCAAGGTCGAGGTGACCTGGCGGCGGGCGAGATCTCCGTCAAGGGTCCGCTCGGTTCGCTTGTCGCAGCGCTTCGGCGCAGGCATCGCGATCGAGCAGGACGGCGACACGCTGATGTTCAAGGCCGACAACGCCGAAGGCGAATGCGATGCACGGCACGGTGCGCGCGCTGGTCGCCAACATGGTCAAGGGCGTCACCGCCGGCTACGAAGAAGAAGCTCGCGCTGGTCGGCGTCGGTTACCGCGCGCAGGCCGCGGGCGACAAGCTCAATCTGTCGCTGGGCTTCTCGCACCCGGTCGTGCACAAGATGCCGAAAGGCGTCAAGGTCGAGACGCCGCTGCAGACCGAAATCGTCATCAAGGGCGTCGACAAGCAGCAGGTCGGCCAGGTCGCGGCGGAGATTCGCGCCTACCGCCCGCCGGAGCCGTACAAGGGCAAGGGCGTGCGCTACGCCGGCGAGCGCGTGATCGTCGAGAACGAAGAAAGTAATCGCCGCGAACAACGACGGATGATCTGGAGAGCTCGACATCATGAACAAGAAGGACGCTCGTGCCCGCCGCAGCCCGCAAGACCCGGCTGCGCATCGCCGAGCAGCGCGCGCACCGGCTGGTCGTCGAGCCGGTCGAACAACCATATTTACGCGCAGATCATCGCGCCGTCCGGGGACAGGGTGCTCGCCAGCGCCTCGACGCGTCGAGGCCGACGTGCGCAAGGACCTGAAGAACGGCGGCAACAAGGCCGCCGCGGCGACGGTGGTCAGCAAGCGCATCGCCGCGAAGGCGAAGGCAGCGCGGCATCGAGGCGGTCGCGTTCGACCGCTCGGGATTCAAATATCACGGCCGCGTGAAGGCGCTGGCCGACGCTGCCCGCGAAGGCGGTCTGAAGTTCTAGCGCCACATAACGGACGAGGATCGAACATGGCAAAGCCAATGGGCAGGCAGCAGAGCCGGCAGCAGCAGGACGATCGGGGCGACGGCCTGCGCGAGAAGATGATCAGCATCAACCGCGTCACGAAGGTGGTGAAGGGCGGGCGCATTCTGGCGTTCGCCGCGCTTGACGGTCGTCGGCGACGGCGACGGCGCGGGTCGGCATGGGCAAGGGAAGGCCGAAGGAAGTCCCGGTCGCGGTGCAGAAGGCGATGGAAGAGGCGCGCCGCAGGATGATCAAGGTGCGGCTGAAAAGCGGCTCGCTGCATCACGCGGTTCAGGGACGCGCACGGCGCGACCAGGGTTTTCATGCAGCCGGCGTCCGAAGGTACCGGCATCATCGCCGGCGGCCCGATGCGCGCGGTTTTCGAAGTCGTCGGCGTGACCAACATTCTGGCCAAATGCCACGGGCTCGACCAATCCGTGTACAACGTCGTACGGGCGACGCTCAACGCGCTGCGAGAACGGCAACTGCGCCGGCGGATATCGCCGAGCAAGCGCGGACTGACGGTCGAGCAGCTGACGGAGGCTTGAAATCGTGGCCGCGGACAAGCAAACTGGAAGACTGAGGATCACGCTCATCAAGGGCTTGCATGGGCAAGAAAGACGACCACCGCGCGACGGTGCGCGGCCTCGGCCTCGAGATGGCGCAGCCACACGGTCGAAGCTCGACGACACGCCGGCAAGTGCGCGGCATGATCAGCAAGGTCGGCTACATGCTGAGCGTCGCGAAGGTCGGCCGGGGCAAGGCCGATGAGCAGGCACAACGCTTAGGACAGCAGCAATGCGAATGAACGACGATCAAGCCTGCCGCCGGCAGCAAGAAGGCGCGACGCCGCGTCGGACGCGGCATCGGCAGCGGCTCTGGGCAAGACGGCCGGGCGCGGCAACAAGGGCCAGAAGTCGCGCGTCGGGCGGCTTCCACAAGGTCGGCTTCGAAGGCGGCCAGATGCCGCTGCAGCGCCGCCTGCCCAAGCGCGGCTTCGTGTCGCGCATCTGCGCGAAGACGATACCGCCGAGGTGCGCCTGTCCGACCTCGCCAAGCTGCCGATCGCCGACATCGATATCCTGGCGCTGAAAGCCGCGGGCTGCGTGCCGGCGGCGCGCGAAGACGGCGAAGGTCATCAAGATCGCGGCGGAAATTGAAGAAGGCGGTGAAGCTCGTCGGGCCGTGCTGGCGACCGAAGGGCGCCGCGCGCGGCCATCGAGGCCGCAGGCGGCAGCATCGCGCTGAGCGGCAGGAACTGTCAGACCTAGAGACGACACGACCGTTGGCTACGATCAATCCGGCGCAAAAGAGCGGCAACCAAGTACGCAGACCTGAAGAAGCGTCTGCTGTTTCCTGCTCGGCGCGCTCGTCGTCTACCGGATCGGGACGCATATCCCGGTGCCGGGAATCAACGCGTCGGTGCTCGACGAATTGTTCAAGTCGCAGCAGGGCGGCATCCTCGGCCTGTTCAACGTGTTTTCCGGCGGCGCGCTGTCGCGCTTCTCGATCTTCGCGCTGGGGATCATGCCGTACATCTCGGCGTCGATCATCATGCAGCTGTTGCACGGTGGTCGTGCCCACGCTCGAAGCGCTCAAGAAGGAAGGCGAGGCCGGGCCGCCGCAAGATCACGCAGTACACGCGCTACGCGACGCTGGGGCTCGCGTTCTTCCAGGGCCTCGGCATCTCGATCGCGCTCGAAGCGCAGGCCGGGCTGGTGGTCGACCCGGGCGTCGCGTTCCGCTTCCTGTCGGCGGTCACGCTGGTGACCGGGACGATGTTCCTGATGTGGCTCGGCGAGCAGATCACCGAGCGCGGGCCTCGGCAACGGCATCTCGCTGATCATCTTCGCCGGCATCGCGGCCGGCCTGCCGCGCGCGATCGGGCAGACGCTCGAGCAGACGTCAATACCGGCGCGTATTCGATTCCGCTGGTGCTCGGCATCGCCGCGCTGGTCGTCGTGGTGACGGCGTTCGTGGTGTTCGTCGAGCGGGCGCTGCGCAAGATCCAGGTGAACTACGCCAAGCGCCAGGTCGGCAACAAGGTCTACGCCGGGCCAGCAGTCGTTCCTGCCGCTCAAGCTCAACATGGCCGGGCGTGATTCCGCCGATCTTCGCGTCGTCGATCATCCTGTTCCCGGCGACGCTGGCGCAGTGGTTCGGCTCGAGCGAGAACACGATCTGGCTGCGCGACCTCGCGGCGACGCTCGCGCCCGGGCCAGCCGGTGCACGAGATACTGTACGCGGCGGCGATCATCTTCTTCTGCTTCTTCTATACGGCGCTGCAGTACAACCCGAAGGAGACCGCGGAGAACCTGAAGAAGAGCGGCGCGTTCATTCCCGGGTATCGTCCCGGCGAGCAGACCGGCGAAGTACATCGAGAAGATCACGCTTGCGTCTGACGCTGATCGGCTCGATATACCTGGTGGTGGTGCTGCTTCATCCCGAACTTCCTGATCGCCTGGAAGAACGTGCCGTTCTACTTCGGCGGCACGTCGCTCCTGATCATCGTGGTCGTGACGATGGACTTCATGACCCAGGTGCAGGCGTATGTGATGTCGCAGCAGTACGAGAGCCTGCTCAAGAAGGCGAACTTCAAGGGCGGATTACCGACGCGCTGATGGCGAAAGAAGAAACGATACAGATGCAGGGAGAAGTCCTGGAGACGCTGCCCAACGCGACGTTCCGGGTGAAGCTGGAGAACGGCCACGTAGTGCTGGGTCACATCTCCGGAAAGATGCGGATGCACTACATCAAGATTTTGCCGGGCGACAAGGTGACGGTGGACCTGACGCCGTACGACCTGTCCCGGGCGCGGATCATTTTCCGCGCGAAGTAGCGCGGTCGGAAGCGAAAGGAACAGACGATGAAAGTACTGGCTTCGGTGAAGAAGATTTGCCGCAACTGCAAGATCATCCGGCGCAACGGCGTCGTGCGCGTCATTTGCACGGACCCGCGGCACAAGCAGCGGCAAGGCTAACGGAATCGAACCGACTAGGGTAAAGAACATGGCCCGTATTGCAGGCGTCAACATTCCGAATCACCAGCACGCCGAAATCGCGCTGACGGCGATCTACGGCATCGGCCGCCCGCGCGCGCAGTCGATCTGCGAGGCCGCGGGCGTCGACGCACGCGGCCAAGATCAAGGACCTGTCCGACGCGCAGATGGACAAGCTGCGCGAGCTCGTGCGGCAGTACACGGTCGAGGGCGACCTGCGCCGCGAGGTGACGATGAGCATCAAGCGGCTGATGGACCTCGGCTGCTACCGCGGCGTGCGGCACCGCAAGGGCCTGCCGGTGCGCGGTCAGCGCACGCGCACCAACGCGCGCACCCGCAAGGGACCGCAAGAAGCGCGGCAGGCGACGCGTCGCGCGGACCGCCAAGCCGGCGGCAGCCCGGCCGAAGCAACGCAGATCGAGGACACCGAACAGAATGGCACAGGCAACCACCGAATGGCACAGGCACCGACCGGCGCCGCGCGCGCGCAAGAAGGTCAAGAAGAACGTCTCCGAGGGCATCGCGCACATCCACGCGTCGTTCAACAACACGATCATCACGATCACCGACCGGCAGGGCAACGCGCTGTCGTGGGCGACGTCGGGCGGCGCCGGCTTCAAGGGCTCGCGCAAGTCGACGCCGTTCGCGGCGCAGGTCGCCGCCGAATCGGCGGGCAAGGCGGCGCAGGAATGCGGCGTCAAGAACCTCGAGGTGCGGATCAAGGGCCCGGGCCCCGGCCGCGAGTCGGCGGTGCGCGCGTTGAACGCGCTCGGGACTCAAGATCACCAGCATTTCGGACGTGACGCCGGTGCCGCACAACGGCTGCCGGCCGCCGAAGCGCCGCAGGATCTAGCGCTCGGTTTTCGTTGAGTTTCTGCTGAAAATCGATCGGGCTCCGCCTGCGATTTTCAGGTGACTAATTCCGGACGAAAGTAGGTTTCACTTTTGTCACGAAAGGACATAAGTGGCTCGATACACCGGACCCAAATGCAAGCTGGCGCGACGGGAAGGCACCGACCTTTTCCTGAAAAGCGCGCGTCGATCGCTCGACTCCAAGTGCAAGCTCGATTCCAAGCCGGGCCAGCACGGCGTGAAGTCCGGGCATGCGCCATGTCGGACTACGGCAACCAGCTGCGCGAGAAGCAGAAGCTGCGCCGCACCTACGGCATCCTCGAGCGGCAGTTCCGCCGCTACTTCACGATGGCCGCGCAGGCAAAGGGCTCGACCGGCGCGAACCTGCTGCAGCTGCTCGAATCGCGGCTGGACAACGTCGTCTACCGGATGGGCTTCGGCTCGACCCGCGCCGAAGCGCGCCAGCTCGTGTCGCACCGCGCGGTGACGGTCAACGGCAAGGTCGTCAACATTCCGTCGGCGCTGGTCAAGGCCGGCGACGTCGATCGCGGTCAGGGAAGGCGCCAAGGACGCAGCTGCGCATCGTCGACGCGCTGCAGCTCGCCGAGAAGATCGGCTTTCCGTCGTGGGTCGAGGTCGACGTGAAGAAGATGGCCGGCACGTTCAAGGGTGCGCCCGACCGCTCCGAGTTCGGCCAGGACATCAACGAGAGCCTCGTCGTCGAGCTGTACTCGAAGTAACTGGCGCGGTTCCCAGGGCTCGCCGAGTCTTGACCGGAGTTTCGATCTAAGGACTCCGCATGCAGAGCAACGCTTCTCTTGAAACCGCGCATCATCGACGTGCAGAGCACGTCGCCGTTCCACGCCAAGGTGGTGATGGAGCCGTTCGAGCGGGGCTACGGCCACACGCTCGGCAACGCGCTGCGTCGCGTGCTGCTGTCGTCGATGCCCGGCTACGCGCCGACCGAAGTCAAGATCACCGGCGTGCTGCACGAGTACTCCGGCGCTCGACGGCGTGCAGGAGGACGTCGTCGACGTCCTTCTCAACCTCAAGGGCGTGGTGCTGAAGCTGCACAACCGCGACCACGTCACGCTGAAGCTCGCCAAGACCGGCGAGGGCCCGGTGACGGCCGCCGACATCGAGCCGAATCACGACGTCGAGATCATCAATCCCGAGCACTTCGATCGCGCACCTCACCGCGGGCGGCAAGATCGAGATGGAGATCAAGGTCGAGAAGGGCCGCGGCTACCAGCCGGCGACCGTGCGCGCATCAAGCCGGACGGCGGCCGCAGCATCGGCAACATCCTGCTCGATGCGTCGTTCTCGCCGGTGCGCCGCGTCAGCTACTCGGTCGAGAGCGCCGCGTCGAGCAGCGCACCGACCTCGACAAGCTGGTGATGGACATCGAGACCAACGGCGTCGATCGAGCCCGAGCAGGCGATCCGCTACGCGGCGTCGCATTCTGGTCGAGCAGCTCGGCGGTGTTCGCCGATCTGCAAGGGCACCGAAGCGCCGATCGAGCAGCGCTCGATGCCGCAGGTCGATCCGATCCTGCTGCGCCCGGTCGACGACCTCGAGCTCACCGTGCGCTCGGCCAATTGCCTCAAGGCCGAGAACATCTATTACATCGGCGACCTGATCCAGCGCACCGAGACCGAGCTGCTGAAGACGCCGAACCTCGGCCGCAAGTCGCTGAACGAGATCAAGGAAGTGCTGGCCTCGCGCGGGCTTGTCGCTGGGGATGAAGCTCGAGAACTGGCCGCCGGCCGAACCTCGACCGGCCGTAAAGCGGAAGCCAAGGAAAATCATGCGTCACCGCCACGGACTGCGGAAACTCAACCGCACCAGCAGCCATCGCCTGGCGATGCTGCGGAACATGACCAACTCGCTGCTGACGCACGAGGTCGATCAAGACCACGCTGCCCAAGGCGAAGGAGCTGCGCCGCGTCGCCGAGCCGCTGATCACGCTCGGCAAGGACGCCGACGCTCGCCAACCGCCGGCTCGCGTTCGACCGCTTGCGCGACCGCGACGTCGTGTACAAGCTCTTCGACGAGCTCGGCCCGCGCTACGCGCACGCGCCCGGGCGGCTACCTGCGCATCCTGAAGTTCGGCTTCCGCATCGGCGACAACGCGCCGATGGCGCTGGTCGAGCTGATGGACCGGCCGGAGCCTGCCGCAGAGACGGTCAGAAGAGGCCAGACGCGGGTCAGGCAAGAAGGCAAGGGCTGGCAGGCGCCAAGGACAGGCCGGCGCAAAGCCGGAGCCAAGAAAGGCGCCAAGACCGAAGAGGCACGAGAGGAAGCCAAGGCGGCGCAGCGCGCAGAGAACCGTCGCGATCGCCAAAGAAGGCCGGGCTTGCCCCGGCCTTTTCGCGGATCCCGGATAGCGATCGGGGGCGCGTCAGGGTCCGTGGGCGCTAGCTCATTACTCGACCCGAATATTGGCGTCCCTGACGATCTTGCCCCATTTCGCGGTCTCGACCTTGATCATCGCCGCGAATTCCGCGGGCGTATTGCCGATCGGTTCGGCGCCAAGGCCGGCGAGCTTTTCCTGTACATCGGCTTGCGCCCAGCGCGGCGCGCGATTTCAGGCGAAGCCTGGCGACGATGTCGTTCGGCGTGCCGGCCGGCGCGACTGATGCTGTACCAGGACACGTGACGTCGAGATCGGGCAGGCCCGATTCCGCGAGCGTGGGCAATTCCGGCGCGGCGGCAACGCGTTTCGGGCCCGCGACGCCAAGCGCGACGAGCCTACCTGCGCCTGACTTGCGGCAGCGCCGACGGCGCGCCGGCGAACATCATCTGCACTTGTCCGCCGACGACGGCAGTGACGGCAGGCGCGATGCCGTTGAATGGAATATGCACGATGTCGACGCCTGCCATGCTCTTGCGAAAGCTCGCCGGCGAGATGCGCGCCGCTGCCGTTGCCCGGCGAAGAATAGTTGAGCGTTCCAGGATGCGCCTTCGGCATATCGGACCGACTCGGCGACGGTCTTCGTCGCGAGCGAGCGCGGGGCGGACGACCAGCACGTTGGGCACCGGCGGCGAGCACGGTGACCGGGGCGAGATCGCGGCGCGGACATCGTAGGGAACACTGCGGTAGAGGAACGGGATTGACGGTGAGTATTCCCGGCCGGGGCCGGCACCAGCGTGTAACCGTCGGGCGGGGACTTCGCGCCGAGTATCCACGCCGATGTTGCCGCTCCGGCGCCGGAGCGATTGTCGACGACGACGGCACCCTGCCTGTGGCTGGCCAGAGAGTCCTGTCGCCGATCGAGGCGGAGCGAGCGCGTCGGCGGGACCGCCCGGCGGGAACGGGACGATCAGCCGCAGACGACTTTCGCCGGAGGCCGCGTCGGCGGCGGGCGCGCCGGCGGCCGCGCGCCACTTGCACACAGCAGGCGAAGCGCGAGGACGGTACGTACGATACGCATGGCTGGGGGAAATCCCCGCCGTCAGTGGACGGGCAGCGAGCCGCAGGTCGCGGGTGCCGCCGTCGTCATGCGCGCTGGAGTCAGGCGGGTGCGCATCGCGGCGAGCGTAGCGCCGTTCCACGCGGCGCGCCATCTCCCGTCGATGAGCGTCACGCGAGTCCGCACCTTCGCGGCGAGCATCGCCGCCAAGCGCGTCACGCGCGCTCGCATCGGCGGCTGATTCCGGGGCGCGCCGGTGCCGAGAACGCCGGCGGTCATGAGGTCGGCAGCCGGAATCAGCGCCAGGCGCTTCAACGCGCGGTCGGCGCCGACGAATGCCTCGACGAACGCGTCGGCCGGTCGCGGCGAGGATCGCCTCGGCGTGTCGTATTGCGACGAGCGCGCCGTCGCTGCATGAATCGCGATCCGGTCGCCCATCTTGATCGCCTCGTCGATGTCGTGCGTGACGAACACGATCGTCTTCTTGCAGCGCCTGCAGGATTCGCAGGAACTCGTCCTGCAGCCGCGTCGCGGGTGATCGGGTCGATCGCGCCGAACGGCTCGTCCATCAGCATCACCGGCGGATCGGCCGCGAGCGCGCGCGCGACGCCGACGCGCTGGCTTCTGCCCGCCGGAGAGCTCGCGCGGGATAGCGATCGCGATAGATCGCCGGGTCCATGCCGACCAGCGCCGAGCAGCTCGTCGACGCGCGCCGTGCGATCTCGCGGCTCTCCCAGCCCGAGCAGCCGCGGCACCGTGGCGATGTTGTCGGCGATCGTCCAGTGCGGGAACAGGCCGACCTGCTGGATCACGTAGCCGATGCTGCGCCGCAGCGTCGACCGGATCGACGTCAGCACGTCGCGGCCGCTCGACCGTGATCGTCCCGCGCGTCGGGCTCGATCATCCGGTTGATCATGCGCATCGTCGTCGTCTTGCCGCAGCCGGACGGGCCGATGAGCACGCAGACCTCGCCCGTCGGGAATCGTCAGCGTCAGCCGATCGACCGCGGGACGCGCCGCGCCGGGAAACTGCTTGGTCGAGCGTCGGTGATCTCGATCATGCGCGCGCGCAATGCCTGCCGGCGTCAGCGCCCGCTGCAGCCAGCCGAACAAGCGATCGGCGCCGATGCGACGAGCAGCGTCGCCGGGAATCGCGCCGACCAGCGAGCTGCGGCAGCGCCATCATCGCGATGCCCGCGGTGATGAAATCGCCGAGGCCGCCGCCGCCGATGTACGCCGGCGAGCACCGCGCCCGACACGACCTGCACCGCGGCGGTGCGGATGCCGGCGAAGATCACCGGCAGCCGCGATCGGCAGCTCGACCTTGCGCACGATCTCGCGTGCGCGTCATGCCCATGCCGCGCGCGGCATCGACGATGTCGGGGTCGACCTGCCGGATCGCGGTGTAGGTGTTGATCAGGATCGGCGGCAGCGCGAGCAGCGTCAGCGCGAAGAGCGACGGCGCGAAATCCGGTCCCGAGCATCGGCATCACCAGCGCCAGCACCGCCAGCGACGGCAGCGTGCGGCCGATGTTCGCGGCGTTGATCGCGATCGAGCGCGCGCGCGGCGCGTGTCGGCGAGCCAGACGCCGAGCGGCACCGCGATCGCGATCGGCGATGCGCGAGCGCCGACGCCGACAGCGCGACGTGCCGCCAGCAGCGCGCGCCAGGAAGCTGGCCCGGATGCTCGACGATGATACTGCCCAGGCTTCGACGAGCATCGCTCAGCCGTCGCGACGTGCCGGCGCACTGCAGCCGGCGCTTCGAGCCGCGCCGCGAGCCAGATCGGCGGCGACCGCGCAGCGCGCACGCGGTCGAGCGCGCCGGTCCAGATCTTCGGCGCGAAGTCGTTGCTGATGCCGCTGAAGATCAGCGTGCCGAGGCCGCCGGCGTTGACGTACGCGGCGACGACGGTGACGCTGATCACCGTCACCGTCGCGATGCGCAGTCCGGCGACGATCACCGGCAGCGCGAGCGGCAGCTCGATCGCGCGTCAGCATCTTCGAGCCGGCTCATGCCCATGCCGCGCGCGGCGTCGATGACCTCTGCGCGGCACCTCGCGAATGCCGGTCGCGACGTTGCGGATCATGATCATCAGCGAGAACGCGACCATGCAGATGATCGCGTTGGTCTTGCCCAGTCCGACGACCGGGATCAGCAGCGCGAGAAACGCGAGCGTCGGGATCGTGTACAGGAATCCGCTGACCGCGAGCGCGACGCGATAGACGCGATCGTTCTGCGCGCGCCCAGATGCCGATCGCGAGCGATACGACGGACGCGATCGCCAGCGCCGTCAGCGAGATCGTCACGTGCTCGCCCGAGCGCGATCAGCACGTGCTCCCAGTGATTGAGCAGCCACTTCATCGCGCGCCGATCCCGTGGATTGCCGATCGCGCCGCGCGGCAGCGAGGCGCTCGATCGCTTCGATGTCCGGCCCGAGCGGCCGATCGTCGTCGAGCGTCGGCCACGGCGTTGCGGACCGCGTCGTACGCGGCCTTCGCGCCTCGGCCCAGCGCGCCGATCCAGGCCGCGCAAGTCGACCGCCTGCGCCGCGGCGAGCAAGTTCGATCGCGGCGAGATAGCACAGGTCGTCGGCGATGACGACGCTCTTCGCGATCGCGTGCGGCGTCATCGGCGCATGGTCCTCGACCGCTTCGGACACCGGCAGGAAATCGAGGCTCGCCGGATTCGCCGCATGGCGGATCTCGTTGTACAGCGCGGTCAGCGTCTTCTGCACCGTCGCGAAGCCCGAATGCGTCGGCCCGTGACGCGTGAGCTGCAACGGCAGATCGGAAAACGCGGGCGAGAAGAGCTTCAGACAGCGCTCGACCGCAGATCGCCGCGGCACTGCGCGAGCCCGATGCCGAGCGCATCGAAGGCGAGCGCCAGCCCGGGCACATGAAAATTGCCGTTCGACAGCATTTCACCGGACTCGGGCAACACCAGCGGGCTTTCGGCGGCGCTGTTCAATTCGAGCTCGATCTGCTCGCGCGCCGACCAAGCGGCCGCGAAGGCCGCGCCATGGACCTGCGTGACGCAGCGGAACGAAACGGGGTCCTGCACACGGCGCGCGGCGCCGCGCTGCCAAAGCGCGCTGCCCTCGAGGAGCGCGACCAGGCGCGCCGCGACTTCGCGCTGGCCCGGGCGCCGGTCGCGCCGCCTGCACGCGCGGATCGAGCGGACTCAGGTTGGCGCGAAAACCCTCGAACGAAAGCGCCGCCGCGACGTTCAACGCATCGAGCGCCGCTGTCGCATCGTGCAGCGCCAGCGCCGCGCAGCCCGACGCTCGCCGCGTTGGAGCTGATCAGCGCCAGGCCGTCTTTCGCAGCCAAGCGCGACCGGCGCCAGGCTCGCACGGGCAAGCGCTGCCGCAGCGGGCAGGATTTCGCCGCGGATACTCGGCAGCGCCCTCCGCCGACAACGGCAGCGCCATGTGCGATAGCGGCGCCAGATCGGCGACGCCGATCGAGCCCTTGCTCGGCACGACGGGATGCACGCCCGCGTTGAGCATCGCGAGCAGCGCATCGAACACCGCCGGCGAGACGCCGGAGCCGCCTACAGCCATGCCCGCGAGGCGCGCGAACATCATCGCGCGCACGGCGTCGGTCGGGAAGCGCGGTCCGACGCCGACGGCGCGCGCGTACCGCGCGCTCCTGGTAGGCGGCGAGTTCGCCGGCCGGAATCGCTGCGGCCGGTGTTCGCGCCGAGCGCGGTCGTCAGGCCGTAGATCGCCTCGTCGGACTGCGCGAGCCGGTCGACCGTCTGCCGCGCCGGATGCGCTCGCGCGCCGTCGAGCCAGGCGACGCGTCGCTCCGCCGCAGGCGACGCGCACGACGTCGCCAGCGTGACGCCGTGACCCGCAGCACGATCATCGGCGATCGACTGCGCGCGCGCGCCCTGCGATCGGGGACGCTTCGTGCGGACCTGGCCGGCGGCGGCTCGCGTGCGACGGGACCACGAGCTCCCGCGCCTCCGGCCTGCTCCGTCAGCGGACGATGCCTTTCGCTTTCAGGAACGCGCGCGCGACGTCCTGGGCTCCTCCTTGTCGCCGTCGACCTTGTAGTTCATTTCGGCCATCGTCGCTTCGTCGAGCAGCGCGTCCACCTGGTTCAGCACGTCGGCGATCTTCGGATTGGCGTCGAGCGCGTCCTTGCGCACGACCGGCACCAGGTAGTAGGGCGGCCACAGGTTCTTGTCGTCCTTCAGGCGCTTCAGCTTCAGCGCGCTGATCATGCCGTCGGTCGCAGTAGCCGTTGACGACGTCGATCTGCTTGTTCGCGAGCGCCTGATAGCGCAAGCCCGATCGCCATCTGCAGGTCTTCCTTGAACTCGATGCCGTACTTCGCCTTGAGGCCGGGCAGGCCGTCCTTGCGATCGCGAAACTCGGGGCCGGCGCCCAGCTTCAGCTCCTTCGCGACCTTGCGCGAGATCGGACAGGGTTTCCAGCTTGTACTGCGCCGCGGTCTCCGGGCGCACGACCATGTTGTAGGTGTTGTTCAGCGGCGCCTCGTTGAGGACGACGAGGCCCTTGGTCGCGTATTCGGCCTTGACCTTGTCGTAGACCGCCTTCTGATCGGTCATCGGCTCGGCCTTGAGCACCGCGAGCAGCATCGTTCCCGTGTATTCCGGGATAGAGGTCGATCTGCTTTTCCTCGAGCGCCTTGTGCGCGATCAGCGTGCCGCCCAGATTGATCTTGCGCTCGACCTTGATGCCGGCGGCCTCGAGCGCCTGCGCGTAGATCTCGGCGACGATGAATTGCTCGGTGAAGTTCTTCGAGCCGACGCGAACCTGGCCGAGCGCGGTCGTTGCCGTCAGCGCGACGGTTGCGGCGACGAGCGCGAGAACGCGAACAAGCTGGGCGACACGCATGGTGATTTCCCTCCGGTCAGAGCCCGCGAATGACAAGCGACGCGATTCAGGCGCATTCTCGGGGCGAAGCGAGAGCGTGTCAATCGTGCGACGGACCAGAGCCCATGTCGAGCTCGCAGGCATCAGGCGAGGCGAGGGTAGTCCGTAGCGATCGGCCGCGCGGCCGCGTTCGAGCAGCACGCCGTAGTCTTCGGGCTCGACGGCGAATCAGCTCGAGCAGCAATGCGCTGCGGATCGATCGGAGCTCGTCCGCGCCTGCGCGATATCGAGCAGCGCCGCGCGCAGGCGCTCGACGTCCGCCGCGCGATGCCTGGTGCCGCCGACGAGCGGCGGAATCGGTGTCGGCGGCGTGCGTCGGCGATCGTCCGCAACCGCGCAGCCAGTTCGGGCTCGTGCGCTCGAATCAGATCGTGTGCGTAGCTGTCGAGCGGGCCCACGTCGGCTTCGCCGCCAATGACGGCCTCGGCGACGCGGCGCGGCGTGATCAGCGGACCGACGGTCGCCGCGAACAGCCGGCCACCGCGCTCGCGCGCGTACGGCGCAAGCAATCACGCGCGGTGCCTGATAGCCCGACTGCGAGTCCTCGATCGTGACGCGAGGCGGTGGCCGAATACATCGGTCGAGTTCGACGAACGGCGCATCGGCGCGGACGACGAGATCGCTCCAGTACACCGGCTTGCCGCCGTACGCTTCAGGACTCGGCACCGGCGCCGCGAGCAACGCCGGCTTCGGCGCGGCCGAGCGCATACGGATAGCCGCAGATGAACGCGCAGCCGAGGTCAGGCCGCGCCCAGAGCGAGGACAACGGCTGCGGCGGCGGGTAGTCGATCACCTCGGCAGCGCACGCCAGCGCGTTCGATGACCCACTCGAGCAGCGTCCGCCAAGCCGTGGCTGCCTGCGCGTTGACCGAGTACATGCGGGCGTTGGCGATCAGCATCGCGACGCGCCTTCGGCAAGTCGCGGCTATGCGTATCGCAGCCGCTGGCCGATGCCCAGCTCTTTCGCTTTGGCGAGCATCGCGGCGCCGAGCGCGATGTCCGACAGCGACAGCCCGCGGTGCCAGAACAGGATTCGTCTCGTCGTCGCGCTCGCGGCCGGGCTTCACGCCGGCGACGATCTCGCCCAGCTCGGCATGCAGCGTCGCCTCCGAGAGCTTGCCCGCTTCGACATGCGCGCGCAGGCTGCCGAACGGCCCCGCCTTGCATTGTCCCCAGTCGTCGACGACGATCTTGTCCATGATGTCGGTCAGCGACAGCTCGACCGCGCTCATCGTGCCGTAGGGCACGACCAGCGCGCCGCGCTCGATCCACGCGGTCTCGAGCAGCGGCGCCGGCTCGCTCGAGCCGCGAGGCTTCGACGACGATGTCGGCGCCGCGCACACAGCTCTCCCAGTCTGTCGTCGCGACGACGGTCTTCGCCGAGGTCGCGAGACAGGCGCGCGGCGAACGCGTCGCGGCTTTCCGCCCGGCGCGAATGCACGCGAATCTCGTCGAAACCGAAAATGCGGTCGAGCAGACGCACATTCCAGTACGCGGTGCCGCGCGCGCCGATATGGGCGAGCACCCTGCTCGATCGCTTCGCCGAGATGCTTGGCGCCGATCGCGGTGACCGCGCCGGTGCGCATGTCGGTCAAGCCCGCGGCGTCGATCACCGCGATCGGCACTCCGGTGCGCGGGTCGAACAGGTTCAGCAGGCCCATTTCGGACGGCAGGCCCTGCCGGTAGTTGTCGACGTAGTCGCTGACGACCTTGACGCCGGCAAGGCCGAGCGGCGCGACGTAGCCGCGCAGCACGTTGAAGTGCCCGCGAAACGCCGGGTCCGGGATGAGATGCACGCGCGGCTCGATCACGGTCTCGCCGCGGCCCTGCGCGAGCAGCGTCCTCCTTCGACCGCAGCGAGAATCTCGTCATCGGTGAGCGCAAGCGCGGCGATGTCCTGACCGTTCAGATAATCGGAGGTAGGAGCTCGGGTGCGGCGGTCATCGCGAACGGCGCCAGCCGGTTGAGTTCCGATGTGAACAGCGGATTGCCACTGCATCATCACTGCCGCCCGAGGCGCTGTCGCGGCGTGCGGTCGTGCCAATCGTTGTCGCGTAAAATAGAAAAATATGGGAGGCATGGTTCTGGTCACCGGCGGCGCCGGCTACGTCGGCTCGCACATCGTCGTCGTCGCGCTGGCGCGCGCGGGCTACGCTCCGCTCGTCCTCGACAACTTCGCCAATAGCTCCGGAGACTGGTCCTGCCGCGGCTGAGAGCGTCTGACCGGAGTGGAGCTGCCGCTGATCGCGGCCGACGTACGCGATCGTGCCGCGCTGGCGCGCACGTTCTCGACGCACGCAATCGATGCGGTGGTGCATTGCGCCGGGCTCAAAGCCGTCGGCGAGGGCGAGGCGCAGCCGCTTGCCTACTACGACAACAACGTCGGCGGCAGCATCGCGCTGGCGCAGGCGATGACCGCCGCAGGCGTGAAGACGCTCGTCTTCAGCTCATCGGCGACGGTGTACGGCCAACCGGAGCGCAACCCGGTGGCGGAGGATGCGCCGCTCAAGCCCGCAAGCGTCTACGGCCGCACCAAGCGCACCGATCGAGCTGATTCTCGAGGATCTCGCGGCGGCCGACGCGTCGTGGCGCATCGGCCTGCTGCGCTATTTCAATCCCGCCGGCGCCGATCCATCCGGAGAGATCGGCGAGGCGCCTTCGAACGCGCCGAACAACCTGCGTCCCGATTCTGGCCGACGTGGCCAGCGGGGCGCCGGCCCTGCGTCGACGTGTTCGGCGACGATTACGCCGACCGCCGACGGCACGGGCGTGCGCGACTACATACCACGTCACCGACCTTCGCCGCGGGGCGCGTGGCGGCGCTCGCCCATCTCGCGCGGCAATCCGGCGTCGTCACGCTCAACCTGGGCATGGGCCGCGGCTGCTCGGTGCTCGAAGTGATCGCCGCGTTCGAACGCGCCTGTGGCAAGCCGTTAGCGCGCCGGAGCGGCGCCGCGCCGGCCGGGAGACATTGCGAGCTGCTACGCCGATCCCGCGCGCGCCAACACGGTTCGCTGGGTTGGCGCGCCAGCTGCGACCTCGACGCGATCTGCGCCGACGCGTGGCGCTGGCAGGTCCGCGGTGGACGGCTGCCCGCTGGTAGGAGCTGCATCGCAGCACCGTTGGCGCGAGTCGCGTCTAGCGAATGCGGAAGGTCACGAGCGAGCGGGTTGTGATCCGGACGACGTGACCTCCCACGCGGTCGCATCGATGCACTTCCACGCCTCGCACATAGACCCAATCGAAGATCCGGCCGAAGAACCGGCGCCGGGCGTCGACCGGGAAGGCGACGGGAACGCGAGCGACAACCGCGCCGCGCGCGCACGCACTTCGCCGTCTCGGGCGTCGTTCAGGTGTTGAAATCTCCGGCGAATGCACGAGGGGACCGCGATGCGCCGCGAGCGCGTCGCCGAGCGCTTCGAGCTGGGCATGGTAGCCCGTGCTGCCCGGCGCGAAGTTGATGGCGTGAAGATTGGCGACGGCAAGCATTGCATCGCGTCCCGATCAACCGGAAATGGGTGATCAGCGCCGACTTCGGGATCCCGAGCAGCGGCTCCGTACGCCCGCAACGTGCACGCGGCGGCCGGCGCCAACGCGGTCGCGGTGAGGACGCCGTATTCGGCATCCAGGTACGCGAACGAGCTCGCGAGCATCCACCGCAAGCCGCCGCGCTCGATCGCGGCGCGCAACTGCAGGTACGAGCCCGGCCTCCTGCAGCAGCAGCACGTCGCTGCGTGCGATCAGCCCGGCGAGATCGGCCTGCCAGCCCGGATCGCCTTTCGTATGCACGTTCCATGATGCGATGCGGACGGCGTGCGGATCGAGCGCGCCTTCGCCCGCTAAGCGCCGCAGCGCCGGGATCGCCGGCAGCTATCAGCTGCGCGTTGCGCGATCGTTCCCGTCGGCGTCGAGCACCAGCGCATGCTGCTGCTCGGGAACGGTCACGCAGCCGGCGAGCCGCGGCGGCGATCACGGCGACCGGGAGCCAGTGGCGAAGCATGGACGAATGGTCCGGGTGCGGGCCGGCGCCGATGTCAATCCGCGCCGGCGCCGCCGCTGACGCGCCGTCGCTCGCACGGCATAATGTCGCCGCGAGCTGCGCGGCGCCGGCCGATCGACGCGCGCGAGACGGGAGGCCTGAAGCGATGATCAGTGAAACTATTCGCCCGCGATGCGCTGTTGCCCCCGGGCTGGGCGCACGACGTCCTGCGTCGATATCGCCGGCGACGGCTCGATTCGCGCCGTCGAAGTCGCGTTCGCTGCGCCGGCAGACGCCGAGCGCGTCCAGGGGCCGCTCATCCCGGGCATGCCGAACGTGCATTCGCACGCGCTTCCAGCGTGCGCTTGCGGGGCTTACCGAGCGCGGGGGACCCGGAGCGGACAACTTCTGGACGTGGCGCACGGAAATGTATCGCTTCCTCGAGCGCATCGGGCCGGACGAAGCAGGAGGCCGTCGCGGCGCAGCTCTACCATCGAGCTGTTCAAAGCAGGCTACACGAGCGTCGGCGAAGGTTTCACTATGCTGCATCACGATCCCGCCGGACCGCTCCGTACGCGAACCCGGCCGAAATGGCCGAGCGCATTCGCGCCGCTGCTGCCGCGACAGGTAAGCCCGTCTGACGCTGCTTGCCGGTGTTCTACGCGCACCTCGATTTCAGAGCGGCGCCGCGCCGCCAAGGCGCAGCGTCTGCACCATTCACGACGTCGAAAGTTACTTTAAACTCTTCGGCAGTCGCGGCTTTTGACGAAACGCTGGGCATGGCACCGCACAGCAGCCTCCGCGCGGTTGCGCCGGCCGAGCTCGCCCAGTTGGTCGACTTCGCCCGCGCCAATCGGGCAGCGGTGCACCGATGCCGATCCATATCCACGCCGCAGAGCAGCGTAAGGAGGTCGACGACTGCATGGCGTGGAGCGGTACACCAGCCAGTGCAGTGGCTGCTCGATATGTCGATGTCGATGCGCATTGGTGCCTTGTGCACGCGACGCACATGAACCCCCATGAGGCGCGGCGACTCGCCGCTGACCGGCGCACGGTCTGGGTCTGTGTCAAAGCGACCGAGGCTGATCTGAGATGGTGTATTTCCAGCCGTTAACGCCCCCGTTCGGCGAGATGATCGAGCAGCCGGCACGGGGTCGAGCGCGGACATCGGATCCTGGAAGCAGCGGGTGACAGCAGTCAGCTATCACGACACGGTTAACGTTCTGCAAGGTCTGGCGTTCGCCGGGCATGGTCCGTCTGCGCGCGCGCGAATGGTTTGCGCTGCTCGAAAACGCCGGCGCGGCCGTTCAGTCGCGCTCGCCCGCAGCGACGGCGAGGCGCACGCCCGCGCTGCCTCTCGCGCAGGGCGCGCGGCGGGCTCGAGAACCTGACCAACTGGTACGCCTTTCACCTGGACCGAGCTTGCGACCGGGCACCGCCGCGCGGCCGGCGACTGCTGCTGCGGCTCGCGCGCGATCTGCCGGCGCACGCGCCGGCCGAGCTGACGCTGACAAGCTGCCCGACGAGGACGGCACCGCTACCCGCGCCTCGAGCGCGTTCCGCACCGCCGGCTGGCTGTCGTGCGCGAGAGCGCTGCGACACCAACCGCGTGCTGCCGGTCGCCGGGCGCAGCTATGCGCGAATACCTCGCCGACCGCCCCGGGCGCGTTGCGGACCACGCTCAAGCGCAAGGCGAAGAAAGTCGCGGTCGAAGTCCTGACGTCGTTCGAGAGCGATGCGTGGGCGATGCCTACGAGGCGGTCTACGCCGAGAGCTGGAAGCCCGAGGAGGGCGACCCGGCGCTGCTGCGCCGCTTCGCCGAGGCCGAAGGCGCGCGCCGGTCCGGCGCTGCGGCGGGCTTGCGCGGCACGAGGGCGAGGTGGTCGCCGCGCAGTTCTGGACCGTCAGGCACGGCACCGCGTGGATTCACGAAGCTCGCCCATCTCGAGAGCGCCAGGCCGCTGTCGGCCGGGACCACGCTGAGCGCGGCGCTGTTCGAGCACGCGATCGACCGCGACCGCGTCGAGATAGGTCGATTTCGGCACCGGCGACGATCCCTACAAGCGCGACTGGATGGAGCAGGTCCGCCCGCGCTGTCGGCTGACTGCCTGCGGCCCGGGCGACCCGCGTAACTGGCCGCGATCGCCAAGGCGCTTGCGCGCAAGCTTGTTTCGCGCGCCGCCGCTGGCTAGGGGGTTGCCCGAGAAAGGCATGCCTGGCAGAGCAACTCATCGGCGACATCCAGGAGATATCGGCACCGCGATCCTGCGCGCGGGTGTTGCAGGACGTGCTCGGCCTGCGCCCGCGCGCACCGCCGCGTTCACCGCCGAGACCGGGCTGTTCGGCCACTTGCCGCGAGACTCGATTCGATGGCCGTCGCCGGGCCTGCTGACTGAGATCGAGGACCGGCTCGGGATCGTCATCGAGGACGACGAGGTCGATGGCGAGATGCTCGAGACCTACGGGCGCGCTGCTCGGCTTCCGTCGAGGCCAGCTCGGGCGGCTAAGGCACGCAGCATGATCGCCGCCTGGCCGGCCCTGACGGCGACGAATTTACTGCGTCGCGTTCGACCGGAGCGCCGCGAGCGGCGGTTACTCGTCTGCCACGGCACTGACCGATGTAGAGAGCAACCAAATTGCCACTTTACCGTCGGGGCGATGTGCGCCGGTGCAGGCGGGCCATCTGTTGAGATCCACCGCCACGGACTTGCCAGCATTTGCGAAGCAAAGCCTCGCCGCCAGAGCACCATAATCAGCTGCTCAACGAAGCGGTGATGGACGCTATACGCCTCAGCCACGCTCTCAGATAATATTACGTGTGGAGTTACGATAGGCTTCTGTGCACTGATGAAACTGCCGCCACGGCGTTACGCCGGCGAAATGCGTCGCCTCGATCACTGCGATGCATGCGCCTGAAGTGTCGCAGCAAAGAAGCCGGATGAAGGGATCTGGATTGCGAGGCGGGGTGCGCCGAATCGGTTGGATGGCCGGTTACCGGCCGGTACTGGGGTGATCGCGGCTCGAACCGCCGTCAGCGGCGCCGCGCTGGGTCAATATCGCCAGACCCGACCTTGAGTCTGTGGCTGCGCGCCGAGCCGGATCACGATCCGGCGCAAGCCAGTGTGCTGGCGGCGCTCGTCTCCACGAGCAATACGTAAC
>ERZ1370068.1491-contig-11389_pt1 | contig 22741 bp, 28 predicted proteins | sample MGYA00561227_ERZ1370068 | MGnify/ENA primary metagenome ERZ1370068 (study PRJEB38410, sample SAMEA6850437) | metagenome | study: Metagenomic assessment of the ecological functions of the soil: analysis of the soil microbiota associated with the...
CGATTCTCGAACGTGGTGTCGCGCACGGCATGAACTTCCGCCGCGTCGACGCGCGCACGCTCGGCATCTCGCTCGACGAGACGTCGACGCGCGCACGACGTCGAGGCGATCTGGCGCGCGTTCGGCGGACGATCGATGAAAGCGCGCGCGACGCGCTGTTCGCGGACGACCGTCGGACGCGCTGCCGGTCGATCTGCGCCGCGCGTCGTCGTTCCTCACGCATCCGACGTTCAACCGCTATCACTCCGAAACGGAGATGCTGCGCTACCTGCGCCGGCTCGCCGACCGCGACATCGCGCTCGACCGCGTCGATGATCCCGCTCGGCTCGTGCACGATGAAGCTGAACGCGACCGCCGAGATGATCCCGGTGACGTGGCCCGAGTTCGGCGCAGCTGCATCCGTTCGCGCCGGCCGACCAGGCCGAGGGCTACGCGCGAGCTCGTCGCCGAGCTCGAGCGGATGCTGTGCGCGGTCACCGGCTACGCGGCGGTGTCGCTGCAGCCCAACGCCGGCTCGCAGGGCGAGTACGCGGGCCTGCTCGTCGATCCGCGCGTATCACGCGAGCCGCGGCGAGAGCGCACCGCAACGTCTGCCTGATCCCGGCGTCCGCGCACGGCACCAATCCGGCGTCGGCGCAGATGGCCGGCATGCAGGTCGTCGTCGTCGCCTGCGACGACGACGGCAACGTCGATCTCGCCGACCTCGAGGCGAAGGCGCAGCGCGCACGCGGCGAACCTCGCCGCGATCATGGTCACCTACCCGTCGACGCACGGCGTGTTCGAGGCCGGCATCACGACGATCTGCGAGATCGTCCACGCGCACGGCGGGCAGGTGTACGTCGACGGCGCGAACCTGAACGCGCTGGTCGGGCTCGCCGCGCCCGGCGACATTCGGCGCCGACGTCTCGCACCTGAACCTGCACAAGACGTTCTGCATTCCGCACGGCGGCGGCGGCCCGGGCGTCGGGCCGATCGGCGTCGGCGCGCACCTCGCGCCGTTCCTGCCCGGCCATCCGCTGCATCGCCGAGCGCGGCGCGAGCGCGATCGGCGCGGTCTCGGCGGCGCCCTGCGGCAGCGCGTCGCATCCTGCCGATCTCGTGGATGTACATCACGATGATGGGCGGCGACGGCCTCACGCGCGGCGACCGAGAGTCGCGATCCTCGCCGCGAACTACGTCGCGCAGCGCCTCGACGCCGCACTACCCGGTGCTCTACTCGGGCCCGGACGGGCTGCGTCGCGCACGAGTGCATCCTCGACCTGCGGCCGCTGAAGGAGACGCGCGGCATCGCGGTCGACGACGTCGCGAAGCGGCTGATGGACTACGGCTTCCACGCGCCGACGATGAGCTTCCCGGTCGCCGGGCACGCTGATGGTCGAGCCGACCGAGAGCGAATCGAAGGCCGAGCTCGACCGCTTCGTCGACGCGATGATCGCGATCCGCGACGAGATCCGCGCGATCGAGGACGGGCGCGCTCGACCGCGTCGACAATCCGCTGAAGCACGCGCCGCACACCGCGGCGGCGGTCACGCGCCGACGACTGGACGCACCGCGTACCGCGCGCGAGCAGGCCGCGTATCCGGCGCCGTCGCTGCGCGCGCGCGAAGTACTGGCCGCCGGTCGCGCGCGTCGACAACGTCTACGGCGACCGCAACCTGTTCTGCAGCTGCATCCCGATGGCCGACTACGCGGAAGCGTGCGCGGCGCCGCAGCGCCGCGCGCGTCAGCTGCGGCGTAGACCAGATGCGCATCCTGGTGCTCGGCGCCGGCGTGGTCGGCGTCACCGCCGCGTGGTATCTCGCCGCGGACGGACACGAGGTCACCGTCGTCGACCGCCAGCCCGGGCCGGCGCTCGAGACGTCGTTCGCGAACGGCGGCCAGATCTCGGCGTCGCACGCCGAGCCGTGGGCGAACCCGGCGCGCCGCGCAAGATCCTGCAGTGGCTTGGGCGCGAGGATGCGCCGCTCTGTTCCGGCTGCGCGCCGACCCGCGCGCAATGGCGCTGGGCATCGCAGTTCCTGCATCGAATGCCTGCCGTCGCGCACGCGGCGCAACACGATCCAGTGCCTGAATCTCGCGCTCTATTCGCGCGACTGCCTGCAGGCGCTGCGCGCGGCGACCGGCATCGAGTACGATCAGCAGCGACGCGCGGCATCCTCGAGTTCTATACCGACGCGAAGGAGTTCGCCGACGGCGCCGCGAGCGGCCGACGCTGATGCGCGAGTTCGGCGGCGACCGCGACGTGAAGACCGTCGACGAGTGCGTCGCGATCGAGCCCGCGCTCGCGCACTGCCGCGAGCGACTCGTCGGCGGCATCTTCACGCGCGACCGACGAATCCGGCGACGCGCAGCGCTTCACGCGAGGAGCTCGCGCGACTGCGCCGCGGCGCGCGGCGTCGCCTTCCGCTGGAACACGACCGTCGAGTCGCTGGTGACCGACGGCGATCGCGATCGCGCGGCGTGCGCTGCCGGCGAGCGACGCGAGCACGCCGCGACGAGATCCGTCGCGCGGACGCCTACGTGGTCGCGCTGGCGAGCTACAGCCCGTTCCTGCTGACGCCGCTCGGCGTGCCGTGCCCGATCTATCCGGCGAAGGGCTATTCGGCGACGATCGCGATCGGCGACCACCGCGGCGCGCCGACCGTCTCGCTGACCGATCTCGCTGCGAAGACTCGTGTTCGACGCGCTTCGGCGACCGCCTGCGCGTCGCGGGCACCGCCGAGCTCTCCGGCTACGGCAAGGAGCTCGATCGCGGTCCGCTGCGAGGCGCTGATCACGCGCACGTTCGAGCTCTTTCCCGATGCCGGCGAGCGCGCAGTCGCGCAGTTCTGGGCCGGCCTGCGTCCGGCGACGCCGTCGAACGTGCCGCTCGTCGGCGGCACGCGCTACCGCAATCTCTTCGTCGACACCGGGCCATGGGACGCTCGGCTGGACGATGGCATGCGGATCCGGGCGCGCGCTCGCCGACCTGATCGCCGGGCGCAAGCCTGGCGTCGATTTCGCGTTCACCGGCGCCGAGTGACGCGCCGCGCTTCGGCACGCGCGACTGCGCGAGCGAGTTGTCATTTCGAAACACGATACAAGTGCACGTTGCTCGAATCGCAAACCATGCAGACATGAACTCGCATCGCTCAACCGCTGGAAAGCGCCGCGCTCCACTCTGCGATCAGCGCGGCTGATCGGCGTCGCCGTCGTCGCGCTTGATGCTCGTCGTCTGGTATCCGCGTCCCTATTTCAAGGCGATGGGCGGCGACATGCTGATTCTGTCTGCTGATCGGCGTCGACGTGTCGATCGGCCCGCTGATCACGCTCGATCATCTTCGATCCCGGAAGAAGAGCGCTCAAGTTCGACCTGAGCGTGATCGCGGCATTGCAGCTCGCGGCGCTCGCCTACGGCTGCTACGTGATGTTCGAGTCGCGCCCGGTGTACAACGTGTTCGTCGGTCGACCGCTTCGAGACGGTCGCCGCCAATCAGGTCGACGCGGCGTCGACTGTCGCAAGTGACGTCGGGCGAATTCGCGAGCTGCCGCTCACCGGCCCGAAGGTTGTCGGCGCGCGCCAGCCGACCGATCCGAAGCGCAAGGCCGACATCATCGTTCAGGCGATGAATGGCGGCCCCGATCTCGCGAACCTGCCGCGATCTCTACGTTCCGTACGCGCGATGTCGCGCCGACGCGTGCGCGGAGCGCCAGGCCGCTCGCCGAGCTCGTCAAGCGCCAGACCGGGCGACGCCGCGACGATCCGCACGTTTCTCGCGGACGCGGGTCGAACGGACGACCGGTGGGCTTTCTGCCGATGGAGGCGCGCAACAACGACATGACGGTGCTCGTCGACAGGAAGACCGGCGAGATCGTCGGCATCCTGCCGATCGATCCGTTGGTGACGGCGCGGCGATGTTGACGCTCGGCGACGCCGTCTTCTCGCGGCCGTGTCGCGCTGGCGATCAGCGCCGTCGCTGTGCGCTCGCCGCGGCCGGCGTCCGTCGCCGCTTCCCGTTCCGGCAGCGGTCGCCGCCGCCGGCGATCGGCGCAGCCGGCCTGCATCTGCTGATCGACTTCGCGAGCGGCCAGGGGATCGTCGCCGCAGAATGCCGACGAGCGGCGCGAGCCCGCGTCGCTCACCAAGCTGATGACGGCGTACCTCGATGTTCGCGCGCGCTGCGCGACAAGCACGATCACGCCGTCGCAGATGGTGCACCGTGTCGAAGGCGGCATGGCGCGCCGAAGGCTCGCGGATGTTCATCGAGCCGCGACGCGCGGTCTCGGTCGACGAGCTGCTGCGCGGGATGATCGTGCAATCGGGCAACGATGCGTCGATCGCGCTCGCCGAAGCTCGTCGCCGGCAGCGAAGCGGCGTTCGTCGAGCGGATGAACGCCGAGGCGGCGCGGCTCGGGCTCGCGAACACGCACTTCGTCAACGCGACCGGGCTCTCGCAGCCCGCAGCACTACTCGACCGCGCGCCGACCTCGCGCAGCTCGCGGCGGCGATCATCCGCGACTTTCCCGAGTACTATCCGCTCTACTCGCTGCAAGGAATACCGCTACAACAACATCACGCAGCCGAACCGCAACCGGCTGCTGTGGATCGATCCGTACGTCGACGGGATGAAGACCGGCCACACCGACGCCGCGGGCTGGTGCCTGATCGCATCGGCGAAGCGCGGCGACCGGCGGCTGCTGGCGGTCGTGCTGGGCGCGGCGTCGGACGCCGCGCGCACGAGCGAGGCGCAGAAGCTCCTCAACTACGGCTTCCAGGCCTACGACACGGTGCAGCTCTACCAGTCCGGCAAGGCGGTGTCGAACGCTGCGCGTGTGGAAGGGCGCGGACGACGAGGTCGCCGGCCGGGTTCTTCGCCGATCAGTACCTGACGCTGCCGAAGGGCAAGGCCGACAAGCTCGCGCTGTCGATGATCGCGATCGAGCCGCTGGTCGCGCCGGTCGTGCAGGGGCAGCGCGTCGGGACCGTCAAGGTCGCGCTCGAGGGCAAGCCGATGGCCGAGTTTCCGCTGGTCGCGCTCGACGACGTGCCGATCGCGAGCATCTTCGGCCGCGCGTGGGATACGATGCGCCTGTGGTTCAAATGACGCGCTGCGTCTGGCGCCGGAAGCCTCGCGATGATCGTCTATCTCAACGGCCAGTTTCTCCCGATCGAAGAGGCGAAGATCTCCGGTGCTCGATCGCGGCTTCATCTACGGCGACGGCGTCTACGAGCTGATTCCCGTCTACGGGCGCCGGCCGTTCCGGCTGCCGCAGCACCTCGCGCGGCTGCAGCGCAGCCTCGACGGCATCCGCCTTGCGAATCCGCATACCGGACGCGCGAGTGGACGTCGATCGTCGCGAGCTGATCGCGCGCCAGCCGTTCGACGACCAGGGCGTCTATTTCCAGGTCACGCGCGGGGTCGCGAAGCGCGACCACACGTTTCCGGCGGGCGTCGCGCCGACCGTGTTCATGATGAGCAATCCGCTCGCGACGCCCGTCGGCGGAGCAGGTCGAGCACGGCGTCGCCGTCGTCACCGCCGACGACAACCGCTGGCAGCGCTGCGACCTCAAGACGATCTCGCTCGTCGGCAACGTGCTGATGCGCCAGCTCGCCGCCGACGCGGGCGCCGTCGAGACCGTGATGTTCCGCGACGGCTACCTCACCGAGGCATCGGCGTCGAACGTGCTGATCGTGATGCGACGGCGCGATCGTCGCGCCGCCGAAGGACAACCTGATCCTGCCCGGCATCACCTACGACGCGACGTACGAATTCGCGCGCGAAGCGGGACTGCCGTTCGAGATGCGTCCGGTGTCGAGGGCCGAGGCGCTCGCCGCCGACGAGATGTGGCTGTCGTCGTCGACGAAGGAAGTGCTCGCGGTGCACGACGTCGACGGCACGCCGTTCGCGGGCGGCACGCCGGGCCCGGTGTTCCGCAAGATGCACGCGCTCTTCCAGGCGAAGAAGCGCGCGCTGAGCGCTGACGCGCCGGCGAGCCTGGCACGCCGCTACGCGCCTCGAGCTGGTAGCGGCCTGCGTCGTCCCGTAGCGGCCGTGATGGAACACGAGGCCGCGGCCGTTCGTGCGCGCGCAGGTCTCGACTTCGCCGATGAACAGCACGTGGTCGCCGGCGACGGTGCAGCGCGTGGTGGCGGCACTCGAACCATCGCGACGCAGCCGTCGATCAGCGGCGCGCCGGCCGCGCCCAGCCGGTAGGCGACGCCGTCGAAGCGGTCGGCATGCGGCCGCGAGAACCGGCGCGCGAGCTCGACCTGATCGTGCGCGAGCACGTTGATCGCGTAGCGCTCGGCGCGCTCGAAGGCGGCGAGGCTCGCGCGCACGCCGGCGCAGGCTCCAGAGCGATCGAGCGGCGGGTCGAGCGAGACCGAGTTGAACGAGTTGGCGGTGAAGCCGACGTAGCGGCCGTCGGCGCGCCGCGCGCGCAGATCACGGTGACGCCGGTCGCGAACTGCGCGAGCGCGTCGCGGAACTGCGCGCTCGGTGAACGCGGCGGGGTGGCGGGCGCGGTCGGCGGGCATGGCGGCAGGATCGCGCCGATCGGAGCCGCACGGTCGATGGTAGCAGCGCCCGACGGGAAAGCCATGCGCCGCGGTAGGAGCCGCCGGATGCCGCGGTCGCGTCTGCTAAACTGATCCCGGGGCGGCGCTGATCGCCGAGGCGCCCGCACGTGCTGCAATGACGTCGATGGTCGCCGATCAACAGTCAGTACTCGCCTGACGATGGCCGAGCCGCTGCAGAAGATCATCGCGAACCGCTATGGCGGGCGCGACCTGCCCGTGACGCTGCGTGCTGCCCGACGGCGGCCGCGTGCCGCTGTCATCGACGACCGAGATCGAGATCATCGCGCGGACGCTGGAGCGGCACTGAAGGCGCTCGCGTCGCCCGGCGATGGGCGCGCTCGCGCGCGCCTACGTGCACAACGACATCGACTTCACCGGCAGCGCGCGGCGCGTGCTCGGCGATCGCCGAGGCGATGGTCGGCATCGCGTCACGGCCGCGACTCGCGCGCGACGCGCTGGCGGCTGCGTGGCTGGCATCAGCGCCGCGGCAACCGCGCGAACATCCAGCATCACTACGACGTCTCCGAACGCGTTCTACCGGCTCGTGGCTCGACGCGCGGATGGTCTATTCGTGCGCCTATTTCAGCGACGGACGGCGACTCGCTCGACGACGCGCAGGCGCAGAAGCTCGATCACATCTGCCGCAAGCTGCGGCTCGCGCCGGGCGAGCGCTTCCTCGACATCGGCTGCGGCTGGGGCGCGCTGATCTTCTGGGCCGCGCAGCACTACGGCGTCGAGGCGACCGGCATCACGCTGTCGCAGAACCAGTTCGATCACGTGACGCGCGAAGATCGCCGCGCGCGGCCTCGCCGGCCGCGTGCAGGTCGAGCTTCGTCGACTACCTCGACCTGCCCGAGGACGGGCTCTACGACAAGATCGCGAGCGTCGGGATGTTCGAGCACGTCGGCGTCGCGCAGCTATCCGACGCTACTTCGGCAAGATCCGTCGGATCCTGAAGCCCGGCGGGCTTCGTGCTGAACCACGGCATCACGCACAACGTCGCTCGGCGCGACGAGCCTCGGCAGCGGCATCGGCGACTTCGTCGAGGAATACGTGTTTCCCGGGCGGCGCAGCTCGCGCACGTCGCGCCGGTGATCGAGGGCATGGCGGCGCAGGGCCTCGAAGCTGATCGACGCCGAGGCGCTGCGCGAGCACTACGCGAAGACGCTGTGGCGCTGGTTCGAGCGGCTGGAGGCAATCGGCCGACGCGGCGCGCGCGCGAGGTCGGCGAGGAGAAATTCCGCGTCTGGCGCATCTACCTCGCCGGCTCGGCGCACGCGTTCGATCGCGGCTGGCTGTCGCTGTGGCAGCTGCTCGCCGGCAAGCCGCTGCCCGACGGCCGGCTGCCGCATCCGCTGACGCGCGAGTACATGTACCCGCGCGACGGCGCTAGCGCGCATGGCTCGCGAGGTTGCGCTCGCCGCGGCCGCCCCATTTGGCGCGATGGACATCACGACGATCGACAACCGCGCTGAATCGCCGCTCAAGTTTCCCTGCGCGTTCCCGATCAAGGTCGATGGGGCGCACGCAGGACGGCTTCGCGCAGGCGATCGTCGACGGTCGTGCCGCGGCACGCGCCGGACTTCGACCCCGCGACGATGGAAATGCGCGCGTCGAGCGCAGGCAAGTACCTGTCGCTGACCTGCACGATCAACGCGACGTCGCGCGACGCAGCTCGACGACTCTGTACCGCGAGCTGACGTCGCATCCGATGGTGACGATGGTGCTGTGATGGCGGACGCTGCGTGCGGCCGCGCCCGCACGGGCGCTGCGCTGGCACGCGCGCTGGGCTGCACCGACTACGAGGCGACGTGGCGCGCGATGCAGGCGTTCACCGACGCGCGCACCGCCGGAGACGCCGCGACGAAATCTGGCTCACCGAGCATCCGCCGATCTACACGCTCGGGCTCGCCGGCCGGCGCGAGCACCTGCTGCGCGACAACGGCATTCCGGTGCTCAAGGTCGATCGCGGCGGCCAGATCACCTATCACGGTCCCGGCCAGCTCGTCGCGTACCTGCTGCTCGATCTTGCGCGCGCGCGAGCTCGGGCGTCCGCGCGATGGTCCGGACGCATCGAGGCGGCGGTGGTAGAATGGCTCGGCTCGCATGGCGATCGCCGCCTACGGCAAGCCGTCGGCGCCGGGCGTCTACGTCATGGCCGGCGGCGTGCGAGGCGAAGATCGCCGCGCTGGGCTTGCAAGGTCCGCAACGGTTGCACGTATCACGGCCTGGCGGTCAACGTCGCGATGGATCTCGCGCCGTTCGCCGACATCGATCCCTGCGGCTACCCGGGTCTCGCCGTGACGCAACTCGCCGACCTCGGCGTCGCGCGGACCGTCGAGCGAGGCCGGCGCCGAGCTGGCGCCGATTCTCGCCGCGCGACCTGGCGCGCATGAACGTCGACCATGACCGCGCCATCGCGCTCCGCGCCAACGCCGCCGGCGTCAAGCACAAGGGCGAGCGCGAAGACGCGCGCGCATCCCGATCAAGATCGTCGCCGGCCGAGCGGCTGAAGAAGCCGGACTGGATCCGCGTGCGCGCGCCGTCGTCGCCGCGCTTCTACGAGATCAAGAAGATCCTGCGCGAGCACAACCTGCACACGGTGTGCGAGGAAGCCTCGTGCCCGAACATCGGCGAGTGCTTCGGCAAGGGCACGGCGACGTTCATGATCATGGGCGACATCTGCACGCGGCGCTGCCCGTTCTGCGACGTCGGCCACGGCCGGCCCGCTGCCGCTCGACGCCGACGAGCCGCGTCAACCTCGCGCGAGACCATCGCGGCGCTGCAGCTCGCGTACGTCGTGATCACGAGCGTCGATCGCGACGACCTGCGCGACGGCGGCGCGCAGCATTTCGTCGATTGCATCCGCGCGGTGCGCGAGCGCTCGCCGGCGACGCAGATCGAGGTGCTGGTGCCGGACTTCCGCGGCCGGCTCGACCGCGCGCTCGAGATCCTGGCGCAGGCGCCGCCCGACGTGATGAACCACAACCTCGAGACCGTGCCGCGCCTCTACAGGCAGGCGCGCCCGGGTCCGACTACGCGCATTCGCTCGAAGCTGCTGCAGGACTTCAAGGCGCGCTTCCCGGACGATCCCGACCAAGTCCGGCCTGATGGTGGGCCTGGGCGAGACCGACGACGAGATCCTCGCGGTGATGCGCGACATGCGCGCGCACGACATCGACATGCTGACGATCGGCCAGTACCTGCAGCCGACCGGCGGCCACCTGCCGGTGCTGCGCTACGTGCATCCGGACGACGTTCGCGATGTTCGAGCGCGAGGCGTACGCGATGGGCTTCCGGCACGCCGCGGTCGGCGCGATGGTGCGCTCGTCGTACCACGCCGACCGCCAGGCCGAGGAGATCCTGCATCCGGGGCTGCGGCTAGCACGGCGCGGACCGCCATCGCCCGCGCTGACCGCGCCGACTTCGATCAGCGCGGCGACGGCGGCGGCGCGTCCTTCGGCCACAGGATCCACATCCGCCCGTCCTGCTTCATCCGCCCGGCTTCACGCCCGGCATCGTCGCCGAAGCCCCAGAAGAAGTCCGCGCGCACCGCGCCGCGGATCGCGCCGCCGGTGTCCTGCGCGAGCATGAGCCGCGTCGAGCGGCCGCGTCGACAGCGGATACGTCGTCGCGAGGATACACCGGCGCGCCGAGCGGGATCGAGCGCGGATCGACGGCGATCGCGCGCTCGCGCAGCAGCGGAACGCCGAGCGTGCCGAACGGGCCGTCGATCTGCGCTTCGAGCGTGCCCGGCGCGGGCGGCGGGACTTCGCGGAAGAACACGTAGCTCGGATTCTCGTCGAGCAACGCGGCGAGCTTGTCCGGATTGCGCCGGCCCCACTCGCGGATCGCCTGCATCGATGCGCGCTCGAGCGGCATCTCGCCGCGCTCGATCGAGCATCGCGCCCGATCGAGCGATACGGGTGGCCGTTCTGATCGGCGTAGCCGACGCGCATGACGCCGCCGTCGGCGAGGCGCACGCGGCCGGAGCCCTGGATCTGCAGGAAGAACGCCTCGACCGGATCCTCGACGTAGACGAGCGCCTTGTCGCGTCGACCGGCGCCTTGCCGTTCTCGATGTCGGCGCGCGACCAGTAGGGCACGACGCGCTTGCCCTCGACGCGCCCGCGCAGCCGCTTGTCCTTGAGCTCCGGATAGAGCTCGCGTCAGATCGATCGTCAACAGATCGTCCGGCGCCGCGTACAGCGGCACGCTGATAGCGCGCGAGCGCGCGCGGCTGCCGTCGAGCAGCGGCTCGTAGTAGCCGGTGACCATGCCGGTGTCGCGCGCCGTCGGCGGCCACGACCTGGTATGGGATAAAATGACTCTCGAAGAATGCGCGCACCGTCGTGCGGTCGATCGGCGTCGACGCGACTTGCGCGGCGGCGCACGGGCGCTCGCCATAGTCGCGCGTCGTCGCGGCGGACGCGACGAGCGCCGCGCATCCGGCGCGAAACGCGGGCCACGCCTCGTGCGACGCGATCGTCGGACCAGCCGGGCAGCGCGGTCCACGCGACCGGCGCGTACTTCGCCGGCAGCGACGGAGCGTGCGGGCGTTACGGCGGGCGGCGGCGTCACGGCCGGCGGCGGCGCCGGCGGCGCGGTGACGCAGCCGGCGATCGCTGCGAGCGCCGCGGCCGCGAGCGCGACGCGACAGCGCGACGAGCGAGGAGAGGCGCGAGGCGATGGGCTGGTTTCTGCTCGAGGCGCTGCTCGCGCTGGTCATCGCCGTCGCCATCGTCGCGTGGACGATGGGTCCGCAAGCGCGAAAGCCGCCGCGCGGATCGACGAACGACACCGGCGACGGGCAGCCGCGCTAATGGAGCACGCGCGGCACCGACAGCGTGAACGAGCGGGATCTGGCGCGTCGAACGTCTTGCCGTCGCTCGGCGACCATCTGGTAGGTGCCGCGCATCGTGCCCACCGGCGGTGGCGAGGCTGGTGCCGCTCGTGTATTCGAAGCTTTCGCCGGGCTGCAGCAGCGGCTGCTGGCCGACCACGCCCAGGCCCTTCACTTCCTGGACCTGCTGCTCGGCGTCGGTGATGATCCAGTGCCGGCTGATGAGCTGCGCCGCGACCGTCGCCGGTGTTGGTGATCGTGATCGTGTACGCGAACACGTACTGGCTGCGCGACGGGTCCGACTGATCGGCGAGATAGGTCGACTTGACCGCCACCGTGATGTCGTATTTCCTGCTCGTCAGCCATCGGGCATCGCGCGATCACGTCCTGACATGCGATTATAGACGCCATGCCCGACTACCGAATCGCGCCGTCGCTCCTGTCCGCCGACTTCGCGCGCCTCGGCGACGAAGTGCGCGCGGTGATCGCCGCCGGCGCCGACCTGCTCCACTTCGACGTGATGGACAACCATTACGTTCCGAACCTCACCGATCGGGCCGCTGGTGTGCGAGGCGCTCGCGCCGCATGCGACGCGTGCCGATCGACGTGCACCTGATGGTGAAGCCGGTCGACCGCATCGTTCCCGACTTCGCGAAGGCGGGCGCGGCGATCATCAGCTTTCATCCCGAGGCCTCCGAGCACGTCGACCGCACGATCGGCCTCATCCACGAGTGCGGCTGCAAGGCGGGCCTCGTGTTCAATCCGGCGACGCCGCTCGACTGGCTCGACCACGCGATCGACAAGCTCGACCTCGTGCTGATCATGTCGGTCAATCCGGGCTTCGGCGGACAGTCGTTCATTCCGCAGGCGCTCGCCAAGCTCGAGCTCGCGCGCGCGCGCGTCGACGCCGCGCAGCAGCGGACCGGGCGCGCGATCCTGCTCGAGGTCGACGGCGGCGTGAAGGTCGACAACATCGCGCGCGATCGCCAAGGCGGGCGCCGATACGTTCGTCGCCGGCTCGGCGATCTTCGGCACGCCCGACTACGCGGCGACGATCGCGAAGATGCGCGACGAGCTCGCGCGCGTGCGATGGACGCGGAGCCGGTGCAAATCGCCGGCGCCGATGGTATAGTCGGCCTCGCCGGCGAGGCTCATCCGCGACCGCCGCAAGCCGCCGAATCCGATGAGCTTCGACGTCTTCGACTTCACCGATCCCGCCGCGCTCGCGCGGCGATGGCGCGCGACGACCTGGCGCCGCTGGCGCTGACTCGCCCGCACCACGGCTCCGCGCGCCGCGCGACGCGCCCCGGCAGCTTCCCGACTGCACCGTCGTTCGTCGAAGAGCACGTCGAAGCATCATGACCGAAGCCGAATTCCGCGCGCTCGCCGCGCAAGGATACAACCGCATTCCGCTCGTCCTCGAGTCGTTCGCGGACCTCGACACGCCGCTGTCGCTGTACGTCAAGCTCGCGCAACGCGCCGTACACGTTCCTGCTCGAATCGGTCGTCGGCGGCGAGCGCTTCGGCCGCTACTCGTTCATCGGCTTGCCGGCGAAGTGCGCATCCGCGCGCGCGGCACGCGCGATCGAGGTCGAGGACGCGGCGGCTCGATCGTCGAGCGCCACGACGGCGATCCGCTCGCGTTCGTCGGCGAATTCATGCGCCGCTATCGCGCCGCGCCGCGCCCGGGCCTGCCGCGGTTCTGCGGCGGCCTCGCCGGCTACTTCGGCTACGACACCGTGCGCCACATCGAGACGAAGCTCGCCGGCCACGGCGCCGCCGGCGATCGCCGGCCTCGCCGACGTTCCCGACATCCTGCTCGCTGCTCACCGAAGAGCTCGCGGTCGTCGACAACCTCGCCGGGCAAGATCTACGCTGATCGTCTACGCCGATCCGGCGGAGCCCGACGCGTACGCGCGACGCGCAGCGAGCGCCTGCAGGCGCTGCGGCGCAAGCTGCGCGAGCCGGTGACGATCCCGTTCCAGACGGCGGCAACGGTCGACGCAGACGCGAAGCGAATTCGGCGCCGACGGCTACCAGAGCGGCGGTGCGGCGCGCGAAGGAATACATCGCGGCCGGCGACGTCATGCAGGTCGTGCTGTCGCAGCGGATGCGCGCTGCCGTTCGCGTCGTCGCCGCTGTCGCTCTATCGCGCGCTGCGCTCGCTCAATCCGTCGCCGTACATGTTCTATTACGATTTCGGCGACTTTCACGTCGTCGGCGCCTCGCCCGAGATCCTCGTGCGCAAGGAAGGCGCGACGGTGACGCTGCGGCCGATCGCCGGCACGCGGCCGCGCGGCGCGACGCGCGACGCCGACGACGCGCTCGCGCGCGGAGCTGCTCGCCGATCCCGAAGGAGATCGCCGAGCACGTGATGCTGGTCGACCTCGGCCGCAACGACGTCGGCCGCGTCGCGCAGACCGGCACGCGTGCAGCGTCACCGAGCGCATGGTCGATCGAGCGCTATTCGCACGTGATGCACATCGTCTCCAACGTCGAGGGCACGCTGCAGCCCGGGCCTGACCGAGCATCGACGTGCTGCGCGCGGCGTTCCCGGCCGGCACGGTGAGCGGCGCGCCGAAGGTGCGCGCGATGGAGATCATCGACGAGCTCGAGCCGTCGCGGCGCGGCGTCTACGCGGGCGCCGTCGGCTACGTGAGCTTCCAGGACGACATGGACACCGCGATCGCGATCCGCACCGCGGTCGTCAAGGACGGCATGCTCTACGCGCAGGCCGGCGCCGGCATCGTCCACGACTCGGTGCCCGAGATCGGAGTGGCACGGAGACGCAGAACAAGGCGCGCGCCGTGCTGCGCGCCGCCGAGATGGTGCAGCAGGGGCTCGACGCCGAGGCGTGAGCGGCGTCCGTCGTCGCAGTCGAGAAGAGCGGTCCGGTGGCATCGACGCGGCGCATGCGCTGACAGCGCGGCGCTACTTGGCGGCTTTGTCGGCCGTCGCCGGAGCCGCGTTGGGATTGATCGTCACGCCGCGCCGCGCGAGCTCGCCGATGATCAGCTTGGCGCCCGGATTGCCCTTGTCGGCGAGGATCGCAGTCTCGCGGGCGAGCCCGTCGAGCGACGTGCGCAGCTTGCCCGCATCCTCGAACTGCCGGGTCTGATTGCCGTGAGACCGTGGCGAGCGCCTGCCTCTCGATGACGAGCTGGTAGCACTGGAATGCAGGCCACGCCGACCGCCGCGATGACGAGAAGCAGCAGCGGAAGGAACGGGCTGTAGCCGAACGCGCGACGGCCGCGGGTCGCCGAAGCTCGCTGCGGGTGCGGCTGGTCGTGGACGCCGTCGCCATCTCACTTCCCCCTTTCTTCGGCTCAGGGGCCGGCGCGGCGGGGCCGGAGGCGCCATCGGCGCGTTCAGCGTGATGCCCTGCTTGGCAAGCATGTCCCGAAGCTGCGGTGTCGTTGTTGCGCACCGCGAGCTCTCCCAGCGCCTTGACCATTTCGCGGTAGAGCGGCTCCGAGCTGCGCCGCCTGCTGGATGTATTGCGCGCGTCCGGTGACTTCCGCCTGCGCGGCGCGGTTCTGGCTGAACAGGATCATGTTGGCGATCGATAAGCAGCAGGCCGATCGCCGCCAGCGCGGTCAGGATCCAGAATTCGTTCTTTTTCAGCATGTAGGACCGGTGGCGAGGTGCAGCGCGTACGCATTCTACAGGCTGCCTGACAAAGGGTTCAGCGCCAGCTAGAGTCTCAGGAGGCAGGAGCGGCAACGGCCCCTGCTTTTTTATGGTTTCTTGTAGGATGGCTCCCCCATGCTGCTGATGATCGACAACTACGACAGCTTCACCTACAACCTCGTCCAGTATCTGGGCGAGCTCGGCGCGGACGTCGCACGTCCATCGCAACGACGCGATCACGCGTCGAGCAGATCGCGGCGTGGCAGCCGGAGGCGATCGTCATCTCGCCCGGCCCGTGCACGCCGAACGAAGCCGGCATCTCGCGTGCCGCTGATCCGAGCGCTTCGCCGGCAAGATCCCGATCCTCGGCGTGTGCCTCGGCCACCAGGCGATCGGGCAGGCGTTCGGCGGGCGCATCGTGCGCGCGCAGCGCGTGATGCACGGCAAGCTCTCGCCGATCGCGCACGACGGCCGCGGCGTGTTCGCCGGGCTGCCGACGCCGCTCACGGCGACGCGCTATCATTCGCTCGCGATCGAGCGCGACGACGACTGCCGGCGTGCCTCGAGGTCACCGCGACGGCCGACGACGGCGAGATCATGGGCGTGCGCCACCGCGAGCTCGCGGTCGAGGGCGTGCAGTTCCATCCCGAGGCGATCCTCACCGAGCACGGCCACGCGCTGCTGGCGAACTTCCTCGACCGCGCAGACACTGATCCGGGACGAAGCCGCGATGCCCATCACGCTGCAGGAAGCGCTGCAGCGCACGATCGAGCACCGCGAGATCTTCCACGACGAGATGCTGTCGCTGATGCGGCAGGATCATGAGCGGCGAGGTGACGCCGGTGATGATCGCCGCGCTGACCGTCGGCCTGCGCGTCAAGAAGGAGACGATCGGCGAGATCGCCGCCGCGGCGCAGGTGATGCGCGAGTTCGCGACGCAAGGTCGACGTGCCCGACCGCGAGCAACCTCGTCGACATCGTCGGCACCGGCGGCGATGCGTCGCACACGTTCAACATCTCGACCGCGTCGATGTTCGTCGCCGCCGCGGCCGGCGCGCGCGTCGCCAAGCACGGCGGCCGCTCGGTGTCGTCGAAATCGGGCAGCGCCGACGTGCTGGAGGCGCTCGGCGCCAACATCATGCTGACGCCCGACGCAGGTCGCGCAGTCGCATCGCCGAGACCGGCATCGGCTTCATGTTCGCGCCGTCGCATCACAGCGCGATGAAGCACGCGGCGCCGGTGCGCAAGGAGCTCGGCGTGCGGACGATCTTCAACATCCTCGGCCCGCTCACCAATCCGGCCGGCGCGCCGAACCAGCTGCTCGGCGTGTTCCATCCCGATCTCGTCGGCATCCAGGTGCGCGTGCTGCAGCGGCTCGGCAGCAAGCACGTGCTGGTCGTCTACGGCAAGGACGGCATGGACGAGGTGTCGCTCGGCGCGGCGACGATGGTCGGCGAGCTGAAGGACGGCGAGGTGCGCGAGTACGAGATCCATCCCGAGGATTTCGGCCTGCAGATGATTTCGAACCGCGGCCTCAAGGTCACCGACGCGGCCGAGTCGAAGGAGATGGTGCTCGAGGCGCTCGGCGAACGTCGAAGGCACGCCGCGCGAGATCGTCGTGCTGAACGCGGGCGCGGCGCTCTACGCCGCGCGATGTCGCCGACGTCGATCGCCGACGGCATCGAGCGCGCGCGCGCGGCGATCGCGTCCGGCGCGGCGAAGCGCAAGCTCGACGCGTTCGTCGCGTTCGACGCAGAAGCTAGCGCGCGGCAGACCGGCCTGATCGCGCGGGCGCGATGGGCGACAGCGACATCCTCGCGCGGATCCTCGCGACGAAGGCCGACGAGGTGATCGCCGCGGCGAAGCGCGCGCGGCCGCCGCGCGACGATCGACGCGCGGCGCGCGCGACGCCGCCGCCGCGCGATTTCGACGGCGCGCTGCGCGCGACAGATCGCCGCGGGCCGCCCGCGGTGATCGCCGAGATCAAGAAGGCGAGCCCGAGCCGCGGCGTGCTGCGCGCAGCGTTCGATCCGCCGGCGATCGCCGCGAGCTACGCAGCGGGCGGCGCGGCGTGCCTGTCGGTGCTGACCGACCGCGACGTATCTTCCAGGGCGCGCCGGAGTACCTGGCCGCGGCGCGCGCCGCGTGCGCGCTGCCGGTGCTGCGCAAGGATTTCATCGTCGACGAATACCAGGTCGCCGAGTCGCGCGCGCTGGGCGCCGACGCGATCCTGCTGATCGTCGCGGCGCTCGACGACGCGCGGCTCGCGGCGCTCGAGCGCTGCGCGCGCGACTTCGGGATGGACGTGCTGGTCGAAGTCCACGACGCGCGCCGAGCTCGATCGCGCGCTCGCGCTGCACGACGCCGCTGATCGGCATCAACAACCGCAACCTGCGCACGTTCGAGCGTGTCGCTCGCGACGACGCTCGACCTGCTGCCGCGCGTTCCGGCCGGATCGCTCGTCGTCACCGAGAGCGGCATCCTCGCGCCGCGCGACGTCGCGCGATGCGCGCGGCACGGCGTGCACGCGTTCCTCGTCGGCGAAGCGTTCATGCGCGCCGCGATCCGGCGCGGCGCTGGCGGCGCTGTTTGCGCATTCGGAGCGCGATCCGTATCATTCCCGCAGCGTCGACGGGGAGCGCATTCGTGTCGGCCATCGTCGCCGAAGGCATCAGCAAGCACTGGACGACCGCCGACGGCGAGGTGCGCGCGGTCGACGGCCTCTCGTTCGCGTTCGACGAGGGCACGCTCAACGTGCTGCTCGGTCCGTCGGGCTGCGGCAAGTCGACGACGCTGCGCCTGATCGCCGGGCTCGAGCGCGCCGACGGCGGGCGCATCACGATCGCGCGGCCGCGATGTCACGCGCCTGCCGCCGGCGCAGCGCAACATCGCGATGGTGTTCCAGAGCTACGCGCTGTTCCCGCACCTGTCGGTCGCCGAGAACATCGTGTTCGGCCTGCAAGGTGCGCAAGGTCGCCGCGGCCGACGTCGCGACGGCGCTTGAAGCGCGTCGCCGAGCTGCTCGGGCTCTCGAGCGCTGCTCGACCGCAAGCCGTCGCAGCTCTCCGGCGGCCAGCAGCAGCGCGTCGCGCTCGGCCGCGCGATCATCGCCGAAGCGCCGGTGTGCCTGATGGACGAGCCGCTGTCCAACCTCGACGCGCAACTGCGGCAGGAGATGCGCGCGGAGATCCGCGCATCTGCAGCGCGCAGCTCGGCATCACGATGGTCTACGTGACGCACGACCAGGTCGAGGCGATGTCGATGGCCGACCGCGTCGTGCTGCTCAACCGCGGGCAAGATCGAGCAGAACGCGCACGCCGGTCGAGCTGTACGAACGCCCGGCCAACACGCTTCGTCGCGCGCTTCATCGGCACGCCGCCGATGAACCTGCTGCCGCTCGAGCGCGGCGACGGCGGCGCGGTGATCGCCGGCACCGACGGGCCCGGCGGTCGCTGCCGGCCGACTGCGCCGGGCTGACGCTCGGCGTGCGGCCCGAGCACATCGCGCTCGCGCTCGACCGCGGCGTGCCGCGCGACGGTCGCCGCGGTCGAGTACCTCGGCGCCGATTCGCTGGTGCACGTGCCGCATCGGCGCGCGACGCTCGCGGTGCGCGTGCCGGGCAGCGTCGGGCTCACGCGCGGCGATCCGCGTGCGACTCGCCTGGGCGCCGCGGCGCGCAGCACCTCTTCGACGTCGCGACGGCGTGCGGCGCGACGAGCCGATCCGTCACGAAACCGCGACGATGTTCGCATAGCCCGACTGATGGACGCCGATTTACGGATCCCTGAGGAGGTCAGCAGACCATGTTGAGGAACCATGTCGAAGCATTGTTCGCAGCGTTGTCGTCACTTGCTGCGATCGCTTGCGGTCGCTTCGTCGCGCTCGCGCTCGCGCAGGCGCCGGTCGAGGTGCTCGTTCTACTACCCGGTCGCGGTCGGCGGCCCGATCACCAAGATCATCGACGGCTACGCCGCCGATTTCGAGAAGGAAAACCCCGGCATCAAGGTGAAGCCGATCTACTCCGGCACCTACCAGGACACGATCACCAAGGCGCTCACCGCGGTCAAGAGCGGCGAGCCGCCGGTCACGTCGATCCTGCTGTCGACCGACATGTTCACGCTGATCGACGAGGACGCGATCGTCCCGTTCGACGACTTGATCAAGACGCCGGACGACCAGGCGTGGCTCAAGAGCTTCTACCCGGCGTTCATGGAGAACAGCCAGACCGGCGGCAAGACCTGGGGCATCCCGTTCCAGCGCTCGACGATCGTGCTGTACTGGAACAAGGAGATGTTCAAGGAGGCCGGGCTCGATCCGAACAAGCGCGCCGGCGAACTGGAAGGAGATGGCCGACGTACGCGCAGAAGCTCACCAAGCGCGACGCGTCGGGCAACGTCACGCAATGGGGCGTGCAGATTCCGTCGTCGGGCTTCCCGTACTGGCTGTTCCAGGGCGCTCGCGATCGAGAACGGCGTCAACCTGATGAACGCCGCCGGCACCGAGACCTACTACGACAAGCCGGAGGTGATCGAGGCGCTGCAGTACTGGGTCGACCTCGCGCAGCAAGCACAAGGTGCATCCCGCAGGGCATCGTCGAGTGGGGCACGACGCCGAAGGACTTCTTCGAGCAGAAGATCGCGATGATGTGGACGACGACCGGCAACCTCACCAACGTGCAAGAGCAACGCCAAGTTCGACTTCGGCGTCGCGATGCTGCCGGCGGGCAAGCAGCGCGGCAGCCCGACCGGCGGCGGCAACTTCTACCTGTTCAAGAAGAGCGACGCCGGCGCAGCAGCAGGCGCGCGTTCAAGTTCATCAAGTGGATCACCACGCCGCAGCGCGCGCGCGCAATGGGGCATCGACACCGGCTACGTCGCGGTGCGCGCCGACGCGTGGGAGACGCCGGCGATGAAGACAGTACGTCGCGGGCTTCCCGGCGGCGGCGGTCGCGCGCGACCAGCTGCCGTACGCGAAGGCCGAGCTGTCGACGCACGACAACCAGCGCGTGACCAAGGCGCTCAACGATGGGCTGCAGGCGGCGCTCACCGGCACCAAGACGCCGGAGCAGGCGATGAAGGACGCGCAGCGCGAGGCGGAGCGGCTGCTGCGGCCGTACCAGCAAGTGAGCGGTGACCGCGATGACCGAGCGCGCAGTGGCTCTACGGCTGGCTGCTGCTGCTGCCGGCCGCGGCGCTGCTCGCGCTGTTCACGCACTACCCGGCGGTCGCCACGCTGTGGCACAGCTTTCATCTCGACGCCGAAGGCGCGCCGCCCGGCGGCGTGCGTCGGGCTCGACAACTACCGGCAGCTCGTCGACGACCCGATCTTCTGGCAGGCGCTCGCCAACAACCTGTGGTTCGCGCTCGGCACGATCCCGGTGTCGATCGCGCTCGCGCTGCTGATGGCGGTCTGGGTCAACGGCAGGCTGCGCGGGCGCGGCTTCCTGCGGCTCGCGTACTTCACGCCGACGGTGCTGCCGATGATCGCGGTGGCCAACATCTGGCTGTTCTTCTACACGCCGGAATACGGCCTGCTCGAGCAGGTCGACCGGCGCGCTTCGGCTTGCCGGCACGCACAACTGGCTCGGCAGCAAGAGACACGGCGCTCGGCTGCCTGATGGTCGTCACGGTCTGGAAGGAAGCCGGGTTCTTCATGATCTTCTACCTCGCGGCGCTGCAGTCGATGTCGCCGCATCCTCGCCGAAGCGGCGGCGATCGAAGGCGCGTCGCGCTGGTACTTCTTCCGCCGCGTCACGTTCCCGCTGCTGATGCCGACGACGCTGTTCGTGCTGGTCAACGCGGTGATCAACGCGTTCCGGCTGGTCGATCACATCGTCGTGATGACGCGCGGCGGCCCGGACAACGCGACCTCGCTGCTCCTCTACTACATCTACGAGATCGGCTTCCGGTTCTGGGACTCGGCGTACGCCGGCGGCGCTGACGATGGTGCTGCTCGCGATCCTCGGCGCTGCCGCGCTCGGCGCAGTTCTGGTTCCTCGAGCGCAGGGTCCACTACCAGTGAGCGCACCGTCTACGCGACGACGCGGCATGCCGCGCGCGCTCGAGACCGCCGGCGCGCTGGCTGCTCGGCTCCTGTGGATCCTGCCGCTCGCCTACGCGTTCTGGACCGCGTTCCATCCGGCGCGAGTTCTCGACGCGCTTCGTGCTCGACGGCGCCGCTGACGCTCGACAACTTCGCCAAGGCGTGGGAGGCGGCGCCGTTCGCGCGCTACTTCGTCAACACCGTGCTGCTCGTGACGATGGTGCTCGCCGCGCAGCTCGTGCTGGTGACGCTCGCCGCGTACGCGTTCGCGCGCTTCGAGTTTCCCGGCCGCGACGTGCTCTTCGCGCTGGTGCTGGTGCAGCTGATGGTGATGCCCGACGTGCTGATCGTCGAGAACTACCGGACGATGACGGCGCTCGGCATCAAGGACACGATCGTCGCGATCGGCCTGCCGTACATGGCGAGCGCGTTCGGCATCTTCCTGCTGCGCCAGACGTTCAAGACCGTGCCGCGCGAGCTCGACGAGGCCGCGCGCGGTCGAAGGCTGCGCGCCGCTCGCGGTGCTGTGGAAGGTCTACGTGCCGCTCGCGCGGCCGGTCTATCTCGCCTACGCGCTCGTCAGCGTCAGCTACCACTGGAACAATTTCCTCTGGCCGCTCATCATCACCAATTCGGTGGAGTCGCGGCCGCTGACCGTCGGGCTGCAGGTGTTCTCGTCGGCCGACCAGGGCATCGACTGGTCGATCATCACCGCGGCGACGCTGCTCACGACGGCGCCGCTTCTGATCGCGTTCTTCTCTTTCAACGGCAATTCGTCCAAAGTTTCATGCGTGCGGGGATTCGGGGCCGATCCACATGATCGTTCCGCTCGCCGCCGGCAGCGCCGTCGACAACGCGGCGCGCATCGTCGCGCAGCAGATGTCGATCAACATGGGCCAGCAGATCGTGATCGAGAACCAGCCGGGCGCGGCGGGCCTGATCGGCGCCGAGCGCGTCGCGAAGGCGGCGCCCGACGGCTACACGATCGGCGGCTTCAACGACAGCATCATGACGATGCTGCCGAACCTGCACGCCGAAGATGCCGTGGGACATCCTGCAAGGACTTCGAGCCGGTGTCGCTGGTCGCCACCGTCGAATGGGGCCTGGTCGTCAACAACGACAGCGCCGTACAGCAGCGCCGCCGACCTGATCGCGGCGGCGAAGGCGAGCCCGGCAAGATCAACTACGGCTCGGGCGGCAACGGCAGCCCGCAGCACATCGCGATGGCGCTGTTCGCGTCGAAGCGCGGGCATCAGCTGACGCACGTGCCGTACAAGGGCGCGACGCAGGCGGCGGTCGGCGTGGCGGGCGGGCGAGGTGCCGGTGCGCCTTCCAGGGCCTCGCGACGGTCGACCTCGCTCGTGCAGCGGCGGCAAGGCTGCAGGCTGATCGGCGTGACGACGCCGCAGCGCCTGCCGCAGTTCGCCGACGTGCCGACGGTGTCCGAGTCGGGCTTGCCGGGCTTCGAGTTCAACTCGTGGTTCGCGATCATGGCGCCGGCCGGAACGCCGAAGGAGATCATCGCGCGGCTCAACGCGAGAGATCGTGCAAGGCGCTCGCCGATCCGGAAACGCGCGAGAAGCTCGTCGCGCAGGGACTCACGACCGCGCGGCACCTCGGCGCCGAGAGCTTGGCGCCGGCCACGCGCGAGTCAGCTCGCGAAGTAC
>ERZ1370068.8618-contig-7458_pt1 | contig 22732 bp, 24 predicted proteins | sample MGYA00561227_ERZ1370068 | MGnify/ENA primary metagenome ERZ1370068 (study PRJEB38410, sample SAMEA6850437) | metagenome | study: Metagenomic assessment of the ecological functions of the soil: analysis of the soil microbiota associated with the...
CGTTCTACGTGGATCCTGACCAGCTGCTCGCCGAGCTTCGCGAGCAGCGGTCGCCGCACGTGGGCTCCGGCATTTCGCACTAGTGCGCGTCCACACGGACGAGGAACTTCGCCTGCAGGCGGTTCTGAGGGATCTCGTCGCCCTTTCCGCAACTCCGGCCATGTGGATCGGAAGGGAGCCGGCTGCCGTGGCAACCGGTCTGGCCGGATGCGCTTCGTCGCAATGCTCGACCTCGACTTTGCTTTCGTGCGCCTGAGCGACCCTGGGGGTGCCGGAGCAGTCGATGTCACGCGGGGGAGCGCCTGGAAGGAGTTTCCGGAGTGGCTCGAACGCCACCTCGCCGCAAGCGTTCCGTTCCCAGGCAAGGAGGTCATTCCCGACGTCGGCAACGGCTCCGCGTCGTGCAATGGCGTCGCCATCCCGAATCGGCTTCAAGGGTGACGGACGGTGTTGTCGCCGCCGCCTGCGAACGCCCCGATTTTCCGAGTGGCGTCGATCAACTACTGCTCTCCCTTGCAGCAAATCACGCTGCGACCGGCGTTTCAGAACGCACGCCTGATCGACGCGCGCAGGAATGCAGAAGAAGAAGTTCGCCGGGCCAGAGACGACCTCGAGGTGAAGGTGACCGAGCGGACAGACGGAGCTCGAACGGAGCCGGGCGGAGCTCGCCGCTTCGCGTGCTCGGATCGTCACGGCCGCAGACGAGACGCGCCGCCGGATCGAACGCGATCTGCACGACGGCGTGCAGCAGCAGCTGATCGCAGCCCGCATGGAGCTCAGCTGGGATAGAGGCGGCGATGCCGTCAGCCGACGAGCGCAGAGAGCAGCTGGCGCACGCCGGCGATGGGTTTGGCAGGCGCTCTGGACGACCTGGTGGAAATCTCGCGCGGCATTCATCCCGGAGCTCTGGCGGAGGGCGGCCTCGGCCCCGCCCTCAAGACGCTCGCCCGGCGATCACCTGTCCCCGTCGAGGTCGAGCTCCGGACAGAAACGCCGGCTGCCCGCGGCGCTAGAGGTGGCGGCTTACTACGTCGTCTCGGAAGCGCTCACGAACACCGCGAAGCACGCAGACGCCTTCCGCGGCGCAGGTCGCCGTGGAGGCACGTGCCGGCGTCCTCGACCTTTCGATCCACGATGACGGCCGGGCGGAGCCGACGCAAGTCGCGGCTCCGGGCTCATCGGCCTGGCGGACCGCGTTGACGCGCGCTCGGGGCACGCTCGACGATCGCGAGCCCGATTGAGGAGAACGACCCTAAGGGTCAGACTTCCAATCCGAGACGCCTAGTCGTCGCGCGTTTCGGCTGAAGAAAGCGAGGCCTCGGGCAGGGTCGGTTCGAACAGCTCGATTGGGTTGCCGGAAGGGTCGTCCAGCAGGATCTGTTTGCCCGCCGACTCCGGTGACGATCTCGTTGCGGAAGTGGACGTCTGCTTTGCGAAGCTCCTCGACCATGGCGGCAAGGTCGGAGACTTCCAGCGAGAAGCGGTTCCAGCCGCCGGGCTCGAGGCCTGGTGCCGTCGGGCATCGCCTGTCCTCCGCCGCCTGCGCCGCTGGGCGCGCTCAGCAGGAGGCGGAGGTCGCCGCGGGAGAGCATCGCGAAGGTGGGGGCCGGATGCATCTCTTCGTGGAAACCGAGGTGTCTGGTGTAGAACGCGATCGCCGCGTCGACGTCTTCGACGATGTAACGGACGCTCACTGTGGCCATAGCACGCTCCTCCGCGTTGTGTTCCCGGTATTCAGAATGTCCGCAACCCCAGGCAGACCGCTGACGACGCACCTGGCTGGCCTTTCGGGTGTCGACTCTACGCGTTTACGGACCAGATCAGAAGGTCGAGGATTCGCACCTCCGTGAGCCGGTAATCGCGGCTCGCGAGTTCTCGCTGGATCTTCCGCAGGGCGGAGCGGTTGCGATCCAGGTCTTGCTTGTAACTGCGCACGAGCGCGGTGGCGTGCTCTCCGAACGACTCCGATGAGCGCGTCGCGGGATCGTTCCTCGTCAGGTACGCCTGGACGACGCTGTCGAGCATCGGGATCAGCGCCGGCCGTTTCGGGTGCAGCGCTTTCGTCATCTTCGAGAAGCCGACTCCACGGATGTCCGAGAACGCGTCGAAGAGTCGTGTCAGCGGAAGCCACGGAATCGCGCTCGCCGCGTCGGCCAACGACGCAGCCGGGCGGATCTCGCGCAAGAGCGCCTTCGATCTCGCCGCGGCGTTCGAGGATCGCGGCGATCTCTGCCGCCGAGATGCGGGCACCGCCGCGGTTCGCCTGCCTGAGGTCGCTCTCGTCGAATGAGGCGGGCCCCGATGGAGTCGCGGGCCTCGTAGCTGGAATACGCCGCGAGGAACTCGAGCGCCAGCTCGAGTGGATTCTCGACCTCGACACCACCACGAAGAATGATCGTGCTCATATGTGCGGCCCGCGGCGCACCGCTCATCCGCAAAGATGACTTGCACCGGAAGGGAGAGATGATGACCGATCACGAGGTCGTGGCTCGCGAGGAGTGGGCGGCTGCCCGCGAGAAGCTGCTCGCGCGCGAAAAGAAGCACACCCGCCTGGGCGACGAGCTGGCGCGAGCAGCGGCGCGAGCTGCCCTGGGTCCGAGTCGAGAAGGAGTACCGCTTCGACACCGACGACGGCGCGCGTACGCTCGCGGAGCTGTTCGACGGCCGCAGCCAGCTGCTCGTCTACCACTTCATGTTCGGCCCGAGCTACGAGGCAGGTTGCCCGACCTGCTCCTCGATGGCCGACACCATCGACGGCGCACTCCCGCACCTGCACGCGCGCGACGTGACGATGACGTACGTCTCCGCAAGCGCCGCTCGAGAAGCTGCAGGCGTACAAGCGGCGGATGGGCTGGCAGATGCCCTGGGTCTCGTCGGCGGAGACCGACTTCAACTTCGATCTCGGCTACTCGCGCACCGAGGAGCAGACGCGCGAGGCGTTCGGGCCGATGCTCGAGGCGGGACCGCCGCCGGTCCTCGACCACAACGCAAAATCGACCGGCACCGATGTCGCGGGCTACCTGAGCCAGGGACCGGGCTTCAGCGTCTTCGTCCTCGACGACGGCACCGTCTACCAGACCTACGGGACGACGGCCCGCGGCCTCGAGTTCCTGATGGGCTACTACGGAATCCTCGACCGCACACCGAAGGGACGGGACGAAGCCGACGAATCCCAGATATGGATCCGCCGGCACGACGAGTACTAGGTAAGGCCTAAATGAGTCAGCTCGCAGCTATCGCGGCCACGCTCGCGCCTGCGGAGCAGAAATACCTCTCGCAGGCGCGGCAGATGCAGGCGCTCTCCTTCGCCGTGCACATTCCGCTCGTCTGCTTCGGGATCGCGTTCCCGGCGATGATGCTCTTCGTCGAGTCGCGGTACCTGCGGACGGGTGACGAGCTCTACCGGACGCTGGCGCGACGCTGGTCGCGGATCCTGGCGGCGCTCGTTCGCGGCCGGCGTCGTCACCGGCACGATCCTCAGCTTCGAGCTGGGCCTGCTGTGGCCGAACTTCACCGGCACCTTCGGCAGCGTGTTCGGGCTCGGCTTCGCGATCGAGGGCTTCTCGTTCTTCATGGAGGCGATCTTCATCGGGATCTACATCTACGGGTGGAACCGCCTCTCGCCGCGCGCGCATTTCGCCAGCGGCATCCCGATCGCGATCGCCGGCTTCACCGGGTCGTTGACGGTGATCTCCGTCAACGGGTGGATGAACCACCCCACCCACTTCCGCTTCAGCGACGGCCGCGTCACCGACGTGAATCCGTGGGGCGCGCTGTTCGGCAACAGCTACTTCTGGCACGAGCTCGTTCACATGTACCTGGCCGGGTACATGGTCACCGGCTTCGTCCTGGCGAGCGCCTACGGCTTCGGGCGGCTTCGAGGCCGCTGGGGCCGGTACGAGCGCACCGCGCTTGCGATCCCGCTCGCGGTCGCGACACTGGCCTCGGTTTCGCAGGTCTTCATCGGCGACTGGAACGGCCGCGAGGTCGCAACCAACCAGCCGACCAAGCTCGCCGCCTTCGAGGGGCTGGGCAAAACCACCAAGGGCGCGCCCGTACACATCCTCGGCTGGTACACGAGACGGTCGCGTCGAGTACGGGATCCCGCTTCCGCATCTGCTCTCCCTGCTCGCCTTCCACAGCGACCGACGCCACAGTGCCGGGGCTCGATGCCGTCCCGCCCGCAGACCGCCCGCCGGTGAACGTCGTCCGCTACGCCTTCCAGACGATGGTCGGGATCGGCACCGGGCTCGCGCTGCTCTCGGTCGTCTACTTCGCGACGCGCATCCGGCGGAGGCGGCTGCCGGAGTCGACCTGGTTCTACCGGGCGCTGGTGGTGGCGGGACCGCTCTCGGTGGTGGCCTTGATCGCAGGCTGGGTGACGACCGAGGTCGGCCGCCAGCCGTGGGTCGTCTACCAGCGTCATGCGCACCTCGGAGGCGGTGACCGGGGCGGACGTGATTCCCGTCGGCTACGCCACCCTCGCGCTCGTCTACCTCGCGCTCGCCGCCGGAGTCGCCTGGGGTCCTGCTTCGCCTCTCGAGGACGCCCGTCTGATGCATCTCTACGAGGTGCCACTCTGGTTCGCGCTCGTGGGGCTCGCGCTCTACACGGTGCTCGGCGGCGCCGACTTCGGCGCCGGCTTCTGGCAGCTCGTCGCCGGCAGAGGCAAGCGGGCCGACGAGGTTCGCGACGAGGCCCATCACGCGATGGCGCCGGTCTGGGAGGCCAACCACGTCTGGCTGATCTTCGTCCTCACCGTCGTCTGGACCGCCTACCCGGTCGCTTTCGGCTCGATCGCGTCGACGCTCTCGATCCCGCTCTTCATCGCCGGCGTCGGGATCGTCATGCGCGGGGGCGCCTACGCCCTGCGTGCGGGAACCAGGACTGCCGGTGAGCAACGCCGGGTCGACACCGTTTTCGCGTTCTCGTCGGTGCTGACGCCGTTCGCGCTCGGCACCGTGATCGGCGCGATCGCCTCCGAGCGCGTACATGTCGGCAACCCGGGCGGCAGCCTCGTTACGAGCTGGCTCAACCCGACCTCGATCGCAATCGGCGTGCTCGCCGTCGCGAGCGGCGCCTATACCTCAGCCGTCTTTCTGAGCGGCGATGCCGAACGCCACGGCGACCGCGCCCTCGCCGAGCGTTTCCGTGCCAGAGCGCTCATCGCGGGCTCGCCGCCGGCGCAGTCGCGATCGGAGCGCTCATCGTCCTGCACTTCGACGCAGAGCGCATCTTCAGGCGACTCACCCAGGGCGTTGGGCTGCCCGCGCTGGTCGCCTCCGTGATCGCCGGTATAGCGACGCTCGCGCTCGTCTGGCGACGGCGCTACGAACCCGCGCGGTACCTGGCGGCGGTGGCCGTCGCCGCGACGATTGCCGGCTGGGCGCTGGCCCAAAACCCGGTGTTCCTGAAGGGGCTCACGATCCGCGAGGCGGCGGCCGGGCACGACACGCTGGTCGCCGTCGTCGTCGCGATCCTCGTCGGCGCGCTGCTGCTCTTCCCGTCGCTTGCGCTCCTCTTCCGGCTGACGCTCGGCGGCGAGCTCCGGGACAGCGGGCAGGGCTCGGTCGAGACGCCGGTCGGATCCCGGCGCCGAGGGCTTGTGAGCGTCCGGCTGGACGCACGGCTCTCGGTTGCTTTCCTCGTCGCAGGCATTGGCTTCCTCACGGTCGCGAACGCTGGTTGGGCTCACGCGATCGGCGTTGCCTGCTTCTTCGGGTTCATCCTCTCAGGCTTTCGGGCTGCCTTGCCGCCGGGCATCGTCGACGCGGACTAGCCGCTGTGACATCCTTGGCGGGTCGGTGTCCTTCGGAAGAGAGGAGGAATGGCACTGCCGCCCGACGCGAAGCAGGACGCGGAGCAGCGCATGCTCGGCGCGTCGGCTTCCGTAGACCGGATCAGGTTGATCCGATCGTCGGCGCTGCCAACGTCGACCTCGACGACGATGACATCGTGTTGATCGAAGGGAGGGCATGAGATGGCCACCACGACCGCGAAGATCGGCGTTGTCGGCCTGGGACACATGGGCGGAAACATGGCCGCCAGGTTCCTCGCCGCCGGATACACCGTCTATGGCGAGTCGCGCGACCGCGGAGACGCAGACGATCTCCTCCACGAAGGGCTGGAGTGGCGTGACACACCGCGCGAAGTCGCCGACGCCGCCGACGTCCTGATTACGTCGGTTCCGAACGACGACGTCCTCGAGAGCGTCGCGTCGGGGTCCGACGGGATCCTCGCCGGCCTCACCGAATCGAAGATCTGGATCGACATGAGCACGGTCAGCCCGCGCGTAAGCCGTGAAGTCGCGAAGCGGGTGCAAGACCAAGGGGCGGCGATGCTCGACGCTCCCGTGTCGGGAAGCGTTCCCCAGGTGCAAACAGGAACGCTGACGATCATGGTCGGCGGCGACGAGCAGGCGTACGCGAAGGTCGAGCCGATCCTGCGCGAGCTCGGCACGCCGACACACATCGGCGAGAACGGGCAGGGGCTGGTGCTCAAGCTCGCGATCAACATCAGCCTCGCCGTGCAGATGCTCGCCTTCGCCGAGGGCCTCGTCCTGGCCGAGCGGTCCGGCATCGACCCCAAGCTCGCGGTCGAGGTGATGACCGGGAGCCCGATCGGCTCGCCGATGCTGAAGGCGCGCGCCGACCTTGTCCTCGACCTGCCGGACGAGGCCTGGTTCGACGTCAGCCTGATGCAGAAAGACGTGGCGCTCGCGCTCGACACAGGACGGGAGCTCCACATCCCCTGCCGTCTGCCGCAACGGCCGATCAGCTGCTCACGCTGGCGAGCGCGCTCGGCTACGAGCACCGTGACCTCGCGGCGCTCTACGAGGTACTCGCACACTTGACAAGCGAGGCGGCCCAGGCCTAGCCGGCGTGAGGTCCCGCTCTACAGCGGCCAGCCGCTCGTCCTCGTAGCGCACGGTGCTGAACGACGCGTACCCATACGGGTGGTAGAAGACGTCAAGCGCCTGGTGCGGCTCGGGCCGAATCTCGAAGTACGACCCGCGGCGCTGGTCGCAGACGCAGACGGTCAGTCCGTCGGTAACCGGGTGCCAGAAGAGGGTGACCTCTAGACCGTCGCTGTAACGGTAGGCCAGCTCTTGCAAGCGGTGTTCTCTGAGTCGGGCGACTGTCATCTCGTGGCTCCTTCCGGATCTTTCTCGAAGCCAGACGATCGCATCCCCGCAACTCCGTGTCTCTACGGCAAGCCCCCGAGGGATGGGCCCGCTGGCATCCCACTTCGGATTGAAGCCAGCCTCACCCGGGCTAACCCACGCTCGTCGTGGCGCCTGGTTGAACTAGGCCGCTCTCGCAGGCGAGGGCGACCGCCTGCTCGGCCTCGCCGTCGTGTTCGCCGATCGATTTTCAACTGTGCCTTGGTCGGTTTACCGACAAGGCGCCCGCGACGCTATGCCTAGCTCGCGACCGACTCAGTTCTACGGGGCAGCACCCAGTTCGGTCGCGGGAAGTGGCACGTGTAACCGTTCGGGTACCGCTCGAGATAGTCCTGATGCTCAGGCTCGGCCTCCCAGAACGGCCCCGCCGGAGCCACCTCGGTCACGACCTTCCCAGGCCACAGTCCCGACGCTTCGACGTCCGCGATCGTGTCCTCGGCGACGCGGCGCTGCTCGTCATCGAGATAGAAGATCGCCGAGCGATAGCTCATCCCGATGTCGTTGCCCTGCCGGTTCAGCGTCGTCGGGTCGTGGATCTGGAAGAAGAACTCGAGCAGGTCCCGGTAAGAGGTCTGCTCAGGATCGAACGTGATCTCGATCGCTTCGGCGTGCGTCCCGTGGTTGCGGTACGTCGCGTTCGGGACATCGCCGCCCGTGTAACCGACCCTCGTCGAGAGAACGCCCGGTCGCCTCCGGATGAGATCCTGCATCCCCCAGAAACAGCCTCCCGCAAGGATCGCCTTCTCGACTGCTCCGTTCACGTTAGCCGCCACCTCCTCGTTCGAACCATCCGCGGTCACTGTAGCCGTGAGGGTCGGTCCGAAGCGCGCGTCGCGCAGGCGGATCGTCGAGGTGGGCCGCCGCGCTAGCGGACGGACGGCCCTGCAGCACCCTCAGCGGTCGACTCGAGCCGGCCCGTAGACGAGGTTGAGGACCCCGGTCTTGAAGCTCTCGGCCGAGATCAGCCTCAGCGGGATCGGGGCTCTCGCGCCTCGTCGAACAGGCGCATGCCCTTGCGAACGGCGATCGGATGAACGAGCAGGTGCAGCTCGTCCAGCAGCCCGGCAGCCAGCAGCTGGCGGACGACCGAGACCGAGCCGCTCAGCGCGATGTTGCCACCCGGCTCGTTCTTCAGGGCGGTCACGGCCTCGACGAGGTCGCCCTCGAGCTGCTCGGAGTTCCGCCAGGTGAGCTCGAGCTTCTGGTTCGACGCGACGATCTTGCGGGCGTCGCCGAGCGCCTTGGCAAAGGCGGCGTCCTCTCCACCGGCCGCCTCCCGCTCGGGCCACGCCCCGGCGAAGCTGTCGTAGGTCTTACGGCCGAAGAGGACCGGTGTCGGCGGCGCCGAGGGTCGCGTCGACGGCAGCGCCCATCTCCTCGTTGAAGTAGGGGAAGTGCCACTGATCGGGCGCCTCGACGACGCCGTCGAGCGAGATGAACAGGCCTGCGGTGATCTTTCTCATGGTTTCCTCCACGGACGGTCGGTGCCTAGTCATCCCATCAGACGGTGGCGGCCGACCCAAATCATCGGTCTTCAAACAGTCGCCATCGGCTCCTTGATCCTGTGCCGCAGCAGCCAGCGGTTGACCGGCCAGCTGGTCGCAAAGCCGAGGATCATCCCGATCTGCATCAAGAACCAATGGCTGGAGCTGTCGATCGGCGGCGGCGACTCCCAGATCGCGTACTCCGCGACCGCCATCCAGCCGAACAAGCCGACCTCGAAGCTCAGCACCGAGAGCGTGTCTGACTTCGATCGCGTCGCCCAGCGGCGCCAGCCGGCCCAGCTGGCCGCGTGCCGGTGCGATCGCGAAGTACTGAAGAGGATCCCGAACGCCCAGGCGAGCGGCAGGTCGAGGATGTACTCCGGGGCCGAGGGCGGTCGAGGCGATCGTCCAGCCGGTCGCCCAGACGATCCACTCGCCGGCGATGTCACCGCGCAGCCGGCGCCGCAGTGCGAATCGGAGAGCGACACCTGCCACCACGAATCGCGGGCGCCCTCGTTCATCTCGGCGCCATGCATGCGCATCTCGCTTCCGCGACATCCGCCGTCCGCGGGCGAAGTGACGCCCAGAGAGCGATCGGTCCGAGGTAGAGCGCGGTCAGCGGAAAGGCGACGTCCATGATCGCCATGTGCTGCCGGTTGCCCAGCACGACGATGTCGGCGGCGATCACGAGCGCGGACGCGAATCCAAGTCCGAGCGCCACCCAGGCGAGGAGCTCAAACCAGCTCGGAGCCACGCGCAATCTAAGCGGCAGGCCTTCGGATCTTTATCGCTCGATCACCGCGTCGGTGACGGCGTCGATCGCGGCGAGCCGACCTGCGAGCTCGTCACTGGAGTCCCGTACCGTTCGGCCAGCTCGGCCGGTTCGGCGTGGCTCGAGCTTCGTTTGGTCGCCGTCGGCCCCAGACGAGGACCTTGAGAGGTAGGTCGAGCGCCGCGAGCGGCGCGGCCGCCATCACCGGTGTCCCCGCCTGCGGGTTGCCGAAGATGACGAGCTTGGTGTCCCGGAGCTCGAGGGCCCACCGCCTCGGCCTCACCGCTGTGGTCGATGACGGCGAACAGCTTGATCCCTTTCGACTCCAGCACGCCTTGCAGGCGCGAGACGGTTTCTTCGACCGACCAGGGACTCTCCTTCGTTGTCATGCGATCGCCTCCGTTTCGATAAGAGTCACATCGTGCCCGCCGCGTGCGCCTGGGATCGTGGAGTTCGAGTGGGATCAACAGCGACCGTTCCTGGTAGCCACCACCGGGAAGTCCCGCAGGCCGCCACGACGGTTGGGTGTCAGCTTCGAAGACATCGCGGATCCGGTGCGCGATGCTCTCGCTATGACTAGTTGCGGATACTGCAAACGCGAGCTCGTGTCCGTCGTTCACCTGCTCCCGCGCGCGAAGCCGGTCTGCGGAAGTGCCGCCTGCCTGGCGCTCGCATACCGCGATTCCGAGCGCGACGAGACGGAGGACGGGACGAGCTCGAAGCAGGCTGCGCAATCCTGTTAGGGGATGGACGTGCCGAAGCTGAGATTGGGCGACACCGAGGTGCCGCGGATCGGTCTTGGCACAAACCGACTCACCAACACGGGCCACCACGTCGCGCTCGTGAACGAAGCGGTCGCCGCCGGACTCGGGCACATCGACAGCGCACACACGTACACGGGCGGCGGAAGTGAGGAGACGATCGGCGCGGCTTTGTCGCCTATCGCCGACGGTGTCGTTGTCGCGACCAAGGGCGGCTGGGGCGCTGGAAACGGCCGCCCGGAGGTGCTCCGGGCTCAGATCGAAGAGAGCCTGCGGCGGCTGCAAACGGAGACGATCGCCCTCTACTACCTGCACCGGGTCGATCCCGAGACCCCGCTCGAGGACAGCCTCGGCGCGATCAAGGAGTACCGCGACAGCGGCAGAGTCCGGCACGTCGGCCTCTCCGAGGTAGGCATCGACCAGATCGAGCAGGCCCGCGACGTCGTGCCGATCGCCGCGGTTCAGAACAGGTACAGCCTCGTCGAGCGCACGTACGACGAGGTGGTCGACTACTGCGCCGCCGAAGGGATCGTGTTCGTCCCCTTCTTCCGCTCCGCGGTGTGGGGAGCCCGCAGCTGTCCGAGATAGCCGACCGACACGGCGCCTCTCCGGAGCAGATTGCGCTCGCCTGGCTCCTGAAGCGCTCGCGGACGACGCTGCCGATCCCCGGCACGCTCTCGCTCGAGCACCTGAGGGAGAACCTCGCTGCGCTCGAGATCGAGCTGAGCGCCGACGAATTCGAGGCTTTGGGCTAGACCAGAAACTCCCTGCTAGCCACCATGCCATTCGGGGCTTCTTGTGGCATCCTCCGGGCATGGCGTTGCGATGCCTCATCGTGGACGACAGTGCGCCCTTTCTCGAGAGCCGCAAGCAAGTTCCTGCAGCGCGAGGGAATCACGATCGTCGGCGTCGCGTCGACCAGCGCTGACGCTCTCGAGCGAGCTCAGGAGCTCCGGCCGGACGTCGCGCTCGTCGATATAGACCTGGGAGAGGAGAGCGGGTTCGATCTCGCGCGACAGATCGCCGAGGAGACTGAGCCCCTTCCGGTCATTCTCATCTCAACCCGTGCCGAGGAAGACCTGGCGGAGCTGATCGAAGCATCGCCGGCGCTCGGCTACCTCTCCAAAGCACACCTCTCGGCGTATGCCATCCGCGACCTGCTCGACGGCCGCAAGTGCCTGCACGAGGCTCTCGTCTACTCGACGGTCGAGGAGTTCCTGGCGGCAACGGTGCCGCTCATACGCGAGGGACTCGAAGAAGAAGAGCCACTCCTGGTCGTGACGAAGGAGGCGAATCTCAGCGCCCTACGGGAGACCCTGGACATCGATTCCGGCGGCGTCGACCTCGTCGACCCCGTCGGCATGTATCGCAGCCCGCCGCAGACCATCGAGGCGTACGACCGTTACGTCCGCACGCGTCTGGAGAAGGGTGCCAGGCGGGTGAGGATCATCGGCGAGCCTGTTTGGCCGACATCAGCGCGCGCAGTCGCCGAATGGAAGCGCTACGAGTCTGCACTCAACGTCGCCTGGGAGTCGACGCCCAGCTGGGTTGTCTGCCTATACGACGCCAACGAGCTCCCGGACGACATCGTCAGCGACGCGAAGCGGCACTCATCCGGTCCTCCGGACCGGGCGCGGACTCGGCCGAGCCCGCACTACACCGACCCGGAGGTCTTCGTTCGAAACCTCGGGCTCGAACTGTCGGAGATCCTGGCCGGCGGGCCTTAGTTCGATCGCGCGGATTTGTCACCGATGTGGCAGCGCAGGCAGAACGCTCGTGGGGTGACAGCATGGTGGGGCCGGTATCGCGTGCGGCCGGCAGTGCAGGTCGGACTGGCTTTCGCGGTGGGCGTCGCCGCGTTCGGGCTGGCGGCGGTCGTCAGCCCGCACCTTCGGGACCTCGACGGCGACGCGTTGTTCGTACTCGGGATCTTCATCCTCGTGGCGCTGCTCGTCACCGAGATCGCGGCGCGGACCGGGCGTCGGGCGAACGAGATCCGAGCAGGCGCGAAGCCTGCTTGCGGACGAACAGGCCGCGCTGAGGCGGATCGCGACGCTGGTGGCGCGCGGGGTGCCGCCGGAGGAGGTGTTCGCGGCGGTCACCGAGGAGGTGGGGCATTTGCTTCCGGTCGGTAGCGCAGCGTTGGGGCGCTACGAGCCCGACGGCATGTTCACGACCGTCGCCGCATGGAGTACGCGAGAGGCCGCCTTTCCCGTAGGAGGCCAGTGGATGCCCGGCGGGAAGAACGTCACGACCATCGCGCTCGAGACGGGCCGTCCGGCCCGGATCGACGACTTTGCCGACGCCTCGGGCCCAATCGGCATAGCTGCCCGCGAGGCGGGCTACCGGTCCGCGGTCGGGACGCCAATCGTGGTCGAGGGCCGCCTGTGGGGCGTGATGACGGCTTCCTCCTGGGCGGACGACGCACTGCCAGCGGACACCGAGGCCCGCCTTGCGAACTTCACCGAGCTGTTGGCGACGGCGATCGCCAATGCCGAGAGCCGCGCCGGGCTCGCCCGGCTGGCCGCGGAACAGGCGGCGTTGCAACGGGTGGCGACGCTCGTGGCGCGCGCGGTGCCGCCTGAGCAGGTCTTCTCCACCGTCACCGAGGAGCTAGGGCGGCTCCTCGGTGCCGACATCGCGGGCCTGATCCGGCTCGAGCCCGGCAACACGGCGCTCGTGTTAGCCGTTTGGGGCGCAGCGGAGGGCGATTGCGTCCCCGTGGGGACGCGGATACCGGTCGAGGACTGAGCGTGCCCATGATGGTTGGGCGGACCGGTCGGCCCGCGCGGAGGGACATTCCGGAGCAGGCGTCCGACGCCACGTCAGTGAGAGCACGCGAGCTCGGGATTACCTCGACGGTCGGCGCCCCGATCGTGGTCGAGGGTCGCCTGTGGGGCGGTATGTCGGTCTCTTCAAAGCAGGCCGAGCCGCTTCCCCGAATACGGAGTCGCGCATCGCGGCCTTTGCAGAGCTCGTCGCCACTGCGATCGCGAACGCCGAGGCTCGGACCGAGCTCGCCGCCTCTCGCGCACGCGTGGTGGCGACGCGCCGACGAGACGCGGCGGCGGCTCGAGCGCAACCTGCACGATGGCGCGCAGCAGCGGCTCGTCTCCCTCGCCCTCCAACTACGGGCCGCGGAGGCCGTTGCCTCCGAGCGCGATGACGTCGGGCTGGACTTGTCTCGCATCGGAGAAGAGCTGGACGAGGCTCTGGAAGACCTGCGCAAGATCTCCCACGGCCTCCACCCGGCGATCCTGTCGGAGGGAGGGCTCAAGCCTGCGTTGAAGACACTTGCCCGCCGGTCGGCCGTCCCTGTCGAGCTCGACGTCCGCATCGAAACACGGTTGCCTGAAGGCATCGAGGTTGCCGCGTACTACGTTGTCTCCGAGGGTCTCGCCAATGCTGTCAAGCACGCCGACGCTTCCGTCGCCAAGGTCGAAGTCGAAGCGGTCGAGGACAACGTGCGCCTCTCGATCTGGGACGACGGCCGGGGAGGCGCCGATCCCGCGAGAGGTTCCGGGCTGATCGGACTCAAGGACCGCGTCGAAGCGCAGGGCGGCACGATTTCGATCGTGAGTCCGCCCGACGAGGAACCAGGCTTCACGTGAGCCTCCCGGTCGGCGCTCCTGAGGAGCCGCCCAACTCACAGATGCTGTCGTCGCCGCTCGAGCCGGTGTCGGCGCGCCGTGATCAAGTGAATTACCGAGGCGGGCCGCTACCGAGCCTGACGGCCGCCGTGTGACTCGTGCCGGACTGGTCGACGTACGCGACCTTGACCTTCGCGCCGGGTTTCTTCGTGAGCAGGAGCGAGGTGAGCGCCGTCGGCGACGAGACGCTCTGGCCGTTGATTGCTGTGATCACGTCGCCGCCCGCAAGGCCTCGCGGAGGCGGCCGGCCCGCCGGAGACGACGCTGACGATCAGGGCGCCGGACGAGGTCGCGGCCTGACCCCCGTAGCCGAGACCGGACACGTCCGGAGACGCGGACTCGATGCCGAGGAAAGCCGTCGTGCCGATATGGACCGTCGCGGACGCCTTGCCCGAGGAAATCGCGTCGACGATCGTCTGCGCGGTGCCAATCGGGATCGCGAACGCGTCCGTCGTCGAGACATCGTGGAAGGTGAACTGCGATGACGCCGCCGTGTCCATGCCGATGACCTGGCCCCGGCTGTTGAGCAGGCGGACCGCCCGAGTCGCCCGGCTGAATCCCGGCGTTCGTCTCGATCAGCCCAGTGAGGTGCTCGGAGGCACCCGTCGGGTCCGACGCTGTGATCGCCTGGTCGAGGGCGGTCACCGTGCCGGTCGCCAGTGTGATCTTTCCACCGCCGCCCGCGTTGCCGCCGGGCCGTCACCTTCGCGCCGACGGAGACGGATGCCGAGCTGATCGAGACGGTCTTCAGACCAGAAGCACCCTGAAGCTGAAGGAGAGCGACGTCGGCGGTGCGGTCATAGCCGACGACCCGCGCCTTTGTAGCTGTGGCCGGTGTTCGGGACGACGACGTCGATCGTGGTCGCGCCGCTGATCACGTGATTGTTCGTCAGCACCTTGCCCGACGGTGTCAACACCATCCCCCGTCCCGGCGGCCGCGGCGCCTTGGAAGGCGAGATCGGTGTTGATGAGGACGACGCCGGCGCCTATCGATCCTCTCTGACGGCTCCACGATCGATGTTGTCGTCGGCGTCCCGCGCCGCGCGCGAGGTGCGATTACGGCTCCACCGCCGCGGCGAGGAGTCCGGCCACGACGAGCAGAGCGATCCTCCACGGATATCTGCGAACGGTCTTCATGCCGTCAGCGGAACGCTGCGGCTGTCGAGGTTGTTCATGCTCTCGAACCATCGCGCGGACGAGCCTCTTCGGCATCGCAGCCAGCAGCGATCTTCACGCACCGCTAGCGGAACCTTGCGGCTTCCGGCTAGCTGCAAATCGACGACCGTTTCAGCGCGCGTCGAGGTAAGCCGACCACGGCGAGCACACAATCACCCGAGCCGCGTCGAGCCGAAAACTAGATTGCGTACTCGCGCGGGCTGGTCTGGATGGTGATCCAGCGGGCTCCGGCGAACTCCTCGAGTGCCGCGTCGCCGCCGAAGCGGCCCCACCCGCTGTCACTTGACGCCTCGAACGGCATCGGTGGCTCATCGTTGACAGGTCAGCGTCGTTGATGTGGCACATGCCTGTATGTAGTCGCGCGGCGACGGACAGGGCGGCGTCGACGTCGCGGCTGAAGACCGCGGCCGAGAGGCCAGTATTCCGTGTCGTTCGCCACGCGAACCGCTTCGTCGACACCGTCGACAGGGACGATCGCAACGATCGGACCGAACGCTTCCTCCGAATAGACGCGCATCTCCGGCGAGACATTGGTTACGACGGTCGGCTCGAAGTAGAGGCCATGCGCTCTTCCACCCGTGATTACCTTCGCGCCCTGGCGACGGCGTCCTCGACATGTCCGGTCACTCGCTCGACTGCGTCCGCAGTTGACGAGCGGGCCGATCCTGCGTGTCTTGCTCGTGCGGGTCGCCCACCTTCAGCGAGCCCGCGCGCTCGGCAAGCTTGTGCGCGAACTCATCGGCGACCGTGCGGTCGATCACGATCCCGCTCGGTCGACATACAGATCTGCCCCTGGTGCATGAATGCGCCAAAGTTCGCCGCCGACACCGCCCGTTCGAGATCGGCGTCGGCCAAGACAACCAGCGGCGCTTTGCCACCCAGCTCGAGCAGTACCCGCTTTAGGTGACGCCCGGCCGTCTCGGCCACGATCCGTCCCACCCTCGTCGAGCCTGTGAAGCTGACTCGCCGGACCGCTGGATGCGCGATCAGCTCCTCGACGACCTCCGCCGCGTCGCTCGAGTCGTTCGTGACGGGGTTGATCGCCCCGGCCAGGGACGCCCGCATCGGTCAGCGCGTCGACGACCGCGGCGTGCGTTCGCGGGCACTGCCCGGATGCCTTCCAACACAACCGTGTTGCCGTACGCGAGCGGCGCAGCCACGGGCGCGGACGCCCAGGGATCACCGGCGCGTTCCACGGTGCGATCCCGACGACGACCCCGACTGGCTGGCGCACCGCCTTCGCGCGCTTACCCGGGATGTGCGGGGATCTCCTGCTCCTCCGCGGTCGCGTCGGCGTGATTGGCGCGTGGCACGCGAGCATCCGGCGCCGAGCTGCACGTTGAACATGCCCCAACCCAGAGTGCCGTTCGCCTCCTCGGTGACGAGGGCCGCGATCGGGGCCTGACGCTCGATCAGGAGCTCGGAAGCGCGCTGCAGCAGACTCCCCGCTCGCTCGGCGCCATCGCCGACCACTGTGGAAACGCCCGTCTCGGCCGCCTCCACCGCCAGACGCGGTGTACAGTGCCCTCGGCGGCGGTCGCGCCCCGGACCTGATGAGTCGTCATCCGATCCCGACCCTTAGCGCGCTCCGCGATCTCGGGACCGATGACTTTCTCGCCGTCGAGCGGTCTAGTCAAGAGACTCCACACGCGATACATAACAACCCGCAAAGGAGCCTTCCTGGTCTGAGCTGCGAACCCTGATGAGCGGTCTCGTCTTCCCCGAGTCGCCACGCTGGCACGATCACCGTCTTTGGTTCTCTGACTGGGGCGCGCACGAGGTGATTGCCCTCGATCTCGATGGCAAAGAGTGAGGTCATCGCCCGCGTTCCATCCTTTCCGATGTGCATCGACCGGCTGCCCGATGGACGGCTGCTGATCGTCTCGGCAAGCGATGAGCCCTTCTACTGCAAGGAGCCGGACGGGTCGCTGGCGACGTATGCCGATCTGACCGACTCCTCGCCGGCCGCTGGTGGAACGACATCGTCGCGTGGACGGTCGGGGGCAACGCCACTGTAAACAACATCTGGCTTTGACTTTCCAGGTGGCGAGTTCGCACCAGGAACCATTGTACTGCGTCACCCCTCAGAGCTCCGCCAGGAAGGTCGCAGAAGGACTGCGTTCCCAAACGGCATGGTCGTGACGCCGGACAACTCGACGCTCATCCTGGCCGAGTCCTACGGCAACAAGCTGACCGCCTTCGACATTGCGGCTGACGGCAGCCTCTCGAACCGCCGGCCGTGGGCCGACCTCCGGGACAGCGCCCCTGATGGCATCTGCCTCGACGCAGAGAAGGCCATCTCGAGTACGGGACGATGCCCAACACAGCGCTGCGTACGCGTTCGCGAAGGTGCGCGAGGTACTGCAGACGATCCACCTCGACCGCGGCTGCTTCGGCCTGCGCGCTCTGGCGAGCGGGCAGAGAGAACACTGTTCCTGACGGCGAACGACTGGCGCGGCCCCAGGCCGAACGACGATAGACGGGGCGCATAAGGGCCAAGTGCTAACCGCTGAGGCGCCTGCACCGGGAGCTGGTTGGCCGTAGCCGCAGCAGCCCAGAGCCTGCACTGGCCGGCCCCGGCCGGTGCTAGCACGACCGTGTCGAAGCGATCCGCGGCCAGCGTCCGGCCGCGCTCGTTCGACGAAGACGGCGAGCCAGATCGAGGCCCTCGAGAAGAGAGCCCACATCGGCAGCAGCTCGAGTCCCGTCGTCACGGGATCCGGTCGGGTAGGCCGAGCGCGATCACGGCGACGATGAAGTAGCCGAGACCGGCGGTTCCTGCGCAGGAGTCTTGAGACGAGAGGACGCCGATGCTCACCAGACCGAGCACCGAACATCGGCAGCTCGAACACCGCGCACGATCCCGAGCAGCAGGACGGTGGCGGTGAACGAGTAGTAGGCCTTCGCCCTGAATCAGGTTCGTGAAATGCATGTCGTCGTAGTGCGTCAGCCACTGCAAGGCGCGCGGGAGGACGATCAAGTACTCCGAACGCGGAGCCCGCGCCGCCGAGGGCAGTGGCGTGAAGCGCAACGAGTCTGAGAACGTTCCGCTCGATCGACGGGTCGAAGGCGGGCGCGAGGAACGACCAGCTCTGCCACAGGATCACCGGCAGCGCGAGCAAATCCCGCGTAGACGCTCACAGTCACCGAGACCGTGAACGGCTCTGCCACCCCGAGCGTCACCACCCGCCGCCGGTCTGCCGGCAGCGGGTGGTTCAGTCAATCGAGGATGTGCCCAGTGGAAGACGAACGCGACCGATCGTGGTCAGCGCGAGCGCGCAGAGCACGACGATGATCCGCCAGCGCAGCTCCTCCAGGTGCTCGACGAGCGTTGCGCCCTCGTCGTGCTGGAGACGCCGCGGCAGCCGGCCCATCAGCGGCTGTGACGTGGTCTCGTGCTCGTCGGGCACCGTGACGCTGGCCTCGACGGGCGCCGGCAGCTCCGGCCGGCTTTGTCCGAATCGCCGCTCACGGAGTCCTGAACTCGCGCATCCCAGAGCCGAGCGATCGCCCGACTCCGGCAGCCGCCTCGCACCGAACAGCAGCAGTGCGATCAGCAGCAGGGCAATGAGATGCGCTGGGCTGGTCCCAACCGGTCAGCTTCCTCCTGTTCTCTCGAGTGGTCGCTAGCCATGGCGCGCCGCATCTGCAGCTCTTGCCAGCCCCTTGAGGACGGCGAAGAACTCTCGCTGACTGGCCGCGGAACAGCCCGTCGGCGGTCAGGGCGTTGACCGCGCCCATGGCGGCGTTGTTTGTCTGGGTTGGGCGGACGATCGAGACGATCGGGAACTTGCGAGAAGGAAGATCGTCGGTCTCGGGCATGATCAGGCCGCCTGGCCGCCCTCGTCGGCGGCGTTCTGATCTGGTGATCTCAGACTGTTCTCATGAAAAAGTGGTGCAAATAAAAGGAAACAAAAGAGCTTAAGGTGCCGCCAAACAGCCTCTATGACTTGCCCAGTATCAGCCTTCTGGTCGGTCTGATGCAGGAGTTATAGATCTGCAGCACCCTGTATGGTGACCTGCCATGAGAGCTGGGGTAGATAGAGGCTGGTGCCGCCCTGCTCGATAGCTAAAGCAGCCGGCTGCTGGCGATCGCCCTGGTGGCAGTGTGGCTCAATGGCCGGGGAGGTCGTCGCCGCTACGGCGAACGCCGCGGTGGAAATTCTCCCGGTGGCTGCGGCCTGGGACGGGCCTGCGGGTGGAGCCGCGTCCTGAAGTCGCAAATCTGCGAGTCGCCAGTGGCGCGCGTCCGCAGCTTTGCGGCTGACCAGTCGATGAAAGGTGAAGACGCCTGATTCGCTACGCCTGTCGCCGGCACACAAAGCGTAATATGAACCATGGTCCTTTTACGCCAGCATGCTCACTGGTGGTGGTGGTTGCTGCTGACGAAGGCGGCGGCCGATCCGTCGTCGGTGTTATCGTGGATACCGTAGATATGTCCGAGTCCAGTAACGGGAGATCGGGCGGCAGGCCGACCGTTGCTGGCGCTGCACCGCCGTCCTGATGCCTGCTGAGTTTCGTTGTATCAGGTCGCCAGCATATTCGTCCTCGACCAGCCCGCGGTCGCCAGAGAGTGAAGCGAGACACTGCCGCGTTTGCCCTTTATCAGGCTCGTCTGGCCATCTGGCGAGGTCAGAGCGCCTCCGCCAGATTGTTTGAGCAACAAATCTCCCGGCATATCGAGGGCTGGCGGGTTCAACGCCAGGCGCCCTTCAGTAGAAGAACGGCGGGCTGAGTCATAACCCGCGCGATCCGTCTGGCTTGCTCTCCATCATCTTCTCCTGGATGGCTCCGTCACTGGGCGGGTGGCCCTGTGGTGGGCCAGGTGCTGCTCACAACAGACGGTGGCTGGCTGTCTTTCACTCTCAGAGGTGGCGCCAAAACGCCGATTGCGCACTCGTGGGAAACCCGCACTTTGCGCGTTATCCGGTTCAGGTTGCGCCTCCAATGCGTCGCAGGCATACCTTCTCGATCGGGCAGCTCCTGAAGCCGCAGCATTTAGGCGTTGTGTGAGTCGTGAATTCCAGCGCGGCGTGGTTGACGTCCGGCTTCAGGATCGTAGACGAAGCCGGCTGGGGATGCGGCCGGGCAGCGAGGCCGTCCTGGGCTGGGCTGCCGAACACGCGTTGGTGACCGGTGCTACCCGTTTGATCAGAATGTCACGCTGGTGTCGACTCAACACGTCAACGCGCGGAAAGCGCCAGTGGTGGTAGATTTATCTCGCCTCGGGTCGGTTTACATCAGGCAGTCACGCGTCGACCTCGGCTGGCTGGACAGTAGCTGGGTCCCAGGTTGACGTCAAAGTCGGTGCAGGTCGAGAAATCGGGACGCCTGCTCAAAATAGCCGACCGCGTATGACATGTCCTGCAGCGTCGAACCAGTGACGAGCAGTTGACTGTCACTGGAGTGCCTTCAGTCGATCGAGCCACTCAGGAACATCCCGTTCAGCCGGTTTCCCAGGTGTGGTGTCGAGCGGCGTGATCGCGCCCTGGCCCAGGTTCGGCAGACCCCGTCGCCCTGAAATTGGTTCTGCCGCGGCAGCCGCCCGGGAACCTCATATCCTCGCAGGCTGAACAGATGTGTCCTCCTCCAAAAAGATTAGCAGCGTCTCGGTCGCATCGCTGAGAGTTGTGGAGGAGAAGTCGTTGTAGGCGCGTGAGTTATGCGTCCGGTCGCGCTCTGATCGTGCCGAGCAGCTTCGGCGCGCCAGCGGATTCGCGTCAGCAGTTTTTAAAACTACCCGCCGCCGACGTTCCAGACGGTGCCGGTGCCGTCGCGAGCTGGTGTCGCGACCTTGAATGCGTCAAGCTGAGCTGATGCCGCAGCGGATCGCGAATTCGAAAACAGAGCGACTTCGGCCCGGCGTGAGGTCGATCAATTGTGATCGCCGCCGTCCACCCACGCCGCGAGCAGTCCGCCGACTGCCCGCGATGGGCCGGAGTCAGCGACCGCTACCGGTCAGGCCGAGGCGGCAGAATCGCGCTCACGGAGGGCAGGTCCGATCTGGGCGGCGATGATCAATACATGATCGAACTCAGAGTCCCCGCCTCGCGATCGTTGACGACGAGCAGCGTGTCACCGCACAGGCGTCGACGTCTTCAGTTCCAGCGGAAGCGGAAGATTGCCGTGACGACCTGCGGCGAATCGGCCTTTCGCGATGTCGAGCACCATGATGCCGCCCCCATCGCTTCGTAGGCGAAGGATCCCAAATATCCCGGCAGCCGTACCCGGATGTGCAAAGGCGCCAGCAGTGGACGTTGCTCAGTAGAGGTGGCGAGGCGGCTCGAGGCGATCGGCGCTTCCGCCTGCAGCCGGCACCGCGCCAGGCTGAGCCAGGATCACGGCGCTACCGCGAGGTCACTGCCCATCGAAGTTCGGGCTACCTGACCCAGGGATCTCTGGAAACAAAGTCACCCACGGAGAGAGAAATCTAATACGTACTGGGGCTGTCCTCAGATCCGACACTCCACAGCGCCGTCTGCGCCTTACGTGGGCTCTCCGACCGAGGCTGCGCGCGCGTAGGTGCTCGTCCTCGGTCACGGGGGCCGGTGGGAAAGGTCGAGTCAGGATCTCGTGGCGGCGACGGAGGCGGCAAGCGAGGCGATCGCAATGCGTTGGTCGCAGCCGCAACGTCGTAGGCAGGGCGCCGTTTCCCACCTGTCCTGCGCAGCCAGACGAGGCTTTTTGATCACGGTCATCGAAGCTCCTCCGCGCGTGCATCCAGTTGAGCAGCTGCAGTTGATCGTCGGTGGTTGCCGCTCGGCGCCTTCCTGGCTTGCCGCACCATGGCCGAGGCGACCGGGGCTGGCGACTTTGCCTGGCGTTTCCTGGTCGGTGCCCGCCGCGCGGCGGCCACGCGGCAGCTGGCTGCCTGAGCTGAGCGTCGCTTCCTGACGCTGGTCGCCCAGCGCTGAGCGCGATCCGTTCGTGATTGCCGCCGCCTGGCCCACGTAATACGAGGTCGTGACGATTCCGGCGATCACGGCCCCAGGCGGGACCCAGCGTCGCCATTTCAGCCGTCCGAGCTGGTTTGCCGAGGTTATTGTTTCAACACTGAGTAATCGACGCGACGAAATCGTCGTTTCGTCCGAGCTTCGTCCAGGCGAAGCTCAGATCCGCCGGCAGCAGATAAGCACCGGCCCCCAGCGTGACTGGCGATCGACGATCACCCGTCCAGCAGCCCGCGTGCCGGCGAATCGCGTCGCTTACCTGGCCGACGATCCCAGACGTTGCGGTCGCCGGCGGTTTCAGCATCTTCCAGCACGGCGGCGACGTCGCTGCTCGTGAACTGATACGAAAGCCGGGGACGACCGGCAGCGCCGGTGCGTGAAGACCCAGCCCTCGATGTCGTACGGCCACTTCAACCGCCAGATCCTTCGCCGCGGTGAGCTTCGGGGTGGTCAGAGGATCCATTCGTACAAGTCATCCGCGGCGATCGCGTGGCCATGACGCGCCGGCGATGAAATGCCGTGTTCTGCGGCCCGTCCTTCTTGTTGCGGGTAACGTGCCACCGAAGTGAGTTGTCAGAGTCGGCGATGAAGCTGCTCAGTGGATCGGTCGTGCGGTGTAGTACTGAGTGAGGCTCGTGTTGACCAGAACGCCTCGCTAGCGGTTTCAGTTTGACGCTGGCATACAGGTCGCCGGGCCGCGGGCCACCGGATCTAGGACAAGTCAGGCAGAAGGCCGTGCAACTCGAACGAAGTACA
>ERZ1370068.2549-contig-1691_pt1 | contig 22720 bp, 32 predicted proteins | sample MGYA00561227_ERZ1370068 | MGnify/ENA primary metagenome ERZ1370068 (study PRJEB38410, sample SAMEA6850437) | metagenome | study: Metagenomic assessment of the ecological functions of the soil: analysis of the soil microbiota associated with the...
ATACAGTCCTCGGAGGCAAGCAGCCAAGTGGAACGAAAAACGATTTCGATCATGAAGGCTTGTGAGCTCGTGGGCGTGAGCCGGCGCACCATCTACAACTGGCTCTCCAGCGGTAAGATCGAGTACGTGCGAACCGCAGGCGGCTCGGTGCGCATCTTCGCCGACACGCTGTGGCGCGACCCGCACCGCCGACCGGCCGGCCGTCGACGCGCGTGTGGGAGGCGGAAGGACGGACCCGGGCCTGATGCCATCGCTCAGCGTCGAAGAACTGCTTCGCGAGGAGTCCGATGGACCAATCTCCGGAACTGCGACTCCTCTTCCATCGCCTCAACAATCAGCTCGGCATCATCCTCGCGCACGCCGAGCTGCTCGAGGCGAAAGCCGCCGACGAGATGAATCGCTCTCGCGCCGCCCAGGTTGTGGCCAGTGCACTCGACGCGATGGGGGACGGCGAAGAAATTCGCCGTCAGACCGGCCCTCACCCGAACCACGCTGACGCCAGAAACGTAATATCGGACGCCAAGTCTTTGACGATCGCGGGCTGATCTCGTCAATACCTTGACGGAATCGGCGGTCAGTGCGCACCGCTCCCTCGCCCTCTGCTCGCTGCCGACCGTTCCCACAACGCGACGCGCCTTCAGACACTTAGTCGCGGTGTCGGCGATCGCGGCCGCCTGGACGGTCAGGCTCGCAGCCGTTGGTATTTCCGTTGCGATACTGCGCAGCTGTCGGAAACATCGAGCAGAGTCGCCAACAGCCGTCGCCGCCGGCGTGCCCGAAGGAGCCGCGATGCCAGTTCATCCCATCCCCGCCGAGTCAGAACCGCCGAATCGTCGCAGAGCCTGCCATTCGTCGAAGCGCTGGCCCGGCGCATGGCGGCGTCGATGCCGAATTCGATCGACATCGGCGATCTGGTGCAGGACGGCGTGCTCGGTCTGATCGACGCGGCGCACCGCTTCGACGAGGCGCGCGGCATCAAGTTCGAGACGTTCGCCGAGCGGCGCGTGCGTGGCGCGATGATCGATGCGCTCCGGCGCGACGCATGGCCGCGCGGCGTCCGCCGCCAGCGCCGCGAGCTGGAGGCGGCGCGCGAGGCGCTGCGCCGCGAGCTGGGCCACGAGCCTTCGATTGCCGACCTGGCCGCCAGCGTCGGATCCGGACGAGAAGCGCCTGGGCCGCACGATCGTCCGGATCAACACCATCGAATCGACGTCCGCCGCTGGCGACCGGCGAGCACGTCGACGAAGCTCGCTGCCCGCGGCCCTCGTGCCGTCCGAGCCGGATTCGCCCGACGCCGCCTACGAGAAGCTGGAAGACCCGCGAGCGCGTGCGCGCCGCCATCCAGTCGCTGCCGCGGCGCGAAGGCGAAGGTCATCGGCCTGTACTACTACGGCGAAGTGACGATGAAGCAGATCGGCGCCGAAATCGGCGTGAACGAATCGCGGGTCTCGCAGCTCCACGCGCGGGCGATTCGACGTCTGCGTGACGCGCTCGGACAGCTGGGACTGCAGCAGGTCGCCGAGCTGCACCGCGCGCTCGCTAAACCCAAGATGCTGAAAGCCGAGCTGCGCGGCGCGCGCCGAGCAACTGGCGGCGCCGCAGGTCGTGCGTGTTGCCCTATACGGCGAAGCGTCCTGTAGCCGCCCGGGCGATGCTCAAGATGGATCGGCCGCGGCGGGCGGTGGCGCGCGTCAGATGACATCATCGATCAAGCGAGCCCGTCCCGCACGGCTCTCAACAAGATCGGCCGAACCGGAACGGCTTGGCCAGCCATCGACAGCCGCTCTCTTTGAGGAACTGTTCCGCGTCGGTACCTGCGACGTCGCCGGTCACGAAGATGACGTGCGTGATCAGGGCCGGCCTCGCCTGGGCCAGCGCCCGATAGAACGCCTTTGCCGTCGAGCCGCGGCATCTTCAGATCGCAAATCACCAGATCGAACTGCCGTGATCATGACTTCTGGCCAGCGCTTCTTCTCCGTCGGCGGCGCGCGCCACGGCGTAGCCGGCATCACGCAGCGCTTCAGCCAGCGCGTTGGCGAGCGCCGTCTCGTCCTCCACCACCAGGATCGACTCGCCCGCCACCGCTTCCGGCGAGGTCTGCAGCCGCGCGCGCATCGCCGGTGAATGCGACAGCCTGGCGCCGGTCACCGGCAGTTCGACGTAGAACGACGCGCCCGACCCATGTTTCGACTCGAGCCGGATTCTCCCGCCGTGTTCCTGGACGATCGCGTAGGCGACGGTCAGACCCAGGCCCGGTTCCCTTGCCGACGTCCTTCGTCGTGAAGAACGGATCGAAGATCCTCGGCTGCACCTCGTCCGGGATCGCCCGGCCCATCGTCGTTGATCTCGAGCACCACCGACTCCTGCTCGGCGTCGTGCCACGTGCGAACGACGACCACGCCCGCGGCCGCGCGCGCGAGAGCATCGCCTGCTCGGCGTTGATGATCAGGTTGAGCAGCACCTGCTGGAGCTGGTGGCCGTCGGCGAACACCTGCGGCAGGCCGGCGGCGAGCGCATCGATGACCGTGATGTTCGAGACGCGCTGTTCGTACGCATCGCAGCGCCAGCGTTTCGCGCACGACCTGGTTGACGTCCACCATCGCGCGCGTCGTCTGACGCTTTCTGCGCGAAGGTGAGCAGGTTGCGGACGATGCGCGCGGCGCGCTCCGATTCGCTGAGGATGGTTTCGAGCCCGCGCCGGACCGAATCGTCCAGCGTCGCTTTCTGCGAGAGCCGCTCGGCCCAGCTCAGGATCGTCGCGAGCGGATTGTTCAGCTCGTGCGCGACGCCGGAAATCGTCTGGCCGAGCGCCGCCATCTTCTCGGCCTGCAGCAGCTGGTGATAGATGTCCCGCGTCTCATCGTCCAGCTTCTTCGCTCGCTGACGTCGCGCATGAGCGCTTCGACGCGGAGCGTGCCGTCCGGCGCGGGCGGATCGGCGCGCGCCGTGAGCTCGACCCACACCGGTGTGTTGTCCGCGCGCCGCAATCGGAGCAGGTAGTCGGTCACCGATCCGTCCGTCGTCAGGCGTTCGACCAGGGCCACGCGCGCCTGCGGATCGACGAACCGCTCGCCATCGAGCGGGCGGATGTCAGGTTCGGGCACTTCGTTCGAGTACTCGAAGACCAGCTTCAGATGAGGATTGGCGGCGATGGTCGAGGTGCTCTCGGGACCGAGCGGTCCCGATGTACGCCGCTCCGGACACCTTCGAACAGCCGCGCGAACGCCGCGGCGCGTCGGTCCACGCGGCGATTATAGGGAGCGCTGGAGGCCGGGCTACGAGCTGACGAAGTCGCCAGCATCCAGTTCAATCAGTTCTTGGGAGGGTCGGGCGTCGGCGTGTGCGCATGGTTCTGCGCCGCCGTCGCTGCGTATTTGGCCTCGACGGCCGCGCGGATGTCGCGCACCGAGGCGCCCGACGCGAACATCTGCTCGGCCTGCGTCGCGCACGTCGATGCACACGGTGCACTCCATGCCGTGCTCGGTCCACTCCGTCACATCGCCGTTGGCGCCGCGCTTCTGGACGAAGCAGTCTTCGTTGCCTTTGTGTCCGCTGCGCTCGCATCCGCAGAAGCACGGCACGTAGCGTCAAGACTTCCGGATGCTCGGCGGCAAACCGGTATGCCGCGGTGATGACTTCCGCGGGGCGCGGCAGGGCGTAACCGGGCAACCGCAGCGGCGGGAAGTCGGTTTGCGGATGCGGTTTGAGGACGACGGCCGGCTGAACATCGGGCGCTTCTGGGCGCGCCGCCGCTGCCGGAAGCGGCGCGGGTGCCGCTTGCGCCACCGTTTCGGGTTGCGCGGTGCCGCGCTGCATGTAAACCGCCCCGGCGATGAGCGCTGCCGCGACGACCACGCCGGCGGCGGCGACCAGCATTCCACGAGACTTCGACGGCGGTGGCGGCGGCTCGGCGGCGGCGGCGGGTCTTTCTTGAGGGCTTTGACATAAGCAAAGCATTTTACCGCGGCTGGCGGCGACGTGAAGTTTCGCTACGCGATGCCATCTTCGCCCGTCGGATAGGTGGCACCTCGCAGGCTCGTGGCTCGTGCCTGGAAATGGTGGATCGTCCTGGTCGATGCGCTCCGTGCCTAATGGCCCCGGTGCACTGGCCCGTCGCTGTCCCTCATGTGCTACGTCAACCGCGTGATCGCCGTGATCCTGGGCGTGTGGCTGTCGAAGGAGCCGTTCAACGTGGCGGACGGCGGTCGCCGGCGGCATCGTGCTCGCCGGCGTCGCCCTGGTGCCGAGAGACTCGTGAGCTGGATCGACACGTCCGATTTCAGACAACCCGTCGTCCGCTGATGAGTCTCACGAGGAACAATACGATCGCGACGACCAGCAGAACGTAAATGAAGTTGCCCAGCGTGTAGCCGCTCACGACGCCGAGCAGCCAGAGCACGATCAGGACGATCGCGATGGTTTCCAACATGCGCTGCCTCCTATCCTTTCATTCGATGGCGACCGCGATGCGGTCGCGTTGGGCCTTCCGCCAGGCCGCAGATTCCGAGTTCATCCGGCTGCAACAGAGGTGCCACACGGCTGAGCAGATGGATGATCGCCGGGCTGGTCGATGCTCGCGCTCGCGCAGCCGGCGCGAGCGCAGGAGCCCGCGCGTCGAACCTCAGCCGAAGACGCACCGCACGGCAGACGTGGTGAAGTTCCTGGCCGGCGCTGCGCTCGGGCTGGCCGCACATGAGTCGGGCCACCTCGTCCTCGACTTCGCATTTCGACGCCAAGCCGCGGATCAAGCGCGTCGAGTTGGGCGGCATTCCGTTCTTCGCGATTACCCACCGCAGCGATCTGTCGCCGCGTCGTGAGTTCGCTGATTTCGTCGGCTGGTTTCTGGGTCCAGGAATCGTGGAACGAAATCATGCTGACCAGGCGGCCCGGCGCTGCAGCAGCATGCGCCGCTCGCGAAGGGCGCGCTGGCGTTCAACATCCTGACATCGATCGTGGCTACGCGGCCGTCGTTCGCGAAGACCGGGACCGGTCGAGCGCGGATACCCGCGGGATGGCCGATGCGGTGCGCGTGGACGAGCGCGCGATCGCGGCAGATGGTGCTCGCGCCGCGCTCTGCTGGACGCGTATCGCTATTTCAGGCCGGACGCCGCGTGGGCGAAATGGGCCTCGCGGGCCGCGAAAGCTGGTTCCGTCGTCTTGATCCTGAAGAGCACGGACTAGCAGGTCTACGGGTGTCTTTGCCGGGTCGTCGAGGGCGAACGTCATCGTGCCTTCGACGACCACCTTGCCGTCCACGCGTCCGACGCCCTTCAGCAGCCCCATTCGACTTCGCAGCCGGAGGACCGTCGCCTCGATCTCCACGACGTCGCCCGCGAGAACCGGACGCCGGTAGCGCACGCGCTTGATGCCCGCGAACACGATGAGGCGCTGGCGATTCTCCGGCTTCGCGAGAATCAGGATCGCGCCGACCTGCGCGACCGCTTCCGTCAGAATCGTCGGCGGCAGCACCGGCGCGCCGTTGGTGGCGTGCGACAGATAGCGCTCGTTGAGCGAGACGTTCTTGATGCCGACGATCCGCTTGTCGACTTCGAACTCGGTGATGCGGTCGACGAAGCAGGAACGGGTACCGGTGCAGCAGGATCCGCTCGATCGCGGCGTTGTCGAGCGGGCAGTGTCAGATCCATGTGAACGTCAGATTATACTGGCTTAGCCGAGCATCGCCCGGTGCCGGTCTGATGTGACCAACCCTCCACCACCTCGCCGATCCGACGTCGCCGTGACGGCCATCGAGGCGCTGTCGACGCTGCTTTGCGCTCGGCCGCGAGGTCACGTCGGTCCTCGATCTCGACGAGCTGCTCCACAAGATTCCGCAGCTCATCGCCCGGCTCACGAAGTTCCACGCCTTCGCCGTCTATCTGCTCGATCAGGAGAGCGGCGAGCTCACGATTGCCTACTCGGTCGGCTATCCGCCGACGACGTGGCGCGCACGCTGCGGTGAAGGTGGGACACGGGTCTGGTCGGCGCGGCCGCCGCCGAGGCGCAGCCGCTGTCTCGTCAACGACGTGCACGCGGATCCGCGCTACGTCGAAGCCGTGCCGGGCTCGAACGCCGAGCTCGTCGTGCCGCTGCGGCGCAAGGGCCGCGTCATCGGCGCGCTCAACCTGCTCAGCGACACCGTCGGGCAGTTCACCGAGACCGACGAAGCCGTCCTCCGGCAGTTCGCCGCGCACGTCGCGGTCGCGATCGAGAACGCGCGGCTGTTCGAGCACGCGCGCGACTACACCAGCACCCTCGAAACGCTGTCGGAGATCGCCCGCGAGTTCGGCGCGATCCTCAACCTGGACGAGCTGCTCGACGCGCATCGCCGAGCTTGACCCGCCGCCTGATCGACTACCGCACCTTCGGCATCCTGCTGCTCAACGAGGACACGCAGGAGCTCGAGATGAAGGTCGCCGTGCGATACGGCGACAAGGTGGACGCTGCCTCGGGTGAAGGTCGGCGAGCGGCCTCGTCGGCTACGCGGCGCTTCACAAGGAAGCGGTGCTCGTGCCGGACGTGTCGGTCGACCCCCGCTACATCAAGGTGGTCGACGACGTGCGATCCGAGCTGGTGATTCCGCTGCTGCTCAAGGATCGCTGCATCGGCGTGTTCGATCTGGAGGCGACCGAGCTGAACGCCTTCAACAAGCGGCACGTCGAGATCCTGAGCCTGCTCGCCAGTCAGGCGGCCGTGGCCATCGAGAACGCGCGGCTGTACGAAACGATCCTCGCCAACGAGCTGCGGATGGAGAAGGAGCTGCGTTTCGCGCAGCGCGTCCAGGCGCGCGCTGCTGCCGGCGGATCTGCCCAAGCGGCTCAAGGGCGTCGACGTCGCGGCGCGATTCACGCCGGCGCGCGAGCTGGGCGGCGATCTCTACGACTTCCTGGCACCCGAACCGAACAGTCCTGGTTGTCGCCGTCGGCGACGTGTCGGGCAAAGGGGTGCCGGCCGCGCTCTACAGCGCGTTCGTCGGCGAGCTGGTCCGCTCGCGGACGTTCCGCCGGCGCTTCACCTCCGACCGATCGAGCCCGGCGGGCGTCCTGGCCTCGATGAACACGATCCTGCAACGAGCGCCAGCTCGAGGAGTACTACTGCACGCTGTGCTACGCCGCTGTTCGACTTCAAGCGCCGCACCGTCGTCCTGGCGAATTCCGGTCTGCCGTATCCGATTCGCTGTTCGGCGCGAGCGCAGAGGAGCGACGGGGACCCGGCCGCAGGAAGTGTCGCGCAGATTGAGCTGCCGGGTGTGCCGCTCGGCTCGTTCGCCGGCTCGACCTACGACGAAGTCGTGTTCGACCTGGCGGCGGGCGACGTCTACGTGTTCTGCAGCGACGGAGTCTTTGAAGCCGAGCGACGCGGCCGGCACGGAATTCGGCGCGACCCGGCTGTTGGACGTGGTGAGCAGAAACCGTCAGAAGAGCGCACGCGATCTGGTCGACGCCATCGTCGACGCGGTGCAGGAATTCCGCGGCGACGACCGCGCCGAACGACGACATGACCGCGGTGGCGATCAAGATCACCGCGTGAGCATGCAGAATGCGAAATGCACGGGCATTCCGCGTGCGATCTCACGCACTTGCGCGTCTTACCGTTTCACGTACAGCGATTCCTCCCGCAGGTGCAGGCCGAGCGCCTGGCCGCCGAACACGGCGACCTCGTTGACGCGGCCCTTGACGCGGACCCGCTCGCCTCTGGCCGGCATCCGTGTCGCCTTGTGACAACACGGTCACCTCGCCGGTCCCATCGTTCACCTTGTACAGCGGAACGGCACGAGCGGCAGCCCCCACGACGTCGTCACGACCCCGCTGACGCTGACGGTGTGATCCTGGTAGCGGCCGGGATGACGCTGCAGCTCTGAAATGCTCGGGGAGCGAAGCGCGACGGCGCATCCCGGAACCACGACAGCGAGAACGACCATCGCCACGAAGCGCGACAGTTTCGACAGCGCCGTGTTCATATCCGCTCCGATCTGGAAAGTGGCCGCGCCGAATCGTGAAACTTGGACGGGATGCGGCGATGCCAGCGCCTGCCTGAAGTTACGCACCCCGCTGATTCCGACGCGACCGAGCCGGGAGTCCATCAAATCGCATGCCCGGGATTTTTCGAGAAAATGGCCGCGAAACGCGGCAGCGCGCGCGCCGCCGTCCTGGGCGGGAGACGGGCACTGACCCTTTTTGAGTGCGGGCCGGCTCCTCGCGCAGACCTGCACGGGCGCGGTGGCGGCGTCATTCGGCGGGCCACGTCGACGGCGCTTGACACGCGCGGGTCGATGTAGGATTCTCCCATCGGCAGACGATGGGAGACATCAGCCAGGTGCCGGACCTGCTTCCAGGCACGCTCGACCTGCTCGTTCTGAAGACGCTTGATGCGAGGGCCGATGCACGGCTACGGCATCGCCCAGCATCTCAGCGCCGTCGTCCGACGACGTGCTGCAGGTCGGAGAGAGCTCGCCTGTATCCGGCGCTGCAGCGGCCTGCTGCTCAACGGCTGGGTGAAAGCGGAGTGGGGCGCGTCGGAGAACAACCGCCGCGCGCGCTTCTACACGCTCACCCCTGCCGGCCGCAAACAGCTCGCGGCCGAACGGCACGAATTCGATCGCCTGATCCTCGCCATCCACAAGGTCCTCAACGCACCGTGAGAATCAGCTCATGCGACTGACTCCTGCGACGGGCTGCGTGGCTCCTGATCCGGCAGCGCCGTTTCGAGGCCGACCTCGCCGAGGAGATGGAACTCCATCGCGAGATGAAGCAGCGGGAGCTCGAGGACCGGGGCGCCGAGACGACGCAGGCGGCGGCGGCCGCGCGGCGGGCGTTCGGCAGCAACTGCCCCTGGCGCGCGACACCCGCCGCGCGACGTGTGGGTCTGGGGCCGGGTGGCAGGGATCGCGCGCGAAGGACGTGCGATTCTGCCGCACGGCTGGTCTGTCGCTGGACCGGCGCTGGCGGCCGTGGCGGCGCTGGCCCTGGGCATCGGGGCCAACACGACGATCTTCACGTCTATCATCACCGCGTTGTTCAAGGACCTTCCCTTTGGTTCAGCCTTCGGCAGCTGGTCGCCCTGGCAACTGCGGACGTCCGGGGCCCGCTTCCTGACGCCCCGGGACCACGGCGCGACGGTGTGTCGTGGGCGGACTTTCAGGACTGGCGGGCCGCGAGCCGCACCTTTCGCCGGAATGGCTGCCGACAGCGGGCGACGATGAATCCCGGAGCGACGGTGGGCTGGCCGGGCGCCCGAGCGGTTCCGCGGCGCCGTCTGTTTCGGGCAACACGTCTCGACATCGCGTGCGGGTCAAAAGCCCGATGCTCGGACGCGGGTTGCTGGCCGACGACGAGAAGCCGGGCGCGACGCCGGTGCTGGTCCTCGGATACGGAGTGCGGGCAGGGCCGCTACGACGGCGATCCGGCGGTCGTCGGCCGCACGGCCCGGCGTCAACGTGACGTGCCTCCTCGATCGTCATCGGCGATGATGCCGGCCGACTTCCGCTATCCCGATGACCGCGGGAGGTCTGGGCAGCCGCTGGCGCTCAGCTGCCGGGCTGGCGACCGCGAGGCGCGATGCGCGGAGCTTGAACGTCACCGGGCGCCTCGCCGATTCCGTCGACGCCGGCGCAGGCCTGCCGCGGATCTCTTCAGCGCGATCGCTTCGAGCGGCTGCGCGGGGAATACCCCCGAGACGAATGCGCGGCAGCCTCGAGCGACGGTCGCTGCCGCCGATGGAAGCGATCCGGCGCGAGCTCGTAGCCGCTTCTCGCCGACGTTGATGGGCGCGGTCGGGTTTCGTTCCTGCTGGATCGCCTGCGCCAACGTCGCGACCCTGCTGCTCGCTCCGTGCCGCGCGCCGCTCGCAGCTGAGATCGCGATCCGCGCGCTCGCTGGGCGCCACGCGCTGGCGCATCGTGCGGCAGTTGCTTGATCGAGAGCGGTCTGCTCGCTGGCGACGATGGCCAGACGCTGGGGTTGATGCTGTCGGTCTATCGGCGTCCAGTATTTCCGTAGACGCCCCGCGCCTGATGCCGCCGAGGTCGGCGGCGCCCGATCGGCGTGCGGCGACGCCGTTCTGGGTCGACCTGACGATGGACTGGCGGCGTGTTTGCGTTCGTGGCGGCGGTGGTGTTGTCTCTCGGTTCTGAGCTTCGTCGTTCGGCCTGGTGCACTGCGCGCTCCACGTGTCGAGAACGGACGTGAACGGCGTACCGAAGCGACGGCGGCCCGAGCTGGCGGTGGCAGCGCGCGTACGCACGGCGATGGGCCGGCGCGCTGATGGCTCTTCGAGCTGGCGCTGACGCTCGTCCTGCTGACGGGCCGGTCTGGGGTGCTGGTGCGGAGCTTCGTCGACGCGGTGCCGGACGGGATCGGTGATCGACACGAGGAACCTGGTGACCGGGCCGCCCGGCGCTGCCTGGCATCAGAAGCGTACCGCACCCTGCACAGGAGCAAGAGGCCTTCGTACGTGCGCACTGGATCAGAACGGCTCGTCGTCGAATCCGGCGTTCGCTCGCCAGCGCTCGATCGCGAGCGACGTCCCGCCAATCTGCGGCGCAGAGCGGCGTCGCGCGACAGCTCTCGCTCGACTGGGCGGTCAGGCCGATTGGGTGGAGCACGCTGGCGGCCAGGTCTCGTCAACGTGCGCGTCGGCGCGCGGTACTTCGAGGCGCTGGGCCTGCGTGACTGGCGCAGGGGGCGCGCGTTCGCGGATAGCGGACGCCGCTGCGTGGCCGACCGCAGGCGATCGTGGACCAGCGCGTCGCCGGCGGTGTTTCTTTCCGGGCGGCGATGCGGATCGGCCGCCGGATCCTGGCTCGACGTGCAGCGGACGCACCCGCCTCTGAGCGACTTCCAGCGCCGTGGCTCACGATCGTGGGCGTGGCGCCGATGCTGCCGCAGCCCATTTTCGGCCCTGCATCGCAGTGTGTCGCCGGAGCCGATCGTGGTCTACGCTCCGTTCCGCGCCGATCCGGGACCTGATGCGTGTTGTCTCACCGTCCTCGCTCGCGGCAGGTCCGGCACCGGCGGCGCGACGCCGCCCCTCGTCCGCGAAGAGCTCCGCGCGCTCGATCCCGGACTCTGCCGCTGCTGTTCGCGGCCTGCAGACGCTGGACCGACGTCGTGGCGCGTCGCGCGGGATGGTCCCGCGCGGATGATCGGGTCTGCTGTTCGGATTGCTGGCGCGTCACCGCGCTGGCGCTGGCATCCGGTAGGGCTCTTCGCGTTGACGGCGCACGGCGTCGCGCAGCGGACGCATCGAGATCGGCGTGCGCGTGGCGCTGGGGGCGCGAGCGTCTCAAGTGGCGTCGGCCGTTCATGCGGCGGACGCTGGCGCAGCTGGCGTTGGGGTCTCGCGCCGGGACTTCGGCGGCGCGCTGGCCGCCGGTCGGCCGCTGCAAGCCTTCCTGCGGACCAGGACGTGCGTCGCGATCTCGATCGCATTGAGTGGCGGTTGCGACACCGCTGATCGTCGTGTCGCTGACCGCATGCTTTGCCCGTGCCGGCTCGTCGCGTTGCCCGCCCGATGCCGCCGCGCTCCGCCACGAGTGGTGACCTTCTGATGACCGTTCCTTCGACGGGCCTTTGCATGATCCGCAACCTGCCGGCGCATCGCGCGGCGCGTTCGATCCGGTCGCGGCGCTGCGCCGCGAGTAGCACGAAGCCCCCAGCCCCAGTGCTCGTTGAGTACATACTCCAGGTACCGATCGACCTCCCACGGCGACACGTGCTTGATGTAGTCGAACCATTCTTCGCGCTTGGCGGCGACGAAATGTTCGAACAGGTGGTCGCCGAGCAGTCTCGCGCATCAACGTCGTCCTTCTCGAGCTCGGTCGAGCGCCTCGCCTAGATTGCCCGGGAGCTCGTCGATGCGCAGGTGCCGCCGCTCCCGGTGGCTCATCGTCGAAGATGTTCTTGTTGATCGGCGGGCCCGGGTCGACGCTTCTTCTCGATGCCGTCGAGCCCGACCGCAGCATCACCGCCAGCGCCAGGTAGGGATTGCAGGCGGGATCCGGCATCCGCAGCTCGATCCGCGTCGCCCGTGCCGCGCGCGGCGGGCACGCGAACGCAGCGGGCTGCGGTTCTTTCCGACCAGCGCGATGTTGGTCGGCGCCTCGTAGCCGGGCACGAGCCGCTGGTACGAATTCACCAGCGGGTTGGTGATCGCGCAGAACCCTTTCGCGTGCCGCAGGATCCCGCCGATGTAGTGCAGGCACAGGCTCGCTCAGCTGCCGCGGCGCTTTGGCGTCGTAGAAGACGTTGGCGTCGTTCGAGAACAGCGACATGTGCGTGTGCATGCCCGAGCCGTTGATGCCGTAGATCGGCTTGGGCATGAACGTCGCGTGCAGCCCGTTGCGAATCGCCACGTTCTTCACGACGAACCGGAACGTGCTGATGTTGTCCGGCCGTCGTCAGCACGTCGTCGTAGCGGAAGTCGATTTCGTGCTGGCCCGGGCGCCACCTCGTGGTGCGCCGCCTCGACGTGAAAGCCCATCGCCTCGAGGGCGAGCACGATCTCGCGGCGGACGTCTTCGCCCATGTCGACCGGGCTCAAGATCGAAGTAGCCGGCGGCGTCGTGCGTTTCGGTCGTCGGGATGCCGTTCTTGGTCTGGAACAGGAAGAACTCGGCCTCGGGGCCCGCCTTCATCGAGTAGCCCTGCGCCGCGGCCAGCGCGATGACCTTCTTCAGCGTCGTGCGCGGACAGCCGACGAACGGCGTGCCGTCCGGCGTGTAGATGTCGCAGATCATCCGCGCGACTTTCTCGCCGGTCGGCCCGGCCCACGGAAAGACGCGGAACGTGGACAGGTCGGGCCGCAGGATACATGTCCGACTCTTCGATGCGGACGAAGCCCTTCGATCGACGAGCCGTCGAACATGATCCTGCCGTCGAGCGCCTCCTCGAACTGGCGATCGGGGATCTCGACGTTCTTGATCGTGCCGAGGATGTCGGTGAACTGAAGGCGCATGAACTTGACCTTCTCGCGCTCGACCGCTCGAGAATCTGCGCCCTGGTCTCGCGTCCCTCTGGCACGCTCAGCACGCGGCGAGCCGGTCGAACCGCGCCGTACTCCTTGGAGCACGGGCTTTTGCCATGTTCGAGATCTTAACAAGTCCGGCGATGCAGGCGATGGGAACCGGGTGGTGAATGCGCGGCCGGCTACATCGCGGCGCTGCCGGCCGGACGCTCTTCGCTGGGCGCCGACGTGGAGGCGACGACGCCGGCCAGCTGCGCCGCAATGATGGCGGCGACGGCCTGGACCGTTTCCGACGCCTCGGCGCCGTCGCGCATCTCCGCGGACAGCACGCCGATACAGCCGTCAGCCGACAGCACCGGCGCGACGATGGCGCCTTTCGACGATCCGGGACGTGCCAGCGACGATTTGCAGCGTGGCGGTCCTGAACGCGCTGCGGCCGCGGCATTATGGCTGAGCGCGGCACCGGCGGAATGCGCGCCAGCGTCTGGGGATCGTATCCGTGAGCGAGCGCCGGACGCAGTTCCGCGCCCGAGGCGGTGGCCATCCACAGCATCAGGCCGCTGGCGTCGAGCAGATCGGCGGCACGGCCGAGCAGCGTCTTCAACTCCTCGGTATCGCCGACGCGTCCGAGCTCGGTGCAGAGCTGGCGCCGCCGCCTTGATCGTCGACGCGGCGCGAGTGCGTCGAGACCTCCGGAGGCACCGCGGCGGCTCGGCGCGGCTTCGGCTCAGGCCGACCGATCGGCCGCAGCGCGACGAGCCGTCGTCGGCGGAATCGGCCGATGGCCGGACGATCGCGGCCAGCAATCGTCGCCGGACGACGTCGAGTCTGACTCGTGCGGTCGCGCTCGCCGGCATCAGCGCGAGCACCGCGATCACGAGCAGCAGAGAGCCCCCCGGCTCCGGCGAGCGCCATCGCCTCCTGTTTGCGCCGCGACGCTTCGAAGGCATCGAGACCCTGACGTTCCTGGATGCGCGCGCGCTCCACCTGCCGTGCCGCCGTCACCACCGTCTCGCCGCCTTCGGTGAACACGATGTCGGCCGCCATCAGCCTGGGCGCCGGACGTGATGTAGCCGCGGATCCGTTTGTCCACGGCGTGCTGAACTCGCCGAGCGTGGCGCCGGCTTCGTCGAGCAGCGCCCTTCGACACCGCGTCCGTGGCCGACTGCTGAAGCGTCGAAAGAGCGAGCTGGCGATGGCGTCCATCGTCTGGTCGACCTTCGGCATCCAGAAGGCGACCCCTGGCCGGCAGCGACGTAGGCCTGCTGCGCCGCCCGGAGATCGGCCAGCGCATCCGTCACTTCGCGCGCGCGCAGATCGAAGGCGCGCATCGCTCGCCCGCCGCTGTGCAGATCTGTTTTCCGGAAGTGACGACGAACATCGCGGCGGCAGCCGATCGCGATGCAGCACATCGCGGCGAGGACCAGTCTCAGTGCACGCGACATCGCGAGTCAGGTGCACCACGCTTTGGGGCAAGGTCCGCCGTGAAGAAACGCTCGGCCCAGACTGCGGGCCTGGGACGAGCGGCTGCGAGAGACGTTCCTGAGCCTGCAGCCCGCGCGTGAGCCGGCGCAGGTTCGTGCCGGTCAGCCGGCCTTCGGCCGCAGAATCACGTAAGCGGGCAGACCGACCGCGTCGAATCGGCGCATCAGATCTTTCGCCGGCGACGTGTCGGGCTCCTCCGCCTGAAACTTGATCTTGACGTATCCGGCCAGCGCGGCCTTGACGTCGGCGTTCTGCAGCGTCGTCTTGTCCATCGTCAGGCAGTTCTTGCACCACGTCGCCCACATGTCGATCAGCACCGGCTTGTGCTCGCGCTCCGCGGCGGCGAGGCCGTCGGCGAGCGATCGGGACCAGCCCTCCTTGACCTTTTCCTCCACGCTCGAGGTCACCGCGGTCGCATCGACCCAGCGATTCGACAGCAGTTCATAACCCAGGTAGCCGTAATACGCGGCGGTGACGAGGATCACCACGCCGAGCGCCTGCTTGACGCGGACCATCCACGCGCCCGGTTTCGGCAGCGCCGCCAGGCCCGCGCCGGCAATCGGCCATGGGACCGCCATGCCGATGCCGAGGCAGAAGGGAAGCGCCAGCGCGATGGTGGTCCCGGTCGCGTAGAGGTTGCTGGAGAACAGCACCACCTGGATGACGACGGGCGCGACGCAGGCGCCGGCCAGCAGCGCGGCGACGCCGCCCATGGTGAACGCCAGCAGCACGGTGCCGCGACCGCTCGTCGCCGGCGCGGAAGCCGCTCGCGAACCGCGAAAAATCGATCAGGATCACGTCGAACATCGCGAGGCCGAGCACCACGAACAGCGCCGCGATCGCCGAGGTTGAACCACGGCGACGAGTTGATGCGTGCCGAACGTCCCGGCGGTGAGGATGACGATCAGGCCGAGGATGCCGTAGACGAGCGCCATCGCCGCGCCGTAAACCGAGCCGAGCAGGAAACCGCGCCCCCGCGATCCGGCCTGGGAGCCGGCGCCGATGATCGCCAGATTGATCGGGAATCATCGGCAGCACGCATGGCGTGAGGTTCAGCGCCAGGCCGCCCAGGAAGACAATCAGCAGGATCGCCAGCGGTCCGCGGCCGTCGAACAGCCCGCGTTCCTTGACGCCGGCTTCCGCGTTGTGGATGAACTGCAGAAAGTCGTCGCGTCCCAGGTAGCCACCGGTGGCGGCGAGGACGTTGAAGCGGTCGAGCGCGGCGAGACCCGTCATCGCCGGCGGCCGCGCCGGCGGCGCGCGAGCGGTGTCGACCACCGCAAGCCGATTCCGCGGCGGGCGCTTCACCGTGGCCGAACGCAATGCTGTCGAAGACCTCGCGCATGACCGGACCGGGCCGACCGGTGTCGTTGGCGGCGACGACGTTCAGCGACCATTGTCGCAGTCCGCCGTCAACGGCGCGTAGCAGGTGGTGTCGTCGCATGCCTGGTAGCGGAAGTGCACCGGCACGTTGAGGACGCCGGATGCAGTGCCGGCGGCGATCTTCAGCGACCACGCCGATCGGAGAACTCCCGCTCGGAAGACGTCGAGCGTCTGACCTCCAGCTGCTGAATCTCCGTCGACTTCGGATACACGATCTCCTCGACGGTGATGCCGGCGGTCGGCGTCGACGCTGCAGCACGGTGGGGATCAGGTCGGATCGCGTGGCTTGTTCGATTGGACGTGCGAGCTCTCGGAAGGCTGACCTGCAGCGCGGCGCGGACCGGCGAGCCGGCGCGGACGCTGTCGCGCTCGACGATCGGCGTGACCGTCGCCTCGGCCGGCTCAGCTGGGCGTGACCGACGCCGGGGGCCAGCACGAGCGACGGCGAGCGAGGAGCACCGACGCGCGAGATCCAGCCTGGCTGCTTCGCCCGTGCTTTGACTGCCTGAACGTCGAACTGCACCTTCAACTCTTCACTTCCCGAAGTGGTATCGCGCCAATCGGACATCGGCACCGCCTCCGGATCGACCGAGCCTTTCACCGGCGGCAGATCCTGGAACATGAAATCCCACTTCCAGCGCTCCGACGGATTGACGCCTGCAGCCAATGCCTGGCGGCCACCGGGCGGCCGAAGGCGAGCTGCGACATCTCCGCGAATCCGGGCTGCCCCGCGTAGCGCGCCGCGATGTCGGCGCGGATGTGGCCGGCGCTCAGTGTAGTCGAAGCGGCACGCCGAGGGCGGCCGCGAGGTTCACGAGGATCTGCCAGTCTTCCATCGCCTCGGCCGGCGTCGGAATGGCGCGCGCGGCGCCCTGCAGGCGGCCTTGCTCGTTCGTGTAGGACGCTTCCTTCTCGACGAACGATGCGCCCGGCAGCACGAAATCGGCGGCGCGGGCGAGATCGGTGAGGAGGACGCCCTGCACGATCAACAGCGAGAGCAGGCCGCTCGCTCGCGCCTCGACGACCCATCCGAGGTCGCCCATCGATCCATCGGGGCCGGGGTCGAACACGTGAGCGCCGCCACGCGGCCCGCCGCGACCGCGTCCTTCAGCGACGCCAGGTCTGCCGCCCGCACCTCGTCGCCGACGTGTTCCGGGAACCAACCCGAGCATCCGGGCCCCGTTCACGTTGGGCGCGTCGACGGCCGGCACCTTGAACGTCGTGCCGCTCGGGTTGCGCCTTGGGCCGGTAGCCGCCAGCTGACGGCGATCGATCCGGCGTCGCCGATCAGCTCATCGGCGAGCCGGCGGAACAGGAACAGCTCTTCGTGCGACGCGTGCGCCGACAGCAGGAACCGGACCGCGTCCGGCCTGGCGGTACCGGCGGCGGCGAGACGATCGCCCAGCTTCGCGATCAGTTCGTGCCACGACGACCGGCTGCATCACGCCGTGCTCGTCACGGACCAATGGCCGGTGCAGGCGGTCGTCGCCTTCGATCCAGTGATAGTCGAACCGGCCGATGTCGCACATCCAGTAGCTGTTGACGTCGGGGTTGAAGCGCGGCGTGAAGCGGATCAGCCGCGCGCCCTTCGCCCACTCCGGCTTCGCTTTCAGCCACGGCCGTCGTGTTGCAGCCTTTCGCGCACAACGTGCAGATCGTGTCCACCGGCGTCGGGGTTGTCCCACGGCCGCGACTTGAACCGGTAGTCCTTGCGTGGTGATCGCGCCGACCGGGCAGACGTCCATCAGGTTGCCGGAGATGAGCGAGTGCACGCCCTCCTCCTGGAAGGTGGCGATCTCGCTGCCGTAGCCGCGATCGATGATGTTGATCTGGGCGTCGGTCTCGACGTCGCGCATGAAGCGGACGCACCGCGTGCAGAGGATGCAGCGGTTGCGGTTGAGCATCAGCGTCGGACCGAAATCGACGTCGGCCTTCGACGCCCTCGCCATCGAAGGTGCGGCGCGGAAACTCCATGCGGCTTTGATCGGGGCCGAACGTGTACGAGAAATCCTGCAGCGGACACTCCGCCGCCCTTGTCGCAGACGGGACAATCGAGCGGGTGATTGATCAGGAGGAACTCGAACACGCCCGCGCGCGCCTCGATCACATCCGGCGTGCGCGTCTGCACGACCATGCCTTCGGTGCAGACCGTCGAACACGACGTCTGGAGCTTCGGCATCTTCTCGATCTTCACGATGCAGACGCGGCACGAGCCGTCGATGCTGATGCCGGGGTGATAGCAGTAGTACGGCACCGAGATCGCCGCTCGACCGCCGCCTGGAGCACGGTCTTCCCTTTTTCGACCGTAATCGGACGGCCGTCGATCGTCAGCGTGACGGTTTCCATAAGCTCTTGATCATAACCCACGGCTCGCAGGAGGCAGCGTGAATCGTGCATCCGCAGCTCGCACGCTCGCCAGATGACGCCGCCAGCGGACACGCCGACATCCGACGGTGGAAGCTGATAGACGGCCCATCTGCCAGGTCAACTCCTCGTGACCTCCGCCAGCGTCCCATCGTCGCGGCTGATGTCGATGCCGCGCAGCGTGCCGGTGAGCGCAATCGGCAGATCGACGACGCGCTCGGTGATCGGGCACCGTGACCTGAACCTCGCGGCCGTCGGCATACTGCAGCGTGAAGGTCAGCGGCACGATCGAAGACGTCAGCCCATCTGTTCGACGTGGATCACCGCCTGTTGAGCCGGTCGCTGCCGGGTCGACGCGGTAGCTGAACTTCAACGCGCGGCAGCGTCGACCCGTAGATCCACCGTCTCGAAGAACCGTTCGAGCGACCGTCCCGTTTCCGCCTCCATCGCCGCGCCGGAACTCCTCGGTGCCGACCTTGCGGAACCGCGACTCGCGATGAAGCGCCGAATCCCGCGGAAGAACGGCTCGTCGCCGACCAGCCGCCGGCAGCATGTGCAGGACGGCGGCGCTCTTGTTGTAGATGACGGCGCGGAAGACGCGGCTGTCGCCGCGGATGCTGGCCGAGGCGATAGCCCAGGTAGATCGGTCCTTGATCCGATTGCTGCATTCCCCAGCGGCGGAACTGTCGCAGCACGCCGGCGAACGTGTCGTCTCCCGCAGCCGCTGCGCGTACGAGGCGGCGAAATACTGCGAGAACCCTTCGCTGATCCACTGCTCGTGGTAGTTCCGCCAGCCGACCGCCTGGCCCCACCACTGATGGGCGAGCTCGTGCGCGAGAAGAACTCGGGAAAGTCCTCGAACGACGCCGGATCGTTGCGCCACACGTAGGGCGTGTTCGGCAGCGGCTGGTTCAGGGCGATGAAGTATCCGGGGCTGTGGCCGCCGGGCAGCTCGCTTTCCACGCACCGCCAGCGCGAGGCCGGGGTACGGACAATCGCCGACGATCGACGCGTAGAACTCCACGATGGCGCCGGCGCGTTGCGCGAGCTCGCGGCCGCGGCGCACCTGCCGCGGGTTGGCCTGCACGTCGAGAGTGAACCGCTCGCCGGACCCGAGCGCGACAGCGACAGCGGCTCGGATCGCACGAACCGGCTGACGATGAACGCGAGATAGCGGAGCGGTTCCGACGTGGTGAAGAGATAGGCCTTCTGCGCGCTCGCGGCATCCTTCCCGGGCACCGCGATCGGAAAACCGGCGTCGAGGTTGCCGCTGGCGACGACGGTCGAACCGGGCTGGCACCGTCAGCGGATGCTGGCGCGATGGCGTAGTCGGTGACCGGCGCCTGCGGATGCCAGTAGCTCCGGTTGCTGTACAGGAAGCTGCGTTCGGGCAGAAACTGCGGCGCGTTGTCGTCCAGCGCCGACCCGGCGCGTGTCTGACCGAGCGGCGCGACCGCTTCCGGGTCCTCGCGCTGAGGCTGCAGCCGCCCGGCGTAGGCGATGGTCAGCAGCAGCCGCTCGTCGCGAGATCAGGAACGCCGGCAGATTGATGATGATCGTGTTCTGGTTGCGCACCCGCAGGCCGAACATCCGGCCGAACGTGATCGCTGACGATCGACTGCACGACCAGCGATTCGGCCAGACCGCAGCGACAGCGTCGTCAGCGCCGACGCCCGCACCTGCAGTTGAATGCGCGCGCGGCCGTCGATCCACAGCCGATCGGGCGACATCGACACGTCCAGGTCGTACCCGAGCACGTCGTAGCCGACCGACTCGTCCTCGCTGTACGAGCGGCCGTGGCGCGCCAGCGCCTGTTCGGAGGCGTAGACGGCGATGTTCCGCTGCCGCTTCCTGTCGAAGAACGAGATGTCTTCCGCTTCCGCCTTCGACCGCGCGTAGGTCAGCGTGTCGTGCCTGCAGCGGTGTGAATCTCCGCGAGGAAGTCGCCGCTCGCCGGCATCAGCGACCACAGGTCCTGGCTGAGGTCGCTCATGTCGACCGCGTAGGATTTCTGGACCTCTTCGCGGAACAGCGCCTCGGCCCGCCGCAAGCTCGCGTGGATCGACGGCGCGGGTATCAGCCGATCCGCTCCGACCAGCGCCTCGACGTCATCCGGATTGACCCGCACGAACACCGTATCGATGCGCGTCTGGAGCGTCTCTGAACCGCAGAAGATCTTTCAGTTGTCCCTTTTCGATGTCCGGCGCCGGATGAAACCGGACCTCGCCGCGCCCGAGCAGCACGAGCCCGGTCGTGCCTTCCGCGGTGCTCGACGACGAACGCCGCGGCGTCGGCGAAGGCGAGCTCGAGATCTTCGGGCGCGAGCGTGAGATCGCGGGCGACGAACTGCTGGTCCGGTTGAGCGAGAGGCGGTGGAGGTTTTCGACTAGCGCGAACCGCCGCTGGTCGGCGATCAGCCAGACCTCGTCGCTGCCCGTCGCCGACCCGCTTCACGTCGAGCCGCCACGTCGCGTTGCGGGCACGGTTCCCGAACTCGGTGAAGACATCGAGCGTGAGCCGGTAGCCGTTGCCCGGCAGCGTCCCGACCAGCGGCTCGCGATCGCGTTCGCGCACGACCACCCGGGTCGCTCCAGGCGCGAGCTCGAGACGCGCGAAATCGCGCGGCGGCGTTCCTGGTCGGCCGTCTCCGACAACTGTCCCGCGTAGGCCTGCAGCGTCGCCCGACTGGATGATGCGTTCGAGCCGCTGCAACAGTGCGCGGACGCCGTCGGTCTCCGGCGCGTTCTGCGCGAGCGAGGGTCCGCCTTGGAACGTGCAAGAGCGAAAAGGCCAAAGGCAACAGAGGAAACGCTTCGAACTTCACTTTGAACTGTCCTTGAACTTCGCCTTTGAACGCTTCAACTTTCGATGATTCCGAGCTCCGCGTGCCGACGGCGCCGAAGACGTCGAGCGCAAACTGCAGGTCCTCGCGCGTGTGCGACGCGGTCACGATGGTGCGGACGCGCGCCTTGTCGCGCGGCACGGTCGGAAACCCGATGCCCTGCGCGAAGACGCCTGCGGCGAACAACCGGTCGGACAGCTTCATCGCCAGCGCGCCGTCGCCGACGATGACCGGCGTGATCGGACTCTCGCTGATGCCGGTGTTGAAGCCGAGCCGAGCGAGCCCGGCCTTGAAGAACCGCGTGTTGTCCCACAGCCGCTCGATGATGTCCGGCTCCTCGAGCAGCACGTCGATCGCCGCGATGCACGGCGGCGGCCACGGCTGGCGGATGCGAGGTCGAAAACAGGAACGGCCGCGCGCGGTGGTAGAGAAACTCGATCAGGCGCGCGGCTGCCGGCGACGTATCCGCCCAGCGCGCCGATCGCTTTCGACAGGGTGCCGACCTGGATGTCGACCCGCCCGTGCACGTCGAAGTGATCGATGGTGCCGCGGCCGTTCCGGCCGAAGACGCCGCTCGCATGCGCGTCGTCGACCATCATGATGCAGCCGAATTCCTCGGCCAGCGCGCACAGCGCCGGAAGCGGGCCGAGGTCGCCGTCCATGCTGAACGACGCCGTCGGTGATGAGGAGCTTGCGCTGGCCAGGATGGCAGCTGCGGCAGAATCTTGCGCGCCGCGTCGACGTCCTTGTGCGGGAACACCTTGATCGCCGCGCGGCTGAGGCGGCAGCCGTCGATGATGCTCGCGTGATTCAGCTCGTCGGAAATCACGACGTCGTCTTTGGTCAGGATCGCCGAGACCGTTCCCGCGTTGGCCGTGAACCCGCTCTGGAAGACGACGACCGCTTCGGTCTGCTTGAACGTCCGCCAGCCGGCGTTCGAGCTCCATGTGGATGTCGAGCGTGCCGGCGATCGTGCGCACCGAGCCCGAACCGACGCCGTAGCGGTGGATCGCCGCCAGCGCGCGTTCGCGGAGCCTCGGATGCGTGGTCAGCCCGAGGTAGTTGTTCGACGAGAGGTTCACCACCTGCCGATCGTCGACCGTCGTCTTCGCCTTCTGCTCGTCGGACAGGATGCGGAGACGGCGGGTACAAGCCCTGCGCCTTGAGCGTGTCCAGCTCGGTGGTCAGAAAGCTGAGGGGATCGGGACGCATGGGATCGTCAGTCGTCAGTCGCGGTCCAGCGTCGTCAGCGGCCGTCGACGCGGACCGGCCGATCGTCGCAACAGGAAGTATATGGCCGTACAGCTTTACCGCTGAGGTCCGGAGCTGGCCAGGACTGTCGACGCGGAGGCGGCGCCAGCCGGCGGTAACGCCTTCAACGGACCTTGAACAGGTGGTCGGTGCCGAACACCGCCACTTCCTGGCCGCCGTGGGCGCGAACCCAATGGCTGATCTGCTGGCCGCGATCGCCGGCATACCCGTCCTCGTGGACGATGATGTGGGTCGCGCGCGACTCGGTGACCGCGCGCCAGGCGGGCTCCGGAAGATCGAGCGCATCTTTCAGCCGTTCGGCCCAGAGCCCGCATTGGTCGGGCGCGCCGCCGCTGTAGCCGTTGACGAGCGGCCGCCAGTGCGTCGTCGAATAGAACATGCACGCGTCAGCAATACGTAACTGAACGAAGTACA
>ERZ1370068.1219-contig-11111_pt1 | contig 22713 bp, 35 predicted proteins | sample MGYA00561227_ERZ1370068 | MGnify/ENA primary metagenome ERZ1370068 (study PRJEB38410, sample SAMEA6850437) | metagenome | study: Metagenomic assessment of the ecological functions of the soil: analysis of the soil microbiota associated with the...
AGTATCACTTCGTTCAATTACGTATTGCTAATTTACCAGCGGCACCCTTCCCCGATTACTAACCCTCAGGTCAAACGGATCTGGGGTTGGTGGCGCCCTTCAACGTCGTGGCCCAGCGGCAGTGCGGCAACACCTATCAGCCATGCGCCGGCGCAGACCGGGAGGATATTTCGAGGCGCTGCTTCAATCCAGCTACACGTTGCCGAGCGCGGCTTTCGCCGACAGCGGTTGCAGGGATTTCGCGTCTCATAGTCGCCAACGGCTTCAACGAGTGATGCGACGAGCAACGACGCGACCTTGACGGTGAATGCACCGCCGTCCATCACCGGGCATCCGGCCAGCCAGACGGTTACCCAGGGACAGCCGCGCAACTTTCGGCGTGACGGCCATACGGCAGCGCGACGCTTAACTATCAGTGGCAACGAAACCAGGTGACACCATTTCCGGCGCGACGTCTGCGACTCTACGTGATTGCGATCAGCGCGGTGGCCTCAGATAACGGCGCAAAGTATCCGTTGCGTCGTCACCAATTCATTTGGCACGGCGACCAGTAACGAAGCCACGCTAACGGTACAGCCGCCGCCACCCGTGCTCTTAACTGAAGCGAATTCGAATCTCGCGATCGCGCTCGATTCTCGGTAACGATGTGTTCGCGATCCATTTCCCCGCTCACTAATCCTTTCAACTTTCAGCGGGGACGGTCGCACACGCGTGGCGTTCTTTGCGCTCAATGTCTTGACCTGCAACCAGGCGAAACCGCTTCCGCTGTAACTGCACGAGCTGAAGATTCAATGCTAAACGTCTACCCGTTGACGGTTGAGTTCGTCGGCTCAGCTCCGGCTGTTCCGGAGTAAGTGAGGTGACGATTCTGCTTCGGCAATCTGCCCTCGGGGCGGGACGTTTTGGTGAGCATCACCTCTGCACGGTCAAGCCAGCAACAAAGCGCGAATCAGAATCAAGTAGTCCAGCAAATAAGATTTTTGCTAGTACCACTTCGAGCTTGGAGAGTACAATCAGCCCCCAGATCAGAGACGGCTACCCTTCACCCCAGAGTCGATCTCTAAATCACCCGAATCTCAGGTCTCGCCATTGCTCGAGGTTGGCTCAGGTGTTTAGTCGTCCAACGAGGAGTTTGCAGTCAGGGAAGCTTACAGAGATCCTTTCAGTGTCATGCAAAGCAGAAATGGAATATTCATGATCGGTAAAATCGCGTTATCAGCTTCAGTTCTCTGTATAGTTCAAAAACATTTCACTCACTCTCGATAGTGCTGGCAATCGCTTGTTGCTTGTTGACGGTGGGGGAAAATGTAGCGTCGGCCGCAAGCTTCCCGTCGGGTTTCTCAGAAACGACGATCACCAATGAGATTTCAAGTCCCACCGCGATGGATTTTGCGCCTGACGGCCGTTTGTTTGTCTGTTTACAGGGCGGTCAGTTAGCGCGTGATCAAGAACGGATCGCTGCTACCGACTCCGTTTGTCAGTCTGACCGTCGATCCAACCGGCGAGCGCGGGCTTGCTCGGGCTGGCCTTTGATCCGAATTTCGCCACCAACAACTTCATCTACCTCTACTACACCGTTCCGGGAAATCCACCCCACAACCGCGTGAGTCGCTTTACCGCGAATGGTGACGTTGCGGTGGTGGGCAGCGAAATGCAAATTTTGATTTGGAAGATCTGGGCGCGACCAACCACAACGGCGGCGCAATCCATTTTGGGCCTGACGGCAAGCTGTATGTCGCCGTGGGTGAGAACGCTAATCCGGCGAATTCGCAAACGCTGAGTAATCGTTTGGGCAAAGTTCTGCGCATATCAATACTGACGGATCCATTCCCACAGACAATCCCTTTTTCAACACCGCCACCGGCGACTAATCGGGCGATTTGGGCCCTGGGCCTGCGCAACCCTTTTACCTTCGCCTTTCAGCCGGGCACGGGGCGAATGTTCATCAACGATGTCGGTCAAAGCGCCTGGGAAGAAATCAATGACGGAATAGCCGGATCGAATTATGGTTGGGCCACCTGCGAAGGCGCTTGCTCACCTCCGAACCCTAACTTTCGCGATCCGCTGTTTCAGTACGGCCACGGCTCAAGCCTCAATTCGACCGGCTGCGCAATCGTCGGCGGCGGTTTCTACAATCCCGCCACGGTCCAGTTTCCGGCGAGTTATGTCGGCAAGTATTTCTTCGCTGATCTCTGCACCGGTTGGATCCGCCTGTTCGATCCGTCCAACAACACGGCCGCAGATTTCGGATCCGGTGTCGCCAACCCGGTTGATCTCAAAGTCGCCAGTGACGGCAGTCTCTACTATCTTTCCCTCGGCTCGTCGGCTGTTTTTCGGGTTCAGTTTACCGGAGGACCCACAATTAACCACGCAGCCCTCAAATCAAACCGTTCCGCAGGGACAGCCGGCAACTTTCAGCGTCGTGGCCGGCGGCGACGCGCCGCTCACCTACCAGTGGCAGCGGAACCAGGTGAACATTCCGGGCGCAACGTCGTCCAGTTACACCTTGCCCAATGCTGACTTCGCCGATGACGGTGCAAAGTTCCGCGTCGTTGTAACCAACGGCATTCGGAAGCGTAACGAGCAACGAAGCGACTCTTGACCGTTAATGCGCCGCCCACGATCACCACGCAACCCTCAAATCAAACCGTTCCGCAGGGACAGCCGGCAACTTTCAGTGTCGTGGCCAGCGGCAGCGCAACTCTCACTTATCAATGGCAACGCAACCAGGTGAACATTCCGGGCGCAACGTCGTCCAGTTACACTCTTGCCAGCTGCGGTCTTCGCCGATGACGGGGCAAAGTTCCGCGTCGTCGTAACCAACGGATTCGAAGCGCAACGAGCAACGAAGCGACTTTGACCGTTAATGCCCCGCCTTCGATTACCACGCAGCCCTCAAATCAAACCGTTCCGCAGGGACAGCCGGCAACTTTCAGTGTCGTGGCCAGCGGCAGCGCAACTCTCACTTATCAATGGCAACGAAACCAGGTGAACATTCCGGGCGCGACGTCGTCCAGTTACACTCTGCCAGCTGCGGTCTTTGCCGATGACGGGGCAAAGTTCCGCGTCGTCGTCACCAACGGTTTTGGAAATTCGACGAGCAACGAAGCGACCTTGACCGTTAATGCCCCGCCTTCGATTACCACGCAGCCCTCAAATCAAACCGTTCCGCAGGGACAGCCGGCAACTTTCAGTGTCGTGGCCAGCGGCAGCGCAACTCTCACTTATCAATGGCAACGGAACCAGGTGAACATTCCGGGCGCAACGTCGTCCAGTTACACTCTGCCAGCTGCGGTCTTTGCCGATGACGGGGCAAAGTTCCGCGTCGTCGTAACTAACGGATTCGGAAGCATAACGAGCAACGAAGCGACCTTGACCGTTAATGCCCCGCCTTCGATTACCACGCAGCCCTCAAATCAAACCGTTCCGCAGGGGACAGCCGGCAACTTTCAGTGTCGTGGCCAGCGGTAGCGCAACCCTCACTTATCAATGGCAGACGGAACCAGGTGAACATTCCAGGCGCAACGTCGTCCAGCTACACTCTGCCAGCGCGCGGTCTTTGCCGATGACGGGGCAAAGTTCCGCGTCGTCGTCAACCAACGCATTCGGAAGCATACGACGAGCAACGAAGCGACCTTGACCGTTAATGCCCCACCGTCCATCACCGGCCATCCGCCAAACCAGACCGTTACGCAGGGACAACTCGGCGACTTTCGTCGTTACCGCTGACGGCAGCCCAACGCTCACTTATCAATGGCAACGAAATCAGGTGAACATTTCCGGCGCGACGTCTGCGACTTACATGATTGCGTCAACTGCGGCCTCAGACGACGGCGCAAAGTTCCGTTGCGTCGTCACCAATTCATTTGGCACGGCGACAAGCAACGAAGCCACGCTAACCGTACAACCGCCGCCACCTGTGCTCTTAACTGAAGCGAATTCGAATCTCGCGATCGCGATCGACTCGGTAACGATGTTTCGCGATCCGTTCCCGCTCACTAATCCCTTCAATTTCAGCGCCGACGGTCGCACGCGCGTGTCGTTCTTTGCGCTCAATCTGGATCTGCTGCCAGGCGAAACCATGTCCGCTGTAACGGCACGTGCCGAAGATTCGATGCTAAACGTCTACCCGATGACGGTTGAGTTCGTCGGCTCAGTTCCGGCTGTTCCGGGAGTAAGCGAGGTGACGATTCTGCTCCCCGGCAATCTGCCTCCGGGGCAGGACGTTTTGGTGAGCATCACCTTGCACGGTCAAGCCAGCAACAAAGCGCGAATCAGAATCAAGTAGTCCGCAGTCTGGCTTTACGTTTTTACGGTTCTGCGTCTTTGCGGAAGGCACGCGGAAGAGTTTTTGCCCAAAGACGCGTACTCGCAAAGGCGCCCTTGCTCCGCAGATTAACCAGATTGAGAATATGAATCTGCGGAATCTGCTTGCCACCGGCGCCGGCTCCAAACCCGTCGCACCTTCTTTCATGCCCGTGCTATCTCGAATAGAATCTGGCGAGTCATTGCTTGGGGCCAGGTTCTATACTTCAACATAAATCGAGGAGCAAGCCACTTTGAAACTTTCTCAACTACTGCTAATCGCTTTGATTGCAATTAGTCTCTTCTCCAGTTCCGTCCTTTCACAGAATCAATCGCCGTTAGGCATCCGCCCGCAATCGCCCGAAGGCAAAGGCGTGGTTGCGTTGAAAGCCGCCCGTTTAATCGACGGCACGGGCGCGGCGCCAATCAACAATGCCGTCATCATCGTTACCGACAACAAGATCACCGCTGTCGGCGATGTCGCTTCAGTACGGGTGCCGTCCGGCGCGAAAATCATCGATCTCGGCAATGTAACGCTGATGCCGGGATTCATCGACGCGCCATACGCATCTGATTGGCCGCGTGCTTGGCGATCCCGACAGCGACATGGCTTCGGTCAAAGACTATGACTCGTTCGGAGCGATTCTGGGAGTGCTGCACGCGCGCGACACCTTGATGGCCGGCTTCACGAGCGTGCGCAACGTCGGCGCCTCAGGCCGCTTTGACGATATGGCTTTGCGCAAGGCTATCAACGAAGGCTGGACCATTGGGCCACGGATGGAAACCGCCGGCCACGCGATTGGAATTACCGGTGGCCATTGTGACGAGAACGGCTTCAAACCTGGTATAGCTGAACAAACACCTCTGGATGGAGTAGCCGACGGCCCGGAACAGATTCGTCAGGCGGTGCGACTGCAAATCAAATACGGCGCGACCGTGATCAAAACCTGCGCCACCGGCGGCGTCCTTTCCGAAGGCGATGCAGTCGGCGCGACGCAATACAGCTTTGAAGAATTGAAAGCGCTGGTCGATGAGGCGAATAAACTTGAAAGAAAGGTAGCCGCGCACGCGCACGGCACCGAAGGCATCAAGCTGGCGGTGCGCGCCGGCGTTTCTTCGATCGAACATGGATCGTTTCTCGACGAAGAAGGCGCGCGCCTGATGATCGAGAAGCGGTACGTTTCTGGTTCCAACTCTGTCCGCCGCCGAAGCAGTTGAGCGCGCGGCGAAGAACGGCGTGTTGAAAGGTCTGCGAGCGGAAAAAGCTCTGGCAGCTGCGGCATCAGTTCGCCGGGCAATCAAACTCGCGGTCACCAGCAAAGTGCTTATCGCTCTGGGAACCGATGCCGGTGTTATTCCGCACGGCACGAACGCGCGCGAATTCTTCCTGATGGTTGACTGGGGCGGCATGACCAACATGGAAGCCATCCAGGCCGGAACCATGAACAGCGCCAAGCTGCTTGGCTGGGACAAGAACCTTGGATCTCTGACGGTAGGCAAGTGGGCCGACATCGTCGCGGTCAGTGGCGATCCTCTGAGAAGATATTCACGCTGATGGAGAGGCCTGTGTTTGTGATGAAGAATGGGGTGGTTTTATCAGGCAAAGGCAGTACTGAATCGAGCGATTCAGCAGAGTGAGGTGAGTACCAGCGGGCGGATAACGGAGGGTTTTACATCGTTGATGCCTTTGACGTCTGCGCGGTGTCTGTCCTTGCAGTCGAGGGCCACCGCAATGGCTCTGCCGCTCCGATGCGCGGCAAGTCTGACTTGCCGACTACTGCCCCCCTGTTCAGGGTCTCACGACCTCGGTCGATGGAACCGCTCACGCCATCTTGAAGGCCCTGACGGCAAGTCGGGGACTTGCGCACCTGCGTCATACGTGCGGAGCCAGAGCCACACAGCACAACACCGGTTCGGTTTGGATCGTTTTTGGAACTTACCGCCTTTGGGCGGCGAGCAAGTGAGAAGCAACCGCGGTATCGCGTGAACTCAAACCAGGGCGCTCCGATCTGTCGGCGCACTCCACAGATTCTTGCCGCTAGGTCTCGCTGAGTAATTCGCATAATCAGAGCATGCGTCTACTTGAAAACAAATCCTGAGCGCCGCACGCTCTCCGTCGCGCTGCTGCTGTTACTTCTGTCTGCTTGCCTGAGCTCGCGATCGTCGATTCCAACGGCATTGCGGGCAACTGCGTCTCAAGCGAGTAGCTGTCGGCCAACCCAAGCCCGCCCGCTCCGCTCGCTGGCTCGGACTGATCGGTGAATACGGGCCCGACGATGACGCCGTGATCATTCTTGAACAGGACGGGAGACTCTGCGCTCTTTCAAGCGCGCCGAGCCTGAGCCGCTCGACGAAATCTCACAGAATGTCTTCAAGTTTCCAGCACCGGGTCCGCACGCTCTGCAACAGCTTATTTTCGAACGCGATCGCGCGCGGACGCGCGACGCAGGTTGCGGTCGATGCCGTCATTCTCAAGCGCCGTCAGATCGAGCCGGAAGCCAGGAAACCAACTTCGCATCAAGCCGCTGCGTCCGGTCGCCGGAATTAATGAAGGAAGCCCGGCTGCACAACCGCCAAAAGAGACCGGAGAGTTTCGCGAAGCCGATCTGGTAGAGCTGACGAAACTCGATCCGACCATCCGGCTCGAAGTTCGTTACGCCACGACTGAACAACTTTCTCGGAACAGTTTTCTATTCCGGAAGCGCGCGCCTTCATGCAGCGCCCGGCCGCCGAAGCCGTCGTGCGCGCCAATCAGAAACTCAAACAATACGGCTATGGCTTGTTGATTCACGACGCTTATCGCCCCTGGTACGTGACGAAGGTTTTCTGGGACGCCGACGCCTGACGACAAGAAAGTCTTTGTGGCCAATCCGGCAAACGGCTCGCGGCACAATCGCGGCTGCGCGGTTGACCTGACGCTCTATGATTTGAAAACCAAGAAACCCGTTGAGATGGTCAGCACTTACGACGAGACGACCGCGCGCGCTTATCCCGACTATCCGGGCGGCACTTCACTGCAGCGCTGGCATCGGAAGCTTCTGCGCGACGCGATGGAAGCCGAAGGCTTCACCGTTTACGAAGCCGAGTGGTGGCACTTCGATTACAAGGATTGGAAACAGTATCGGATTGGGAATGTAGCGTTTGATCGGATTCAGTCCAGTAGCCGCTAAGAGTCAGGTCGAAAGTCAGGGTTCTCATTAACACCCGGCTTCAGCAGTATGCCGGGAGAGATTCCGTGTCGACTGGTGTTCTGCCGCGATCTGTGTCAGAACCAGCGAGCGGTAGCGACCGGATCATGCGATAGACTTGAAAACGTTCGTTGTTCGACTCAATTGCGTCTTGATCCGGTCGCTACCGCTCGCGGTTCTGACACTAGTCGACACAGAGGACCACGGTCTTGCACATGGCAATGCTTTTTTCCGACGGACTCACTTAGCCGGGTGATTAATGAAGTTACTCTGGCCCGAAAGAAAAAACCTTCCGGTAAGCTCATGTGCCCATCGACCTTTGTTCAGCGCAGTAATAAAACACCCGCAACTCCTTCGAGTCGCGGGTGCTTTTGAATCTTGAGTCGAGAGCGCGTCCGAACCGCCTCAACACCAGGATAAGACTTACTGTCCGCCGGCCGAAGCCGTGCGCGTCGGCTTTCCGTCACCATCACTATTCCTGCACGCTGCCGAACTTGGCCAGCACTTCACGGGTCTTTGAGGCATCGCCTACAGCGACGATTTGCAGGTGGTTGATGTCGATATACTTCATCGCCACTCGCTGCACGTCTTCGCGCGGTGATCGCTTCGACTTTCTGCGGATAGGTGTCCCAGTAATTCGCCGGCAGAGCTGTAGAGCTTCAGCGTGATGATGTTATTCAAACGACCGGCTGGATTTTCGAGGGTAAGCGCAAAGCCGCCGATGATTGCGTTCTTGGCATTTTGAAGTTCTGTCGGCGAAACCTTTCTCGTCGCGAATTCGCTTGAACTCGTTCATGAATTCGCGAATCGTGCCTTCGGTTACTTCAGTGCGTACCGGCGACTGGGCGATGAACAGTCCCACGATACTTGCCCGCGCTGAAGCCGCTGCCGACCGAATAGGTATAACCCTTATCCTCACGAATATTCAGGAACAGCCGCGACGGACGGGCCGGTGCCGAGAATCCGGTTCATCACCGCCATCGCGACGTAATCAGGATCAGTGCGCTCGATTCCCAGGCTGCCGATTTGAAATACCGTCTGTACCGAACCGGGCCGATTGATCAGGTGAATCTTTGTTGCGGCCTGCGCCGGAACCGCCGGAATCGTGACCGGGGTCACCGAGCCCTGTTGCCAGTCACCAAAAACCTTTTCCAGCCTGGGCAAAACATCCCTTGAGCGTTACGTCGCCGGCGATGAACAGTGTCGCGTTATTCGGCACATAGTTTTGCGACATGGAACCTGGCGAGATCGGCGCTGGTGATTTTCTCTGATTGTTTCGGGCGGCGTCAGCACCAGTGACGCGGGGTGCGTTCCGTAGATCGCCTGGTTCAATCTCTCCTGAGCCAGAAACTGGGGTTGGCCACGCAGCAATGGCAGAGAGGCCAGCGTCCGCGATTTGTATCGCTCAAGCTCGTCAGCGGGAGAAAGTCGGCGTCCGAATCACCTCGGCAAATAAATCCAAAATCTGATCCAGATTGTCCGTCAGACCTGAGGCCGAGACGTTCGAGGTTGCTGAGAGACACGCCCGAGCTGGCAGTCACAGTCGCGCCGATGGTGTCGAGCGCCTCCCAGCCATCTCGCGACTCTTATGTTTGGCGGTTCCTTCGCGCAGTTGGCAGCGCGGTAATGCTGGCCAGACCACGCATATCCGCCGGATCGGAAAGGCCGCCGCTCATCACCACCATCTCCATCGAGAAGATTGGCAGCTTATTGGTGCTCTGAAGCAGGACCACGTGCAGACCATTTTCAGAGTCGCTTCCTGGGCCTTTGGGCAAGGTCACTTTCAGCAGGCTCTTGTTCACCGGCGCTTTGCCTTTGATGACAGCGCCTTTGGTGCTGGTCGGTGTTTGCCCGGCCATGCCGCCTGCGCGTAAGCCGCGGAAGCAAAGGCAGCGATGCAGACAATCGCGATCAGGATTCGGTTTTTCATTGTCTTGGTGTTCTTCATGATTTCAATCTCCTTGCGGCGGCCAGATGCCGGCGCTCGATAATTACTGCGTCGCGCCACCCATCGGCCCACGGCCGGTTGCTTTCGGCACGGTGATCACGACTGTGCGATTGGTTTGCACCAGATACTTGTTGGCGACCCGCTGCACATCTTCTTTAGTCACAGCGGTCACTTTATCAATGCGCAGTATTGATGAGATTCGCATCGTTGTAGTAGGTCGGCGTACTGCCCGATCGCATTCGCGCGTCCCAGCGAGCTTTGCAGCGAGTTGATAAAGGCACGACGCGCGCCGGCTTTGGCCTTTTGCAATTCCCAATCGGCGATTGGCTCTTTCTGGATTAGCGCGATTTCATCGTAGATAGCCGCTTCCACTTCTTCGTTCTTAAAATTCCGCGGCGTAGCGGTGATGTAGAAACCGCCAACCCCGCGCATCTCCTGCGCAAAGGCGTTGGCGTTGGTAACCATCTCTTTGCCGCGCACCAATTTCTGCGTGAAGCGCGAACTGGCGCCGCCGCCGAGAACGTTGGCCAGCACTTGCAGCGCGTAAAAGTCGGCAGTGTTGCCGGGCACCGTCTTGTAAGCAATCGAGATTCGCAGCAGGCGCGCCGAGTTGATCGTCAACTGACTGGCGGCGCTCGGCCTTTGTTCCGGCTCGTTCATGTCAACCGCGAGGCGGATCGGGCTGGCGCGGAATGTTCTCAAAGTTCTTTTTGATCAAAGCCAGCGCGTCGGCCGCTTTTGAAATCGCCCACCAGCGTCAGGGTCGCGTTGTTCGGCGCATAGTACATTTTGAAGAAGGCCATCACGTCTTCGACAGAGGCCGCGTTGAGATCGGCCATCGAGCCGATGGTCGAATGCTTGTACGCAAAGTTGTCGTACATCAACTCCTGCTGAATCTCACCGGTCTTGCCGTAGGCGGCGTTGTCGAGTCCGATCCGGCGCTCTTCCTGAACAGCGTTGCGTTGATTGTCGAGGTTCTCCTGAGTAACGGCGAGACTGCGCATCCGATCTGCTTCCAGGTACAGCGCCAACTCGAGTCTGGTTCGACGGCAACGCTTCGAAGTAGTTCGTTCGATCTTCGTTAGTCGTGCCATTCATCGTGCCGCCGTTGTTGTAGACGAGCATGAAGTGTTCCGACTTGCCGACGTTCTCTCGAGCCCTGGAACATCATGTGCTCAAACAGGTGAGCGAACCCGGTCCGGCCCGGTCGCTCGTTGCGCGAGCCGACGTTATAGCTGACGTTCACGGCTATTACCGGGGCGTTGTGATCTTCAACGGTAATCACGCGCAGCCCGTTCGCCAGGCGCGTTTCCTTCAAATTCACCCGCGGGTTGCTGGATTGAGCCAGTGCGCTGCCGGCCACAGCGAGCATAAAAGCAGCGCTGAGCAATTTTGTGTGCAGTCTCATATCGATTTAGACTCCTGAAACTAAAGTTCGAGCAATAGACCTTTTGCGAGTTGTTGTCTTACAGCCCAGGGACGTCCCTAACGGTAAGCTGGAAAGCTGGATGCGCAAGGAATTTATGCGTCCTCAGGTCGGGCTGTCAAGCGCGGACTTCCTGCGGAAAACATTTCCGGCGGTTCTTTGTGCCGGCCTGAGCCAACCGCATCCCAGGTTCGGCCATCCAAGACGACGCCCAAGGTTGCTCAGAGGGTTCTACAAAGGACGGTTTGAGTTGCCCGCGCATCTGCGCGGGAGTCACGAGCGAGACGCCCGTGCCACCTGAATGTTTGTCGGAGATTTCGCCCGCGATTTGCCTCCGCTGGCTGGTAATGAACGCATCGAACTATAATGTTTCCAGTGAAGTCAATCGCCGCTATGCTTAGATTAAAACTCTCCTTTACCACTGCCGTTCTAACGTTCGCTTTCTGCCTCTGCGCGTCGAGCGCGCTGGCCCAACCGGCGGGGGAACGCGTTACGACGTAACCAACTATCGAATTGAAGCCCAGTTGAATCCGGACGAGCACACGTTGCGCGCCGGCGCGGACATAACCCTGATCCCGCAGGATGCCACGCGCTCGATCGTTTTCGAGTTGAATGGCTCGCTGAAGGTTGACGGCGTTGAGAAGGACGGCAAGGTACTGACCGGGTTTGTGCAGGACGCAGGTCGGCGCCGGCGCGCTCGGGCCGAATGTGAGAATCGACCTGGGCCAGGTGGTTCCGGCTAATCAGCCGGTGACCGTGCGCATTCGCTGGGGTGGTGCGCTCACTTCACCTGAAGGCGGACCACTGGCAAACAAGCGTCTGGCTTATGTCGGATCGGAAGGCTCGTATTTGATGTACGCCTCGCGCTGGTTCCCTTTCATGACTACGCAGCGGATCGCGCGACCTCCGACATCACGATCATCGTACCGACCGGAATGCTGGTCGGCGGCATGAGCGATGACCCGGTCAATCCTCAACCGGACAAGACGGGCGTCACGCGCTTTCGCTTTGTCAGCAAACAGCCGGTGCTGGTTGGCAACTTCGTGGCCGGACAATACGTCGCCAAAACTTTGCGCATGGGCCGTTACGAATTGCAGTTCTTCGTCAAGCCGGGCAGCGAAAACCGCATCACCAATTATGGTGAGTTGATGGGACAGGCGCTCGAGTTTTACACAAACGAATACGGCGCGCCCGCATTCGGCACGCGTTTCATCATCGCCCAGACAGACGACGAAACGATGGAGACCTACACGGGTCCGGGAATGCTTTTTCTGGCGTCGAAGCTTTTTGATTCACCGCGCGGTGCTTCCGAGGAACGGATGCAACGTGAAGTTGCTTATCAGTGGTGGGGCCAGACCGTCGGCTTGAAGTCTTTCGACGATGCCTGGATTTCACAGGGCCTCGCCGAGTGGAGCGCGTTTGCCTTTCGCGAAACCGCACTCACCGGCGCGCAATTGGACGCCGCTCAGCGCGAGGAGCAGGAACGCGCGCTGACCTTCGAGCAAACCTCATCGATAGTGCGCGCGCCTTCGGCTCTGGACGACCAGTCGGCCGCTTACAAGTCGATCGTTTTCTACAAAGGCGCAATGGTCTTCCGCATGCTGCGCGAGTCGATGGGCACGCAAAAGTTCAATCAACTGCTGCGCAAGTTCCTGGAACAGTTCCGCAATAAGAATGCTTCGATCGACGATTTCGAACGCTTGACGACGCAGGTGGCCGGCAAGAATATGCGCTACTTTTTCGCGCAGTGGGTCGAAGGCACGGGCGTGCCGGAATTCAGCGTTGACTATCAAATCATTCGCACCCGCGCCGGTAAGTTCCGCACCCGCGGCACCGTGAGACAAAATTTCGAGAACCTTCAATTGCCCGTTGAATTGACGCTGCATTCGGAAGGCGATTCGCAAACGAAGATCCTTTATCTCGCCAGCACCAGCGAAGATTTTGACTTCGAATCAAGCGGCCAGCCGGTCAGCGCCGAAGTCGATCCCAATGACAAGATTCTGCGGATGTCAGACGAGCTGAAGATTTCGATCGTCGCGCGCCGCGGGATCGAACTCTTCAAGGACGGTCAGTACGCCGAAGCCCAGCAGCAACTCGAGTCGGCGCTCAAACTCGATCGCAATAACGCCTGGGTTTACTACAACCTCGGCTTGATTTATTTCGAGCAGAAGAACTGGCAGCTGGCCCTGGATAATTTCCAGGCAGCCCTGGACTCGGTCAGCAGTAAGCCGGCATGGATCGACACCTGGGCGCGTATCAAACGAGGCAATGCGTATGACGCCAAAGGCGACCGTGGCAAAGCCGTCAATGAATACCAGAAAGCTGTGCAGGCCGGCAGCGATTACGATAATGCCCAGGCGGTGGCCAAGAAATTCATCGCTACGCCATTCGATCCCAAGGCTCCCACCGAACAAGCGCAGACCGGGCCCGGCGATTTTTAGATCGGCGTTCAGAGTCGGCGAAGCCGACGATGTGAAGCGTACCCGACACTTCAGTAGCGGGATTTCAATAAGCAAACGCAAGTCGCGGACACGAGAACAATTAGACAGGATTTACAGGATTAACAAGATAAGAGACAAATGAGTGGGTATACACTCTTTCAATCCTGAATCAGTAAATCCTGTCTAATGTAGCTTCTGTGCCCTCCTCACGGTCGGGCTTGACGACGAGTCCGCCCGCTACTTCCCAGCGGCGCGCAGAGCATCGTTAATCATTTGCCGCAAACCTTCCGGCTTCCACTGATCGCCCGTTGCTTCCTTCCCGTTAACGAAGAAGCTGGGAGTGCCTTTGAGTCCAAACGAATGCGCGCGCTTCCCGTCCTGAAAGATCCGGGCAGCCACCTGCTCGCCGTTCAGGTCTTTCATAAACTGATCAGGGTTTAAGCCAATCTGCTTCGCATAGTCGACAAACACCGGCACCAGATCGCTTTTCGCAGTCCAGGTGACCTGGTTCTCGTACAGCTTGTCGTGCATCTCCCAAAACTTGCCTTGCAAGCCGGCGGCTTCGGCAGCCTGCGCAGCCAAAAGCGAGTGTGGATGCATCGTCACCAGGGGCAACTCGCGAAAGATAACCTTCAGCTTGTCGCCGTACTCGCGCTTCGATTTTCTTCATCTCGGGATGGTAAGAACCGCACGCCCCGCATTGAAAATCGCCGAACTCTTCCAGCGTTACCGGAGCATTGGCGTTACCGCGCACGTGCGGCGGTTCAGCCCCTCGGACTTCGAGTGGCCGGGTCAGGCGTAGGCTTATTCGAGTTTCGTGATTGTTGTGATGAGCGCAGCAGAACCCAGCCGACGCCCACGGCCGCGATCAGGACCACCGCAATAAGCACAAATGGCAGAAATCGTTTCATAAGAAAGTTGCACAGATCCTTAGCTCGCTCCTCGCCCTCGAGGAGGGTCGGCGTGAGCGACCTGCGTCGTCAGGCCCGCTCTCCCAGTTGCGAGGCGAATATAGCGATCACGTCGCATCGCTACTCGATCGTGTAATCGATCGTCTTGTCGAGGCCGTCGTTAATAAAGACTTCGACTCGATATTTCCCCGTCGGCCAATCCTTCGGCAGCGTCAAGTGACCGCGGACCTTGTTCTCGAACGAATTGGTCGTGTAATCAATCGTTTTGATCTCTTCATTCCGCGAGCCTTGCACGTCTACCGCTTTCCAGATGAAGCGCACCTTGGTGCCTTTCTTGGCCTTGTTCAATTCAATGACACAATGAACCGTGCGATCGCCGGGGCAAACGAGTCGGTCTCGGTCTCCCGGCTTCCCGTCATCGTCTTTCGCCATGTAGATCTTTTCCACAAAAACGTCCGCATTGGCCCGACGGGTCGGCTGCGGCGTGGCTTTGTTTTCATTCGCAGTCTTGTTTGAGTTATTCGAATTGTTTGAATTCTTAGAGAGGTTGCACCCTAATACCACGAAGATAAGCAACGCAGTCGCCACCCAACCTGGATGAATTTTCATGTGTGTATCCTTTCTAATAGGGAAGACTAAACAGCAATCAAACGACCTGGTTAGAAGTTCAAGCCGCCGCGGCGAGTGCGCCCGCCAGAGATCGGAAGACTTCGCGACCGTCGCTGGAGCCCAGCAAATCTTCACAGGCACGCTCAGGATGCGGCATCAATCCCAACACATTGCGACCGCGATTACAAATGCCTGCGATATTGTCGCGCGCGCCATTCGGATTCGCGGCGTCGGTCACATTTCCGCTGCGGTCGCTGTAACGAAAAATGATTTGCTGGTGGCGCACCAGGTCTTCGAAGGTCGCGTCGTCACAGACATAATTGCCTTCAGCATGCGCGATCGGCATGCGCAGCACGCTGCCGGTTTTAGTTCCTGCGTGAACGGCGTGTCGGTATTCTCAACCCGCACATTCACATAGTCGCAGATGAAATGAAGATCGCGATTCCGGATTAAGGCGCCCGGCAACAGACCTGCTTCGCAAAGAATCTGAAAGCCGTTGCAAATGCCCAGCACCAGATTGCCCTGGGCGGCGAATTCCCTGATCGAATTCATCACCGGTGAGAACCGCGCCAGGGCTCCCGCGCGCAGGTAATCGCCATAAGAAAAACCGCCGGGAATTATTACTGCGTCGTAGGTGGAAAGATCAATGTCGCGGTGCCAGATAAAATCGACCGGCTGGCCCACATGTTTCGAGATCACGTGATAAGCATCGTGATCGCAATTCGAACCGGGAAAAACGACAACTCCAAATTTCACTTTTCAATCTCCACGCGAAAATCTTCAATTATCGGATTTGACAAAACATCGTGCGCCAGACGCGTTGCTTCCTCGCGCGCGTTTGTTTCGCTGACTGAACTGTCCAAAGAAATCTCGAAGTATTTTCCCTGACGAATATCGTTCACCCCGTGGAATCCCAAAAGCTCCACTGAATGCTTGATGGCTTTGCCCTGCGGATCGAGCACGCTCGGTTTTAAGGTAACGTAGACTTTTGCTTTCATGAATGTGTTATTGGCTCGGTGTCAGAACCCGAGCCGATAGCGACGGGATCAAACTAGATTGCCTTGCGTCCGCTCCCGGCCCTGACACTGAAGAACGGAAGATATTACGATAAAACGTTGCGTAACCAGTAGCCAATATCATAGTATTTCCGCCGTCGTCAGACCGGCTTTTCGCATTTTCCACGAAAGAGGACGGCAGATGTCATCTCCGTATTCAGAGCCCGCCCCGGCGTCAGGCGCACCTGGCGGCAAGACCAGTTTCATGGGTCTTGATTCAAATGTCGGGGCCATGCTCTGCTACATCGCCAATTTTATTTGCTGTCTCGGGTTGGTTCTGGCAATCGTCTTTCTGTTCACGGAAAAAGAGAACCGGTTCGTAAAGTTCCACGCCGTGCAATCGCTGTTTCTCGTGGCCCTACAGATTGTAGCAGGCATGTGATCGTTCAGAGTTCTCGGCATGATTCTGTCGCTCGCGCTGAATACGCTTGACATGGCTCTGGATGGCCTGGATCTTGATCCTCGGGCTCAGCGTTTTATTCTGCTTGTTGATCTTTCGGCATCTTTGGATTCTGGGCGGGATAAAAGCCTATGGCGGACAATGGTACAAGCTGCCGATCATCGGCGAGTTTGCCTGGAAATCTGTCAACCAATAATCTCTGACTCTTGTTGTTTAGCCAAAGCGGTGCAAAAAACCGCTGGTTATTCGTCTGAAACGTGAAATAGTCGTTCTTCGTTTGAAAGGTAGGAGAAAAAGCATCATGGATAATACTGCTGGCAAAGCGGCTTTAGGTGGCCTCGACGGAAACCTCGCCGCCTTACTGGGTTATATCATCTGGGTAGTCGCGCTAATTAGTCTGCTCATGGAGAAGGAAAACCGCTTCGTTAAGTTTCATGCCATTCAGTCGCTGCTCTTGCACGCCAGCGCCATGGTTGTCTTCATCGCCCTGGTGATCATTCTCATGATTCTGGGCATCGTGTTGGCAATGGCGGGCCTGGGAGCGCTCGGCGCGCTGCTGTGGCTGCTCTATCTGGTTGGTGGTCGTGGCCTACATCGGCGCGCTTATTTACGCGGCCGTTAAGGCATATGGCGGGGTCGAATTTGAGTTGCCGATAATCGGCAGCATGGCCAGAAAGTGGGCGAACTAGTCGAGTTGGTTTCCGGCTTCGCTTAGTCGAATACCCGCGCAAATACTTTCTCAACATTGCGCAGATAGGTATCCAGAGAAAACGCGCGCGCTATCTGATCCTCGGACAGATGCGCGCGTATTTCTTTGTCGGCCAGGACCAGGGGTTGCAGTTCGGTTCCTTCGTCCCAGGCCTTCAGCGCATTGCGCTGCGTCCATTCGTAAGCCTGCTCGCGCGAAACGCCTGCCTGCGTCAAGCGCCAGCAGCAGCTGCCCGCTAAAGATCGATCCGCGCGTCGCGTTCAAGTTCTCGAGCATGCGTTCCGGATAAACCACCAGCCCGTCAATCAACGACGCCATCTTCTGCAGCATGTAATCAATCGCGATGCTCGAATCGGGCAGCACGACCCGCTCGGCCGAAGAATGCGAGATGTCCCGTTCGTGCCAGAGCGCGACATTCTCCAGGCCGACGATGCTGTTGGCGCGCACGACGCGCGCCATGCCGCAGATGCGTTCCGACAGAATCGGATTGCGCTTGTGGGGCATCGCGCTCGAGCCCTTCTGGCCTCGCTTGAATTTCTCCTGCGCTTCGCGGACTTCAGTGCGCTGCCAATGTCGAATCTGCAGCGCGAACTTATCCAGCGATGACGCGATGATTGCCAGGGTGCAAAGATATTCGGCGTAGTTGTCGCGCTGAATGATCTGAGTTGAGACCGGGGCCGCCTTTAATGCCGAGGCGCGCGCAGACCTTTTCTTCAACCTGCGGATCGAGATGCGCAAAGGCGCCAACCGCGCCGCTGATCTTGCCAACTGCAACCGTCTCGCGGGCTTTGCGCAAGACGATCGCTGGTTGCGCCGCATTTCGTCATACCAGAGAGCAAAGGTCAGTCCGAACGAGGTGGGCTCGGCATGAATGCCATGCGTGCGTCCGACCTGCGGGGTGCTCTTGAATTCAAACGCGCGGCGTTTGAGCACCTCGAGCAGCGCCTCGATTTTTTCAGGATCGAGGTCGCACGCGTCGCGCAGCAACAATGCATTTGCGGTATCCACCACATCCGATGAAGTCAGGCCGTAATGAACGAAGCGCGCCGGCTTCGCCGATCGATTCGGCCAGGTTGGTGGTGAACGCAATGACGTCGTGATCGGTGGTCTTCTCGATCTCGTTGAGTGCGGGCGACAGAAAACTTGGCGCGGCTCTTAATCTGCTCCAGCGCGTCACTGCGGAGATCGTGCCCATCTCTGCGTGGACTTCGCAGACCGCGATTTCCACGTCCAGCCACTTCTGGAATTTGGTCTCTTCAGACCAGAGCGCGCCCATCTCGGGCAAGGTGTAGCGATCAATCATCGATTTTAGTTTCGAGTTTCGAGTTTCTAGTTTCGAGTTGTGGTCGGCCCGACGAGCACGCGAACTCGCAGAACCCGGAAACTCGAAACTCATTTCACTCCGCTCGAGGTCACATAGTACTTAGCCAGGTACCAGCGGCCGCCGTGTTCCACCAGCACGAAGGCTTCCATGCCGGCGCCGCGATCGAAAGTAGTCTGATAAAAGCAGTCAGCGAATGACCGGCAATCGGGCGCCGTCGATGTCTGTTCTTCACGAGCAGTTCTGCAGACGTGCGCGTCCGAACTTTTCCCGTGGCTGTCGCGCATGCTGCTGCATCTTCACCGCTGGAATCTTCCGGTGGCACCTGATTGTCGCCATTCATCAGATGCTTCCGGTAAAGCTTGTCGTAGTTTCCCGCGTCGATGTCCTGGATCGCCGACGTCGAGCACTGCTTGCGCCGCTGGCGGAATGACCGTTGCGACGCGCGCCGCCGCTACAAGCGAAAGTGCCAAGAAGAACCGCTGTTAAAATAAGAATACCTATTTTGCGCATTGATCATCCTGCATTGCTCACGGTGCGCCATTTCAGCAAAACCCTGACAATTCTAAAGTCGACGAGCCCTCGCGGCGCGCGAGCTGTCTGAGACTGTTCAGACTTCAATCCACGCCGTCGGTTCCTTCGGAAACGAAAGCGTCATCTCGGTATCGCCCGCGAACAACGGCGCGCGTTCATGCAGCGCTGTTTCAGCCGTGATCTTAGCCAGGTACGGATTGTTCGCACGTTGGGACGAGATGGGCCAGGATCGAGATGGCGCGCCTGGCCGTCAAATCCGTCAACCAGCCATTCAGCCACGTCTTCGTTCGAGAAGATGGCCCAGCCGCGAAAGAATCCGTTGCTTCAATTCCCAGGGATAATTCTCGACGGTCTTCAGCATGTCGCGACTGTGATTCGATTCGATCACGATCGCCGCACAACCGCGCAGTCGCTCGCGTGATCAAGGTCGTGACTATGGCCGAAATCCAGCAACGTAGCCACCTTCACACCGTTGTGGGTGGCGGTAAAACCAAAGTTATCGACCGCATCGTGCGGCACCGTGAACGGGTGGAATTCAATCTTGCCCGATTTGAAAATCGCAACCTGAATCGATCTCGACCACGCGATCCTTCAAGGCATCGGCGCGGCGCCGGGGCTCGTCGTTCGCGACGTTGCGCCGTTCGCAAACATAGGCGCTCGCGTGCGTTTTGGCTGAGATGAAGACCGGGCAGTCGAGATCTTTCATGAGGACGCGCAAGCCGCCGACATGATCGCCATGTTCGTGGGTGATCAGAATACCGTCGAGCGAATTCGGATCTTCGCCGAGCAGGGCCATTCGCCGCGCCAGCTCTCGGGCGCTCATGCCGGCGTCCACCAAAACACGAGTGCCGTTGTGCGACTAACAAAACGGCGTTGCCCGTTGAGCCGCTCCCGAGTACGGAAATTTTCATTTACGAGGAACGTTTGATCGGTACGCACGCCTCGATGGCGTGCAATTGAAAGCACAGCCGGAGTGCGCGTACCAAGATGGATACGCTCAGATTTCCAGACGTGCGCGATCAACTTTAAAGCCGTTCAAATTTCCCGAGCGCGCCCAGCGCCAGCGTCGGCGTCGTAAAACAGGATTGGGCGCGACGCGCTGCACATCGTCGCGGGTGACCGCTGTTCAACCGACTGGATAATCTCGTCAGGCGAAATGCGGCGGCCGTGAATGATCTCCTGGCGCGCCAGCGCACCGACGCGGGCGCTGGAAGATTTCAGACTCAACAGGACGGATGAAATCGCCTGCTCTTTGGCAAACTGCAATTCATCTTCCGGATACCGGCTCGCGGACGATGCCCGGCGCAATTTCATTGAGCGACAAATCGAGCACCTGATCCAGATGGGCCAGGTGACGTGCCGGCATAAATAGTGAACATCCCCGACATCGGTGTAGGTGTTTCCACCTGCGCCGATCGAATAAGCCAGCCCGCGCTCTTCGCGAATTGATTGCCAGAGACGGCTGGAAGTGCCGCCGCCGATGATCGTGCCCGAGCATGCTCGCCGCGTAGCGGTCGCTGCTCTTTGGCAGATGGCCAGCGGCGCCGCCACGATTAGATGCGCCTGCTCCAGCTCGTTCTTCCGCTCAATCAGAATCGGCGCGGCTACCTGAGGCGAAACCGATTCGAATTCAGACTGCTGCGTCGTTCTCCCGGATCCGGCAAACGCCTCGGAAACGAGATCGAGTAATCTGATGATGCTGAACATTCCCGGCGGCCCCGACCACCAGGTTACGCGGCGCGAAGTTCTCCGCGCATGATATTTCGACGGTCGTGGCGTGATCGAATGACGAGACAGTCTGTTCAGGTCCCTTCGATAGGGCGGCCCAATGAATGATCCGGAAAGTACTTGGCGTGAAACAGCTCGGTAAGCAGCTCGTCCGGCGTATCTTCGATCATCTTCATTTCTTCGATGATCACCTTCTGCTCCTTGGCCAAATCGTCCTGGTCAAAGCGCGGGTTCTGACAGTGTAATCTGCGACGCAAATCAGGCGCCCGCGGCATTTCGGTATCCACGACCTTCGGCCCGAAGCCGGTCATCTCGCATTGCGTTGTGTAGGCGTCGAGGTGTACCGCCCGAATGATCCCTGATTCGGTGGCGATTTCATGGCGGAACGGCGGCGTCGTACCTTTGAACAAGGCGTGTTCGATGAAAGTGACAGATGCCGTTCAAGGCGCGGCGACTCGTGGCGCGACCCCGCCGCGCCCAGATACCTAGGCTAGACCGATCGCAGGCCCGGCATATGCTCCGTCAGAAATTGTCAGACCCACTCGGAAGACGGGTTGTTTGCACCTGATCTATCATTGCTTACAAAACCTGGATGGCTCGGCTTATCAGTCAGTCAACATCGTAACACGTGAAAAAGTCGCCGCAAAATTTGCTCTTGGTAGCCACTCAAGCTTGACACATAAGTCACGACCTGTAGCTGAAAATTGCGCCATCCAGACGGGTGACTGTCTCCCTTCGCCCCACGGTCTATTTGGTGGATTATCGAAACTCCAAATGCACCGGCCGGGCATCTTAACGAAGCAAATTGGGAATCGAACCGGACGTTAGGAAAATCGGGTTTGCCTCACTACAGGCCTGCGAAGAATCGGCAGGGTTCGAGACGGAGGTCGGCCGCGATGAGAAGACTCTTCAAGTTTTGCGCATTCGTGATGGTTCTTGCCTTCGCTTGGGCATTGAATGTCACGCCGACGATGGGAGAAGCGCCCGCGGTCTGGCCACTATCGCGGGCACAGTTCGCGATAACAAGGAAATGCTCCACTGGGCGGCGCGCTCATTCAATTAATTCGCGAAGGCGCAAAACAGGCAGTCAAGCAGACCTATACCGGCGCTGACGGTTCCTTCAGCGCAAAGATTCCCGCGGGACGCTATTCACTGCGGGCAATCGCCCGGGGCTTCAGCGAAGTCCTGTTTGAATCAGTTCAGGTCAACCCCTTCGGCCCGAAATCGCCACCACCGAGTCAACCTGGAACCGGTAAATTCGCCAAGACCCTCGTCAATCAACGCAGCGACCGGGACAACGTTAAGTGGACACTGCGCATCTGGCACAAAGCCAGCTGCTCGATCTTTCCGGGCAAAGGAAGGCGGGGAGGCTCGACCATCGCCGCGGTTGAACGCCGCACAATGACCCGAAGATACCGAGGTTGGCGCGAAACCGCTTCCGATGAACGTGGTCACACGTGCGCGCCTGCAGGGAGTCGCTGGAACCTGTTTCCGCCAGCCCGTCGGGTCGGTTACGCTTCCGCTTACGCAGGTGTCGAATTTTGCGTTCGCACTGCCTGCCTCTGAGACAAAGTCGATCTCTTATCTTTCGCCGGTCAGAGCGGTGAATCCCGGCAGCTGCATGCGGCGCAGCGTTTCGATCCTGCGGCGCGCTTGCCAGCTGGGCGATCGACTCCGCCTGATGCCTGTCAGTGAGGCAGGCGGCGCGTGCGGAAGCATTCAATGTTATCGACAGCAAATCTTCTCCAGGCGAAATCGTCTGGAGCCAGGTTTCGGGTTCCGGCTGCTATTGATGAGAATGGATTGTGCCGGGACGGCGTGGTGGTAGTGATGGGAGTTGATTACTCGCGCTTTACCGGCGCGGGAGGCGATTCGGCACTGACGCCGCGGTTCGGACTACAGTTTGACGCTAATTCGCGAACCCGTGTAAGGGCTTCCCCTATGCGCCAGGCGGCGACGAATCAAACGTGCAAAGCACGGTGAACTTCGAAGAAGGTCCAGGTACTTTTCAAACGTCCGGCAACACAACCGGTTGCTTTCATCCGGGAGCAGGGCCGTGATGGGAGCCAAAGCCGGCGTCTCGAATTCGGTGTGCAGCGTGTCGCTCGATAATCGTTCGAACGTCGAAGCCGCAGCTT